>FWPU01006417.1_pt1 | contig 23540 bp, 24 predicted proteins | sample 2228361 | NCBI WGS metagenome assembly FWPU01 (sample SAMEA103939777, study PRJEB20133) | metagenome
CCTTGATCCGGCGATGGCGTCACTCGCCGATGCGCTGGTCGCTTCCCTGCGCCACGGCGTGGCGCTCACCGAAGCGCTGCAGGCACCCGCTGCGGAGCTGCGGGCCGCGCGACGCCGGGCCGGTGAGGAGGCGGCCCGGCGTGTCCCGGTGAAGCTCCTCTTCCCCCTCGTGTTCTGCGTCCTGCCCGCGTTCGGGCTGCTGACGGTGGCGCCGCTCCTTCTGGCGTCGCTCGAAGCGGTGCGGCAGGGCAGCTGAATCGTCCGATTCGGACCGCCACAACCCTTCCGAACAGGAGTAGAGCTCCATGCTCAACATCATCTGCTTCATCCAGTCCTTCGCTGTCACGCGGCTGCGGCCCGGTGACGACCGAGGGCAGACCACGGCCGAGTACGCACTGGTCTTGCTGGGCGCGGCGGCGATCGCCGTGCTCATCGTGTCGTGGGCGACGAAGACCAACCTCGTCGGCAAGCTCCTCGACTTCGTGATCGGCAAGATCATGGGGCAAGCCGAGTGAGCCCCCGCCCGGATGACCGGGGCCAGTCGACTGCCGAGCTGGCGCTGGTCCTGCCTCTCGTCTTCGCGGTCCTGCTGGCTGCGGTCCAGGCCGTGTTGTTGACCAAGGATCAGATCCTCGTCGTCCACGCGGCGCGAGAGGCAGCTCGAGCGGCTGCGGTGTCCGCCGACCCCGCAGCCGCTCGCCGGGCGGCCGAGCGAGCCGGCGGGCTGGATCCTTCCCGCCTCGATGTGGTCGTCGAGCGACGAGATGCACCCGGTGGTGACGTGGTGGTGTCGGTTCGCTACCGGTCGCCGATCCGCCTCCCCGTCGTCTCCCGAGCCGTGAGCGACCTCACGATCACGAGCAGGGCCACGATGCGCGTCGAACGAGAGTGAACCGGTGATCTCCGGGAGGGCCGTCCGCCGGTCGTGATGCGGTGTGACTGGAGTCGGTCAGGTCAGCAGCGCGTGAAGGAGGGCGGTGGCACCGGCCTTGTCGAGCGGCTCGTTGCCGTTGCCGCACTTGGGCGACTGGACGCACGACGGGCAGCCCCGTTCGCAAGGGCACGACTCGATGACATCCAGGGTCGCGCCGAGGTGCCGGTCGGCGGCCTCGAACCCGAGCTCGGCAACGCCGGCACCACCGGGATGGCCGTCGTAGATCACGACCGTCGGGAGGCCGGTGTCGCCGAGCAACGGGGTGGAAACGCCGCCCACGTCCCACCGGTCGCAGATCGTGAACAGCGGCAGGATGCCGATGGCGGCGTGCTCCACGGCGTGCAACGTGCCTGGTGCGGCGGCGAACGTGATGCCCGCGGTGGCCAGCACCTCCGGATCGATGGTGTACCAGAAGGCTCGGGTCGTGAGCTCTTCCGGCGGCAGGTCCAGCTCCTCCATCCCGATGACCTGGCCGCTGAACGCCTCGATGCGCCGGTAACCCGAGATCCGCGACACCACGCGCACTGAACCGAGGGAGAGCATCGACTGGCCGACGGGACGTCGAGCGTCGGTGGCCAGGATCGAGATGTCGGTCTCTGACCGGGGCTGGGTGTACTCGTTGGCGTCGCAGGGCTCGACGATGGCGCAGCGCTCAGTCACGTCGAGCTCCACCACCCGCCACTGCCGACCCTGGTGAAGGTAGATCGCGCCCGGATGCACGGGGCGGAAGGCCCGGCCGTGATCGACGGTGCCGACGAGCGTCCCGTCGGCCTGGGTGATACGGAACTCGTCCGCGCTCGCGTTGCGCAGGCCGATCCGGTGGGCTGGCCATCCGGTGCCTGACCACACGGCCAGCGGCCCCCGGCCCCGCGTGCGGTGGTCGGGCCGCACCTTGAGCAGGCCCTTGATCACGAGGTCTTTCACCCCTCCATCCAGCAGACCCGGCCACCACTGCTCGTCGCCATGGGTGAGCGGCAACTCGTAGGCCGCGCACGCCAGATGGGGTTGGAGCACGAACGGGTTCGCCACGTTGACCACGGCCGGCTCGGGGGGACGGGTGAGCACTTGATCGGGGTGGTGCATCAGCCACTGGTCGAGCTGGTCGTCGCCAGCGACGAGTACGCAGATCGACTGCTGTGACTCCCGGCCGGCGCGGCCGGCTTGCTGCCACATCGACGCGATGGTTCCGGGGAACCCGTCGAGCACGCAGGCATCCAGCCCACCGACGTCGATCCCCAGCTCGAGCGCGGTCGTCGCGACGACGCCGCACAGCGCCCCTCCGAACAGCTCGGCTTCGATCTCCCGCCGCTCACTCGGCAGGTAGCCGCCACGGTAGGCGCGCACCGTACGGGCGAGGCGCCCGGGCAAGCGACGCTTGATGTCCGCGGCCACCAACTCGGTGCCTTTGCGGCTGCGGCAGAAGACGATCGTGCGGCGGCCGGCGGTGATCAGCTCGGCGGCGAGGAGCGCGCTCTGCCGGCTGGCCGGCGGGCGCGGCGATTCGAGATCCACCGCCGGGTTCCACAGGACGAACAGCCGCTCGCCCCGAGGCGATCCGTCGTCGACGACCTCGCGGACTTCCAGCCCGCAGAGGTCGGAGGCCAAACGCCCGGGCGAGCCGATGGTCGCCGAAGCGAACACGAACGTGGGGTCGGCACCGTAGTGCGCGCACACGCGCCGCAAGCGGCGCAGGAGATGGGCGACATGGGCCCCGAAGATGCCCCGCATGAGGTGGAGCTCGTCGATCACGACGTAGCGCAACCGCATGAGAAAGGTCGCCCACCGGTTGTGGTGTGGAAGGATGCCGTGATGCAGCATCTCGGGGTTGGTGAGCAGGACGTTGGCGTGAGACCGGACCCAGGCCCGATCGTCCGGGTGAGTGTCGCCGTCATAGGTGGCTGCCACGAGCCGGGGGACGTCCATGGCTCCGATCGCGCGCAGCTGATCCTGGGCCAGCGCTTTGGTAGGAAACACCAGGAGCGCGGTGGTCGGTCGTAGCCCAGCGGTGATCGCTTCGGCGATCGGGGCCTGGTAGCACAGCGACTTCCCAGACGCGGTTCCCGTCGCGATGACGGTCGATCGACCGGAGCGGATGAGGTCGATCGCTTCCGCCTGATGCGACCACAGCTGGTCGACGCCCAGCCGTTCGGCGACGATCTCGGGGAGCGGCGCCTGCAGGCTGCCGTGGCGGGCGGGTCGCGCCGGGAGCCGTTCGACGTGGATGCAGCGGGGGTCGCCCGCGAGCCGTTCGACGAACGTGTCGAGATCGGTGGCGGCGAGGAGGGCCATACTGCTCCCTCACATCTCCTTCTCGAGCCGCAGGCTCGCGTTTCGGTGGTCGCGCGTTGGTCCGGCACGACGCCGGGTGCCACAGTGTAGGAGTTGCGGGGGCGTAATTACAGAGGTGCAACCGCCGCCAGCTTTCTCGCTCGGGTACCGTGACCGCGGTTCCCGCCATCCGCCCGCTCGTCACCGGGAGCGGGCCCCGCCGTCCCGGAACGGAGGGATCGTGCTGTTCGATGCTCGTGTGACCAACGTCGACGAGTGGACGGTCGTCACCGTCGTGGGCGAGCTCGACCTGGCGACCGTGCCGCAGGTCCGCCAGAAGCTGCACCCGGTCACAGGTCGCGACGGTTGCCGGGTGGTCATCGACCTGAGCGGTGTCGACTTCCTGGATTCGATCGGCCTCGGGCTGATCGTGGGTGCGCTGAAGCGGGTGCGCGATCACGGCGGGGACCTCGCGATCGTGGTGTCAGCGGCTCGTGTCCGTCGGGTCTTCGAGGTCACGGGTCTCGATCGGGTCGTGCCGCTTCTGGCATCGCTGGATGAGGTCCCCGGGCTCGCGCCCCGGTTCGGAACCGACCGGACATCGGCGTTGTGGGGTCGGGATGGGTGAGGTCCGTCTCGAGATCCCGGCAAGGCCGGAGTACCTGGCGATAGCCCGCCAGGTCGTCGCGGCAGCGGCCGGGTTGGAGCCGACCTTCCGAGACGAGCGGATCGATGACCTGCGGATCGCGGTGTCGGAGGCGACCACCAACGCCATCGAGGCGCACGCCGATCTCAACAGCGACGAGCGGTTCCTGATCTCGTGCAACCTGGCCGACGACCGCATCGAAGTCCAGATCCTTGACCACGGCGCCGGCTTCGATCCCGACCGGGTCGAATCGGCCCCCGATGCCGAGGCGCCCGACCGGTTGCTGTGGGAGACCGGGCTGGGTATCCCGCTCATGCGGGTGCTGGCCGACGAAGCGGAGATCCAGCCTCGGCAGGGCGGAACGGCCGTTCGGTTGGTGGTGTACACGCCGGCGCGTCGAGCCGAGCGGCCGCCCACCTGACCGGGGAGCTTCCGCGGCGAACGTCTCCCCGACCGTCAGCGGAGGGTGCGGCCGGGCGACCGGTCGCAGCGACCGGTCTCAGCGCGCCACGCCGAGATCGCCCGAGGTCGCACCCTCGTCAGTCGGCGACGACGAGTCCTCGTACTTGCGCAGCTCGCGGCGGGCGATGACCATGCGATGGACCTCGTCGGGACCGTCGGCGATGCGCAGCGTCCGGATTCCCGCATACATCTCCGCCAGCGGGAAGTCGTCGGAGACACCACCGCCGCCGTGGGCTTGGATCGCCCGGTCGATGACGTTCAAGGCGACGTTGGGCGCGGCGACCTTGATGGCCGAGATCTCGGTGCGGGCGGCTTTGTTGCCGACCGTGTCCATCAGCCACGCGGCGTAAAGGGTCAGCAGCCTCGCCTGGTCGATCTCGATCCTGGAGTCGGCGATCCACTGCTGGACCACACCTTGATCGGCGAGCGGTCGTCCGAACGCCACTCGGCTGCGCACCCGCCGGCACATGAGCTCGAGCGCTCGCTCGGCTGCGCCGAGGCACCGCATGCAGTGGTGGATCCGACCCGGTCCGAGCCGAGCCTGGGCGATGGCGAAACCGCTCCCTTCCTCGCCGAGCAGGTTCGTCGCCGGCACCCTGACGTTGTCGAAGATCAGCTCGCAGTGCCCCTCGCGATCCTGGAAGCCGAACACCGGGAGAGACCGCACCACCGTGAGCCCGGGGGAATCCATGGGCACGAGGATCATGCTCTGCTGGAGGTGGGCGGGCGCGCCAGGATCCGTCTTGCCCATGACGATCGCCACCTTGCAGCGCGAGCTGGCGGCGCCGGAGATCCACCACTTGCGCCCGTTGATGACGTACTCGTCGCCGTCACGGCGGATCGAGCACTGGATGTTCGTGGCATCGCTGGACGCGACGTCCGGTTCCGTCATGGCGAAGCACGACCGGATCTCCCCCTCGAGCAGCGGCTGGAGCCACTGCTCCTTCTGCTCCGGCGTACCGAACATGGTGAGGATCTCCATGTTCCCGGTGTCGGGTGCCGAGCAGTTCATGGCCTCGGGAGCAAGGTGGCTCCTCCCGGAGATCTCAGCGAGTGGCGCGTAGTCGACGTTGCTCAGTCCTTCGGTCCACTCGGTGGCGTGGGGGAGGAAGAGGTTCCACAAGCCGCGGGCGCGGGCCTCGGCTTTCAGGTCCTCGATGACCGGGGGATGCGCGTGAGGGTCTCCGGCGTCGCGCATCTGCTGGCGGTAGACGGCTTCGGCCGGGTAGACGGCCTCTTCCATGAACGCGATGAGCTTGTCGCGCAGTGCTGCCGCTCTGGGGCTCAGCTCGAAGTCCACGTCGGTTCCCTTGCTGTTCGAGGTCGGAAGGTACCGGCAGGTCTGTCGGCGGGGGAGCGCTCGGCCTCGGCCGTGCCGGTCGCGGCGCACCGTAGCAGCCGACCGGGCACCGGCGGTCTGGTCCGGTGGCGCGGTGGTAGCGGCGGATGCGGTGTCGTCGGGTGGGAAACCCCAGGTCAGACGGGCTGACAGCGGTATGCCGGATGGTGGTGCGGGCCGGGCGACGTTTGACATTTCGTCACGGATGCTTCAAACCTTCTAACCCAATGGCCAGACCACTTGTCATCGTGGAGTCCCCGGCGAAGGCCCGCACCATCGCGGGCTTCCTCGGTGACGACTTCATCGTGGAATCCTCCGTTGGCGCGATTCGTGATCTCCCCAGCAATGCGTCGGAGGTGCCGGCGCAGTACAAGGGGGAGGCGTGGGCGCGCCTCGGGATCGACGTCGACAACGACTTCAAGCCGGTCTACGTCGTCAAGCCTGAAAAGAAGGTCAAGGTCAAAGAGCTCAAAGCACTCCTGAAGGAAGCCGACGAGCTCTATCTCGCCACCGACGAAGATCGCGAGGGCGAAGCGATCGCATGGCATCTGCTCGAAGTGCTGAACCCGCCGCCGTCGATGCCGGTGAAGCGGATGGTGTTCCACGAGATCACCCGACACGCCATCGAGGAGGCGATCGAGAACCCGCGTGAGCTCGATCGTCGGCTCGTCGATGCGCAAGAGGCCCGCCGGTTCCTTGACCGCCTCTACGGGTACGAGGTCTCGCCCGTGCTCTGGAAGAAGGTGGCGGCCGGCCTGTCCGCGGGCCGGGTCCAGAGCGTCGCCACCCGGATCGTGGTGGAGCGCGAGCGAGAGCGGATGCGGTTCGTCGCGGCCGGCTACTGGGACATCCAGGGCGAGTTCGCCAAGCGGGCAGTTGGCGACGCGCCGGGAGCGCAGGCCGACGATCGGCAGCGGTTCGTCGCCACCCTCGTGGAGGTCGACGGCACCCGCGTCGCGACAGGCCGGGACTTCGACGCCGGGGGCGAGGTCGCCCGCGCTGGCGTGACCGTGCTCGATGAGGTTGCGGCGAGGGATCTCGCGGTCGGGCTCGAAGGGGCTGACTTCGCGGTCCGTTCCGTCGAGCGCAAGCCGTATCGGCGTCGGCCCGCGGCTCCGTTCATCACGTCGACCTTGCAGCAGGAGGCCGGGCGCAAGCTGCGGCTCTCGGCCCAGCAGACGATGCGGGCCGCCCAGTCGCTGTACGAGAACGGCTACATCACCTACATGCGGACCGACAGCACGACGTTGTCGGAGACCGCGCTGTCCGCGGCTCGCCAGGAGATCACTCGCCGCTTCGGGTCGCAGTACCTGCCCGATGCGCCCCGTCGGTACACCAAGAAGGTGAAGAACGCCCAGGAGGCGCACGAGGCGATACGACCGGCCGGTGACAGCTTCCGGTCACCGGAAGACGTGGCCCGAGAGGTCGCGCCGACCGAGGCGAGGGTCTACGAGCTCATCTGGAAGCGGACGATCGCGTCGCAGATGACCGATGCCACCGGCGAGACGGTCACGGTCCGTCTGGGTGCAGCGAGCCGTTCCGGGGTCGACGCCGTCTTCTCCACCAGCGGCACGGTCATCACGCACCAGGGCTTCCGGTTGGTGTACATCGAAGACGTTGACGAGGGTGCCGACGGTGACGAGTCCGAGCGCCAGTTGCCGCCGCTGGCGGAGAACGACGTCCTCGACGTCCTCGTGTTGGAGCCGCAGGGACACGAGACCCAGCCTCCGCCCCGGTACACCGAAGCCTCGTTGGTGAAACGTCTGGAAGAGCTCGGCGTCGGCCGGCCCTCGACGTATGCCAGCATCATCAACACGATCCAGCAGCGGGGCTATGTCTGGAAGAAGGCCAGCGCGCTCGTCCCCTCGTTCACGGCGTTCGCGGTGGTCACGCTGCTCGAGCGTCACTTCCCCGATCTCGTCGACTACGCGTTCACGGCGCGGATGGAAGACGATCTCGACAGCATCGCCAGTGGCGATGAGGAGGCCGTTCCCTGGCTGACCGAGTTCTATTTCGGGAGCGACACCGGCAACGGCCAGCGCCGCGGTGGCCTCAAGGAGATGGTCAGCGAGCGCCTTGACGAGATCGACGCAGCCGGGGTGAACTCGATCCTGATCGGCGCGGACCCTGACGGCGTCCCGATCTACGCCAAACCGGGCCAGCGCGGGGCACCATATCTGCGCCGAGGGGAGGATACGGCTTCGATCCCCGACGACCTGCCGCCTGACGAGCTCACGGTCGAGAAGGCGTTGGAGCTGCTCGCCGCGCCCAAGGGCGGCCGCGAGCTCGGCACCGACCCCGTCACCGGTCTTCCGGTGTATGCCAAGAACGGCCGGTTCGGACCGTACGTACAGCTCGGCGACTACGAGGAGGGCTCGAAGGAGAAGCCCAAGATGGCGTCGCTGTTCAAAACCATGAGCGTCGAGGGGGTCACCCTCGACGAAGCGCTTGAGCTCCTCGCGCTGCCGCGCACCGTCGGTGTCGATCCTGACGACGGTGGCGAGATCACCGCCCATAACGGTCGGTACGGTCCCTACCTGCAGAAGGCGTTGCCGGACGGCACAAAGGACACGCGCAGCCTCGAGACCGAAGAGCAGATCCTGACGGTGAGCCTCGACGAGGCGCGCCGCCTCTTCCAGGAGCCCAGACGGCGCCGGGGCAAACGCCCGAGCGCGGCACTGAGGGAACTGGGCGAGGATCCGGCCACGGGCAAGCCGATGGTCATCAAGGACGGTCGGTTCGGTCCCTACGTCACCGATGGCGAGACCAATGCGTCGCTGCGCAAGGGCGACGACGTCGAGACGCTGACCGTGGAGCGAGCCTCGGAGCTGCTGGCGGATCGCCGGGAGCGGGGACCGGCGAAGAACGCGGGCAAGCGGTCGAGCAAGAGGGCGGCGAAGAACGCCACGAAATCCGCCAAGAAGGCGGCCAAGAAGTCGACCAAGAAGGCGGCCAAGAAGTTGGCTAAGAAGTCGGCGGAGAACGCGACCAAGGCGCCGACCGAGCGCTCGTCACCACCAGCGGGGCAGACCATGGCGGAGACGCCCCAGTGACCCTTCCATACCTGGCTTTCCCCAGTCGACGGCCTAACTTTTGATCGTGGCTGTTCCCCGCCGCGACCGCCCGCGCTGGCGGGCTCCGTCCGGTGCTCCCGGCACCGCTGACCCCTCGCCCCCGGCGAGCACCCCGTCCGGCCCCCCTGCCGGGCGGCGACACGGTGCCGATCGGCGCGCCGTGAGCCCCGACGCCTCGCCGGAGGATGCGTCGACCGAGACCATGCAGCCGGGCGCACCGAACGACCGACCGGGCTGGCATGTCCGACTCTTCGGCTCCCCTGACTTCTTCCGGCTGTGGTTGGTGCAGGTCGTGTCGGCGACGGGTGACTGGCTCGGCCTTCTCGCCACCACCTACTTCGCCCAGGGCCTGTTTCCCAACGACCCGAACGCGGCCGCCGCCGCCATCAGTCTGGTGATCTCGGTGCGGTTGCTCCCGCACCTGTTCCTCGCCCCGCTCGCCGGCGTGATCGCCGACCGTTTCGATCGCAAGAAGGTCATGGTCACCTGCGATCTGGCCCGGGCCGGCGTCCTCGTCCTGCTGCCCTTCGCGAAGAACCTCCCTGCGCTCATCGCCGCGTCGCTGCTGCTCGAGATCTTCACGCTGCAGTGGACCCCGGCGAAGGAGGCGGTCACGCCTCACCTCGTTCCCCACGATCATCTGACCACCGCGAACTCGCTGAACCTGGCGGCGGGTTACGGCACGGCTCCGATCGCCACGTTGATGTTCACCGCGCTCGCCGGCTTGTCCGCGTGGCTCGGGTCCTTCGCCGCACTCTCGTTCCTCGGCCTGAACCAGACCGCGCTCGCGTTCTACGCCGACGCGCTCACCTTCGGCTTCTCCGCGTTCATGATCTGGCGTGTGGCGATCCCGGAGCGGCGAAGAGCTTCCGCACCGGCGGCATCGAGGGGAGATGGACGGCCCACCAGGCGTGTCGACGTGCGCCAGGCGCTTCACGATCTGAAGGAGGGCTGGCACTACATCTTCATCAACCGGACCGTGCGGGCGGTCAACCTGAGCCTCGGCACGGCGCTCATCGGTGGGGGGATGCTGATCCCGCTGGGGGCGGTGTTCTCCACCGAGGTCCTGGGCGCCGGCGCGGCCGGCTACGGCCTGTTCACCACCGCCCTGATGTTCGGTGTGGCGCTCGGCGTGATCGGTGTCTCGCTCGGCCAGAAGCGACTGCCGAAAGAAGCCGTGTTCGCCTGGGCGCTGTTCGTCGCCGGATCGGCGCTGCTCATCGGAGCGTCGGTGGGCAGCCTCGGCGCCGCCGCAGCTCTCGTGTTCGTCATGGGCGCGTCGGTCGGTCCGACCTATGTCCTGGGTTTCTCGATCCTGCACGAGCAGGTCGACGATGAGCTGCGAGGAAGGGTGTTCTCCGCGCTCAACACGCTCGTGCGCCTCTGCGTGTTCCTCGCCCTCGTCGCCGGGCCGTTGCTGTCGGCGGCGCTCGACGGCCTCTCGAACCGCTTGACCGGGCGGACGGTTGACGTCGGCGGCTTCAGCTACTTCATCCCGGGGGTGCGCCTCACGCTGTGGCTCGACGCGTTGATCATCCTCGGCGCCGGCATGATGGCGCACCACTCGATCAAGCTGAGCGAGCGGGAGCAGGCCCGCAGCGTGCGGAACCATCCCGCGAACGGTCCCGCCGGCCGGGCGGCTCAGGCCGACCAGGGTACGGTCCCGCCATGATCGGTCCGCTCGCCCCATGACCGGGACGCTCATCGCCTTCGAAGGCGGCGAAGGCTCGGGCAAGTCGACGCAAGCGGCACGCCTCGCCGAGCGTTTGGGGGCTGTGTTGACGAGAGAGCCGGGTGGCACCCCGCTCGGCGCCCGCCTTCGCGGACTGCTCCTCGACCCGGCGACGGGATCGGTGTCGCCACGCGCCGAAGCGCTGCTGATGCTGGCCGACCGGGCTCATCATGTCGACACGATCGTCGCCCCGGCGCTCGCCGCGGGTCGCGTCGTGGTCACCGATCGATTCGCCGCATCGACGCTCGCATATCAGGGCGCAGGCCGCGGGCTCGACCAGGCGGAGCTCGCGTCGATCTCCACGTGGGCGGCGAAGGGGATCGAACCGGATCTGGTCGTCCTGCTGGACGTGCCCGACCGGGTCGCCGCGGCGCGGCTGGGTTCGACGCTCGATCGGTTCGAGGGGGAGGGCGACGGCTTCCACCAGCGGGTCAACCGGGCGTACCGGGCTCTCGCCGCGATGGAGCCCGAGCGGTGGGTGGTCATCGACGGATCGCGCTCGGTCGATGACGTCGAGGCGGCCGTCGCGGCGGCGGTGCGCGAACGGCTGGGGCTCGGCTAGAACGAGCGCCGTGACGGTCCCGACGCGAGCGACCCGATCCGATCCGCGGACGAGCGACGATCCCTGGTCGACCGTCGTGGGCCAGCCCGAGGCTGTTGCCCGGCTGCAAGCGGCGACGGCGAAGCCGGTTCACGCCTACCTGCTCGTCGGGCCGCGAGGGGCGGGGAAGCGGGCGCTCGCCCGGGCGTTCGCGGCCGAACTGCTGGCTGATGGGCGCACTGGTGATGACCGGCGGCGAGCCGTCGAGCTCGCGTTGGCGGAGGAGCACCCGGATCTCGTCGTCGTCGAGCGTGCCGGGGCGTCGATCAGCGCCGAGCAGGCCAATGAGGTGATCCGGCTGGCCGGGCTGAGCCCGGTGGAAGCGAGCCGGAAGGTGCTGGTGCTCGACGAGTTCCACCTCATCGCGCCCAATGTCGGGCCGAAGCTGCTCAAGACCATCGAGGAGCCCCCCGACGGCACGATCTTCCTGGTGCTGGCCGAGGAGGTGACCGCTGACCTGGTCACCATCGCGTCCCGCTGCGTTCGCATCGATCTCGGCGCGGGTCCCGACGACGTGGTGCGGGCGCGGTTGGAGGCCGAGGGCATCGACTCGTCGGTGGCGGCAGACGCGGCCGCGGCCGCGTGTGGCGATCTCGGTCGAGCCCGGTTGCTGGCCACGGATCCGCACCTCGCGTTCCGCCGTCAGGCCTGGGACGAAGTGCCGGTCAAGCTCGACGGGACCGGCGCCCGTGTCGTGCAGCTGGTCGATGAGCTCCTCGCGCTCATCACCGAGGCCCAAGCGCCGCTCGACGAGCAGCACGCCGCCGAGCTCGCCGCCCTGGAGGAGCGGGTCGAGCGGTACGGGGAACGGGGCTCGGGGCGCAAGCAGCTCGTCGACCGGCACAAACGGGAAGCTCGCCGGCATCGCACCGACGAGCTGCGGTTCGGTCTCACCGTCCTCGCCCGGCGCTACCGACAGGCGCTGATCGACGCGTCCGAACCGGCGCGGATCGTCGAGGCCATCGGAGCCATCCACTCGTCAGCCGAGAGTCTGGCGCGCAACCCGAACGAGCGCCTCCAGCTCCAAGCTCTCTTCCTCCGTCTCCCGCCCCTGTGATCCGCAGCCTGCCGTCACCACGTGGGCGCCGTGCGCAGCAACTCGATGACCTCGCTGGAGCGCAGCGGTGGTGCGAAGAGGAACCCCTGCGCCCAGTCGCATCCGAGTGCCCGTAGCCCCCGAAGCTGATCGTCGGTCTCCACCCCTTCAGCCGCGGTCGTCAGTCCGAGCGCCTTGGCCATGTGCATGACCGCGGTGGCGACCGGTGAGCCTTCGCCGTCGGGGCGTAGGGGCCGGATGAACGACCGGTCGATCTTCACGACGTCGACGGGGAAGCGGTGGAGATAGGAGAGCGACGAGTAGCCGGTTCCGAAGTCGTCGATGGCGAGCTTCACGCCCAACACCTTGAGCTGCTCGAGGATCTGGAGCGTCGCCTCGGCGTCGTCGATGAGGATCGACTCTGTCAGCTCAAGGGTGAGATCGGGGGGCGACCAGCGGTAGCGGTCGAGCACCCGGGTGATCGTCGGGAGCAGTTCCGGGTTGGTGAGCTGCCGAGCGGACAGGTTCACGGCGACCATGAACCGGTCGAGTCCGAGCTCGTCGACCCAGCGTCGGGCCTCGCTGACCGCGTGCTCGATCACCCACCGTCCCATGCGGACGATCAGACCGTTGTCCTCGGCCACCGAGATGAAGTCGGTGGGGCTCACCGTTCCCCGGTCGGTGTGATGCCAGCGCATCAGGGCCTCGACGCCGACGATGCTCCCCGAGCGCAGATCGATCTCGGGCTGGTAGTAGAGCTCGAGCTCGGCCCGCTCGATCGCCAACCGCAGGTCCCGGTCCAGGCTGAGCTGCTCCACCGCCCGGGCGCGCATGGCCTCGTCGAACACCTCCATCCGGTCGCGCCCGAGCTCCTTGGCGCGGAACATGGCGGCATCTGCGTGCTCGAGAAGGGTCTCGCTCGTCTCCGCGCCGTGGTGGCTGACCGCCACCCCGATGCTTGCCGACAGGAAGATCTCGCCCTCCTCGAGGGAGAACGGCTCCGACAGCGCGAGGTCGAGCCGGTCCGCCACGAACCGGACGTCATCGAGTCCTCGGACCTGTTCCAGCACCACCACGAACTCGTCAGCGCCGAAGTGACCCACATAGTCACCCGGTCGTACCAGCGTCTGCAGTCGCCGGCCGAAGCGCACGAGCAGCTGGTCGCCTGCCGCATGCCCGAGGCTGTCGTTCACGACCTTGAAACGATCGAGGTCGATGAACATCACCGCGGTGCTCGACCGATCGTTGCGTGCTCGCTCGAGCGAGCGCTCGAGAGCCTCGAGAATCGATCGCCGGTTCGGCAGTCCCGTCAGCTGATGGTGACGGGCCTGGTGGTAGAGCTCACGCTGGAACCGATCCCGTTCGATCGCGATGGCGGCGAGGTGGGACGCCACGGCAACGACGTTGCGCTCGTGCTCGCTCGGCGCTCTCCGATCCGTGTACACGGTGGCGATGACACCGAGGACCTCGTCGGTGCGGCTCTCGATCACGGGTGACACCCAGCCGGACTGGTAGCCGAACGACGCGAGCGCATCGGCGTCAGGGGCGGTCAACGGGTCGGTGGCGAAATCGGTGATGATGGTGGGCTCCCTGGTGTGGAGCATCGACGTGATCGCTGTGCTCGGGTGCAGCACGCGCCGGGTCACGCCGTCGACGAGTCCGGGTGCCACGGACCCTGCCGCCCCGACCGTCAGGTGCGCGCCGCCGTCGACGAGGAAGAGCGAGGCGGCCGCGTTGGAGTGGCCTTCGATCACGCGAACGAGCGCGGGCAGCGTCTCGTTCAGCGGAGCATCCCGCGCGATCAGCTCCAGGATCCTCGCTTCGTCCTCCAGCAGCGCTTCGGCTTTCTTGACGTCGGTGACGTTGCGGGTGGAGATGACGATCCCGTTCACCACCGGGTCATCCAGCAGGTTCACGCCCGTGTACTCGATCAGCTCCAAGTGCCCGTCGCGGTGCTTGGTGCGGAAGACACCCCGGTACTCCTGGCCGGGGTGATCGAGCAACTCGGCGAAGAGCCGCAAGGCTTCTGGCTGGTCTTCGTCGTGGATGAGCTCGAGCCCTACCCTCCCAACCCAGGAGTCGGAGCTGTAGCCCAAGACATCGGTGAACTCCCCCGTCGTCTCGATGACCCGGCTCTCGGCATCGATCAACGTGACCGTGTCGGAGATGTTCTCGAGAAGCTTTCGCCACTTGTGCTCGGCCGCGGCGAGAACCTGCCTCACCTCCTCTTGGCGCCCGATGTCGACCGCGAACGCGAGGAACGCCAGGGGTGAACCGTCGTCGTCGTTCAGCAGCGCGGCCGAGGTGAGGACAGATACCTTGGAGCCGTCCTTGCGCAGCAGCTCGACCGCCACGTCGCTGAACTCCTCACCCTCGAGCAGCCTGCTCATCGCCTGGAGCGACGGCTCGACCTGCTCGGGTGGGAGGAACGGGACCCGGCGCCCCACGATCTCGTTGCGAGACCAACCGAAGAGTCGCTCGGCTCCGTGGTTCCACGTGACGATGCGGCCGGAGAGATCGACGGCGTAGATCGCGACGGGGGCATTCGCGATGGCGGGACTGTCAAGGCCGATGCGGGCTCCGAGCCCGCTGGCGGGCGTGGTCACGCCGGTCGAGCGGGGGCCGGCTGCGGCGGCGTCGGTGATCGCGGCGAGTCGCGCGTTGAGCTCGGAGTCTCTCGCCAATCTCCCTCCACCGGGCCGCCTGGGTAGGTGCCCGATGGTAGGCGACGGTGTGTGGGCGTGCTTCGGGGCTCCGGCTTCGTCCGGTGCTGCGGTCGGGATCCGGGTTTCGCTGCTCCCGGTGCGACCGGATCCGGCTGTCGATCGTCGGCGGGCGATTGCTACTGTTGGCGATCCCGCCCGAGTAGCTCAGTCGGCAGAGCGGCTCACTCGTAATGAGCAGGTCAGGAGTTCGATTCTCCTCTCGGGCTCGCGTGAAGGCCTAGGTCACGGCGCTCGTGCCGCCTGATCTGGGCCTTCGTCATGGAGGTGTATCGCGCGTCCATCGCGCGTACACGTCGGTTCGACGGGCCAGATCCCTGCTCCGAGGTCGCTGTCCGGCCACACTTGGGGGCCGTGCCGGGGCGCGCGACGATTGGCGCAGGTCGCCACGGCCGAACATCATCACCACCCGTGACCGAGGTGAGCGATGTCGACTGAGCGGACGCACTGGATCGTGAGCATCGGCTACGAGGGGCGGTCCGCCGAGGAACTGCTCGACATCCTTGAGGCGCACCTCGTGGAGGTTGTCATCGATGTTCGGCTGAACCCGATCAGTCGCAAGCGGGGTCTGTCGAAGACGGCACTCCGTGAAGCGCTGGACGAGCGACGGATCGGCTACGTCCACGAGCGGGACCTCGGGAACCCCAAGGACAACCGCGAGCCGTTCGTCACGGGCGACCTCCGTCGTGGTCGTGAGCGGTACTTCGCCAGGCTCGACAACGGTTCGGGTCCGGCGTTCGATCGTGTGATGGAACTGGCGCGCGCCCACCGAGTCGCCCTGCTCTGCTTCGAGCACGACGAGAGGCAGTGCCATCGGCAGTGCATCGTCGAGCGCGCCCTGGCGCGGGACGCCTCGGTCGGGGTCGTGAGGGTCTAGGACTTCTTCGGCCAGAACACTCCGAGCACCAGAAACGAGTTCGGGTGCTGATGCATGTTCCCCACGAAGAACTGCGTGTCGCGCTCAGGCGCGCAGAGTTTGTCGATCCACTTCTTGCGGATCTCCTCCAGGGGGTCGGAGTACTCGTGTCGCCACCGTCGCCATGCCTGGGCGATCTCCCAGTCGATGATTGACTGCCGATGGCCGGGGCAGCCCGGTTCCAAACAGGTGTACCTGTAGTGGAACTGGTAGGGGATGACTTCCAGTGGCTCGGTTGGCTCACCGAACAGTTGTCCCTGAGCGGCCAGCGACTCGATGCGCTGACGGCGCTCCTCGATTTCGTTATCGGGCACGGGAGTGATCTGGAGATCGTGGACCTCTCGGGGCCGGACCACACCGAGTGACGTGCCCGACTCCTGCTGCCTCTGCATGAGTCCGCACATCGTGACCGGCTCGACCTGACTGACGAGGTGGATGCGTTCGTTTGCCTTGAGCGTGCGCGTGACCTTGATCGTGTTGGTGAGCGGGCGCACGGACTCCGGTCGGTTGTCCGAGGCGTGAGCCTCGACCTCAACCGTGATCTCCTGCCACTTCTTGAACTTCTGGTCGGCTTCGAGGTCGCGGAACGGCACGGGGAAGAGACGCACCCAGGAGGGTGGCTCCAGGATGCCCACCCGGAAGCCCGCAACGCAGACGACCTCGTTGTACCGGCTGCTAATCGCCGGATACGCCTTCACGGTGGGGACGACGGTGATTCGCTCGCCCATGGTGGCTCCTTCGACGGTGCGGCAAGGTCGGTCCGGTTCCGCAGTATCCCGTGACCTAGGCGCGTCGGTGGGGAGGGGGTAGGTGCGAGCGGGAGGGCCAGTGCCGATACTCGCGACGCGCTGCTGGGACTGATTCGGTGCGAGCGACGCGCCGGAACGGGCGTCAGGCGTTGGCCGAGCGCCCCTCTTCGTCGGCGCCGATGCCGAGGAAGTGGTCACCCAACTTGTCGGCGGCCTCCTGGTCACGGTTGTCGGAAGCCTGGGCGTAGAGCCTCAGGGTGATGCGAGGATCGTTGTGACCCATGCGCTCCTGCACAGTGCAGATGTCGGTGCCCAGAGCCACGAGGGCCGTGGCTGGGTACCGGCGGGCACCACCCTGGGCCGTGGGCATGCCGTCAGCGTCGAGGGCGCGCCCGACGGCGATGACCGGGATCGCGCAGGCAAGAGATGGCGATTACGACCGCTGGTGCCTCCGCGATCGGGGTGGCGACACCTGTTGCCTTCGCGACAGCGCGACGCTGCCGACGGGTCGCGGCGTCACCATGAAGGGTCGCCGCCGCGGCGCCGATTCGTCAACGTTTGAAGACCAGCGGTAGCACCCGCGGCCCACGCACCTGGCCAACCGACCAGCGCAGGGCGTCGGGATCTTCCAGCTCGAACTCGCCGATGCGGTCGGGGAGCACCCGTACGGAGGTTTCCAGCTCCATCCGAGCCAGGTTGGACCCGAGGCAGCGGTGGATCTCGACACCGAAGGCGAGGTGCCGGTTCTCGGTTCGCCCCAGGTCGACCTTGTCGGGGTCCGGGAACGCGGCCGGGTCGCGGTTGGCGGCAGGGAAGGGGAGCAGCAGCGGGTCACCCGCCTTCATCGGGCACCCGATCACTTCGTTGTCGACGTTGACCTCGCGGGCCATCGTCACGGGCGTGTTGGCGCGAAGGAACTCCTCCCGGGCGATCGGCCAACGCTCCGGTTCGTCGCGCAGCTGGTGGCGGTGCTCGGGATGCTGGGCGAGGTGCCAGATGGTCGCGCCGATCGCGCTCCACGTCGTGTCGATGCCGGCGAGCAGGAGTAGCAGGCACATCCCCAGGATCTCCTGGTCGTTGAGCGGTCGCCCGTCGATCTGCGCGCCGAGCAGGAACGTGATGAGATCGTCTCGCGGGTTGCTCCGTCGTTCCTGGACCTGGGCGAGGAAGTACCCGAAGAAGTCCATGAGACCGAGCGCGCCCTGCTCGAAGTCGGTGGGCGCGGCCTCAAGGAGCTGGTGCACCCAGCCGAGGAAGCGGGCTTCGTCCTCGAGTGCCACGCCGAGCATGGTGGCGATGACCCGCACCGGGATGAAGCGGGCGTACTGGGTCGCGGCGTCGCACCGCCCGTCATCGATGAACTGGTCGATCAGTGAGTGCGCGAGCGCCTCGACCTGCGGTTGGTACGCGTTGATGCGTTTCAGGCCGAAGAACGGCAGCAGCAGCCGCCGGACCTCGGTGTGGACGGCGGATCGCTCGAGATCGGCGGGACCTCGAGGCGGAAGTCCGACACTGCGGCGTAGGCGGCGATGATCGGGATCCATTCTGGCCCCGTCTCCGGCCGCTGGGCGCTGAACGGTGACGAGCGCCCGCCCATGCCCAGCTATCCAGAATCGCACTCCAATCAGGGGTCTCAATCTGGGGGACCCAGCCTTCGCGCCGGGATTTTCCGCTAAAGCGCGGGGCGGCGGACGCCGATGAGAACGTGTCTCTAGCCGAAGGTGCACGACCACCGGGGCCTCAGGATGCTGAGGCCCCGGTGTCATTTTGCGGTCGTGTCTCCCGGGGGTGAAGCCGCTGGTCGGATCGACGAAGGGGCTGGCGCGCCGGCACCGGTGGCGCGCACACCTCTCGCCCGGTGCGCGCTCCGGTAGCCTGGCACGAATGGCTGATCAGGCGGCGTTTGCGGAACAGGCGATGCCCTACATGAGCTCGCTGTACTCCGCCGCCCTGCGCATGACCCGCAACCCGGCCGATGCCGAGGACCTCGTGCAGGAGACCTACCTTCGGGCGTACCGCGGGTTCGGTTCCTTCCAGCAGGGAACCAATCTGAAGGCCTGGCTCTACCGCATCCTGACCAACACCTACATCAACGCGTACCGGGCGAAGAAGCGGCGACCGGACGAGGCCGAGCTCGACGAAGGCGAGGATCTCTACCTCTTCCGCCGCCTCGGCGGTCTCGAAGCCGCCCGGGCGGGGCGTAGCGCCGAGGACGAGCTGATGGACTTCTTCACCGATGCGGAGGTCAAAGCGGCGGTCGAGTCGTTGCCGGAGCAGTTCCGTCTCGCCGTGCTGCTCGCCGATGTCGAGGGCTTCTCCTACAAGGAGATCGCCGAGATCCTCGACATCCCCATCGGGACCGTGATGAGCCGATTGCACCGGGGAAGAAAGGCGCTACAGAAGCGGTTGTTCGAGTTCGCCCGGGATCGCAACCTGGTGCCGGCCAACGGCTCCGACGATGCACCCGGGACGTCCGCGCCGTCGGAGACGGATGACGCGTCGGTGCTGGCGAGTGAGGGCTGAGGTTCACCGATGGCTGACGACGACCACAGGCACGGCAACTGCGAGGAAGCCCTCGCCGAGCTCTACACCTTCCTCGACGGCGAGCTGACTGAGGTCCGGCGTCTGGCGATCCGCAGCCATCTCGACGACTGCACACCCTGTTTCGAGGCTTTCGACTTCGAAGCCGAGTTGCGCCTCGTGATCTCGCACCGATGCCGTGACGAAGTGCCCGAGTCGCTGCGGAATCGAATCGCCGAGCTGCTGCAGCGAGCCGGCGCGTCGCCGGCGGACGCCACGGGACCCGGCGCCGGTGCCGATGCGGAACCGGGCGCATGAGCGGTGCCCAGTCGAGCATCCCCGCCCGTGCCGGGCTGGCCGGAATGGGCCGCGACCGACCTACTCCTCTAGGCTCCGGGCATGGCAATGGCAGTCGTGTGGCACTACTGGATCGCGGTGGCACTGGCCATCCCGGCCATCTTGCTGGTGGTCGCCGTCGTCGTCGGCTACCTCTACAAGGTGAAGATGCCGCAGTACCCACGGAAGTGAGCCCATGACCGGCGCGGTCGACTGGGAGCTCGCCGCCCGGGTCGCCCGCCGGGTATCCGGCCGCGAGCCGTTCGCCGAGTCCTACCACTACGACTCTCTCCAGCCTGACTTCGATGAGCTCACCGCGCTGGCCGAGCAGCTGGTCGAGGAGCACACCGGACTGCGGTCGCTCGCCGGGCCGGCTCGGGCCCGGGTGACCGACCGTTCCGCCTGGATCAGCGCCAACATCGCCTCGTTTCAGCGCCTCCTGCGGCCGCTGGTCGCCAAGTTCGAGGAGCGGATCAGCGCGTCGCCGGTGGCACCCCTTGCCGCGAAGGCCGCCGGTGCCGAGGTGGGGCTCATGCTCGGCTGGATGTCGACGCGGGTACTCGGCCAGTACGACCTGCTCATCATCGAGGAGGAGGATCCCCAGGAGCAGGACCTCGTGTACTACGTGGGCCCCAACGTCCTGGCGCTCGAGAAGCTCTACGCCTTCCCACCCCGCGAGTTCCGCCTGTGGCTCGCGCTCCACGAGGTGACCCACCGCGCCCAGTTCACCGGGGTGCCCTGGCTGCGCGAGCACTTCCTGTCGCTGGTCAACCGGACCGTCGCCGCGGTCGACCCGGATCCCAAGCGGTTCATCAACGCGCTCAACCGGTTGGCTGAGGCCGTTCGCACCGGCAGCAACCCACTGGCCGACGGGGGCATCATGGCGCTGGTCGCATCGGACGAGCAGCGTGGAGTGCTCAACGAGATCAGCGGTCTCATGAGCCTGCTCGAAGGTCACGGCGACATCACGATGGACCGGGCCGGTGAAGGACTCGTGCCCAGCGCCGAGCGCTTCGGACGGGTCTTGAAGCAGCGGCGGCAGCAGGCGCAAGGCCTGGCTCGTCTGCTGCAGCAGCTCATCGGGCTGGAAGCCAAGATCAACCAGTACGAGCAGGGCGAGCGCTTCATCGCGGCGGTTGAGCGCGAAGGTGGGGCCCGTCTGCTCGACCGGGCGTGGGAGCGACCGGAGAACCTCCCGACGATGGATGAGATCCGTGAGCCGGCGCTCTGGATCGACCGGGTCCGGCCCGCCGTCGCCTGATCCGGTCGGCGCAGGGTGCGATCCCACCTCGCGCCTTGCCCCGCTGCTGGCTCGCTGCACCTTCCCGCCCCGGGGAACGGTGGTCACGTGCGCCGTCTCGGGAGGCCCCGATTCGACCGCGCTGCTCGCCTTGGCGGTGGCCGCCGGCCTCGACGTGATCGCGTTGCACGTCGATCACGGTCTGCGACCCGGGTCGGGGACCGAGGCGGAGGTGGTCGAATCGTCCGCCCGTCGCCTCGGAGCCCGGTTCGAGTCGGTCTCCGCGCCGGTCGAGCCGGGGCCGAACCTCGAGGAGCGGGCACGGGTTGCCCGGTACGCCGTCCTGCCCGATGATGCCCTTCTCGGTCACACCGCCGATGACCAGGCCGAGACCGTCCTTTTGAACCTCCTGCGGGGTGCCGGGCTTCACGGGTTGGCCGGCATGCGGCCGGGCTGGCGCCGTCCCCTCCTCGGGCTGCGCCGGGCGGAGACGGCTCAGCTGTGCGCAGACCTCGGACTCGACGTCATCGACGATCCCTCGAACCGGGACCTGCGGCTGCGACGGAACCGAGTGCGCCACGAGCTGTTGCCGCTGCTCAACGACATCGCTCAACGCGACACCGTTCCGCTCGTCAGCAGGATGGCCGACATCGCCCGGGCCGCCGCGGACCACTTGGACGCCGCCGCGGCCACGCTCGATCCGACCGACGCCAACGCCGTCGCCGCCGCTCCGCCGGTGCTGGCCCGGCTGGCGGTGCGGGCGTGGCTAGCCACCCTCGACCCGCTCGGCCACCCGCCGAGCAGTGCCGTCATCGACCGGGTGCTCGCCGTTGCCGCGGGTGATCGGGTGGCGACCGAGATCCCCGGAGGCTGGAGGGTTGCCCGCTCAGCCGGCCGGCTTCGCGTCGACGCGCCTCGGTGAGCGGCTCGCCGCCGACGGTTCGCCCGGCAGCGAACTCACCGCCTCAACATGGCACGGTGACGTCACCGGCTCGTGCCCTCCGGTCCCGCTGTCGGCTCGGCCTCGAGCTCCTTCACCGCGATCGCCGCGACGCGCACGGGTACGTCGAACTCCTCGGCCACGTCGTCGAGGGTCACGGGCCCGATCGAACCGCGGGCGGTGAGGAAGGCACGGAGCTCGTCGAGGGGGACCAGCCGGCTCGCGGCGATCCGGTCGACACGAGCTTCCTCCCGGCTGACGACCGGCAACCACTGCGGGCCCATGTCGGCGAGGTCACAGCCGCCTCCTCGTTCGTCGTGGACGAGCTCGTAGGCGAGGGCGGCTCGTCGCTCGCGCAGACTCAAGGCCGGATCGATCACGATGGCGGCGAGCGCGCCCCGGCGCGCGTAGACGGCGCCCCCGCCGGCCCGGGCACACGGATCGAAGCCCACGACGATGTGGTCTCGGCGCGCCAGCTCGGCCCACGGGTTCCAGCGACGATTCATCGCCGCCGACGTTAGTGACGGGGTAGGACAGCCTTACCAGGAGGAGGGCCTACCGGGCGTGCCCCGGGGGTTCGAGAACGAGCGGTGGGTGGGGAACCGCCGGTTGGCGAACAGGCCGTCGAGGTAGGCCTCGAGCTTGGCGAGCTCTTCGGGCGTCGCCTCTGACAGTTTCTTGCTCAACCCGGCGGGGATGCCGAGGCTCGGGGCGTGGGGGAGGCTTTCGGGATCCTCGCCGCGTCGGATGCGTTCGATGGCGTCCTCGGGCCACTCGAGGGCCCGAGCGATGCCCCGCAGGGTCCGCGGCTTGTAGCGGTCCTGGCGGGCGTGCTCGATGAGGTACCACGTCGGCTCGGAGACCCCGCCTGCCGCGGCTGCTTCCACCTGGGTGAGGCCCAGGCTGTGTCGGCGGTTGCGCACCGCCTCCGCGACTCGTTCCCAGCTTTCGTCCATGACGCGAGCCTTCCAGAAATCTTTGGCTATGGCATGCATGCTTCGCAATCTCCGGCAAGCCATTCTACCCGCATTTTGTCACTAGCATTACTTATCACGCTATAGCTACACAGAACAAAGGTGCTTGACAAGGGATAGAAAGTGATGCCAGATTCGTGGCCATGCGTCTGAACGGTGCTGCCATCCGTGTCATCCGTGAGCGATCCGGGTTGACCGTCACCGAGGCGGCCCGCCGTGCCGGCGTCCGCCAGCCGACGTGGTCCAACTGGGAGCGCAACCGGCGCAATGCGACACCCGCCAACGTCGCCGCGATCTGCGCCGTTCTGCGGATCGACGACGTCACCGCCATCCTCGCCGACCCCGACGATGCCGACGGCGAGGGGGAGCGGGCGGTGGCCTGACCGCCCAGGCGCACTCGGCGCGGCCTACGACCATCCGGTTCCCGGCCGTGCCCTTCCAGGAATGCCCTCAACCTCAGGAGCTGCCATGCCGTTCATCTCGACCGCCCCGGCGGTAGGCGCACCCACACCATGGCGAACGCTGCTGCCGTCAGCGGTGCCCCGCACGTCCCGTCCCCGATCGTGGCGCCGGTTCCTCGCGGTCGGCGTGCTGACCGCGGTCATCTCGGTCGGCTGCACCGTCAGTTCCTCGGCGCACTACCAGATCGACTGGGTGTACTGGGGCTACCACTTCCACATCTACCGAGCGCCGACTGCTCAGATCTGGACGATTCACGATCTCCCTCCGCCGTGGGGTTGTAGCTGGAATCCTGCCTGCACCCTGGCCAAGATCCGCAGCTACGTGGATCTCAACTGGTTCACCGGGACCTATTTCGGTGGTGACCGGTTCTTCGATGACGACGTTGACGACTTCAACGAAGCCTTGCGGTCGACCCCGCACCCTTGGCCGCTCAACCTCAACGCCCCATGGGAGTACGGCTGTTTGGGGGGCTATCGAAATACCGGTACTGCATGGAATGACGGGGATTGGTACGGCGACGGCCAGTTCCAGTGATCAGTGCACGATGAGCTGATGGTAGAGGGTTGCGGGGCTCTGGTAGTTGAGGGA
>FWPU01006418.1_pt1 | contig 23539 bp, 22 predicted proteins | sample 2228361 | NCBI WGS metagenome assembly FWPU01 (sample SAMEA103939777, study PRJEB20133) | metagenome
CTGTTTGTGTTCAGTTGCGCAGCTTTCAACTTACTGCGCCTCTCAAAACTGAGGGCGCAGTGCGCGTAAATGCGGGCCAGAGGCGGGTTCCGGCCGCCAGAAGGCGGCTGTGGGGCAGTCTGGAGCTGGGCTTGGGGGTCTGTTAGCCAGTAAAAAAGTAACGGCCGACCCCAGATCTCGCTACGGAACCTGCTTTTTCAACAAGCTCCTAGCGCTTCCCGGATGGCGTCGGCGATGCGCCGGGCGAAACTTTCGACCTGCACGGCATCGGGTCCCTCGACCATTACACGGACCACCGGTTCAGTCCCCGAGAAGCGAACCAGCACACGGCCGGCAGGACCGAACGCTTGTTCGGCAGCACGCATGGCGTCCCTGACCGCAGGTAAGGTCTCTAGCGGACGGCGCACGGAAATCGGCACGTTGATCAAACGTTGGGGGTAGAGCTCCAACTGGGACGCCACCTCATCGAGCCGGCGGGAGGTTTCACGCAAGATCTCCAGAACGCGAAGAGCGGTGAGCAGGCCGTCGCCGGTGGTGGCGTAGTCCAGGAAAATCACGTGACCGGATTGTTCGCCGCCCAGGATGGCGCCGACGCGGAGCATCTCCTCCAGCACATACTTGTCGCCCACCGGGGTTCGAAGCAGGCGGATGCCGCGCGCCGCAAGCGCGCGCTCCAGCCCCAGGTTGGACATGACGGTGCCCACGACGGTGGGGCGCCCGTCTGCGCCGCTCAGCCGACCCTGGGCGTGCAGCCGCAAGGCCGCCATCAGCAAGACGGCATCGCCATCCACGACGCGCCCATCGGGCGCCACAAAGATGGCCCGATCCGCATCACCGTCGAAGGCCACGCCAAGATCGGCCCGCTCGCGCAGCACGCATTGGCGCAAGCCCTCGACGTGGAGTGCGCCGCAGTCGCGGTTGATGTTGCGGCCATCCGGAGCGCGGCCGATGGCGATGACCTTCGCCCCCAAGCGCTCGAACAGCTCCGGCGCCAGGCGAGAAGCTGAGCCGTGTCCGCAGTCCACCGCCAGCGTCAGCCCCCTCAAGGAACCGGGGAAGGCGGCCTCCAGGTATTTCTCGTAACGCTCGGCCAGGCCGGGCTCGACGGTCAGAGAGGCCGCGGCTGCCTCGACGCCGCCCGCGCGCAGCTCGAAGATGCGCTGCTCGATGCGCAGTTCCTCTTCATCGGGCAGTTTGTAGCCTGAATGAGCGAAGACCTTGATGCCGTTGTCTTGGTAGGGATTGTGGGAGGCGGAAATCATGACGCCTGCCACGAAGGAATCCGTGCGAGTCAAGTAAGCGATGCCGGGGGTCGTGATGACGCCGGCGAAGCGGCAGCGGACGCCGGCTCGATGCAGGCCGCCGGCCACTTGAGCCGCCAACCAGGGTCCGGACTCCCGGGTATCCATTCCCACCACCACTTCCGGCTGCGCGGCCAACGGCCTGACGGCCTCGCCCAGGGCAATGCCCAGTGCATGCGCTGTGAGGGCATCCAGGGGAAAGTGTCCGGCTACTCCGCGAATGCCATCGGTGCCGAACAAGCGCTGCCTGCTTTCGCTCATGCGAGCTAACGTCCTCCTAGTCCTGGTTACCGATAAGCGGGCCGGCCTCAACCGCTCTGCGGGCCACCGTCACTTTGACCTTGACGACCGTGGGCTGCTCCAGGCGAACCTCGGGATCGCGCAGGAACACGTGGGTTTGAAACTCGCGTTCGCTGATCACTTCGGCGAGGTCAATCGGGTCGGTCTCCACGAACTCGATCAGGCGCACCCGACTTTCCGGACCGACGATGCTCACCTCTCCCGGCTCCACCTGCTGGGACTGGATGCGATAACCCTGCGGCGGCGGATTGGCGATCTGGACTCGCACCGGCACGACCCGGCGGCCGCGACGCTCGAAGCGGAGGCGGACCTGCGCCGGCGCTGCACGAACCATCGTCAGCCCTGGCGGCAGGCTCACCTGATCTGCCGTCACCGTGAAGCTGCGTTCGCCCGGTCGGTCCACTCCTGAGAGGTCCAGCACCACTGCCGGCGAAGATTGCTCAAACTGCCGGATCCGCGTGGCTGGGCCGCGGACCTCCAGTCGCACTCGGTCGCCCGACTCCGGGATGATCTCCATATCCTGTGGGACATTCAAGTACTCTACGGGTGCAGATACGGACGTGACAAGGTCCGGGCTCTCCACAAAGGTCAACCACAGCGCCACGGCGATGGCCAGCGACAGAAGTTTCCAGCCGATGTCTTTGAGCGCCCAGCGCATCATAGACGTTCACCGATGCGCCGTCTCATCGGCGCCTCCAACCTCTCCGGTTCGGCGGCAGGCGCCGGCCGCGTAACGATTTCCCTCGCCGCCAGCCGGTAACCGAAATGACGAGCGATGCGTTCCTCGACCTGCTCGAGGGTCAGGTCCAGTTCGATCTTTCCGAACGCCGCCACCGAAATCCTTCCGGTCTCTTCGGAAACCACCAGCGCCAGCGCATCGCTTTCCTCAGTGATTCCGATGGCGGCCCGGTGTCGTGTGCCCAGGGCGCCGACCGCCTGCGGGTTGGTGCTCAGGGGCAGAAAGCAGGCAGCGGCGGCAATCCGGTCGCCTTGGATGATCACCGCGCCGTCGTGCAGGGGACTGGCCGGCTGGAAGATGCTCAGGAGCAGATCGCGCGTCAGGACGGCATCCAGGAACTGTCCGCTTTCAATGAAGGTGCGCAACCCCATGTCCCTCTCGAGCACAATCAATGCGCCGACCTTACGCTCGCTAAGACGGCCCAGGGCCCAGAGGATTTCATCGGTGGACTCGCGCCGCTGGAGCCTGCTGCCGAAGCCCAGCCAGCGACGCCGCCCGATGCGAGCTAAAGTCCGCCGTATCTCGGATTGAAACAGCACGATCAGGGCGATGGCTGTGTAAGGGACGAGCGTCGCCAAAATCGAACGCACCAGCTCCAGTCCCAGCCAAATCGAGGCCAGGTAAACCAGCAGCAAGACGCCGATGCCTGCCAGGACCTGTGCGGCGCGTGTGCCGCGCACCACCAGGATGAGCTGGTAGATCAGGAAAGCCACGACTAAAACGTCCACGACGGCCGCCGGTGTGAGCTTCGGCAACGGCGAGACTAGTAGCGCATGTGGGGCCGACATGGGGTAGCTTTCCTATTATCGCAAGCGACCGTGCCGGCTGCCAGCCTAAGTCGAGCGGAAAGTAGCGTTCACATCACGATCCCATGGGGGGAGGCGCCCCAGCCGACCCCGGCCGCGCCACTTCGGGAATGCGAACAGCTTAGGCGTGATGGTTGCCGAGAGCCTGTGCCGGGGCATCGCCGGCGCTGCCGGTGGTACGGGATTGACCGCGTCATACGTTCGGATCGCAGCCTACCAGATTGCGCGCCGGGCACGCTCGCCTGCGACGATCCTGCCGGCGGAAGAGCGGCGTGGGCAAGCTCGGGAACGCCGCTCGGCGCTTCCGCAGAGGTATTTCGCCCGAAGGAGAGAGTGCGCAGCTCGTGTTCAGAGCATTTCGCAATTTCTGTCTCGGCGGCGACGTCAAGGGCCCGGCGGGGTACGACGAATCTTGCTCCCTGTCAGCGCCCATCGGAGCTGAAATTCCACTTCCTCGTGCGAGGCTCCGCGTTCGTGTTCCACGTTCAGAACGGCGGTTCCAGGAACGCAAATTCGTTCTCCGGCGACCTGAATCCGAAAAGGCTTGCCCTGTTCGATGCAGTCGGCGAGCCGGCGCAGTGCGGCGACGAACTGGCCTTTCGTGCAACTCCTCTCGACGTCTCGTTTCCGAGCTTTGTTCCGCAGTCCCATCGAACAACCTTTCCTGTCTGACGAGCCCGTGACGGCCGTGATGGTCCCTGGGAACCCCCGGCACGGCCCGGTGCAAACCCAACGGCCCGTTGCTGCCGCACGAGCGCTACGATTTGCATTATCTCAATCGAGCGTGCCCGCGGATGGATTCCGGCCGAGTAATGAGGCTGCACAGTTTTGCCCTATCCCAGCAGCGACGCTAACAGCCCGCGCAGGCCGATCAGGTCAATGCCGGCGTTGGCGGCGTCATCGTGCGCGCCCTTTTTCGCCGGGGGACATTAAGGCTGCGCTGCGCGGAGTGACCCGAGCCCGAGTTCTCAAGCGCGACAGGCCGCTGCCGCACAAAAGCGCCGTGATAGGGCTTGATAGAACCACGGGCTGCGGTCGGAGCCGAGGCTGAACGCCAGGCCCAGCGGAAGAGGGAACTCGAGGTCAGACACACGATCCCCAAACTTTGTGTGGGACGGCGTTGCGCGGCGGGCAGTCGCCGGCCGCGGCGCCCGCACGAACCACGATCCTCATCCCGCCGGCGCCCCGGCATGACATTGCCCATGCAGATCTGAGTCGCGTCTGTCATGCGCACACCAAGCCCCGGAGGTCTCGTCTGGCGCCGGAGGAATCGCCCCTTCAGGATGTGGAGAGCCGGACCGCGCAATCGTCGCTGTCGTACTGGGGCCCTGGTCGGGCCTGGGAGGAATTCGGTGGCCTGCGGGTTCGAGAGGTGCGCCGCGATGTTCGAAGTTTATGGCTGCCGACTTCCTTTCTCTTGCCGTCGCCCCCGCCGGGGATCCAACCGAAGCTGTGTCACGACGCCGTGGCGCGGCGGCCCGAGCTGAGCGCTGCGCGCATCATACAGATAGCCGATCTCGACGGAGGCCCAACGGCAGCACCTCCAACGCAGCCCTACCGAATAGCGTCCAGCCAGGTACCCCTGCGTATCCCAGAACCACTCGCCGCTGAGGTACGGACGAATCCGCCCATCCATCGTGAGGCGAATTCGATTTCGCAGGCGGGTGAAAGCGGGACGGCCGCCGCCCCAGAAGCGCTCCGCCAGCCCGCGAGCAGCCAACGTCGCGGCGCCCCATTGACGAACGCGAGTCTCTGCGCCGCCGAACAGGCGGTGAAAGCTCCGCCACTCTTCGCGGGTGTCTTCATCCCTTCCGTAGTAATAGCCCCCGATCAAAGTAACGCGTGAGTGCGGGCTGAAGTTTAGAATCGAGCCCCAGCGGCTCTGCTGTAACTCTCCCTGGCGGGTGCGGAGTCTGGTGTGCACGATCCATTCCGCGCTGCCTGTTTCGAACAAGCCGAAATCTATCGAATGCCAACTCCATCGTTCTTGCCCTGCCAGCGTTCCTGCGCAGAGCAAAACGAGAGCACTCGCCCGCCACGCTGAACTTAGGCTTCGACCACCCCGGGCTGAGGGGGAGGGGTAGGGCGATGCGGAGCGGCGGCTCCGATCATACACGTTTCGGGTTACATCATCCGAGGCCCAACACCGGCCGACACGGACTATGAATCTGCGGTGCAACGACTTCTCCAGCCCCACTACGGCCCAGACGGCCGCCACACACTCCATGATACGGCGCTACCGTCTTCCGCCACCGCATGCACGATGGAACTCCGAAAGCACGAACGGGGCATCGGTGCGTGCCGAATTCATCAGGCTCGTCCTGGATAGCCCGCCGAAGATGCGATGCCTGGAGGAAAGACCCAGCGTCGGCGAGGTCCCCGGCAACGGCCACCGATGGCCGAGCATCGGACACCGGCGCGAACGCGACCGGGTTCGCGGTCGTCATGCGGCCCTCCCCCAGGGGAGGACACGGCGCCGGCTCCGGCATGCAAAACCCCATGGCCGCCAGCCGCATCACGGAAAGCTACGGAGGCTCCATCGCAGCGCGGGTGTCGGCATCCGCGCCTGGGCCGGACGTGGAATGCGGAGTTAGCCCTTGGCATCGGTGGCGCAGTCAAGCGATCCGACCGGCGAGTCAGGGAACGTCGCTGCCCGGGGTGTCCGCGCGACGTGCGTTCTTCCGCGGAGGGACGGCGAACACAGCGCCGCGCTCATGCCGGGGGAACCGTTCCGGGTTGCAACTCGGGAATCTCAATCTCGATGCGCGTACCCTGCCCCGGCTTGCTGTCAATGCACATGCGGTAGTCGGAGCCGAACAGCACTTTGAGTCTTTCGTTTACGTTGCTGACCCCGATGCCTTCCTCCAGCAGGGTAGCCAGCCGTTCCTCGGGAATCCCGACGCCGTCATCCTCGACAAGCAGATGCAGCCGGCCGTCTTTCAGGGTGGCCCGCAGGCGGATCGTGCCGCCCTCGATTTTTCCGGAGATGCCGTGGCGAACGGAATTTTCGACCAGAGGCTGCAAGATCATGCTGGGGACCAGACGGTGCAGCGCGGCGGGGTCCACCTCTCGGTCGAATCGGAGCTTGTCGCCGAAACGCACCATTTCGATGGAAAGGTAATCGTCAATGAAATCCAGTTCCTCGGCCAACGCGTTGAAGTTATCGTGTTTGCGCAGCAGACGGCGCAAGATGTTGGAGAGCTTGTAAAGGACCGCGCGGGCCTGGTCCGGATCGGTGCGGATTAACGAAGAAACCGTATTGAGGGTGTTGAACAAGAAGTGCGGATTGATCTGGCGGCTCAAAGCGTCCAGCCGGGCCTGGATGAGCAGCCGTTGTTGCTCTTCCAGCTTGCGCTCGTTACGGGTGTTGTTCCAGATCTTCAGCGGGAGCGCGATGGCGAACACCGTGGTGACGTACACGGCTGCTTCGGCCAGCGGATGCGGGTTGGGCCAGCGGGGCCGGATGGCAAAGAGCCAGCGCGGGAAGAAGTGCTCCAGCGTCAAACGCAGGAACTCGCCGGAGAGGATCGCCAGCAGGAAGAACATCTGAAAGGCTGCCTTGGCGTGCTCGTGATCGCGGCGGAAAAACCGATAAATGCGGAGGTCCAGAAAAGGGGAGAAGCGCCAGATTTGTTCCGTATCGGGCGCCAGGTTGCGCAGCAGCCCGCCCAAGGCCCCCATGCCGACCAGCAAGGGTAGCGTCAGATACTCGTGCTTGAGCATCGCGGGAATCGAGATCAAGGCGCCCGAGAGCAGGCCGGTGACGTAGCCGCCCAGGATTCCCGCCAGGAGGCTGGCCTCCAGGCCTAGATCCACCGCCTGGTAAACACCTCGGGTAACAATGCGGATGGCGGCTCCGGTCCCGAAAATACTGGCGAAACTCAGCGCCAGCAGCAAACGTTGGTTCAGCGTGCGCTGCTCGCGCATCAGCATGCGCTGGAAAGCGCCCGAGCGCGCCAGGAAGCTGGCCAGAGCCGTGACCACGCCCAGCTTCACCAGCAGCACGATGAGGTATTGTTCCAGCGCCATGCCGCGAGGGCTCTTCGGGAAGCCGTCGCTGTCTATTATAATGAAAGGGTTGTCCACCCCAGATGCCACTCATGCCTGAGGATGGCGCGCGACAGGAGTTTTCGAAGGTAGCCGAAGCCGACTTTCCCTGCCGTTTCGGGCACTTCCGCATTTACGGGTTCCAACTGCGGCGCGGGCGGAAGATCGAGGAGGCGGTGGTGCTGGCGATGGGAGATCTCACGGGAGATCCGCCGCCGCTGGTGCGCATTCACTCGCAATGTCTGACGGGGGATGTCTTCCACAGCCTGAGGTGCGATTGTCGGTCCCAGCTCGAAATGTCGCTGGACCGCATTGCGGAAGAGGGCCGGGGCCTGTTGATTTACGAGCATCAGGAAGGACGCGGCATCGGGCTCCTGAACAAGCTCCGCGCTTACCAGCTCCAGGATCGCGGGGCCGACACCGTGGAGGCGAACCAGCAGCTCGGCTTTCAGCCGGACCACCGCGACTACCTTCTGCCCGCGCGCATCCTGCATTACTTCGGCGTGCGCACCCTGCGCCTGCTCTCGAACAATCCGGACAAGATCCGCGCCCTGGAAGCGGCGGGCATTCAGGTGGCGGAGCGCATTCCCTGTCAGGCCGAGCCCGTGGACTCCATGACCGGTTACCTGCGCGCCAAAAAAGAGAAGCTCGGGCACTTACTGGAAGGGCTCTGAACGGCGCGCCCTCAGTGCTCGCCGAGTCCTCCCCCGCGAGTGCGCGGCGGCGTACGAAAGACGGCGTTCAAAAAAAGCACGTTGAGTCCGTCCATGGCCGCCCGGAAGTTCGGATCAGCGGTAAACCCGATCACATACCCGCGCCCTTCGCGACTTACTACCAAGAGTGGCTTGTAGGCTAACTGCTTGCGATTTTCCTCCCACAAATAGCCGCCGGCCAGCAGTTGATCCGGCCCGAGAAAGACGGCCGCGTTCACGCCTTTATCCAGCTTGATGGGGGAATAGATGGCGCGTCCGGTAACCAAGGCGACCACAGACTCTCCCAGCCCGGCCGTGATCCAGTGATCGGGGTCCAAACGGGCGCGCAGCATGACTCCCAGAGTCCGGTCCGGCAGCTCGCGCTCCGCCTGGATGGCTTTTAGATACTCGTCTTCGCTCGTGAGTAACTTGCCGGGCCCGCGCGCCTCGGGGGCTTCGGGCTTGGGGGCCTCGGCTTTCGGGGCTTCGGGTCGTTTGGGCGCTTCGCCCGGTCGGGCGACGTATTCCTGGGTGAGAGCCAGCAAGCCCACTCGGGGATCGGCCAGGAAACTGACGGCTCCAGCCAGCCCGATCAGTGCGCCGCCCGCCGAGACCCACTCTTTCAGACGCCGGATGCCGTTAGGTCCCAGAACTTGAGAGTATCCCTCAGCTATAGCCTGATCGGGCAAGATCAGCGTTTGGAAACGCGCCAGATCAGCGGTCGCCAGGTTCAGGCAGCGGATGATCGTCACCGGGTAGTTATACTGCCTTTCCAGCACATAGCGCGTCCAGCCGGCTGAAGTGGAGGACGTCGGGCGATCCCAGGCCATGGCTACGGCTGGAGGTTTGAGTCTCCGCACGTGGCGGCTCCCGAAGTTAACGCCTTCTTCTACCCAACTGGTGTCAGTCCCGAAAATCTCCGCGCCGGTCTCCCGCGCCAAACGAGACAGGGTTTCCAGCAGGTTCGGCGGGTTGTCCTGGACTTTGAAAATGAGCGTGCCGGAAGGATACTTGCGCCCGTTTAGAGTAAACGGCTTGTCGCTGGACAGAATATCCAGGTTTTGGCGGAGAGCTGCCGTCAACAAGCGCGCGGCGGCCTGGGTTCCCCAGGGCGCCAGGAAGGCCACCGTAGCTTTCGGGTTCTCGAGCCTCCCGGGAGGAATCCGCACGGGGCGAGCCGGCTCGAACTTTCCTTGCGATTCCTCGGAGACCGCTACAGCCTCCACGTTGTAGGCCAGAGGCAGCGACCACGCGGTGACGTCGTAGATTTCATCGGGGAGTTTCTTCTTTCGCCGGCGCTCCTGCTCCTGGATGAACTTCTCGTCCATGGGAACGTTCGGGTCCAGGAGGGTGCGGATCAAGCGCTTGGCGGGCTGCGCCAGCGGAACCACGTAGCTGCCTGCGGGATATTCCTTGCCGGCTACGGTGAAGGGAGCCAGCGCCCGCTTCAATTCAATGCCGTGCTCGGCCAACAGGGCCGCCAGCTTGTCCACAGCGCCGGCATCGCCGCGCCGCGGCAGGATATACTCGCGCACCGATTCTTTCGCGCCTTCCTCGACGGCCGTGCGGCGATAGCGGTAAAACTGCTCGAGCAATTTCTCGCGATGGCGCGCCGCCGTCTCAAGCGTGGAGATCGAGCTGACGAAGTGGCGGCGCACGGTGTCCCGGAAGTGGAAGACTCTCTCGTCGCTGCGCCGCATCAGCAGGCCGCGCGCCGAAGCCTGCTCATAGGTCATAGCGATGGCTCCGTAGTAAGTGGGCCAGCTCGCGCCGTAGCCCGGGTAAAAGGCGTCGAAGACCTCACGCGTGAAATAGTCAAAACCGAACCGATCGAACCAACGCGCATTGTTGCGGCCGAACCAATCGAGCGCGGCCCGCTGCTCTCGGGTGATGTGAGGGTTGAAGGGGTCGGCTTCCGGCGCGAAGTAGTAAGTAGAATCGGCGCCCATTTCGTGGAGGTCCACGAAAACCAGTGGGAGCCAGCGCCGCAGTTCCCTGACCAGCCCCTGAATCTCGGGTTGGGTAAGAGGCACCCAGTCCCGGTTCAAGTCGAAGAGGTAATGATTGCCGCGCCCGCCGGGCCAGGGTTCAACGTGTTCGGCCGCTAAGGGGTGCGCGTCGGGCTCGAGACCCACGGTCTGTTCATAGTGGTTGACGAAGCGGTCCCGGCCGTCGGGGTTTTGCGAGGGCACGATCAGCGCGACCACGTGGGCCAGGATTTCCTCTACCAATTTGTCGTTACGAGAGGCCAGCAGATGATAGGCGACCAGCAAGGCGGCGTCCGGCGAAGAAATCTCGTTTCCGTGGACCCCGTAGGCCAGGCAAACCACAGCGGGAAGCTCGGCCATCAGCTTGCGTGCCTCCGCCTCGGTGGTGCGGCGCGGATCGGCCAGTCTCTGATAACCGGCTCGGATCTGCTCCAGGCGCTTGATGTTGTTCTGCGAGGCCACCACGGCGTAGAACAGTCGGCGGCCTTCCCAACTGGTCCCGTACTCGAAGATGCGCACCTGGCCGGTGGCCGATTCGAGCGCCTCCAGATACTTGCGCAAACCCGCGTAGGGGGTGATGCGCTCGCCTGCCTCATAGCCGAGCACTTGCTTGTGTGCGGGCACGCGCGAGTCGTACACAGCGCCGGGCCAATACTCGAAGCGCGTCTGCGCAGCCAGCCAGGCGGCGGCGCCGAGCGCCAGGGTAAGACGAAAAGCGATGCGGAGCATAGAGTAGCTAGGATACGCCAGGCGATCGGGGGCCTGTCACCTGCGCCGCCGGGCTTGCATCTGAACAAATGGGAAGGACGATGCCTCTCTACGAGTACCGCTGTCAGCACTGCGGCAAGGTGTTTGAGCAGCTCCGCAGCATGGAGCGAGCCGACGAGGGAGTGGTGTGCCCCACCTGCGCCTCCGAAGAAGTCGAACGGCTTCTTTCGGCCTTCTCCTCAAAAGCGCGGGTTTGTTCCGGGGGTGCCGGTCGCCGCTTCACTTGAGGCTAGCCGGGAGCGCAGCGGTCGGCTGCGCAAAACAGAATAAGCTCTTGGTGTCAGTACAGCGGGCGTGTTTTCGGTTCGGCGTCCGTCTTGCCGAAAGCTTCTAACAACGGACGCGCGCCCGCTGCCAGCAGCGCCAGTTCCGAAGGCGCCTGGAAGAACTGAAAGCCTTCCTTCGTCCACTGCGCGACCTGAGCGGCGGTGGCCGCCGGTCGTCCCACCGGGATGTTGTGCTTGCGCGCGGCTGCTAGCACCCGGGAGATGGCTTCCTTGAGTTTAGGATCGTCCTGGCGCCCGCGCAGCCCCATCGAGAACGAAAGATCCGAAGTGCCGATAAAGATCACGTCAATGCCCGGCACGGCGGCGATCTCTTCGATGCGCTCGACAGCCTGTTGCTGCTCGATGATGATGACCACCATCACGTTGCTGTCCGCAAAGTCGTGGTAGCCGCCGGGCGCCGGCCAGCGCAGGCTCGCCAACCCGGGTCCGGAACCACGCACCCCCGCCGGCGGATATTTGCAAGCCGCCACTGCTTGCCGCGCCAGTTCGGGCGTGGAGGTGAACGGGAAGATCACGCCCAGGGCGCCGGCGTCCAGGGCGCGCTTGGCGGTCCAGACTTCATTCACCGGCACGCGGATGAACGGCAGTGTGTTCGTGCCGCGGGTTGCCAGGATCATGTTCCGCGCGGTCTCCAGCGTGATGGGGCTGTGCTCCATCTCGATCCAGACGAAGTCGAAGCCCAGATGCGCGGCCTGCGCCACCACATCCGCGCTGGCGACAGTTACGGTCAAACCGACCACCGGTTTGCCTTCGGCGAGCAGTTTCTTCACAGGATTCTCCCACGGGCTCTGAGCGGGCAGTTGCAGCCCGGCCGCCAGCAGCAAGGCCGACCAGCCGCTCCCTCGCCCTTTCGCATGCCTCATATCTCCGTTAAGATAGCGCATGGAGCAAGCCCATGCTGATCGTACATGTTCACGTGCACGTCAAACCGGAGTGCGTCGAGGCCTTCCGTCAGGCCACCATCGAGAACGCCCGTCAGAGCGTGCAAGAGCCTGGCGTAGCCCGTTTCGACGTCCTTCAGCAAGCTGACGATCCGACCCGTTTCATCTTGGTCGAGGTCTACCGCACGCCGCAGGCGCCCGCCGAGCATAAAGAGACGGCTCACTATCAGCGCTGGCGCGACACGGTCGCCGACATGATGGCCGAGCCGCGCACCAGCGTGAAGTACTCCAACGTGTTTCCTCCGGATGAAGGCTGGTGAGGCGCACGGAGCTATGAATTTCGAGTTCGCCACCGCGGCGCGCATCTTGTTCGGCGCCGGCGTGGTCCGCAGTGCGGCGGCGGAAGCCCGAGGCCTGGGGACGCGGGCCGTCCTCGTCGCGGGCTGCCCGGAGGCCCTCAGCGCGCGCGTCGAGAGCGAGTTGCGGAGCGGCGGTTTGCACGTCGCGCGGCTGGCGGTTGACGCTGAGCCGACGCTGGATCTGGTCCGGCAGGGCGTCGAGCTGGCGCGAGCAGAGGGCTGCGACTTGGTGGTCGGCTTGGGCGGCGGCAGCGCGATTGACGCCGGCAAAGCGGTGGCTGCGTTGCTGACCAACGGCGGCGATCCGCTGGACTATCTGGAGGTGATCGGGCGCGGACAACCGCTGCGGCAACCGTCGGCGCCCATGATCGCCATCCCCACCACCGCGGGCACGGGTGCGGAGGTGACCCGCAACGCGGTTCTGGCTTCCCCCGAACATGGCTTCAAGGCCAGTCTGCGAAGCCCGCACATGCTGCCGCGGCTGGCTGTTGTGGATCCGGAGCTGACGCTGGATTTGCCGCCCGCGTTGACCGCCAGCACGGGGCTGGACGCGCTCACGCAGTTGATCGAGCCCTACGTTTCCGTGAGGGCCAACCCCATGACGGACATGTTTTGCCTCGAAGGCCTGCGGCGGACCGCACTCTCCTTGCAGCGCGCCTACGAGAACCCCCGTGATTTGGGCGCGCGCACCGATATGGCGCTGGCCAGCCTGCTGGGCGGCATGGCCCTGGCGAATGCGGGCCTGGGCGCTGTGCACGGCTTTGCTGCGCCGATCGGCGGCATGTTCAACGCGCCGCACGGGGCCGTCTGCGCCGCACTGCTGCCCTTCGTGATCGAGACCAACATCCGCGCTCTGCGCCTGCGCCGGCCGGATAGCGAAGCGCTGGAACGATACCAGACGGTGGCGCGCATCCTCACGGGGCGGGCGGACGCGCAACCCGAAGACGCCGCACGCTGGACGCGCGAGCTGTCGCGGCGTCTGGGAATCCCGCCGCTGGGCGCTTACGGCATTCGGGAAGAGCATGCCGAGGCTCTGGTGAGTGGCGCGGCGCGGGCCAGCAGCATGAAAGGGAATCCTGTGGTTCTGAGGGAAGAAGAACTGCACGCCGTTCTGCGCGCTGCCTTGTGAAGGATCAGTTGGCTTTGCGCAGCTCCGCAATGTAGGCCAGTTCGTTGAGAGCCACGGGGTGGTTGGGGTCCAGTTTGAGGGAGCGGACCAGCTCGATCTCTGCTTCGTCCAACTTCCCGAGGTCAATCAAGCTAACCGCCTGCCCGCGCACCGCACGGGCCTTCTGTTCGTCCGGCGCCCAGGGCCGAACTCTCTCGGCGGTGCGATAGATCCGCAAGGCCACCGCCGGCTGGCCGAGCTTGGCAAAGATATACCCTAACTCGCAAAGAAGATACGGATGGTCCCGTTCGAGCTCGAGACCTTTCATGATGGATTCCAAGGCCTGTTCCCACTGCTCCTGCTCCACTGCGATGTGGGCCAGCCAGTAGTACGCTTGCGAATAGGATCCGGCGACCCATCGAACCTTCTTCCCGGGATGCGCGGCGCAGTAACTAACAAATTCGTCAGGATACCAACAGCAAATCACCACCTCGTCGGAGATCTCCTGAATGGGACGCCAACCGGGAGGTTGCATGGCGAGGGCTGCTTCCAGAACGGCGCGGGCTTCCTCCAGGCGTCCTTCGGTAATTAGCAACACAGCGGCCACATTGAAGTCTTCTTCGATCTTCACGCTCGCATTCCTCCCGCGAACCCGGTAATGGAAACCTGTTACGGCCGGAAGGCAAAATCCCAGACCTGGAGATTGCCCTTGCCCTGCGTGTACTGAATCACGGCGTACTCGCCGGGCTTCAAAGCTTCCATCGGCCAGATCTTGTACAGATCATCGGCGAGCTGTTGACGGAACACTTCCACGTCCTGCTGTTCTTCGATGATCTCGTTGGTGACCGGGATGATGTTCCACTTTTGCACCACGCGCACGCCTTTGCCTGGCCAGAGGCGCACGATGCCGAATCGCTCCTGAGCGCTCAGACGGATGAAGAACTCGGGCCTCTCACTTGTCACCACGTTCTTGGAGCGCTCGCCGTCGAGCTCGATGTTAGCTTTTCCCGCCACGACCGGCAGCGGCGTGAGAATCTTCAAGATCGTGCGTCGCTTACTGGTGGCGATCTTGGATTCGGCCCGGGGAATGGGCTGGATTTGATCGCCCGCCAGCAGGTAGACGCCCGGCTCGGAGGGGACGCGCGCCGCCAGGCGGCGTTGCTCACGCTCGAAGGCTTCTTCTTCGGCCAGCGCCTTCGCCTCTTTCTCTAACGCTTGCCGGCGTTCGGCCTGTTCGGCTTCGGTGCGTCGCAGATCTACAAGTTTCAGTGGAATTTCCTCCCACTCGCTCCGCTCCACACTGTAGTAGCGCACGCGGTCGCCCTCGATGTGATATTCCCTCACCAGGTGGTAAGTCCCGTCGTTCAGATACAGCCGGATGGTAGCCGGCGAAGCCGCCAGGGCAAACAGCCATAACAACAGCGTCCGCAGCACCTGAACCGATTCTACTGCGAATTTCCGCGTGGGCACAGGCCGGCCAGACGCGACGCCGTCACAGCAGGCAGGATCAAGCCTCCGGCGGCGTCGTGCCCGCGATGGCGCAGGCTTCTTCGAGGGCAATGTCCTGGTGCACCAAGCCGTGAAGCGCTTCCAGCAGGCGACCGGTCTCGGCGGGCAGATGTCCCGGCAGCTTCACGACGACTCCCTGCGCGGGTCCTTGCATCACTTCCCAGACTTCCTTTAGGAACGTCGTCCACTCCGAGGATGCGGGTTCCAGCTCCACCAGCACAGGCTTCCCGGTCGCTCGCGTGCAACTGCGTAAAGCCGCTCCGTTCGGGTACGAGGGCGCGCGGATCAGATCCGCTCCGTAATCAGCGCTGAGCCGGGCAGACTGCAACCAGTTTTCACCTGAGACTTCCGCCATGACAGGCATGCCCAGGCGGCGTGCCTCCTCACTCATGCGCGCGAAGCGTTCCACGGACTCGCCCAGTTCGGCGGTTACTGCAAGAGTAACCGCCTCTGCGCCCATCTCTAAAGCTGCCTGCACGCTGATCAGCGGCTGGATTCCAGGCGGGCCCGCCGCCATGCGGACAATCGGCGAAAGGTTCCCCAGCTCCTCAGCCACCACGTCCAACAAGCCCGGGGTGAGGATGACCGCGTCGGAAGCTCCGCGAGCCAACAGCCGCACCCATCCCACGGGATCCTCGAGGGAGGCCTGACTGTCTATCACCAGCGCCCGACCGCGCGCAAAAATCCGCCGCAAGCGCAGCGCCTTGCCCAGAGTCATTCGCCCTCCTCGGCTGGGCTCATGCCAGTATAGTATCAGTACGACGATGCGATATCGAACTCTGGGTAGAACGGGATTGCAGGTCAGTGAAGTGGGTTACGGCGCCTGGGGAATCGGAGGCAAACAGTGGTTGGGAGGCGACGACGGCGAATCCCTGGCCGCTTTGCGGCGCGCCATCGAGTTGGGCTTGAACTTCATTGACACGGCGCTAGCCTACGGCGACGGCCACAGCGAGCGTCTGGTGGGGCAGGTGGTGCGGGAATCCTCGGCGACCGTCTACGTCGCCACCAAGGTCCCGCCCAAGAACCAACTCTGGCCGGCGCGGCCCGGCATCGGCATTCGGGAGGTCTTTCCGTATCGCTACATCCTCGAGTGCACCGAGAAGAGCCTGCGCAACCTCGGTCTCGACCACATTGATCTTCAGCAGCTTCACGTTTGGAACCCCGAATGGATCCATGAGGACGATTGGCGCCGCGCCTTCGAAGACCTGAAGCGCTCCGGTCAAGTCCGCTTCGTAGGAGTTTCCATCAATGACCACCAGCCGGATTCTGCGCTCGATCTGATCAACACCGGCCTGATTGATGCCGTGCAGGTGATCTACAACATCTTCGATCAAAGCCCGGAACGCCGGCTCTTCCCCTTGTGCCTGGAGCGCAACATCGGGGTGCTGGCTCGTGTTCCTTTTGATGAAGGCGCCTTGACGGGTCGGATCACGGCCGAGACGGAATTCCCCCGGGGCGACTTTCGGTCCTTCTACTTCCGGGGCGACCGCAAACGCCAGGTCCAGGAGCGCGTCGAGGCGCTAAAGCGGGACCTGGACGGAGTGGAGGGCGACTTGCCGGAGATCGCGCTGCGCTTCTGTCTTTCGCACCCGGCGGTTTCCACGGTGATCCCCGGGATGCGCAGGGTGCAGCACGTGGAGGCCAATCTGAGGGTTTCGGACCTCGGTCCGCTGGACGAGAAAGTGCTCGCCATCCTGAGGAAGCATGCCTGGGAAAAGAACTTCTACAGTTAGTTGCTTGCTGGTCTGGGCTGCGCTCCTGAGAGCCGCACAGCCCGATTACTTCCCCTTGCACGTTGGCAATCAGTGGGTGTACCGCGGCAGCGGGCCGCGCGGCGAAAGCATCCTGTCGCTGGAGATCGCGCGCAGCGCTCAGTTCGCCGGGCGGACGTACTGGTTGTTGCGCGGCCTGCCTGATGGGGAATACTGGCTGCGCATGGACGAGCAGGGAACCCTGTGGGCCTACGATCCGGCTCGCAATCAGGAGCAGGTCTGGTACGCTTTCCAGAAGCCGGAAGGCGAGGAATACCAGACGTCGCTGCCCGGCAGCCTCTCCCGCGCCGTGATCCGCTCGCGCCAGACCTTCTATCAAGGTCCTATCGGCGAAGTAAATTACGCCCTGGAAATCCGTTATCCCGGGGTGTTTCAAGTAGGAATCGAACGCGAGTTATTCCTGCCTTACATCGGATTGGTTCATCGTAGGGTAAATACCGGCGGGCCGTCTTCAGTCACCTATGATTTGATTTACTCACGTACGGGCGGAGTAACAGTCCTATCGGCGCCCGAACTTAGTATTTCCCTGACGCTTGATCGGTCGCTCTACTATGCCAACCTCATGCCCCCGGTGGACCCGGAGCGCGCCGTGCCGTTGATGACCGCCCGGATCACCCTGCGGAATACGACTCCTCAACCGATCGAATTGGTCTGGCCCTCCGGCCAGCGCTACGACTTTGTGATCCGCAATGAAAAAGGGGAGGTGGTATGGCGTTGGTCCGAAGGGAAAGCGTTCATCCTGCTGTTCGGTATCGAGTCCTTCCGAGGCGAGCGCAATTACACGGAGCTCATCCGGTTAGGCACGGCCGACGGCAAGCCCTTCCCGCAGGGAAAGTACACCCTGGAGGCCTGGCTTGCTACTCAGCCGCGCGCTTACACCGCTACCGCCGCCTTCGAGATCCGCCACGTGTACTGATCGCCGGCCGCTTTGTCCGTAAGAACGCCACCGGATCCGGCGCGGGCGCGCCCCGGGCCCGGCGTAGGGCTTCGTAACTTCGCCGGTTCAGCGGCGCTCGAACTCCAGCACCGCGAACACAGGATAGTGGTCCGACGGGTAGCGACCGTCCCAATTGCGCGTCACCGTCTCCGCTTCGTGGACTCGGAACGGACCGCGATACAGGATCCAGTCTATGCGGCTGCCTTCCACATTGCCCTTGAAGCCGCCGAAGGTGCACTCCGGACCGCTGCGGCGCGCGGCCCGCGGCCAGGCGTCCTCCAGCAGACGGGTGAGCGTCTGATAGACCTCGGCGCCGGCAGGCGCATTGAAGTCTCCCGTGAGGATGAGCGGAATCTTTGCGTCCAGCGCCTGGATTCGCTCGGCGATCACGCCGGCGGCCATCAGCCGAGCCTTGTGGTCTTCCTTGCGGTGTGGGAAGTGAGTGTTGCAGAAGTAAAACCGCCGTCCATCCTCGCGAATCTCGAATAGTCCCCAGGTCACCATGCGCGGCAGGTTGACGCCCCAGGACATCGAGCCCGGCGTCTCAGGAGTCTCCGACAACCAAAAGTTGCCGGAGTCGAGCAGCCGGAGCCTGTCCTTCTTGTAAAACACGCCCATGTGCTCATCTTCACGATTGCCGCGGCGGCTGATTCCGAACCACACATACTGCGGCAGCTTTTCGACGATGTACTGGCCCTGTTCGTAGTACAGCTCCTGCGTCCCCAGCACATCCGGGTCCTTCTCGCGAATGGTTTCCACGAGTAAGTCACGGCGAAACTCCCACCGGTTGGGTCCATCGGACTTCGCAGGGTAGCGAACATTGAAACTCATGACACGCAGGGTCTGCGCGCCGGCGGCCAGGGCCGCCAGCGCCATGCAAAGCAGTGTGCGGCGTAGCATAACCCTCACCATAGCAGCTTCAGCGCCGGCCCGGAGCGCCCCCGCCCGAGCAAGCGGTTACGCGACTCCACTACAATCGAAGCAGGAGGGCGATCCATCCATGTCCAGAAACGCCGAGAAGTTCCTGTGGTTCTTGATTGGCGCCGCTCTGGGCGCCGGCGTGGCGCTGCTGTATGCCCCCAAATCGGGGAAAGAAACTCGCCGATACCTGGCCAGGAAGACCGGGGAGGCGCGCGAGGCTCTGGCGGAGACCGGCGAACAGATTCTCGAGAAGGGGCGCCAGTTAGGAGAAGAAATCGCCGAGCGCGGGCGCGAAATCTATCGCAAGGGCGTAGCGCTCGCCGAAGACGCGGGCGAATTGTTGCAGCGCGGCCGCAAGCTGGTCGGCGGTTAGAGCACCACCACTCGGAGGAGCTTGATGAGCGCACCGCCGGCGACCCTTAAAGAGACCCTGCCCCCTTTCCGCAACGAAGCTTACGCCGACTTCTCCTTGCCGGAGAACCGCAGCCGCATGCAGGAGGCGTTGGCCCGCGTTCGCGCGGAGTTCGGACGCGAATACGACCTCATCCTGGGCGGAACGCGTCTTCGGGCTGACGAGAAGCTGATCTCGCGCAACCCGTCGGCCCCGGATGAGATTGTCGGGATCCACCAGCGCGCTACGGCGGAGCAAGCGAGGCGGGCGATCGAGTGCGCCTGGGAGTATTTCCCGGTCTGGAGCCGCGTCCCTGAGGAGAAACGCGCCGAGATGTTGCTGCGCGCCGCCCAAATCCTGCGTCGCCGCAAGATGGAGTTCAACGCCTGGCTGATCTTCGAGGCCGGAAAGACCTGGCCGGAAGCGGAAGCCGACGTTTCCGAAGCCATTGACTTCTGCGAATACTATGCGCGCGAGATGCTGCGCCTGGCGGGCCCGCACCCCATGGTGCAGTTTCCCGGCGAGCGCGATGAGTTAGTCTACCTGCCGCTGGGCGTTGGAGTCATCATTCCGCCCTGGAATTTCCCGCTGGCGATCCTGGTAGGAATGACCACCGCGGCTCTGGTCACAGGAAACACAGTCGTGATCAAGCCCTCCAGCGATACGCCCACCATCGCCGCCAAGTTCGTCGAGGTGTTGGCCGAGGCTGGTTTCCCTGAAGGGAGCTTCTGTTTCCTGACAGGGAGCGGCGCGACGATCGGCGACCTGCTGGTCTCGCACCCCAAGACGCGGTTCATTGCCTTCACAGGATCCAAGGAAGTCGGTCTCCGCATCAATGAGCTGGCGGCGCGGCATCAACCCGGTCAGATCTGGATCAAGCGCGTGATCGCGGAGATGGGGGGCAAGGACGCCATCATCGTAGACCGCGAGGCCAACCTGGAGCGCGCCGTGGACGGCGTTCTGGTGTCAGCTTACGGGTACCAGGGACAGAAGTGTTCGGCCTGCTCGCGCGCCATCGTAGATCAAGCAGTGTATGACGAGTTTCTCGAGCGCCTCCAGAATAAGACCGAAAAGCTGAAGGTCGGCCCGGCTGAAGACCCGGAGAATTACATGGGTCCGGTGATCAACGAAAGCGCCATGCGTTCGATTCTCAACTACATCGAGATCGGCAAGCGCGAAGGCCGGCTGGTGACGGGCGGCAATCGTGCGGGCGGCCCGGGCTATTTCCTCCAGCCCACGATTTTCGCAGAAGTGGGGCCGGAAGCGCGCATCTTCCAGGAAGAAATCTTCGGACCGGTGCTGGCGGTCACGCGTGCCCGGGATTTTGACGAAGCGCTGGCGCTGGCGAACAACTCCGAGTACGGCCTGACCGGCTCGGTCTACACTACCAATCGCGAGAAGATCCGCCGGGCCCGCGAGGAGTTTTTCGTCGGCAACCTGTACATCAATCGTAAGTGCACGGGCGCCATGGTAGGGGCTCATCCGTTTGGAGGATTCAACATGTCGGGGACGGACTCCAAAGCCGGCGGGCCCGACTATCTGCTCCTGTTCCTCCAGGCCAAGGCGATCGGCGAGAAACTTGACTAGACAAAAGCCGAGTTCGCCCGACGGGCCGGCGGCGTCGGTCCACACCTCTCTGGCCCGCCTGGCTAAGGAAACGTTCAAGAGATGGTGGGAGCATGACGTCGGACGTTCGGCTGCGGCGGTGGCTTTTTACTCGTTGTTCGCTCTTGCGCCGGTGCTCCTTGTGGCGGTGGCGGTGGCCGGCAAACTGTTCGGTGAGCAAGCCGCGCGTGGCGAGCTGGTCGGTTACATGAACCGCTGGGTGGGTGCGGCGGGGGCGGAAGTACTCGAGGACGTGCTGGCCGCCGCGGCCCGCCAGCGCGGCGGTTGGTTGATTTCCGCGGGAGGTTTGCTGGTTTCTCTGGTCGGGGCGACCGCGGTTTTCGTGGAATTGCAACAGGGTCTCAACGCGCTCTGGGGCGTATGCCCACGGGCAAGCGGCTTTGTGCGCATCTTGCGCGAACGGTTCGGCTCGTTCTTGATGGTGCTCGCCTGCGGTCTGCTGCTGGCCGTCTCCTTGGCGGCCAGCGCCGCGATCGCAGTCCTCTCGCGCCAGTTCGGCGTCTTGCCCAGGACCGGGCTGTCGCTGGAAGCCGTCAACTTCCTGCTATCCTTTGCCGTGGTCACGGTGCTGTTCGCCATGCTGTACCGATTCCTACCGGACGCGCTGATTGCGTGGCGCGACGTTTGGGCGGGCGCGCTGGCCGGCTCGTTCTTGCTGATGATAGGCACCTGGGCGGTCGGCCTGTACCTAGGGAGCAGCACTTTGCGCTCTGCGTACGGCGCCGCCGGCTCCTTGGTTGCGCTGTTGGTCTGGGTGTATTACTCAGCTCAGATCTTCTACCTGGGAGCAACTTTCACTTACATGTACGCTACGAAGCTGGGAGCAGGCATCCACCTCAAGCGAAGCCCGAGCGGCGAGGGAATCCGTAGTTCCGTTTGAGCATTCGGCGACCGCCTTATAAGGTTCGCCGGCATGCCGTTTGATGCGGGTTTCCGAGCGGCCCGGATGCCCGGCAGACTTACGCGGAACGAACCAGAAATTCGGGCAACCCGTGCGACTGTCAGTGGTCTTCATTCCGCATCCGGGGTCCCGGACTTCGCAAGGGCACCCCGGAGCGCACCTACCGGAAAGCTGTCGGGACGCGAGACCGAATCAGACTCAGCTCGAGCTTGACGCCGCAGGAACGAGCGAGCGCCCGGATTCACCAGCAGCCCCATGGCGCAGATCGGCGTTTGCTATCCTGCGGGGAGGTCAGCCGAGGCATGTCTTCATGAGTAATTCGTTCGAAGAACCTCTCGAGCAGCAAATCGCCCGGTGGCGCGCGTACCTGAGCCGACGGCGTCCCCCTGCGGATCCCCAACTGGAGCCTCTGGAAAGAGATCTCCGCGAGCAATTAGAAGCCCTCACAGCGGCCGGTTTGGCGGCCGACGAAGCGTTCCTGGTCGCGCTGAAGCGGGCCGGCAGCCAGGATCCGTCGTCGCGGGAGTTTCTCGCCGAGCACGTGAGCCGGTTGTGGCGGCACGGCGCCGGAGCCGAGGCTGCGGATGAGTGGTCGAAAGCCGCGCGTTCTGAATTCGTGCTCGTGCTGGTGCTGGCCGTCGCCGCGGCGGTTGCGATCAAGATCCCCGCCCTATTCGGGTTTCGATTCGGCGTCCACGATGGGTTCTATGCTCGAAACGCGAGCCTGTTCGTCTTTCCGTTGCTCGCCCTCTACTTCATTTGGAAGCGCGCTTGGGGCGGTCTGCGCCGCCTGTGGTTGGCGCTGCCGTTCCTTGCAGGCGCGGTTTTCGCGAACGTTTACCCATTTGGGAAAGGCAGCGATACGGAGGTGCTGACCGCGCTGCATCTGCCCGTCGCCTTCTGGCTGGTCGTTGGCTTTGCTTACGTTCGAGGCCGGTGGTTCGCCGATGGCGGACGCGCGGAGTTCGTCCGCTTCTCGGGCGAACTCATCATTTACTACGCACTGATCGCTCTCGGCGGCGGAGTCTTCATCGCTCTGACCGTCATGTTGTTCCAATCCATCGGCATCAAGGCCGAGCGGTTGGTCACCGAGTGGCTGATCCCATGCGGCGCGACAGGGGCTGTGCTCATCGGATCCTGGCTGGTGGAGGCCCGGCGAGCCGTCATGCAGAGCCTGGCGCCCATGCTTACCAGGCTGTTCACGCCGCTGTTCACGGCGTTGCTGATCGCGTTTTTGGGTGTGATGGCGTGGACGGGAAGTCCGATCAAGGTGGAGCGGGAAGTGCTCATCGGCTTCGATCTGTTGCTGGTCCTGGTGGTCGGTTTGGTGCTTTACGCGGCCACGGCCCGTGATCCCCTCGCGCCGCCGAACTTCTTCGAAAGTCTGCAAGTGGTCCTGCTCGTCAGCGCGCTGGTGGTGGACGCAGCGGCGTTAGCGGCCATGACCGGACGTATCTCCGAATACGGCTTTACTGCTAACCGCGCGGCGGCCCTCGGCTTGAACCTTATCCTGTTGGCGAACCTTGCGCGGTCAGCATGGCTGTATGCCGGTTTTCTTCGCCGGCGGCGCCCGTTCGCCGCGCTGCTGGAATGGCAGATCGCCTATCTGCCCGTGTACGCCCTCTGGGCCGCCCTGGTCGTGGTCTTGTTCCCTCCGCTGTTCGGCTATCGTTGATCTTCAGGCGGTCGCAGTTTCGGAGCTGGATCTTCGGCGCGCGCTCTCACCGCCATCCAGCTCTGGGTAAGCCTGCCTCCAGCGAAGGGAGGATGCCGGGAAGGCCTACCGCTGCGCCTGAACCTCGGAGACACCGGCCGGCGCCCGCGGCGGCGCAGCATGGGCCGAACGGAGTCTGCGAATGTCTCGGGCCGGCGGTTGGCCGAAAAGGCGCTTGTACTCCCTGGTGAACTGGCTGGTGCTCTGGTAACCGACCGCCAGGGCGGCGCTGCCGACGTCCAGGGCCTGGATTGACATCAGAGCTCGCGCTTGCTGGAGGCGGATCTGCTTCTGGTATTGCAATGGGCTTATCCCTGTCAGAGCACGGAAGTGGTGGTGCAGGGTCGAGACGCCCATGCCCGCGATCTTCGCGAGTTCTTTGACGCGCAAGGGTCTAGGAACTTGTTGAAAAATTCGGTTGGGCTGTGACGTTGAAACATTCCCGCGCGTCTTTGTTTGTGTTATGCGCGGAAACGATGACCCCCTGCAAGC
>FWPU01006420.1_pt1 | contig 23535 bp, 24 predicted proteins | sample 2228361 | NCBI WGS metagenome assembly FWPU01 (sample SAMEA103939777, study PRJEB20133) | metagenome
AATTTCACAATCGCCCGAAACCCCTTTATTTGACAAGTGACTTCGGGATTTCAGCAAGTTTTCTCGATTCTCAAACTTCCGTTTCATCGATACATGTGCTGTTCGTCTTTGAACCAATAACGCACGTGCCGATGCTCGTTAAGGTCAATTTGGAGGAAGTCAATCGTGAAGGAAAGGCGCAATGTGAGCGGCAGTTGCAAGCATTTCTTCAAGTCTTCGATTCAGAAAACTTCACAAGTGAATTGTGCGAGGGTAAAGCATCAAGCAAAATTTTAGAACGGCTCTCGCAATTCGACCTGCTCGTGATGGGAACAACGGGCAGAACGGGAATGAGACGATGGGTGATGGGAAGCGTAACGGAGACCGTTATTCGTAACACCCTTTCCTCGTTTGTAACAACCCACGCTCAAACCTTGTTGCCAGAGCGACTTGAAGAAGAACTCTCTCAAATTGAATTGCACTTCAAAGCCGGCGTCGCGTTGCTCAACGCGCAAAAGCCGAAAGAATCAATGAAAGAATTTTTGGAATGTTTGCGCATAGATATGTGCGCATAGATATGTTCTATGTGCCCGCGATGCTCAAACTTTCCGAAGCCCACCAAAAACTTGGCGATACGCACCAAGCCAAGCAGTATCAAAGGCAGGCTGAATCGATTTTGGAGCGATTGTGGGGGAAAATGCCGACCGATGAAATCGTGAGAGCATCTACAAAATGACGCAATAAACAGACGGAGCGGAGTGAAGTAATCTATCTCCGCCTGTATTGACAAGGGTTTATGGGTAGTGCTATAAAAATGTGTTCGTCATGATGTTCGCGGTCATTCTCCAAGTGAAGCGAGAATGACACACACAAAAAAGTTACATAACTCTTTTTTGGCTTTCTCAAACTGGGCTTCCGCCGTAATGAAGGTGGCGTATTTAAGTTCGGAATCAACCTGCACAACGGCGTCGCCGACGCTGAGTTTCGCACCGACGTCGGCGAAAACTTTCGTTACTTTTCCGTGCGTTTCAGAAATAATCGTTACATCGTTTTGCGCTTCAATCGCGCCGACGCCCGAAATCGATTGTGCAAGCAATCGCTTTTCCGCCGTAATCGCAGTAACGAGAATCGGCTTTTCCGAGACGGGGCTTTCGGCTTGCGCGTCCATCTTCGATTTATTGAACATCAAAAGAAACACAAGAAGCGCGAGTGCCGACAGTGTGATGAGAAGTGGTTTTAAGAAGTTCATATTTTTTGAAATGAATTGGTTAAAGCACGCTCAAAGTTACGACGGCGAGGCGGCGCGGGTTTTGAGTTTTAGACTGAAACGGAAAAAAACAAACCTAAACCGCTAAATTTGGACATTTTACTTGGACGTTTTAGTTCAAGCCTGTTCAACCAAGTGGCGAATCCGCATTCAATTTTTAATCTGATAAATCCATTGAAACGCGCTACTTTTTTCCTTCGCGTTGTTCTTGTTGTCGTCTGTCAATCGTCATCAGCCGCGCTTCATGCCCAGCCGCGCTATGAACTGCGCGGCGCGTGGATAACAACCGCTTTCGGCATCGACTTCCCAAAAACCACAAACCCCGAACAGCAAAAAGCCGACCTTGAAGCTATCTTCAAAGATTTGAAAGCCAAAAAATTCAATGCCGTTTTTTTCCAAGTGCGCGTGCGCGCCGATTTGCTTTATCCCTCCACGCTTGAACCGTATCACGAATATGTCGCGGGAAAAGGGAAGTCGCCGAATTACGATGTAACGCAGTATGCCATCGACCTTGCACGCAAATATGGCTTGGAGTTTCATGCTTGGTTCAACACCATGATTTTGCGCGGCAAGGAATCTTCCGAACAAGCCGAACAAACACCATCGCTCTGGAAAACGCACCCCGATTGGATTGACCCGCGCGCACGAAAAAATCCAAAACTCAAAGATGCCTATCTCAATCCTGCAAAGCCCGAAGTGCGTGCCTATCTGGCAACGCTCATCGCCGACTTCGCCCGCCGATACGACATTGACGGAATCCAACTCGACGACTACTTGCGCTATCCCGATAAATCTACATTCACCGAAGATTTTCCCGACGACGACTTGTTCCAACAATTCAATCCGAACCAACTTTCAAAAGATGAGTGGCGACGCGAAAACATCAACTTGATTGTCAAAATGATTCACGACAGCCTGCACGCGATTAAGCCTTTTGTCAAGTTCGGTGTTACGCCCATCGGCGTTTATCGCAAGCTCGACAAAGAGCCAGCGATGGAAAGCGTTGTGGAAGTCTATCAAGATTCGCGTGAATGGACAAGACGCAAATACTGCGATTATCTTGCACCGCAAATTTATTTCCACATCGGTGCAACAACCGATGAAGAACGAAAAGCACGAAAATTCAATCCTGACTTTGAAAAACTCGTCGGCGATTGGGCAATGAACAAAAACTTTCGCCATCTCTATGTTGGAATCGGCACTTACAAGCCTGCCGTCAAGCAAGAGTGGAAAAAGCAAGTTGAACTGTGTCGAAAGTTAGGAGTAGAAGGATTCATCTTTTATTCTTACAATTCCATCGCCGACCTTCCTGAAATGTTCAGCGATTACGCCTTGATTCCGCCGATGAAATGGAAGAGCAGTGCAAGTCCAGCTCCGCCCGAAGTGCAAGGTGTTGGGTGGCGATACGGGAAAGTTGAAATCAGATGGAAAAAAAATAAAGACGCACGTTGGGTGAATGTGTATCAGCCGAGTTACTCAATGCTCGTTCCAATTCGCCAAAACGTCTTTGAAGAATCGGCAGTCGTTGGAGCCAAATCGGGCGACCAATTCTACCTCACCACAATTGACCGCTATGGCAACGAAAGCAAGTTCAGCGAGCCGCTCGTTGTGCCATGAAAAGAGAAGTGCGAATCCTCAATTTCTAAAAAAGCATTGCGTATATTTACGGTCTTGTTTTGAAAACAGTCTTGAAGTATGAAACTGACCGACATCATTTCGGAAAAGTATATCGCCTTAGGCATGGAAGCCAAATCCAAAGGCGATTTGATTGATAAAATGTTGGCGTTGGTTGCAACTCACCCAAGCATTGAAGATGCAGGAAAACTGCGCGATGATGTGTGGAAGCGCGAAAAGGAAATGTCGACGGGCATCGGCAAAAAGGTTGCTCTGCCACACGCGAAAACCAACGCGGTCAAATCACCCATTCTTGCCTTTGCAACGCTGAAAAAAGAAGTCGACTTCGACTCGATTGATTCCGAGCCTATCAACATCGTCTTTTTGCTTGCCACACCTGAAACTATGCTTACCCAACACCTGAAACTTTTGAGCCGTATTTCTCGGCTTGTGGCGACTGAAGCGGTGCGCGAAAAGCTGGTTAGCACATCTGAAGTTGCTGAAGTCGTCGCGCTCTTTCATGAAGAAGAAAAGGCTTATCCTGAAATCTAACGGCACAACCACTGTCAATGAAATTTCAAACCGTTACTGGCACGAAAGATATCCTGCCGTCTGAATCCCCGCTTTGGCTCTACATTGAAGAAACCGCACGAAGCATCTTCAAGCGATTCGGATACAACGAAATTCGCACGCCTGTATTTGAAGACACAAATTTGTTTCTGCGTGGCATTGGAGAGACGACCGATATTGTCGGAAAAGAAATGTATACCTTTAAGCCATCGGCGGAAAGTGATGAATCGCTTACACTTCGCCCAGAAATGACGGCCAGCGTGATGCGAGCGTATTTGCAACACAGTCTTGGCGCACAATCGCCCGTCGTGAAGGTCTATTACATCAGCGAACTCTTTCGCAAGGAAAAGCCGCAGAAGGGACGCTATCGCCAGTTCTGGCAGTTCGGCGCAGAGTGTATCGGCAGTGCGCTTCCCGAAGCCGACGCCGAAATGATTGCCATGATGATGATGATTTACGACGAACTCGGAATCAAGAACACAGTGCTCAAACTCAACAGTCTGGGCGACATCGAGACGCGCAAACGCTATCGAGCCATCTTGCAAGACTACCTGCGTCCGCACTTCAATCAACTTGATGCCGTCTCAAAAGAACGCTTTGAAAAAAATCCGCTCCGCATTTTAGACTCCAAAAATCCCGACTTGAAAGAACTCATCGAGAACGCGCCGCGCATTTTGGACAATCTCGACGAAGCCTCAAAATCACACTTCGAAACGGTCAAATCCTACCTCGATGAATTTGGTATCAAGTATGTGGTTGACCATCGTTTGGTTAGGGGGCTTGATTACTATTCACGCACGGCGTTTGAGCTGACAAGCACCGATTTAGGCTCGCAAGATGCACTCGGCGGCGGCGGTCGTTACGACGGGCTTGCCAAGCAACTCGGTGCCGAAAAAGAAGTGCCAGCGGTCGGGTTCGCCTCCGGCATTGAACGACTGTTGATTGCTCTGGAAAGCGCAAAGCAAACCGACAAAATTCAACCGACGAAGCCCGACGTGATGCTGGTAGCACAATCGCCCGCTGCACGCGGCTGGATTATGAAAACCGCTTACTTATGGCGAAAGGAAGGCTTAAAAGTCGAAACCGACTTGCTCGCCCGAAGTCTCAAAGCACAAATGCGCGAAGCCAATCGGCTCGGCGCAACCTTCGCCGTCATCGTCGGAGAAAACGAACTGCAATCGGGAAAATTTCAACTCAAAAACTTACGCACGTCGGAGCAAAAAGAAATCCAACAAGAAAACTTACTCGGCGCGATTAAAACGTAAATTCGCTCCATCGTCCTAACAAAAAATTGTCAATTTACAAGTTGACAAAAGCCTGTTTGAGATTTAATTTCAGCGCATCACAACTTGAAGACAACAAAACGTCGCGGCAGTGTATCCAGAACTCTTTTCCATCGGACCATTTTCCATCGGACCGTTTTCCATCGGACCGATTAAATTCCACAGTTTCGGCGCAATGCTTGCGTTGGCGTTTTTGGTTTCTAATTACCTGCTCTCCAAAGAAATCGATCGCAAAAAAATTTACCCCGACGTCAGCTCCACGGTTACTTTTCTCTCCATCGTTCTCGGCATTGCTGGCTCAAAACTGTTTCACTTGATAGAAAACTTCGATCGCTTCTTACGCAATCCAATTAGTGAAACGTTTAACGCAGGCGGATTGACGTTCTACGGCGGCCTGATTGTGGCGACGATTGGCAACTTGATATACCTACGCTCGCAGAAAATCGCGCCATTGCGTTTTTTAGATGCAGTTGCTCCCGCGTTGATGATTGGCTATGGCATTGGAAGAATCGGTTGTTTGCTCGCGGGCGACGGCTGTTACGGCGAGCCATGCGATTTGCCGTGGGCAATGACGTTTCCAAACGGCTATGTCTCTACGCTTGCCAGTGAAAACCCTGAACTCGCAATGCGATTCCGCCAACTCTTTCCCGGCATGGAAGTTCCAAACGATATTCCCGTTCACCCGACGCCTATCTATGAATCGCTTTATTCCGTAATCTTCTTTGCGTTGCTTTGGAAACTTAGAACCGTGCCCAAACAAGCAGGTTGGCTATTTTTTGTTTATTTGATTCTGCAAGCCACTGGAAGATTTTCCGTAGAGTTGATTCGTCTCAATCCGCCCGTATTGTTCGGGCTTTCAGAGGCACAAGTGATTGCAGTCGCGATGATGTTGATTGGAGTCGTTGGACTGTGGCGCATCTCCAAAGAGCCCATCGACACACCGCCGAATGAGGAGATGGCAGTCAATCAAGGCGCGAAAGGAGCGCGCAAAAAAAAGCCGATGAGCAAGACGGCAAAGGTGCAGTAGTTTACAAGTAATTTACAAGCAAATGCGCTTCAACTCTTGCTTTTCAGTAAAACTGTAGTAAAAACACTTATCTGTATTGCCCTAATATGGTGTTAGTTGAAATCTTCTCGAAAGACAACTGTTGCCTTTGCGACGAGGCAAAGAGCGTTTTGCTCAAAGTGCAAAAAGAAATTCCGTTCGAATTACAGGAAATCAAAATTCAGGACGATGAAAATTTGATTCGGGAATACGGCACGAAAATTCCTGTTGTTTTTATCAATGGACGAATGGCGTTCAAGTATCACGTCTATGAACTTGAACTTAAAGAAAAACTCAAACGTGCAGGCGCACTCGCTATGCATTAAACTCATCAAAAAACAACGGCGGTTCGCCGACTGTTATGCAAACAACGCCGAAGTATATCGCGATTGAAGGAGTCATCGGAGTGGGAAAAACAACGCTCGCGATGCTTCTGGGCAAAAAATTGCAAGCGCGCATTGTGCTTGAAGAATTCGAAGACAATCCCTTCTTGGAACGCTTCTACGAAAATCCAGAACGCTATGCGTTTCAAACCCAAATGTCTTTTCTGACCGCACGCTACAAACAACAGCAACAACTCCGAAACTTCGACCTCTTTCACGATTACCTCGTCAGCGATTACATTTTCGATAAGGATAGAATCTTTGCCTATCTCAACCTTCAAGATGACGAACTGCGGCTCTATGAATCCATCGTCAATTTCATGGATAAAACCATTACTTCGCCCGACCTTGTCGTCTATCTGCAATCCTCTCCTGAACGCTTGATGGAAAACATCAAAAAGCGTAACCGACCGATTGAACAAAACATCAAAGAATCTTACATCCGTGACCTACACGATGCTTACAACTATTACTTCTTTCGCTACAAAAAAACACCGCTCCTCATCATCAACACTACCGAACTTGATTTTGCAAACAGCGCGGAAGATTTTGAGCTGCTCTACGACTTAATCTGCAACAAGCCTCACTCTGGAACAGAATACTTTGCACCTGAAAAACGAAAAACCCTGATTTAAGTGTTGAACACTGTTACAACATTACTCAACGCAAACCGACGACGACGATGATCCGCTTTTTGATTCTTCTCGGAATGGGTTACCTCTTGTATCTGTTGTTTCGCTACGTCTATCGCCTGATTAGCACGCCACCCAAAAATCAATTCGAGACCTACCACCATAGAACAAAACCCACTACGCGCGTCGATGAAATCAAAGAAGCCGATTTCACGGAATTGGAAAGCAAATTGCACGAGCGAAAGTAACTCCGCGTGAGGCAGGTTGAACGAAGCCAACAGACGAGACGCAGATTTCCAGCTTCAGATTTGCGAAGCATGACACAATGAAAAACTATGCAAAAGAGCCGCGCAGAGCGAAGTTAATCCTTCGGAATCGGCAAGCCCATTTGCGTGTAAATGTCCTCAATCATTTTCTTATTCTTTGCCGCTTCGGGGTTGTCGGGTTGTAGGGCTAAAACCGCATTATAGGCTTTGAGCGCAGGACGATACTTCTGACGTGGCGGCACAGGAGATTCAGACATCATGTAATTGCCAAAGTTCAAACATGCCGCGATGATGCTCACTTTATCGCCCGACGCCGACGCCTTTTCTACCTGTTCGTAGAGTGCTTTGGCTTTCGAATCTTTTTCTATTGCGCCCTTAATGACCTCATCTAACGGCAAGACCGATTGAGATTTTTTTTCTTGTGCAGTGCACGCCGAAAGCGACAGGGCAATAACCACGAAAAAAACAAGGTGCTTCATTGCAAAAGTAGGTTGATGATGTTGAAAAAGACGCCGCAAAGATAAACACTTCGTCAGAGAATTGAACAAATCTGGCACTTGTGTATCTTCAAACAAAGACTTTACCGCAATTCCAATTAACCATCAAAGCGTCAAAAAAGATGATTTACAGCAATGTGCTCAACGAATTAGAACTTCCAAACATTCTCACCGCCGAAGAGTTCAAAAACCTTCCGCCCGATGCAAACACATGCATTGTGATTGAAGGCATGACTTACGCCGGTCGCCATACCCAAGCGAAAGCCATGAGCGAAGAGTTAGACCTCCCCCGATTTTCATTATCGGAGTGGGTTTCCAAATACAAGCCTGAAAACGAAATCGAAGCGGCGACAATTCAATACTGCTTGAAGAACGGCGTGTATCTGCCCGATGACTTGCGCGTCAAAATTGCCGATTGGGCGTTGGAAGAATTTTATCGTCAGTCGGTTAGGCACGACGATTATTACACGCGTCCGTTTGTCGTCGTCGGCTATCCGCGCACGGTTGAGCATGTGAAGCATTTTCAAAAATTTTTGGCGCGGCACAATATCTACGCAATTATCGTGGTAATTGAAATTAACGCCGCCGAAGCACGGAAGCGAATGAGCGAAGCCGCCGTCAGCCGCGTCGGGCATGAGCGCGATACCTCGCCTGACGTCCAAAAAGTGCGCATCAGTGAGTATTACCTCAAAACACACGGCTACCTCAAATGGCTCATCTTTACAGGCAAAGCCACCGTCTTCAAAACCTGTTTGAGCAAAGCGGAATACGAACAACGAAAGCACGAAGGCTTCTCCGTCGTCGATAGAGGCGACTATGTGGTGATGTATCGCGAAGATGTAACGAGAATGATTTTCAAATTCCTCAACATGGTTCACTTCGTGCAATCCTCTGGCGCGTGAAATGACGGGAAGGAAGAACTTGCACGGGTCTCGCGAGAGAAATTAAAAACAATTCGCACGACAATTATCGTTATCTTTGGCAACTTTCTCAAATCAACGTTTTCAAGAAAACGACATGTCTGCACATCAGTTCGCGTCTCAAATTGAAGTTCTTTCTGAATTAGAGCCTATCGTCGAATCGCTCATCATCGGGCATCAAGAAAAGCGTGTGCTTTGGTTTCCGTCCGACCTGTTGGCGTATAACAACAGCGGCGACCTTGCCGAACTTCTCGCTCTGCGTGAAAGAGCAAAGTCCATTCCCGATAACGCCCGCGTCGCGCTCGCGCTGAACTTAATGACCGAAGAAGGACTTCCGCACTTCCATCGCCTGTTGGCGCAATCGCTCGGAACAGAAAGCTTTTGGGCGAAGTGGAATTTTCTTTGGACGGCAGAAGAAGACCGACACGGAAATGTGATTCGCGATTACTGCCGCGACGCCAACATCTTCGATTTCAGAGCGTTGGAGCAAGCACAGTTCGACTACATTCAAAAAGGCTTTACGCCGAGTTGGTCGGGCAATCCTTACAAAACCTTCGTCTATACTTCTGCACAAGAACGCGCCACTCAAATTTCTCACGAAGCCACTGCAAAACTCATCGGTGAAAACGAGCCGACCATTTCCGCCATTCTCAAACGCATTGCAACCGAAGAAGCACGCCACTTCGTCTTCTACATGACCGTCTTCAAAGAAATCTTAAAGCGCGACGCCAACGCCGCCCTCGAAGCGGCAAGCCAAGTGCTTCCGTCAATCGATATGCCCGGTGTCTCCATCAGGAACTTCGCCGAATATGCCGAAGTCGTTACACGCTCCGGCGGATACTCGATGAACGATTACAAAATCATCGTCGAGCAACTTATCGCCCATTGGAAAGTCGAAGCCTTGACAGGATTGAACGAGATGGGACGCAAAGCACAAGAAAAAATTATGGCGATTCCATCTCGTTTGGAAAAAGTCATTCAACACGTTGAGCGACGCTTGAAAACAAAGACGTTTAACTTCGACGTCATTTTCAATCGCGAACTTGCCTTATAGTTCCAAATCCACTTTCGATGGAGGACATGGCAAAAATTGAGATTCTCATCGAGGAGCCCGATGGGGAAATGAAAACCGTTGTGGTATCAAAAGAGGCACTGATAGATGGGGAAAGCGTGCAAAGTCTTGCTCTGAACGAAGGCGTGCGAATTGGCGGCGCGTGCGGCGGAATGGGACTTTGCACAACTTGCCGCATAACGATACTTGAAGGCGCGGAATATCTTTCTCGCATCACTCGCGAAGAAAAAGACTTCCGCACCCGAAACCTGCTCAATGAAAATGAACGATTAGCCTGCCAATGCGCGCCAATCCATCAAGACGCTATCATTCGCATTCAAATCTAATGGCGCAACCTACAACAGCATTTCTGGCGTCAGCCGCCGAGTGAAATAGTGCATGGCTACATTGACCATCCAAATCCAATTGAACGGCTTGCCGTGAAGTCGATGCCAAATGTTTTTCCAAGAATAAATCTCGCGCTGAATCTTGATGAAGTTTTCTAAAAACTCTTCGCGCTCCATTTTCATCGGCTTATACATGTAGTGGAAGGTGTCGTATTTATCCCAATCAAAATGCTCAATGCGCGGTTTCATTTCATCAAACCAAGGCGTGCCGGGAAAGGGCGTTGCAATCGTGAAGACGGGAAACTCAATCCGATTGCGCATGATGAAATCATATGTGCCTTGAAAACTATTTTTCGTATCAGTGTCGAATCCAAAGATGAAATAGCCTTGTATGCCGATGCCAGCGTTATGCACGTTGGCGACAACTTCGTCGTAGCGTCCGATTCGATTTGAGCCTTTGTGCACATACTTAATGGTTTCGGGCGTAACGGATTCAAAGCCGATGTTCAAAAGCTCGCACCCGGCTTCTTTGGCAAGCTTTGGCACTTCGGGCTTCTCGAGAAAATTCATCGAAATGTTTGCGTTCCACTTCGCACCTAAGCCGACCATCGCATGCATCAACTCTTCCATAAAGGCAGGACGAAAACTGATGTTATCGTCCATAAACGAAATGTGAATATCCTTTTTGCCCAAGCGGTTCTGATGAAATTTGATTTCTTCAACCACGAAATCGCTCGTGCGCGTGCGGAACGATTTGCCGTAAATCGTTGGCGTGGTGCAAAAGTTACAGCCGACGGGACAGCCTTTGGTGGCAAGAAGCGGAATGCGGAAACTATACTTGCTTGAATTCGGCGAACCGAGAACGATGTTGAAGTCCGGCATGCCCATTTGCGTCATGGACTTAAACGCGCCCGCTTTGTATTGGGGCTTCATGGTGTCGTTCTCGACATCGTCGGCAAGCGAATCCCAGACGGATTCAATCTCTCCGAAGACGACGCTCGTGGCGTGTTCTTTGGCTTCTTCAAACATCATGGTCGGGTGTGTGCCGCCCAAAATCACGCGTGCCCCTTGTGCGCGTGCGCGGTCGGCAATTTGATACGCCTTCGACACATTAAGCGTTCTTGCCGTAATCGCTACCACATCATACTTCGATAAATCTTCGGGAACTTTATCGCCGATGCGTTCATCAACGAAGTCAACCTCGAAGCGTGTTTTCGCCAGCGTGCCGACCATCATCAAATTGAGCGGAATGCTGACTTTCCCAGAATCCACCATCAAATTGGTTTTGCTTTTCGGCTGAACGAGAAGCCATCGTTTTTTTCTTGAAGAAGTGGGTTTTGTTGCGGTAAGCGTATCTGAGGCGATGAACTCGCCTTGTTGAAGTGCGCTCATAGTTATTACTCCCTGAAAAATGTTAAAGTGTTCATTTGATTGAAAGTTACGACGCAATTCGCCCAAAACAAAAAGCCGCCTCTTTTGGAGACGGCTTAGCATGACGATAAAAGAATCTTGCGAGAAAGAACAGAAATTAAAGTTTGAAATCCAGCCCTACTCGAGCAATGCCAAGACCATAACCAACGCTGGCAAAAAAGGCAAGGCTCGGAGAGAAGAAGTAACGCGCATTGGCCGTAACAGTATAAACGAAACCGCCTGCGGTCGGTTCAATAAGACCTGGGATAGTCGGACCCTCGTAAGAGACTGAACCAATGTTGTAGCCCAATCCAATTTCTCCCCAAGTGTCGAGCTTGTCGTTTTTCAATACATCGTAGTGATAACTGCCCGTAGCGAGCAATAAAATGTTTGTATAGCTCCATTTGTAACTGCCGCCAGGTCCGGAAAAATCTTCCGAGTAGCTGGAGTAGCCGGCAAATGCACCGATGCCGATGTTGTCGTCAAATCCATATTCTGCGGCGGCACCGAGTCCAAACGAAGCCCCCGCAACTGCGCCGAGCGCAACGCGCGGACCGATATATAAGTCGCCTTTTTTCAACAAAACTGTTTTTCCAGATGTGGAAGCAGTTGTCGCTTCCGATGATGCTTCTTGTGCGACTGATGAGAGCGAAAGAAGCAAGAGAAGTGCCAATGATGTGATGATGTTTTTCATAGTTTGTATAAGTTGTTTATGGTTATTAACTGAGCGAGCCTTGCGCTACAACTCTGCTGAAATAAAAATCCAAAAGCGTGCCAAAAGCATATTCGCCGAATTATTCAAAAAAGAAAAGGTTATGCGGAAAGGATGTCGGAAAAATCAAACACTTGGACGGAGTGCTGTCGCACAAAAGCGACAAGCGCGAGGATTGGGCGGATTGTAGTGAAGTAGGTTGAGAAAAGAGAGTGTGTTTGGGCGTCGTCATATCGTGAAGAATCCATCTTCAAAATGCTTGTGAAAACACTGGATTCCTCGCTTTGCTTGGAATGACGAGTATATAATGAAAAACACACTTTAATAGCACTACCTAAAAACCTACTCTTTTTCAGATTATTTTGGTTTTATACTTAATTCTGCATCAATACGTTACTGTTTCTCAATCGCGGTGACCAAAGTTAAGTTTCAGGACGAGATCAAAGAAATTGTTTTGGAGAAAGCGGCTCAAAATTTTTAACGGCAATCACCACGCCCGGAACCTTGCGCAGAAATGAGACCGAGTGCGTGGTTGCAATACCAACGACGCGCATGCCTGCACGCCTTGCCGCCTCAATGCCCGGAAGCGCGTCTTCAAAAACGAAGCAGTCTGCGGGCGACATGCCGAGCGCGGCGGCGGACTTCAAGTAAATTTCAGGATTCGGCTTCCCGTGCCTGACATCGCTCGCGCCGAGAATCGAGCGAAAATACTTCCGAACATCAAGTCCGTCTAACACGAAGTCAATGTTGGGCTTGCCGCCGCCCGTCGCCAACGCCATCGGAATCTGCAACGATCGAGCAACTTCGAGAAACTTCGGCAAGCCCGTCAAGGCTTTGAGCCGCTTGCGAAAAAGGACGCGATAGAGAAATTCCTTTTGCGCCGAAAGTTGCTCGAGTTCCGTGTCGGAGAAGCGATTGCCGAGAAAGTAACGCAAGACTTCGGTTGCCTTCATACCTGCCGTTTTCTCGTGAAACGCTTTAATGTCAAGTTCAACCCCGACATCGCGAAAGAGTTCGAGCCACGCGCGTTCATGCGTGCGCATGTTGTCGACAATCACGCCGTCCATATCAAAAATAAATCCAATGTTCATGCTTAGTTGTTGGTAAAGCGATAGCGAAAAGCCAATTCAAGCGTTTGAGAGAGTTGAACCTTCGGGCTAAGTTGCTCTTGATAGACGAGCGCGAAGAGAAATTGAATTTGAAGCGATTCAAAGACCTTCATGGAAAAGGTGTTGCGAAAATTGACGTCCCAAGTGCCCAATTTTTCAAATGAAGAGAAGAGTTGAACGCGGGTTTGGTATCGGGTGCGGTCGTTGAAGTCAATCGTCCAAGAGGATTTGATTTCAATGCCAGTGGTGAAATTGATGCGTTCTATTTCAGGTGTTTCAGGGCGGTCGCTGAACGCGGTGAATTGCCGCGTAATGATTTGGCGCAAAGCGAAGCCCATCGAGGCGTTGAAGGTGCGCGAAGGTTCTTCGTAGAACATACCCAGACTTTGCACGGCGTAAGCGGGGTCGAAGAAGGCGGAGATTTGTGGCTCGCCGGGGCGCGTGTAATCAAAGCCCGGCGCAAATTGCGAGCGAAGCGTCATGGAAAGTTGCGGGTAAAAGACATTGGAGCGAACAAGGTTGTAGCGCAGTTGCGAGATGATTTCAAAGTTGTCGACCGTTTTGCGAATGCCTTGTCCTTCGTTTTTCGTCTGCCCGAATCGCCCGACGAAATCATTTCGCCAGATGAGTTTTCGAGTTTGATAGCGCGTAGCGACATCAAGTCCGAGCGACCACGCCAGCGCGTTCGTGCCACCCTCGACCCAATTATGAAAGGCACTTTGAACAATCGACGCCGTCGGAATAACGCTGTAAAAAAAGCCGGTATCGGGAATCACCTTGAAGCGAAGCGTGGCTTTTGAGACTTGGACGACTTCAAGCGTGCCGTCGGCTTTGATGATGGTGTCGGATTGAACCGTCTCACGCGCTTCGCTGAATTTTTCCAAACGAGATTGCGCCACGAGTGTGGAAGCAAAAAAGGAAAGAAGTATCCCGACGGCGACTCTTTGAATCAAATCCAACAAGTAAAGTTAAGTGAACTTAGGCTTCGCTTTCGGTTGCGACTTCTTCCGGCTCACGCCACTTGCCATGCGCCTTGATGAGGTCAACCAAGCGGTCAACGGCTTCGGCTTCGGGGATATTGCGTTGCGCGACTTCTTTGCCAACATAGAGCGAGATTTGTCCAACGCCTGTGCCGACATAGCCGAAGTCTGCATCTGCCATTTCGCCCGGTCCGTTCACAATGCATCCCATAATGCCGATTTTCAAGCCTTTAAGATGCGCCGTCCGCGCTTTGATTTTCGCGGTAACTTCTTCCAAATCGAAGAGCGTGCGTCCGCATGAGGGGCAAGAGATGAACTCGGTTTTCGTCATGCGGTAGCGTGTGGCTTGCAAGATGTTATAGACGAGGTTGAGCTCGTCGCCGCGAAGCAAGTTGGAACGAAGTGCAACCGCGTCGCCAATGCCGTCGCAAAGAAGCGTGCCGATTTGAACGGAAACCGCGCAAAGCACTGCCGCGTCGGTGGTCGAGTCGGGAATTTTCGTGTTCGAGTTTGCCGATGGCGGAATATGACGCGCGTCGTAGCGAAGCACAATCGGAAACTTGATGCCTGCCGTCTTAAATGCTTGCGCCAAACGCCGATACGCAAAAATCATCTCCTTGGCTTGAATCGAAAACATCACCCGTTCAAGCCCGACGGCACGGCACTTTTCAGCAATGCGCACGAGAATTTCGGCGATGGCGGTATCGGACTCTTCATCTTTGACGAATGAAAATTCAATCGCGGCTTTTCCGACAAGGTGTTTCAGCCCCTCGGTCTCGAAGGGCTCGTCGCCACGTTTGATGTTGAGGCGAATTTTATCAACCGAATGGACGAGGGCTTTCGCGGTAAGCATATCGCTGACGGAAACCGACAAAATCGGCGAGACGAATTTGGCATCGAGCGCGGCTTGAACGGCTTTGACTTCATCAATGAAATCCGTTGTGATAGATGTGATTTCAGATTTTATGCCATCAGCAAGGAAAGGCTTGGCGGAGAAAATAATTTCATCGCGCACTTTCTCCACGTTTGAGAGTGGCTCTTTGACTTCCAACTCAACGCGCGGAACGGCGTCGCCTCCGACCTCCAAATTTCCAACGACAATTTTTTGTGACTCGCGCCGATTAAACTCAAACGGCGTGAACGGCGGCTCTTCGGTTTTGAGTGGCACAAATTGTTTGGCAAACGCGCCGACATTTTCCGCCTTTATCCAAAGCTTGTCGTTGTATTTCTTAACGAGTTCAAACCCGAAATAAACTTCATTGACGGGGTCTTCGGTGAGCGAAACGCGAATCGTATCGCCAAGTCCATCTTCCAACAGCGCGCCAATGCCAATAGCAGATTTGACGCGACCTTCTTCGCCGTTGCCCGCTTCGGTTACGCCCAAGTGAAGCGGATACTTGTGCTTCAATTCCTTATCGGCTTTTTCAACGAGCAGGCGATAGGCTTGAATCATCACTTGTGGATTGGAGGATTTTATCGAGAAAATGAAATCGTAGTAGCCATACAGTTCGCAGATGCGTGCAAATTCAAGGGCAGATTCGACCATGCCGAGCGGCGTGTCGCCGTAGCGGTTCATAATGCGGTCGGAAAGCGAGCCGTGATTCGTGCCGATACGCATAGAGCGACCGTATTCCTTGCATTTGAGCACAAGCGGCTTGAACTGGTCGTGAAGACGGTCTAACTCGGCTTGATATTCCGAATCGCTGTATTCATGAACGGCGAATTTTTTTCGGTCGGCGTAATTGCCCGGATTGACGCGCACGTTCTCGACAAACTCTACGGCTTTCAGTGCCGCATTCGGCGTGAAGTGAATATCGGCGACGAGCGGCGTATGAATGCCCATCGCGCGCAGGCGTTTGGAAATTTCGCCCAAGTTTTCGGCTTCCTTCATCGAGGGCGCGGTAATGCGGATAATTTCGCACCCCGCTTCATACAGGCGACGACACTGCTCAACCGTTGCGGTGGTATCCATCGTGTCGGTCGTCGTCATCGATTCAACGCGAATCGGATTCTTGCCGCCAAGCTTGATATTGCCGAAACCAACTTCAACGGTCTCACGGCGGCGATAGGTGTATGGATTTTGGACGTATGGCATCGTTCTTAACGTTTTTGTGCGACAATGTTGATGGTGGTTGCAAATGCTGGAAAAAGCGAATTGAACTTCTTTGCAAAATTCGACTCGCCCTTGCCACGATTGAATAAAATCAAATCATATCTGTTTTGTTCAAAATACTTTTTGAATGAAATCGGCTGGCACAAATGAACCACATCATCATCACCAGATTGGAAGTTGATTTTCCCATCTTTCATACGGGGATAAACCAAAATCCACTTCGGTTGAGATGAAAACGCTGCTTCAAGAAACCAACCAAACGAGCGGAAAAAACCAAAGAGTGCGTCTGGAATCGTTTCATACTGCCAATATCGACGCCCTGTGCGCGTTAAGGATTGCAAAGCGCGAACGGGATTATTGATGCCGCTCCAATTTGGACATTTAATCATCAACCGTCCATTCGGCTTCAAGACCCTGTCCATTTGATTGAGAAGGTTTTCTACATCAACAATGTGCTCCATCACGCAAAGCGACGAGACTGTATCGAAGTAGCTATCAGGATACGGAATGTTCAACCCGTCGTAACGGACTAATTGAACATTTTTGGAAGTCAATTTGCTCCGATAGGCGTTGAGATAATCGTCCGAGAAAAAATCGCATCCGATAACTTCTTCAAATCCTTGATTGGCAATGGCTTGTGGAATTTGCCAGTCGCCGCAACCAAGTTCCAAGTGTTTTCCTCTGACGGGCGCAAATTCTGAAATCAATTCCGCGTAACGTTTGTATTCGCCGGCGCGATGGTCGTAGCGACCATACTCGACGGGTTTATTGGAATAAAATTCGGCAAGCAGTTTTTTGACTTTGACTTTTTCAGAATCAGAATACAGTCGTTTAGGATACATTACTTAATCAGATAAACTGTTTCGCCTTTTTTGGAAAAGCCGTATTTCTCGCGAGCAAGCTTTTCAATTGTTTCCAAACTTTTGGCGTTTTGAATGTGCGCTTTGAGCGCTTCGGTGCGGCGAATTTCTGCATCGAGTTCGGACTGCAAACGTGCGCGTTGAACTTCAAGGCGAAGGCGAGTAACAACTCCGTAATCGCCAAACATCACGTAGAAGAAAATAAATCCGATAATGGCGAAGCCGACATATTTTTTCGGGTGCGCGACGGCGTCCTCGCTCACACGTTTCAGCCGCGATTTGAATTGCACCTTTCGGTAAAAATCGTTTCGCAAAAACGCTTTGCACTGCGCCGAAGAAGAAGCAATCCATTCTGAAAGTTGAATCTGTGCCTGTCGTAGCATGTGTATAGCAAGTTTAGTTTTGCAAATCTACAAAATAACGCGGCGAATCGTGAAAACTTGACTTTGTCGTAACTTCATTCCAACGGAAAACCTCAAACAGCGATGGACAAGAACATTCAAACTCTGCTTTATCTGCAACATCAAGCGCACAGCGTCTTCATAGATGGAAACTTAATCATGCCTACGAACTACCTCGTCGAGGAGCAGAACATTCTTGCGCTCTTGCAAACGCGCTTGCAAGAACAGCCCGATGAAACTTACATCACCTTTTACGACGCAGAAGGGAACGTGCAATCGCTTTCGTATCAAACGTTCATCAAGAAATGTTTTCAAACGGCGAACTACCTCAAAGCGCAAGGCTTGATTGAAGAAGACCGAATCGCAACGGTTTCGCATAATCATTTGGAAACGGTGATTCAATACTTCGGCGCGTGGTGCGCGGGCATGACCGTTGTGCCTATCAACGTCGGCGAAACGCCTGAACGAATTCGATACATCTTCAAGGACGCAGGCGTCAAACTGGCTTTCGTGCGCGACGAATACCTGCCGATGATTCAATCGCTGAACTACGACGTGGCAACTCTGCCGTCGAGCGACTTTCAAAAAACGATTGCCGAACACTCCGACGAATTTTTTCAAAGCGGCGTAACCGATACACGCAAACAAATCAGCACAACCGACCCGCGTTCAACCCTCGCCGACCTTGAAACCGAAGCCCTCATCGTCTACACCAGCGGCACAACGGGCAATCCGAAAGGCGTGGTGCTCACACAATACAACTTGCTCTGCGACGCCAAACACATTGCCGAATGGCACGGCTTGAAAAAAGGCGATGCGATGATGTGCGTTCTGCCAATTCATCACGTCAATGGAACGGTCGTAACGCTCGTAACGCCTATGTTCTACGGCGGGCGCGTGGTGCTGAATCAAAAATTTCAAACTGAAAAATTCTTTGAACGCCTTGCCGAAGAAAAAGTCAAAATCGTGAGCGTCGTGCCAACGCTTCTGGCGTTCCTCGTTCAAGGCGATATTGACACGAGCCAATACGACCTGTCGCACTTTTCGCACTTCATCTGCGGCGCAGGTCCGCTCACGGTCGAACTTGCGGCGAAGTTTGAAGACCGATACAACCTGAAAATCATTCACGGCTACGGCTTATCGGAAACGACGTGCTACTCGTGCTTTATGCCAACGGATTTAAGCGAAGAAGAACACAAGCGCATGATGCGTCAATATGGATTTCCTTCTATCGGCGTGCCGCTTATGTGCAACGAAATGGCAATTTGGAACGAGCGCGGCGAAAAGGTTCGTGCAGGCTGGCGTGGTGAAATCGTCATTCGCGGACACAACGTCATGAAAGGCTATTACAACAATCAAGAAGCCAACTTGAAAGCATTTGAAAAAGGCTGGTTTCACAGCGGCGACGAGGGCTTCTTCCAGCAAGACGAGCAAGGGCGGAAATTTTTCTTCATCACGGGGCGAATTAAAGAACTCATCATTCGCGGCGGCGTCAACATTTCTCCGCTGGAAATCGACGAAGTGCTCAATCGCATCAAGGGCGTGCGCGCAGCAATTGCGGTCGGCTTTGAAAACGATTGGTATGGCGAAGAAGTCGGTGCCTTAGTGCAACTAATGCCCGGCGCAGAACTCACCAAAGAAGACATTTTGCGACAGTGCGCCGAAAAACTGCCGTTCTCCAAACAGCCGAAAGTGGTGGTGTTCAGCGACGAAATTCCTGTAACCTCGACGGGCAAGTATCAGCGCAATAAAGTCAAGCACTTATTTGCTGAATGGAAAGCGGTGCAGTTCAAAGAGCCACGATGAGTGATTTCACCATCGAGAGCGAGCGCACCGCCCAGCCCGCCCAATTTTGAAGCCAACTCACGCTTCCCGATATGCCGAGTTTTTGATACGTAATCGGAAAAATTTTGGGATACTTCGCCCCGACGGTGAGAATGAGCGTCGTGAAATCGGCAAGCGACATTTCGTCGCGAAACATCGTTTCACGAAAGCGCGGCGGCAACTCGTCGAGCACCTTCATCACTTCGTTCATCAGTTCGTTGACGAAATTCGGCTCATCGGTTCGCGCATCGTAGCACATAAATTTCATGAGGTTCGACATAATCGCCACGTTCGGCTCGTAGGCGGAAATGGCGTCGAGGTCAGTTTTGCTTGTGGCGTTCAAAGAAAGAGCGCGGGCAAGTTGAGACGTAGTGCGTTCCAAATTGCGAACCATAGAGCCGAAACCGCAAAAGGTGAGCGGAGAAGAGAGCGAGGCGGCGTCGCCGAAAAGCACAATGCCGTCGTCTGCTGTTACGCGCGTCTTGCCGAATCCGTCGTGATGATAAGCGGGAATGATGCCGAATACGGGCTTTTCGATGTGGAACTTGTCGGACGGCTTTTTGTAAGTTGGAAGTTTTTCAAAGTAGGTCTCGAACAAATTGAGGAGCGACTTGTCGTTGTCGGAGTCGACGCGGTCGTAGAAAAAGAGGTAGGAAGTGAAGAGCGTATCGGTAGCGGGAAAGCCTTCCCAGATGAGTTGCCGGCCGCTTCCGCGCGATGTGTCGGCAGGTTCGGTGCTGACGAGAATTTCGCCGATGTCGTAGTCAATCTCTTCCAATCCGCTGGCAAGCGTGCCGACTGTCGGGCAGATGTGCGTTTGCGGTCTAACCACGCCATTTTCGGAATTGAGTTGCATGGCAATCGGCGACATCACGCCCATTGTGTCGACAAGCACTTTGGCTTTGAAAAATTGCGACGCGCCTTCGCGCACGACTTCGACCACCACGCCGCCGTCCGTTTTCCAACAACGCTTGAACGCCGTTTGTGCTAAAACCACATTGTCTTTCCGCGCCAAAACTTTATTCAAAGCAAGTTGCAGAATGACGTCCGAGTCAATCGCGCAATCCAAGACATGATCGATAAAGAGCCGCTTTTTCGCGGTTCGTGCGGCAAATTCGACGAAGCCCGTTTTGTATGTTTTCGTGATGGCTTTTTCGGTTTCAGGAAGTTTGAGAAACCCCATGGTATCGAGGCGTTGGAGTTCGCGCAGGGAAATGTTCCAATCGCGGTGCGTTTTAGCGGGCGTATATTTGTCGATAATCAGCACGCGCTTGCCGAAAAGGTCGGTGAGAGCTGCCGCGTGAAGCAAGCCGAGCGTTGCACCAGCATAAATCGCGTCGAACTCGCCTGAAATCTCAATATCTTTGGGCAAAGTCGAACCGTCAAAAATCACTTCGGGTGCAGGACGATTGCCCACTTGCGACCAGTAGCGGTCGAGTTCCATAATCCGCTTCAGCCAAAAGTCGCCGTGCTGAATCTTTGAAAAGTGTTGATACACAAGCGGGTGCGAGTGCTGAATTTCCGAAAGCATAAATGGCTATGTTGGTAGTTAATAGTGGATAGTTGATAGTGAATCTTTGTGCGATAAGGTGATTTGAGTCGTGTAACAATCTTGTGTTTGTCATTTCAGCGATGAAGTGGCGCGACCTCACCCTTGCTTGCGCATTGCGGAATCTTTCCCGCTCCTTCAAAAGGAGAGGGACGTCCCATGGCAAAGTCGGGACAGGGTGAGCTTCGACGCTGTGTCAGAATGAAAACACACTTTAATAGCACTACCGGTGATTTGTCGTGTTCAAAAGTGTGCAGAACGACAAACCGAAAAACGCGCTTGATGGTTTGCAAAAGTAATTCAAACACCGTTCAAAATTTTTTCCGATATGATGTTCAAATCCGACCCTTCCGAAATTCAATCCTACCTTGAAGATACCAGCGCGATTCGCGATGGCTACGCCAGCGGCGTTTATTTTGCCGAAAGTTACGACGAGGTGCAGGAAGTTTTGCGCGAGTGCTCACGAAGCCAAACCCGCCTGACGCTTTCGGGCAACGGCACGGGCACAACCGGCGGCAGAATTCCCTTTGGCGGCGCAGTCTTGGCGATGCCCAAACTCAACCGCATTTTGAACATCAAAAAAAATCCCGACGGCACGGGCGTTGCCACCGTTCAAACAAGTGCGATGCTGTTTGACGTCCAACAAGCCGTCGAAGAACAAGGGTTAATTTACCCACCCGACCCCACCGAACGCTACTGCTTCATCGGCGGCACGATTGCCAACAATTCATCAGGCGCACGCACGTTCAAATACGGCGCGACGCGAAAGTATATTGAGCGGCTGAAACTCGCGCTTCCATCAGGCGAAGTGCTCGAAGTGCGTCGCGGCGAAATTTTTGCCGATAACTCCGGAACGCTCGCCTTTGAAACCGAAAACGGCACGCGCTACGAAGTTCCCGTTCCCACCTACACCATGCCGAATGTCTCCAAACACATCGCCGGCTACTACGCCGCTCCGAACATGGATTTGATTGATTTATTCATCGGCTCGGAAGGCACGCTGGGCGTGATTTTAGAGGCGGATTTGAAATTGCTTCCCAAACCAGAGCGCATGTTCAGCGGATTGATTTACTTCGAGAACGAAACGCACCTGTTGAACTTTGTGAGCGAAGCACGAGCACGCTCTCACCGCGCTTCGTCTCCAAGCGACCTTTCCGCACGCGCATTGGAATACTTCGATAAACACTCGCTCAACTTTCTACGCCCGAAGTATCCGCAAATTCCAAACGACGCCGTCGGCGCGATTTTCTTCGAACAGGAAACCACCAACGAGACCGAAGACGACTTGCTTCAAGCATGGCTTACCTTGATGGAATCGCATCAGGCGTTGATTGAACCGTCGTGGATTGCGCTCACGCCCGACGAGCAACAAGCCCTTCGTGACTTTCGGCACGCCTTGCCCGCCCAAGTCAATGAATGGTATGCGAAGTTCAAACAGCGAAAAATTTCAACCGACATGGCTGTGCCGCACGCCCGATTCCCCGACTTGATGAGTTCCTACCAAACCAAGTGCGCCGCCGAAGGCTTCGATTACATCTTGTTCGGACACATCGGCGACGCGCATTTGCATCTGAACATTCTTCCGAAAAATGCCGACGAAGCCAAGCGCGCCAAAGACCTTTACCGCACCTTCATTCGCGAAGCCCTCTCGATGGGCGGCACGATTTCCGCCGAACACGGCGTCGGCAAATTGAAAGTCGAGTATCTCGTCGAGATGTTCGGCGAGGCGGGCGTGCGAGAAATGGCGCGCGTCAAAAAAGCCATTGATAAAGCCTTAATCCTCAATATCGGCAACATGATTCCTGAACCTTACTTGGCGGATTAGATGAGCCTTTTCGCGCTGATTCCGTGCTACAATGCGGAAAAAACCTTGCCCAATCTGCTTGCCGAACTGCGCGCCTTCGTTCCGCCTGAACGCACCATTTGCGTCAACGACGGCTCAACGGATAAAACCGTTACCGTGCTACACCAGCACGGCGTTAGAGCCTATCACTTGCCGAAAAATCAAGGCAAGGGCGTTGCGCTGAAATTGGGCTACGACATCGCGCTCAAATGCGGCGCAAGCATGGTGCTCACGATTGACAGCGACCACCAACATCTGCCCGCTGACATTCCAAAATTTTTAGAGACCGCCTCCCGCTATGACATCGTCGTCGGCTCACGGCGTCGCAACGGACGATTCACAGCACCCATGCCGCTTCCGCGAATTTTTTCAAACACGACCACCTCCGCCATTCTCACGCGCCTGACCAAACAGCCCATTGAGGACGCTCAATGCGGATTCAGACTCGTGCATCGCTCCTGTTTGGAACGCATTGTGCCGCTCTGTTTTGAGAAAGGATTTATGTTCGAGACCGAATTTCTGCTTCACGCGGCATCGCAAGGCTTCACGATTGGCTTTGTAGAAATCGAGGTGATTTACGGCACGGCAAAAAGCAACATGCGCTACGTCGCTGATACGCTGAATTTTATCAAACTCGTGTTGAGGCGTTGGTAATCAAACTTGTTTCAATCACCGCACCGCCCGAAGGCAATTTGCTCGCTCTCGTAAATGGAACACGGATTTTACAGATTGAACGGGTGTTCGCGGATTTCTTAACCTCACCCTGTCTGCTGGTGCAGACGTCCCTCTCCTTTTCAGGAGAGGGTTATATTTTATCAAACTCGTGTTGAGGCGTTGGTAATCAAACTTGTTTCAATCACCGCACCGCCCGAAGGCAATT
>FWPU01006421.1_pt1 | contig 23531 bp, 22 predicted proteins | sample 2228361 | NCBI WGS metagenome assembly FWPU01 (sample SAMEA103939777, study PRJEB20133) | metagenome
GAGAAGTTATTAAACAGTCGTTTGATATTCATTCTTTAACTATACCCTGCTTAACCTCTGGTTGTATAGCCGGAGTTTATCGGTTTATCTAATAGACGAGAAGGGGCGAGAGTCTACGAACCAGACCGTAAGAGGGTTCAGTTTCGTTTATCAGGTTTATAAATTTTTTTCATCCATTTTTACCTTGACTTCCAGGATAACCGCCCATATCATATTTTGGAGTGACAATGAAATCTTGCAGAAATTGCAAATTTGAAGAGACAAATAGCTAACAATTTGGAGAATTTTGGCAAAATGTAATTTAAAATTTGCATTTTTTGCAAAAATTATCTTTCATTCTGGAAGAGGGCTCGATCGGCTGGCTTGCATGCATTCCGGGCGTAGACTCTAGCTGTATCAGATCAAGCAGGTGTAGTCGGGAGCTAAGTTTAATCAGGGGGAGGCAAAGAGGGGGGCAGTAAGCGTCCTCAGCTCACTGCCCCGACACAAATCGGGCTTGCTTGGAGATTGCCGTTTTGTGTCAGGTCAATAATAACCGGCACCTTCAACTGCTGTCAACCTCTTTCCTTCCACCAATCTACACTTAAACGAACGCGCGGCTATCGCTTATAGTTTGCGGCGCTTGTGCGTTCATAGCTGTTGCATGGCCATAAAGGAGGTAATCGCTATTATCCGCCCCGAGAAGCTGCATCGAACCGTAGAGGCGCTTTTCTCGGCAGGAGTCGTTGAAAGCTTAATACAGAAGCGGGTTTTGGGGCGAGGTCGGCAGGCTGGCCTGCGCTACCTCTCTCGCACAAGGGAGCCTGGCACGATGCGCTTTTTGCCTAAGCAGATGCTTTGGTTTTCGGTCCAGGATTGGCAGTTGGAGCTGGCGATCAAGACAATTATCTCTGTAAACAGAACGGGTGTAATTGGTGACGGCAAGATTTTCGTCTGTCCTTGTGAAGAGGTGCCAGCCACCGATGATCATAAAGCTTGATTTTAGCTAGGGAGGGCAAGCATGTCCGAGCGGGCGGGTATCGTCTATCCCAAATTCAGGGATCAGTTTGCTGTGGCGGATTTTGAAGCTATCCCGATGCCGGTCTTAAGCCTTTATCCGATTCCGCCCGCACAGGAGCTTTCTCAGCTTAAAATTCAGACCTGCAGCGTCGATGGCAAGCTGCGAGCCATCGCCTGGGCAGAACTACAGCGGCTCCCTCGCGTAAGGTTGAGGGCCTACTTAATCTGTCAGATCTTCAACTGGTCTGAAAAGGTGGAGTGGGAGGGTTTTCGCCTGGCCGATTTCTTAGATCTCGCCAAACTAGATGCGCCAATTGACGGCTGGTTTGCCTTTTACTCGGCCGATGGCTTTTACTTCGAAAGCTTGCCGCGCCTGTTAGCTCGCGATCCGAGGGTGCTTCTCGCCTACGGCTTAAACGGCCAGCCGCTCCCCTTGCAGCATGGCGGTCCGCTCCGGTTAGTGGTGCCTTTCTTGCAGGGCTATAAAAGCGTGAAATGGCTGAACGGGGTGCGCGCGTTTCGCCGCGACCCCTTAGGCATCAAGCGCCTTTTGGGCCAGAGCAGGACGGCCTGGCTCGGACAGCCCTGGCAGCAACGTGCTGGTATAGTCACGGTAACTCCTGGAAACGGAGATTTGGAGGAGATTTGAGCGCAGAAAGAGCCACGACCAGACGCTATATTTGGTCTCAAAGTTTTCGTTATTTTCTCAGCTTGGGCCACTGGCCGACGCTCGTCTCGGCTTGGCTTCATTTCGAAGTGAGCTTCATAGTTTGGGCTTTGCCTGGCTCGTTGGGCATTCTCATTGCCGAAGAGCTTGGCCTTTCGCCGGCAGAGAAGGGCCTGCTCGTGGCAGTGCCGATTTTGGGAGGTGCGATTTTTCGAATCCCGCTCGGCTTAGCCGCCGACCGCTGCGGCCCGAGAAAGGTAGGCTTGGCGGGCCTGCTTATCGCCGCAGTCCCTCTGTTCTGGGGCTGGCTCGGCGCGCGCTCCTATTGGGAGCTGCTCTGCTTGGGGCTGCTTTTAGGGATTGCTGGCGCTAGCTTTGCCGTGCATCTGCCGCTGGCAAGCCGCTGGTATCCGCCCGAATACCAAGGTCTGGTGATGGGGGTGGTAAGTACAGCTAATAGCGGTATGCCCCTCTCCCTGTTTTTCGCGCCCCGGTTGGCAAAGGCCATCGGCTGGCACGGGGTTTTCGGCCTGGCCCTTGCGCCGGTTCTATTTGCTCTCATCGTATTTGCGCTTTTCGCGCGCGATGCGCCGCACCGTCTGCCTTCTGCCGGGTCCAGCCTGGGGCATCTGCTCGGTCAGAGCGAAATAATTCACTTCTGCTTTTTATACGCCATGACTTTCGGCGGATTCGCAGGCCTAGGCGGTTTCCTCCCTTTGTTTTTGCACGACCAATATCGGCTTTCTGCAACGGCTGCGGCAAACGCCGCAATGCTATGCCTGCTCGGCGGGAGCTTGCTTCGCCCGGTCGGTGGTTTTCTCGCTGATCGATTGGGCGGCAGCTGGATTCTGCTTGGATTGCTTGGCGCCGCCAGCATCAATGCCCTGGCGTTGGCAGCGCTGCTGGAATTTAGTCTGGCGGCGGTGACCCTTTTTCTGCTCCTGGCAGCGCTCGGATTGTCTAACGGCGCTGTTTTCCAGCTAGTGCCACAGCGCTTTCCAAATCAGATCGGGCAGGCCGCAGGCGTGGTCGGGGCAGCCGGAGGCATAGGGGGCTTTTTCCTGCCGGCGGCGCTGGGTCTTTTGAAAGACACAACCGGCAGCTTCGCCGCCGGGTTTCTGATCTTTGGGCTCTTTCTTGCCAGCGGGGTGGCTTTGCTGGCCGGGCTTTTATACCGCGGCTCCCCCTTCTGGAGGGCGAGCCGCGACCGGCAACGCGCCGGATGCCCGGTAGTGATGTTGCCAGCGATCTGGCGGTTCAACTGAAGGAGAGAGGTTTATGCAGCCTGCTGGAAATCCGATCGAGAAGATCAAGGCCGAAAAAGATGGGCTCGATATCCTTGAAGAGATAGAGGAGCTTGCGCGCCAGCATCGGGGGTGGGAGAGCATAGATCCAGCAGATCGCGAGCGCCTGAAGTGGATAGGCACCTTTTTCCGAAAGCCTACGCCCGGGCTTTTCATGATGCGCATCCGCATCACCAACGGCCGCGCCAGGGCGGCGCAACTGGAGGCCCTGGCAGATATCTCGGAACGGCTCGGGAACGGCATCCTTGACCTTACAACCCGCCAGCAGATCCAGCTTCGCGCCATCAGCATCAAGAGTGTGCCGGAGATCCTAGAGAAGTTGCGCGGCGTTGACTTAAACTCGCTGCAAACTGGCATGGACAACATCCGAAACGTCAACAGTTGTCCCGTAGCCGGGCTGACCCCCTTCGAGCTATTCGATGCCTCACCTGTAGGGGTGGAGTTCACCCGCATGTTCTTAGCGAACAAAGCCTTCACCAACCTGCCGCGCAAGTTCAACGTCACCATCACAGCCTGTAGAGAAAACTGCACCCACACGGAATCCCAGGACATCGGGATGGTCCCTGCTGTTCGGGAGCAGACCGGCGAGTTGGGTTTCAACGTGCTGGTCGGCGGGAAGATGGGCTCGGGCGGCATGAAGCCCGCGTGGCCTTTGGACGTTTTCGTTTCAATAGATGAAGCGGCCGATCTTTGCCGGCAAATAGTCTTGCTCTTTCGAGACGAGGGCTTTCGCGGCCCCCGTCAAAAGTGCCGTCTCGCTTTTTTAATCGAGGCGTGGGGGATCGAGAAATTCCGACGGGTTCTGGAAGAGCGCTGGGGGAGACCTCTGCCGCAGGCGGGCCGAGATGCCCGCCTGCCGCGCAAAAACGATCACCTGGGCGTTCATCCTCAGAAGCAGGCCGGGCTCTGCTATGTGGGCCTCTGCGTGCCCACAGGTCGAATCAGAGCCGAGCAGCTGAAGGAGCTGGCACGCCTCTCCAGGGTTTACGGCACGGGCGAGGTGCGGCTTACCACGAGCCAGAACGCCATCCTGGTGAACGTTCCGAAGGAGAAGGTCGGGCAGCTTTTGAAAGAGCAGCTGCTTTCGGAATTTTCGCCCGACCCCCATCCCTTATACCGCGGCCTGGTGACCTGCACCGGCATAGACTACTGTAATTTGGCCCTGATAGAAACTAAAGCTCAGGGCCGGGCATTAGCGGAAGCCCTCATCAGGAAGCTGGGACCGGATGTCAAGCCGGTCACCATGCACTGGTCCGGTTGTCCGGCCGGTTGCGGCAACCACCAGGCGGCGGATATCGGATTTCAGGGCGTGAAGACCAGGGCTAACGATAAGATAGTCGATGCGGTGCACATTTTCGTCGGCGGCAGAACCGGGCCGGAAACTTCGCCCGGCAAAAGGATCCTCGAGCAGGTCCCCGTCGAGATGCTTCCCGAGCTGGTTCCGATGCTAATCGAGCATCTCGAGCTGCTCAAGCGTGTCGAGTGCGACAGCGAGGCCGAACGCCGGGTCCTCATGCTTCCTGCCGAGGAGGTCTACATATGAAGATGATTCGCGCCATCGTGCGGCTGGAAAAAGAGGAGCAGGTCGTTCAGGCGCTGCAGAAAAACGGCTTCATCGCCCTTACCAAAATGGACGTGCTGGGGCGGGGCAAGCAGGGTGGTATTCAGGTGGGCAACGTCATCTACGAAGAGCTGGCCAAGTGCTTGCTGCTGCTGGTGGTCGAGGATGAGAAGGTCCAACAGGCGGTCGAGATTATACTGGAGTCGGCGCATACCGGCAACTTCGGGGATGGGAAAATTTTCATCTCACCCGTCGAAGAGGCCTATACCATTAGGACCGGAAAAGCAGCTCTGTAAATAAACCCTCGGCACCAGAGCTGATTCGATTGGCCCCAGCCCGGTCCGAGCAAGAACGTTAATCAGAGCACAATCGCGATAGTCGCTCGTGCTCCTACGCTCGAGCCGGTCTAATATGACAACTGTCTGGAGATCAGGGGCGGTGTGTTGATTAGCCGATCTAAGGCAACGAGGGTGGGGGCAAGTTCGTTTATATCCTGGAAGCGCGAATCTCATCGCGCTTAATTGCCATGGCCACGAACAGGGAGAGCAGACCAAACGGCACCACAACCATCGCCTCAGTAAAGGGCCGCAGCAAACGGTAAACGTGAAGGGCTCCTATAAAGAGGTGGCAGAGCCCGAGAGCCCTGCCGCTATGATCCGAAATGCGCCAAACGAAATCGAAAGCAGGCTGAGCGATATCAGGAGGCTATAGGCAATAAGAGAGACGGCGCTCTCGGCGAAAGAAAAGCTCCATGCGCCCACGACGAAGTTGCTCCTGGTTTCAAGCCGATAGTAATGGCATGACCAGTGCGGCACCCATGAGCAAGCCGACAGGCCATAAAATACTGGCAAGAATCTTGCGCTTCGAATCGAGTCCATGATGGGGCCTCCGTCCTAACGGGAAACACTCGGAATGTCTAGCAAAAGCCGGCGATAGGATAAGCCATCAGCCCCGAGCTTTCAAGCGCCACCGCAAATTTTAGTTGACAACGCCGCCCGTCAGCAGGTAAAATGCGCCGGTCGCGGGAAATTGCGGTTCGAGTTCAGGTGCCTTTGGCTTTTGGTGTAACTGGCTGTAGTCGGAGGTCTCATGCGGAAGCAAAAGCGCGTATTCCTCGTATTGGTCAGCCAGGACGCGAAATCAAGCTTCCGACAGTTCTCCCTGCCGCGCGCCTGGCTCAAAATCGCCCTTACCATCCTCATAGTGGGCCTGGCGGTGGCAATCGGCCTGACCCTTCATTACGCGCGCTTGCTCGGCCTGGCCAGCTTGAATTCCTCCCTGGAGCGGGAGAACAGCCGCTTGCTGCGTGAGAATCAAAGCTACAAGCTCCAGGTGAAAGAACTTGGCGAGAGGATTTCTGCCCTGGAGATGACCTCGAAAAAGCTGGCGCTGATTTCCGGGCTCGAGCCGCTGCGCGCCGGGTTCGGCGGCATGGGCGGGGCGACGAGAGAACCCCCGGTGCGGGCGGGGGAGGAGGCCGCCAATTATAGGCAGCGTTTGGCACGTCTGGAGGAGGGCCTTCGGAGCCTGAACGAATTCTATTTCAACGAATTTGTTGCCCACACTTATATCCCGTCCATCTGGCCGGTCAAAGGCTACCCCTCGGGCAGCTTCGGCGGCCGGCAGCATCCTGTGACCGGAGGGCAAGATTACCATGCTGGAATCGACATCGCTGCTCCTTATGGAAATAAGGTGGTGGCGACCGCCGCCGGCACGGTGATCTACGCCGGGCCGCATCGAGGCTACGGCAACCTGGTGGTGGTGGTCCACAAATTCGGCTTCAGCACCCGCTACGCCCACCTTTCGCGCGTCCTGGTCGAAGCGGGACAGCGCGTCGAGCGGAATCAGGTCATCGGCCTGGTCGGCGATACCGGCCTGGCAACCGGGCCTCACCTGCACTACGAGATAAGGGTAAACGACCGCCCGCAGAACCCCTATAGGTTCTTGAAAACCTTGAATGCCCCGGCCTTTAATTGACACCGCCTATACCTTTTGCTACATTCTATGGATAAGGTGAGGTCTAATTTGTAATGCTCAATGCTGTCCTTACAAAAATTATAGGGACCAAGAACGAGCGGGAGCTCAAGAAATTATACCCGCTTGTCGATAAAATCAATTCGCTCGAGCGCGAGATAGCCTGCCTCTCCGACGCGCAGCTTCGCGCCAAGACCGCCCGGTTCAAAGAACAGCTTGACCAGGGGGCCGGCCTCGACGATATCCTCCCCGAAGCTTTTGCCGTGGTGCGCGAGGTCTCCAAGCGCACGCTCAACATGCGGCATTTCGATGTGCAGCTCATCGGCGGCGTCGTGCTTCACCAGGGAAAGATCGCCGAGATGAAGACCGGCGAGGGAAAAACCCTGGTGGCAACGCTCGCCGCCTATCTCAACGCGCTCGCCGGGCGCGGCGTACATATCGTTACGGTCAACGACTACCTGGCGCGGCGCGATGCCGAATGGATGGGCCCGATCTACAAGTTCCTCGGCCTTTCCGTCGGCACCATCCAGCACGACATGGGCGATGTGGAGCGCCAGCGCGCCTACGCCGCCGATATCACCTACGGCACCAACAACGAGTTCGGATTCGATTACCTGCGCGACAACATGAAGTACGACCTGGCCCACTGTGTGCAGCGCGGCTTCTACTATGCCATCGTGGACGAGGTGGATTCGATCCTGATCGATGAGGCGCGCACGCCGCTGATCATTTCGGGACCTTCGGAGGAATCGACCGATAAATATTACCGGATCGACAGGATCATTCCCAAGCTCAAGCGCGAGGAGGACTTCCAGATCGACGAGAAGGCCCGCACCGTCACCCTCACGGAGCAGGGGATTGCCAAGTGCGAGAAGCTTCTGGGAATCGCCAACCTGTACGACCCGCGCCACATTGACTACGTGCACCACGTCCATCAGGCCCTGAAGGCCCACGCCCTGTTCAAGCGCGACGTGGACTACGTGGTGAAAGACCGTCAGGTGGTGATCGTGGACGAGTTCACCGGGCGGCTCATGCCGGGGCGCCGCTGGTCGGATGGACTGCACCAGGCGATCGAGGCGAAAGAGGGGGTCAGGATCGAGCGCGAGAACCAGACGCTCGCCACCATTACCTTCCAGAACTATTTCCGCATGTACGAGAAGCTGGCGGGCATGACCGGCACGGCCGAGACCGAGGCGCTCGAGTTCTACAAGATATACAAGCTCGAGGTGGTGGTCATCCCCACCAATAAGCCGCTGCGCCGCACCGAGTACCCGGACGTCATCTACCGCACCCAGCGCGAAAAATATAACGCCGTGGTCGGGGAGGTGAAAGAACTCTATGAAGCAGGGCGTCCGGTCCTGGTCGGGACCACTTCGATCGAGAAGTCCGAGCACCTCTCGCAGATGTTGAAGCGTGAGAAGATCCCTCATGTGGTCCTCAACGCGAAGTATCACGAGAAGGAGGCCGAGATCGTGGCCCAGGCGGGGCGCAAGGGGGGCGTGACCATCGCGACCAACATGGCGGGCCGCGGCACCGACATCCTGCTCGGCGGAAACCCGGAGTTCCTGGCCAAGGGGCTGCTCCGCCAGCAGGGGATAGATCCATCCATGGCCTCGCGCGAGCAGTGGGAGCAGGCCCTGGCAAAGGTCAGGCCGATGGTGGAAAAAGAACATCAGGAGGTGGTGGATTTAGGCGGGCTCCATATCATAGGCACCGAGCGACACGAGGCGCGGCGCATCGATAACCAGCTGCGCGGGCGCGCGGGCCGCCAGGGAGACCCGGGGTCCTCGCGTTTTTACCTCTCGCTCGAGGACGACCTGCTGCGCATCTTCGCCAGCGACCGGATGCGGGAAATCATGCGCAAGCTGGGGATGGAGGAGGGGGTCCCGATCGAAAGCCGCCTGGTCACCAGGCAAATCGAGAGAGCCCAGCAGCAGGTCGAGGCGCATAACTTCGAGATCCGCAAGCACCTGCTCGAATACGATGACGTCATGAACAAGCAGCGCGAGGCGATTTACGCCATGCGCCGCGAGTTGCTCGAAGGGGTCGATCAGCGCGAGAGGATAATGGAGATTGCCGAGGAGCGCCTGTACCTGCTCCTCGACCAGTATGCCGACCGCGAAAAGGACCCGCAAGACTGGGACGTTGAGAACCTGAAAATCAATCTGGCCTACCAGTTCGGCCTCGATACGGATGCCGAAGGAATCGACCCGTCAGCGCTCGGCTACGACGAGCTTGCCGATAAACTCCTCGAGGCCATAAAGCGCAAGTACCAGGATAAGGAGAACAGGATCGGGCCCGAATTGATGCGATTCCATGAGCGCATGATCATGCTTCAGGTGATCGATGCGCAGTGGAAGGATCATCTGCTCGGCCTCGACCATCTGCGCGAGGGGATCGGCCTGCGCGGATATGGCCAGCGAGACCCGCTGGTCGAGTACAAGCGCGAAAGCTTCCAGATGTTCGAGGCGCTGATGGACCGAATCGAAGAAGAGACCACCAGGTTCCTCTTCCTGCTCGAGCCGGTGTCGGCTTCAGAGGAGCCACAGCAGCGCGCGGCGCAACCGCGAGGGGCCGAGGGGCTCATCTATGGAACTCCGAACGACGGCGAGCCCCGCACGCCGCTCAAGAGAGCGGGGGCTAAAGTCGGGCGCAATGAGCCCTGTCCTTGTGGCAGCGGCAAAAAATACAAAAAGTGTCACGGAAAATAAGGCGCTCCGCCGGAGCGGCGGAACGCCGCGGGTGGTTCAATGGCGATCGAAAAATCAGAGGCCGGAAAAATACAAGTTTTTACCCGCCAATCTCAGATCGAGGAGGCCCTGACCTTCGATGACGTTCTGCTGGTCCCAAGCAAATCGGATGTGCTTCCCGCTGAAACCGACGTAGCTACTTATATCACTCGGAACATCAGGCTCAGTATCCCGCTGGTGAGCGCGGCAATGGACACCGTGACCGAATCGCGCATGGCTATTGCCATGGCCCAGCATGGCGGCATAGGGGTCATCCACCGCAATCTTTCGATCGAGGAGCAGGCAGCTGAGGTCGATAAAGTTAAGCGCTCCGAGAGCGGCATGATCGTCGATCCCGTGACCCTTTCTCCCGATGACCGGGTCTCCGATGCCCTGGCGGTAATGAAGCGCTACAAAATATCCGGCGTCCCGATCACGGAGAACGGAAAGAAAAACGGCAGGCTCCTGGGCATCCTGACCAACCGCGATCTGAGGTTCGAGACCAGGATGCACCTCAAGATCTCGGAGCTGATGACGCCGCGCGAGCAGCTGACCACCGCCCCGGTTGGAACAACTCTGGAGGAAGCCAAGGTAATCCTGCACAAGCACCGCATCGAGAAGCTTCCGGTTGTGGATAGCGACTTCAACCTGTGCGGCCTGATCACGGTCAAAGATATTCAGAAGATGATCGCCTACCCGAATGCCTCCAAAGACCAGCTGGGCAGGTTGAGAGTCGCGGCAGCTATAGGAGCTACCGGCGATCACCTGGAGCGGGCGGCTGAGCTGGTTAGAGCCGGAGCCGATATCCTGGTGGTGGATACCGCCCACGGCTATACGTCGCGCGTGCTCGAGGCGTTAAGGGAGCTGAAAAAGCAATATGGCCAGGTTGAGGTGATAGCGGGCAATATCGCTACCGAGGAGGCAGCGCAGGCCCTGATCGACGCGGGGGCTGATGCGGTCAAGGTCGGGATGGGCCCCGGATCGATCTGTACCACCAGGATCGTCACGGGGGCCGGCGTGCCCCAGGTAACTGCCATTATGGAGTGCGCGCGCGTCGCGAGAAAATACGGGATTCCGGTCGTGGCCGATGGAGGAATAAAATATTCCGGCGATATCACCAAAGCTATAGCCGCCGGGGCCGACGCGGTCATGATCGGGTCGCTGTTTGCCGGAACCGAGGAGAGCCCGGGCGAGATCATCCTCTACCAGAACAGAAGCTACAAAACGTATCGCGGTATGGGTTCGCTCGAGGCGATGAAATCGCGGGAAGGAGCCGGCCGCGAACGCTACCAGCAGGAAGATGAGGTTGACGAGAGCAAACTGGTCCCCGAAGGAATCGAAGGCCGCGTCCCCTATAAGGGGAGCGTGGGCAACCTGATACCGCAGCTGGTGGGCGGCCTGCGGGCAGGAATGGGCTACTGCGGCTGCCGAACGATTCGCCAGCTCCAGGAGGAGGCCCGCTTTATCAAAATCACCAGCTTCGGCCTGCGTGAGAGCCACGTGCACGATGTGATCATTACCAAAGAGGCCCCGAATTATCGCCTCGAATACTAAGTTTTTTCGAGCTTGACCAGACAAACTATCGCCACCCTCTTTTTCCTTCTCTTTTTCGGCCTCATTATTTATCTCTTTTACCTGATTATTTCCCCCTTCCTGGCCCCGATAATCTGGGCCGGGATTTTGGCCACCGCCTTCCATCCGGTCTACGCCGGTATGGTCGCCCGCCTCAAAGGCCGGCGCGGCCTGGGCTCGGCGCTCATGTGCCTGCTCATCTCAGTGCTCATAGTACTGCCCGTGGTCGGAGTGGTCATTGCCATAGGAAGGGAGTCGATCGAGGCATATAATGTCATCTCGGCGAAGGTCGAATCTGGCGAGGTGGAGCAAGCCATCCGCTCGGCCGTGCCGGTGCTCGAGCAAAAGCTCGGTCGCCTCTTCGTAATGCTGAACCTTGACCGGGTGGATTTTCGCGGAGTATTCATTTCAGCCCTCCGGCGCATAAGCTCTTTCTTTGTCCAGCGCAGCTCGGAAATAGTCGGCGGCTTTGCCGGCTTCGTGGCCAGCTTCTTCGTCATGCTCTTCACGCTGTTTTTCCTCTTCCGCGACGGCGACAGGCTGCTCGTCGAGCTGAACGCTTTGAGCCCGCTTCCGCCGGACTTCGGGCGCCGGGTGATCGGCCAATTCAAGGAAGTGACGATCGCCACGCTTTACGGGAACCTTTTGACGGCGGCGGTGCAGGGAACTCTAGGCGGGCTAATATTTCTCTTTATAGGGCTGCCGGCCCCGCTGCTCTGGGGGGCGGTTATGGCCCTGCTCTCGCTTGTACCCCTGGTCGGCACCGCTCTGGTCTGGCTGCCGGTCTCGATCTACCTCATGATAACCGGCGAACTCGGGCGAGGGGTCGTCCTCATGTTGTTCGGGGCGCTGGTGATAGGCTCGGTCGACAACATCCTGAAGCCTCTATTGATCCGCGGCCGCGCGCGAATGCATACTCTCCTGGTCTTCTTCAGTGTGCTCGGAGGACTGCAGGCATTCGGCTTCCTGGGCTTCGTCCTGGGGCCGGTGATCGTAGCTTTCCTGCTGACCTTCGTGCAGGCCTGGAAGGCGCAGTTCGTGCAGGACAGTCGCTAGCCAGAATGCTTAACCAAACCGCAGGTGATAGAGAAAGCTATCAGCCGTCAGCTAAAGGCCTGAGGGCTGAAAGCTGACGGCTGATAGCTGGAAAGCAGCCCCCTACCTGGTTTCGTTAGATGCTCTTAAAGGCTCTCCTAAAATTGGTTGGTAGTGTGCGCTTCAGCGCATCAGAAAGGGCTGAAGCCCTCACTACGAACGATTTTAGGATAGGCTCTTAGTCTTTGGGCTCCGGGCTAGCGGCTGTTGCCCCTCGATCTCCTCCAGGGCGATGCCGGCGGCGCCGATTACGCCGGCAAGCTCGCCCAGTCTGGCCCTGGCGACTCGGCTGAAAGGCAGGGCGCTTTTGAAGGCGCGGCGGGCGATCTCCTGGCGCATCGGCCGAAAGATCAGCTCGCCGGCGTTGGCCACCGCGCCCCCTATGATTATCTTGTCGGGGTTCAGGGTGTGAATTATGTTGACCACACCTATGCCCAGGTAGCGGCCGGCCTCCTTGAACAGGTCGCGGGCCAGCCGGTCGCCGCGGCGCGCGCAGCGGTAGAGGCTGAGCGCGCTTATCGAGGCGGAATCTCCGCGCGCCTCTTTCCATATCAGGGATGATCTCAGCCTGTCCAGGTCCTGGAGCGCGCGCTTGACGATGGCGGTTGCCGAGGCGTAGGCCTCGAGGCAGCCGCGATTTCCACAGCTGCAAATACGCCCACTCTGCTCTATAATCATATGCCCGAAATGGCCGGCTAGATCCGACGTCCCGTGATAGAGCCTGCCGTGAACGATGATCCCTCCGCCGACGCCGGTGCCCAGCGTCAGGCCGACCAGATTTTGGGCTCGCTTTCCCGCGCCGGCCCACCACTCTCCGTACGTCGCGGAAATGGCGTCGTTGTCCAGGAAGACCGGCATGTCGAGTCGGGCTTTGAGGAGCTTGACCAGCGGGAAGTTGTACCACTTCAGGTTCGGCGTCTCCAGAATCGTTCCGCTCTTTCGGTCGAGGGGCCCGGGCGAACCCACGCCGACGGCGGCCAGGCGAGCGCGTCCGACGCGGCTGCGACGGATAAGGCCCAGCACTAGGTCGGCTATCTTATCCGCGGCACGAGGCGGGCCCTCTTCGGCCGAAAGTCCGGCGCGCGCGGTCGCGAGCAGTTTTCCCCTTGCGCTTACAATGCCGGCACTGACGTGTGTGCCGCCAATATCAACGCCTACCACATATTTTGGTATGTCTGAGCCCTTCATCCTGTTTCCCCGGCAAGCGACCCCTCCTTGTAAAAATTCCGAAACACGGCTCATCCGGCGCGCCCTCGATTCACGCTCGGATGGTCGCCTGGTTTAGCCATTATCGCGTAGCTTTAGATAAAGGGCAAGCAGTGGGGCAGGGCCGGCGAAGCGAGAGGCAAATCCCTATGGCTGTCCGGTTCGGAGCGGGCACCCCTACGCAGGGGGCTCAGCAATGACTATCCAGATTTCACAGGTCCACTATCGGGGGAGAGAGGCGGCTGCGCGCCCTCCGGCTATTCGCTTCCGTGATCGTAGAGCCTGAAGATCCAGAGCGAGAAAGCGATGGTCGCAAAGGAAAGAAGCCACTTCAGGACGATCGGCAGGTCCTCATGGCGCGTGATCAGGCCGAGGCCCAGGCCGGTCGCGATAGCCAGGAACAGCGCGAAAAGAATGTTGACGATCTGGGTAAACTCCCTCATGGCGTCACTAAAACCGTTTGATAAACTCCTATATTGTAGATGTAGACAGTATTTGTGTCAAGCGGCCGAGAGCGCCCGTTCTATCTCTGCCGGGTCGAAGCCCACGATGATATCATCTCCGATGACTATAGTCGGCGTGACGTTCGAGCCGCGGGCCGCGAGCTGATGGATCGCGTTTACGTCCTCCCAAACGTCGATCTCTTCGAACTCGACCCCTTTCCGCAAGAGGAACTCCCTCGCCTCGTGACAGGCCGCTCAGCCGGGTTGGGAGTAAAGGATAACTTGTTTCGAGTTCATCGTCCGCCTCCCATTGGAGCGCCGATCTCTTTTTTTATTGAAACAGCGCATGCGCATTTTATCAGAGCGGAGCGCGCCTTGCAACGTGTGGTTTCGCAGCACGGGGCGCGCGGTGGTTAACGTCCCTAGTGCCAAACCACTTAGGCCCTGTTACAATGTCCCGGAGAGGAAATCGAAATGACGCAATATACGAATCGCCTCATTAACGAGACCAGCCCTTATCTGCTGCAACACGCGCACAATCCGGTGGATTGGTATCCCTGGTCGGAGGAGGCCCTCGAGAGGGCGCGGCGCGAAAACAAGCCGATCCTTTTGAGCATAGGCTATTCGGCCTGCCACTGGTGTCACGTGATGGAACGCGAGTCTTTCGAGGACCGGGAGATCGCCCGCCTGATGAACGAGAATTTCGTCTGCGTTAAAGTGGACCGCGAGGAGCGCCCGGACCTCGATCAGATCTACATGAATGCCGTGCAGATGCTGACCGGACAGGGGGGATGGCCGCTCACGGTTTTCTTGACGCCCGAAGGGTTTCCATTTTACGGCGGGACATATTATCCGCCCGCGGATAGATTTGGCATGCCGGGCTTTCCGCGCATCCTGCGCGCGATCGCCGAAGTGTGGGAGAAGCGGCGCGACGAGGTGCTGAAAAGCGCCGATGCCGTGCTGAAAGAACTGAAAAAGGTGAACCGCTTCCAGCCGGCGCCTGAGGCGCCGGGGATCGAGGCGCTCGAGTCGGCCGCCGAATCGATCGCCGGCCTGTTCGATCCCGTGCACGGCGGCTTCGGCCATCCGCCGAAGTTTCCAAGCCCCATGCTCCTCGAGTTCATGCTCAGGGCTTATCTGCGCGCCGGAGACCCGCGCTTTCTTTACATCGTGGAATTCACGCTTGGAAAGATGGCGCGCGGCGGCATATACGATCAGCTCGGCGGAGGGTTTCACCGCTACTCGGTGGACGAGCGCTGGCTCGTACCGCATTTCGAAAAGATGCTCTACGACAATGCCCAACTGGCCCTGGTCTACCTGCATGCCTATCAGGTCACTGGCAGCGCGCTTTGCCGGCGCGTCGTCGAGGAGACCCTCGACTACGTCCTGCGCGAGATGACCGACCCGGCCGGAGGCTTTTATTCCACGCAGGACGCCGACAGCGAAGGGCATGAGGGTAAGTTCTTCGTCTGGACCCCATGGGAAATCAAAGAAATACTCGGGGTCCGCGAGGGAGAGATCTTGTGCCGATACTTCGGTGTGACCGAGAACGGCAATTTCGAGGGGAAGAATATCCTGCACGTGCCGCGCGAGGCGAAAGAGGTCGCCGGCCAGTTTTCCATTTCTCTGGATGAGCTTGAGGGGGTGCTGGCGAGAGGAAGGGGGAGGCTCTTCGCGGCGCGCGAGAAGCGGGCCAGACCAGCACGCGACGATAAAGTCCTGGTGGCATGGAACGGGCTGATGCTGCGTGCCTTCGCCGAGGCGGCCGGCTGCCTGGGGCGCAAGGACTATCTCCGTGCCGCACAGGAGAACGCGGAGTTCGTGCTCGGGCTGCGCGACCGTGAAGGCGGGCTGATTCACTCCTGCAAGCAGGGGCAGCCTAAACACAGGGCCTTTCTGGACGACTATGCCAACTACGCCGACGGTCTCCTCGGCCTCTACGAGACGACTTTCGACCTTCGCTGGCTTGCGGCGGCGGAAAGGCTCGTCGAAGAGATGATCTCAGGATTCTGGAACGAGGAGCAGGGGGGCTTTTACTATACTCCCGCGCAGCACGAGAGCTTGATCGACCGCCCGGTCGACTTCTTCGACTCTGCCACCCCGTCGGGAAACGCCGTGGCCGCAGATGTACTCCTGAGGCTCGCCCTTCTGCTCGAAAAGAAGCGATATCGCGATTTGGCCGAGCGAATGTTCAGGATGCTGGGCGGCCCGCTGCTGCGCTTTCCCTCGGCTTTCGGCAGGATGCTCTGTGCTATTGATTTTTCTCTCGCCCAGGTCAAGCAAATCGCCGTGGTCGGACCCAGGGAGCAGCCGGCGACCAGCGAGCTTCTGGCCGTGGTGCGGGCCAGATACCTGCCGAACAAGGTTCTGGCCTTCAAGGAGCCGGGCGACAGCGAGGCGGAATCGCGATTGCCCCTGCTTAAGGGGCGCGAGCAGTTGGAGGGCCGACCCGCCGCCTATGTCTGCGTAAACTACAGTTGCCAGATGCCCGCCGCCGAACCGGAGGCGCTGGCCCGCCAGCTCGAATGAAGCGCTGCTCTGATGCCGGACCGCCACGCCAGGAGGCATGGGCGGTCCGAGATTAGGAAGGGAATAGAGATAGCTATGCTCAATGAGAGGGAACGACAAGTAATTAAGCTGATGGCAGCGGGAGCGACGATCGAGCAAATTGCCGCCCGCATGAAAACCAGCGCTTCTGCGATCAGGCGCATACTGGCCGCCGCGATAAAGAAAGCGCGCGTCAACAACCAGTACGAGCTGATGAAATATGCCCACGACGAGGGGATCATCGAGGACTGGAAGGGGATTCCCTACGGCGGCTGAGCCGGTCACCGTTGCTTGCCGCGGCGATAAACCTCAGCGTAAAGCTTGCGCAGCGGCGCTACGCAGTAGTCCTGAATCATGGCCATCAACTCCCGCTCGTTGGCCGCAAGCTGCTTGAGATAGAACTCGTTGATCTTGAAATTAAGCCTGATGATGTCGGCGCGCTCCTGGTGGCGCTCGATGTCTATGCTTTTATCCCCGGGCGGAATGATAAAAATAGATGAATAGGGAACCTGGGCCAGCGCCTTGATATTGCTGTTTGTGAGCTGCCGACTGCTCCGGTAGTAACTCTGGAGCTTTGCGCTCAGGAGATTATAGTTGAAGGCTTCCACCTTGTTGTTGACGCTTGCCTCTATATACAGGGCCGCCTCGTCGCTGCGCAGCCTGAGACCGTAGGTAAAGTCGAGTTCAGCCTTGGCGAACTTTATCCGGTGCCCCTTCTCGTCGTGGAACCGCTTCAGTTCCTCTTCCCCGGCGAGCGATGGGTTCTTCTCCTTCTTCTCCCTGGTTACGTAGTAGTCGCTTACGCTGAAGTACCAGTCGTCGATAATCCTGGCTAGGGCGGAGTCGATGAGGTTTGCTATTTTATCCCGTTCTTTAGAAGAACTTTCCACTTCTTTTTGAATCATAGATCCGCGGCGCTGGCCACGCCATCGAGCCAGCGCTCCCTTCATATTCTAGCACAGCAGCAGCGACAGGCCAAATCCATTTGGGCCACCGGGGCGCGGGATTTACCGGTCGGGGTTCGAGCCGACGTAATGCGCGGTCTATTCCTTTCGGAAAAGGGAAAAATTTCCACATAACATGTAATAAAAGGCAAACACGGGCGGAGTCTCTGACCGTAAGCCCAATAACCCCTTCGCCTTATCGAAAACGCCCTGTGGCATGAATTTTGCATCCAACAATGGCAAGCAGCTGTCGGCCGGGCGATTAAGTTAACTGCTGGCGCTGGTCGCGCCCGAAAGCTAGAACTTTCCGGTAGCGGAAGTTGCCGTCGAGCGAGCGGCGCGTGCGGCGTGGGGGCGCGCCGCCCTCGGCGGCGCGGGCAGCCGTCACGAGTTGCCCGAGCTTTCGCGCGGACCGTGCCGCTCCGGCGGGCAGCTGCTCTACAATCCGCATGTCCAGGGCGCAGAAAACCAGACACTATCAACTCATCTATTCCCACGAAGAGCCGTTCCTGCACGTGCTCGACGGCGCGCTCCAGGCGATGGCGCAGAGCAGCATCCCTTATTTCTTTATTGGGGGAATCGCAGCACGCGCCTACGGCAGGCACCGCCACACCCACGATATCGATATCTTCGTGCGCTTCGAGGATGCCGACCGCGCTCTCGAATCCTTCGCGAATGCCGGATTCGAGACAGAGAGGACTAATCCTGCCTGGATCTACAAAGCCTTCGCCAAGTACGACGGAAAGGATGCCGTCGTTGACGTTATCTTCAAGTCATCGGGCGAGATTTATCTGGACGACGAGATGATACGGCGCGGCAGGGTGCTCAACTATGAGGGGCGAAAGCTCCCGGTGCTGCCGCCGGAAGACTTTATCGTGATAAAAGCGCTCGCCCACGACTCCGAAACGCCCCGCCACTGGCTCGACGCCCTCTCGGTCATACGCAACGAGAAGCTGGACTGGCCCTATCTGGTTCAGCGTGCCAGGCACGGGCCGAGGCGCCTGCTCAGCCTGCTCTTCTACGCCCAGTCGATCGACCTGGTAGTGCCTAATGAGGCAGTTTGTGCTATTTATGCTACTATAGAGAGATGAAAAAAGAAGACGAGTACCTGGCGGCAAACCTCCAGCGCGCTCTGGCCGTTGATGCCAGAGTGGGAGTGCTGGACATCAACGTCGTGGTTTCGGGCAACCGAGCCCACCTGCACGGACAGGTTCCATCGGAGCGGCGCAAGCAGGCTGCGGCCCAGGTGGTAAAAGAACTGGCCCCGGAACTCGAGGTATTCAACCATCTAAAGGTAGTCGAACTGAAGGAACCCTCCAAGCCAGAGCTTGTGGAATGATTCGAGTGGCAGCAATCGGCGACCTGCACTTCGGCACGGGTTCTGCCGGGCGGCTGCGGCCCTTGCTGCGCGGCATCGAGGAGGCCGCAGACCTTTTTCTCATCGCGGGAGACCTCACCAGCACCGGAACTCCGGAAGAAGCTATGGTCGTGGCCGATGAGCTGAAAGATGTCGAAATCCCGGTCGTGGCTGTGCTCGGTAACCATGATTACCAGAGCGATTGCCAGGGCCTGGTCAGAAGAACCCTCGAGCGGGCCAGCGCGATCGTCTTGGAGGGAGAGTCGGCCACCCTTGATATCGCCAACCGGAAGGTCGCGGTGGTGGGGGCTAAGGGTTTCGGAGGAGGGTTTGCCGGCGCCTGCGCTACCTATTTCGGCGAGCCCGAAATGAAGGCTTTCATTCGCACCACGGAGCTGGTCGCAGCCAGGCTCGACCAGGAGCTGTCGGCGCTGCGCGCCGATTTCAAAATCGTGCTGCTGCACTATTCGCCGATAAAGGAGACGCTGGCCGGCGAGCGCCACGAAATATATCCCTTTCTTGGCAGTTATCTGTTGGCCGAGCCGATAGACCGGCACGGCGCGCACCTGGTGATCCATGGCCACGCCCATCATGGGCAGGAGAAGGGAGAAACTCGGCGCGCAATCCCGGTGCGCAACGTCGCCCAACCGCTCGTCCAGCGCCCCTATATGGTTTACCTGATCCGCAGCGATCAACCGGCTGGCCTGGAAAGGGAGCAATGATGGCCCGGATCGAGAAATCCATTTGCCGCGAGCCGGTTATCTGCCGCTCCGGAGCCGATATCGTCGCGCCCGATTTTCGCTGGCCGAAAGCCGCCCGAGATGTTAAAATCGACGATGAGGCTCGCCCAGCGTGAGCGCTGATCGATTTAGACATGCCTGTTGAGACCGTCCGGGCAAAGAACCGCGAATCGGTTTTACCAGCGGCCGGCCCTCGGGAGGTTATCGTGGAGGCTCTTGGGGCGCAGTTTTCCGAGGCTTTGGCAAGGCTCGAGGAAGCGCTTGGCGCGATATACTCTTTGACCTCGAGAATAAGCAAAGAAATCGATGGAGAGCAGGCTAATCCGCCAGTGCCGTCGAGGCAGGAGCTTCTGCTGAAACTATTTCCGGAAGGGTTCCTGCTGCAGCCGAGAGCGGAGGCGGAACGCCGTGGGCCGGGGCGGGAGGGCGAAGCGAAGATTTACGAAGCTGTTCCGGAGATCCCGACACCGCGAGTGCATATGCCGCCCGGCCCGAAGAAAGGCATGCGCTCTCGCAGCCGAAAGTTGATTGTCGCAGCCGTCGCCGGATCAGCTCTCGGCTTTGCCGCCGGGGCAGCAGCGGCAAGGGGACGGGGCGCAGCCCTCGGCGCCATGATCGGCGCGTCCATCGGCGTCTCGATCGCCCTCCTCGCCGGCCGCCGGTCGAGCGGCACATAATAATTTGCGACATGCCGTATCAATTCAAACGAGACCCGTTAACACGAGTGTGCCATCTGCTATTTCTCAAATAGCTTTAAGATAACTGTTGAAGCATGAGATCGTAAATTAAGCACCAAAATTTGATCGCTTCAGGGATGTAAAACGAGAATATGTTTTTAAAATTTCGCTCCGGCAACTCGAGATCGACATGTATGTAAAGCTTCATGATGGTAGCGTGGACTTCCCTATCATGCTTCCTTAAGGCCTCGGCTAATTTCAGGCTCTCGGTGTAAGGTATGGCGTCGTCGTCAATTCCATGACCGATGAGCACATAAGCCTTAACTTTATCCAACACGCGAGAAGGCGAGAGGTCTTTTAAATAGACCTTCACCTCGTCGCTTAAACCATTCAATAGGCTTTGGAATCGGCTTGGATCTCTGTTGGTTAAAAAGTCGTAGACCCTTTTCCCCTCCGCTCCAAGCCGAGAGGCTAAACTATCTACATTTACGTTCTCGTTTTCGCTTTTCAGCCGCGCGATTTCGCCGAGCAGCTCCCGGTCGTTTTCGTTTTCAACCAACTCCGGGTTGGCAAGTATAAAATACCACTTGGCATACCGGCGCGGCGGCAGGTATTGCCACTTCTCATCGACTTTATGGTAACCTGTGGTGAGGAAGAGCAAGCAATTTTCCAATTCGTAATAACCCCCAAATGAGACCAGAAACTTCACCTTGTCTTTAATTCGAGGGTCTGCTGCCGCCAACAAGGTTGGTCCCGCTCCGTAGCTGAAGCCTATCATGCCGCATTTGTCCTCCGCCACATAATCGCGCTGCAAGCTGAGGAAATGAAAGCTGTTAACTATATCTTCCACTTCGGAGAGCTTGGCACGTAGCCGCTTCATTTCTAAAAAATCCGGCACTAAGACAACGAACCCCGCCCTCGCTAACCGCTCAGCTAATTCGACCAGCCGGGGGTCCTCCTTCCCCCACTCGTTAAGCCCATGGACCAGCAGCACACCTGCCGTTTTTCTATTTGCGGCTATCTTGTACAAATCCGCACGAATATTACGGTTGCTGCTTTTAAAAGTAATGGACACTTTGGCTGGCTGGGATGCGAACCTACGAAATAAATTGTCGGGCTGAGGATTCAAAAAATCGCTTAAAATCAAGGCCGCCATAATCGCAGCCCTGACAAAAGGTAAGAGGTAGGCGACAAGCGCAATCACAACCACAAGCATCAGCGATTTCTTCATATGAGCAGTTCTTATAACCTTGAAATCAAGATAAACGGACTTGCTTGCCAGCCGCTTTATCATAACTGGAGTTTTGCAAATTCGATTCCTGCTGCCATCAGATTGGGCAATATGGCGGCGGCCTCGAGGCCGCCATGCCTACGACGCTATGGCGAACACATTTTCTGATATGCCATCCAGTCCGTCTTCATCCATAATGCTCGTTTCGCTCTTGCGCCAGGGTCCCATATTATCCTAGCTTATCATCCTTCAAAAGCGCTCACACCCTCGGCAATACCGGCGCGGTCTGACCTGACACCAGAACGGCACTCGATTGGATGGACCGCTACGTTCGCGGGCTGGAAAACGGGGTCGAGCGCCGCAAACCGATCCGAATTTTTGCGATGGGCGGGGACAAATGGCGGGAGGAGGAACAGTGGCCCCCGCGCGGCACCCGCTATAGACCGCTGAATTTTAATCGCAAGGATTTCTCATGTGATGGAGCGGCCTGAGTTTGATTTCTTATATCCTGTTCGTTATCCCACCCGTATAAACTCTGAGGCCCGTAAGCTCCGCTACCGACTGCTATGGCCGTAACGATTATCAAAAATATTTTTGCCTGATCCGTAGCGCGCTTGTTTTGCTCGGGGGGACCTTGAATTTGCCCAGCGATTTGCCGATCCATATGTTTGTCCCTTATTATTATACGCTGAAGGAGAAACCGACACAGTTTCGATTAACGAAGTGCAGCTACGCTAAGCTCCCAGAAAGGTCATTCGGGCGCTAAACGTGTAGCCGCTCTAAGTTTCGCTACCGGAGCCAGCCGTGTTGCCGAGCTTTCGGCGGTCACTTCTCAAGCTTCATGCCGCGCACTTTAAGAAATCCCTGGAGTTCCAGGAAAAGCCTTTCCTCTTCCGACTCACCTGCACTTTGGGGCTGCCAAATGAAAGCTGTGCCGCTCGGAAATTGGGCCAGCTTTTCCTTAAGCGCGGAGATAGAAGCGAACTCATACTGCGCCACTTTAACGCGCCACTCTTCGCCTCCTGCCGGTTGGAAGTTGATACGGATCTCGTCGGTCCACCCGAGAATCAGCCCGTTAAGCCATCGGCGCGCATTTCGAGTAACGCAAAGTCCCTGTAGTCTCCTAAGCTTTTCTCTATCCGAAAGCCAGGCGGGAGCATAAGCAAGGGCCTGCCACAGAGCCGTCTCGAGTCGTACCTCGGCTTGGTTCGGATTATCCTCGGCGATCCGGTAGCGCAATTCATCCTCGCGGCCCTTCCACTCCTCATGCCACTTCTCAAGGCGGCGCCAGAGGTGCTCTTCCGCGGCCTCCGAGCCGTGCCGACCCAACATGGCAGCAGCGTTAGCTGCCACCTCAGGATCCGGATCAGCTAGATAAGCAATGGCGATCTGCTCCAGCTCTGGAGACATATGTAATTGCGCCACGTCGAGCAGCGAAGGGTAACAATACCGGTGTTTGACGGTCCTTACGTCGAATGCCTTCCTCACCATTTCCGCGCCAAAGGCGGGATCAGCGCGCAGGAAATAGGCAAGCAGCGCCGACTGAATTGACTTGGCCCAACATTCTCCGGCACCGTACACAGCCTTAATACGCGGAAGCACTCGCGGCGTCGCGTATCGCCCCACGAGGAGGCTGTGGATTTCCGGACGTCCCTTATGCAGGCTTCTCTCGAGGTTTTCCGCAAGCACTTCATCCAGCTCGGGAAGCGTTTGGTCTGGAAGCAAACCGAGAGCATTGATGCCGACACAAGGAGTGGGACTCCGGATCTCTTCTAGAATGAGCCTGCGCCCTTCATCAGGTGCAAGCTCATAGAGGCGACGAAGGGCTATTTCTCGTATGTCCGCTATCTGCCAGGGCCGAACCGATTCCGGCGGGTTCTCGTAGATGCGCCGAAGAATAGGCAGCATGGCCAGCCCCGCCAACCTCTTCCAACGATACTTCAGAAGCGTATATTGTGCTTGAGGCGGGAGCTGGTGAAAGACGGAAACCAGTTCATTGGGCAGCCCTTCGATCCGTGTGGGAAGGCGAGGGGTTGTCCCCAGGCACCTGTTCCATTTAAGCTCCAGCAGCGTGTGAAGGCTGATTGCTCGCGCCTGGCCACGCTTCTCGAGGACAGCGGCAGCCAGCCGCTCTAAATACCTGGCCATTAGTTCTTTATATAAGTCTTCTCGCCTTTTAAGTTGTTCCCGCCGTAGCTTGATTTTACTATCATCTCCGGTCGGGTAGGGGGGCAATGGTTCGGGGTGCTGTAAGGTGAAAGCTAATAGGGAGAGAGCTTGAATAAAGCTTTGTGAAATCGGGTGGTCGGGCGCTTCGAGCTGTCTCTCCATCTCTTTCACCACCAAAGCTCGATGCGGGGAACCGATCAGGCCAAAGAAATATTCCGAGTCACATTCCATCTCCAGTTTGTCCATTCAAGCGGCATAGCAGAGTTGATTTAGCAATAGATCTAGCGTCTGCCGCCGAAATAGGATGAACTTAGCA
>FWPU01006422.1_pt1 | contig 23523 bp, 24 predicted proteins | sample 2228361 | NCBI WGS metagenome assembly FWPU01 (sample SAMEA103939777, study PRJEB20133) | metagenome
CTGGTTCATGTACATCCTCAGGAGCGGTAACGGCCTGCGCCCATAATTCCCCGCCAAGGAACAAGAGGACTAACAATAGGGCAATTCTGCGCATCTGTTTCTATCCTGCGAGAAATTTTAATGCCACGTATCCTAGCACGAGTAAGACTACGAATACTATAGATAAGACATTAAAATACCTCTCAATGAATACCCTTACCCTCTCCCCAAAGAAATAGATGAGGGTCCCCTCGGCAAAGAATCTGCCACTGCGGCTCAGGATTGATGCAAACACCAACGTAAGAAAATTTATCTTGCACACCCCGGCTGCAATGGTAAAGAGCTTGTAGGGAATGGGGGTAAAGCCAGCTATGGCAACGGCGAGGAAGGCATTCTCGTTGTAACGGGCACTGACGTAATTGAATTCCTCCCACAGGCCGTAAAAGTTAATGATGGGCCTGCCCAGGAGCTCAAATAGTCCATAGCCTATTAAATAGCCCAGACAACCACCCAGCACCGAACCAGCGCTACAGACCAGGGCATACCAGAAGACCCGACCGGGGATGGACATTCCCAGGGCTACAAGCAGGACGTCTGGAGGTATAGGGAAGAAGGAAGCCTCTGCTACTGCTATCAAGAACAGGGACAGGGTAGCATAAGGGGTATTGGCCCAGTGCAGGGTCCAATCTGTTAGCCTTCGGAATAAGGCAAGGGTACGTTGCCCGCCTGAGGCGGATGCCTTGCTGTCAGGAAGGATATCTTTTTCTTTATACACAGGTAATCTTTATGCCGCTCTTGCTGAGTAAGGCAGTACAGACCCCGTCGCCCTTGACCAGTTGCCCCCTCCTCCATATAGCCCCGAAACCGCAAGAGGGGCTCTTACCCTTCAGATAGGCCTCCTTTATCCCCAGGAGTTGGGTCAGCTTGAGGGTCTCTGTGGCCCCTCTTATGAAAGAAATTGTTACATCCTTTCCGGTCTCGTCCAGCCCCCTGGCCTTTTGGGCAAGGACGTCATGGCCGTCTCCACCGACAATCTCTGCCCTCGCCCTGGGGGTAGGGAGTCCTCCAAGCTGCTCCGGACACACAGGCACCAGCGGCATATTCCTTAAAAACTCCAGTACCTGGTCGTTTTTCTCCGAAGCTCCATCGTGTCGGCAATCCAAACCTACCAGGCAGCCACTAATAAGTATCATGTTAGAAAGAGGATTTAGAATAACAAAGTCATTGCGAGCGAAGCGAAGCAATCCCACACAAAGGGAGGAGATTGCTTCGGGACTTCGTCCCTCGCAATGACATTACAATTTAATCTAAGATTTGCCCCCAGAAATGTCAAGAAAAAAGGCGATTGCTGCAGGTTTAAGGGTATCACTGCGAAGCGGTCAGAAGGGAGAGGGCGGCTCGTAGTTGTTCCTCGTATCCCTTTACCTCCAAATCAGGGACTATACCTTCGTCTTTAAGACTGGACCCATCGGGCAAGAGATACTCTCCTACAGTAAGTATTAAGACCCTCGTACCCAGAGGTATGACCTCCTGTATGGTCCCCTTACCCTTACTCTTTTCTCCCACCACCCTTGCCCTGCAATGATGCCTCAACGTGGCGGTCACTACCTCGGCGCTACTGGCGGTGGAACCATTAATGAGGATTACAATAGGTATGGCATCCACCCGAGGTAGATAACGTGCTCCCGCTGCTCCGCCCTCTGAGAGGTAAACCCTTTCGCCACCTCTTGTCTTTTCAATGAGGAGCGCCCTGCCGGAAGGCAGGAACAGCTCCAGCACCCCCAAGGCGCCTTTGAGGTGCCCCCCAGGGTTATCCCTCAAATCCAGCAGGAGTCCTTTAATCCCAGGTTCCAGAGTGGTACCCGCTTCAGGTGGACTCCCGCCTACCACATCCTCCCCTGGTGGGAGGGGGAAAGGGGAAGCATCAAGGGGGAGGGAAGCTGAGTTCAGCCGTGCTACTGCCCCCAACGTTTCCAGGGCTTTTTGAAAATGGACCCCCGTTCTCCTCCCAAAGAAGCCTATCTTTATATAACCTGTATTAGGGGTAATCAACCTGGCCTCTGCTATGGAGGCCTCTCCCTCAAGCCCACGGACGAAACCCAGAGAGGGCATCTCCCCCTCCACCAACCTGCTATCCTTATCCAGTGAATCAACCACCGCCTGAAGGCTTGATCCCGCTAAGGAACCTACGTCAACGGTACCGTAGTAAGATTCCTTAATGTGCGCCAGGGCCTGATTCAATTCTTCAGGGTTCTGTTCTTCTGCAAGGGCTACACAAACAGTAGATAATAGACAGTAAATAACACACAGAAACCCGCATATTAAGAAGAGTGTAGTGGTCGAGCTTGCCCTGAACCGTTCTGGTACAGGGCTTGCTCGGCATAAAAAGGCAAAGCAAGCTTTACCACTACCTAGAAGAGGACGACACAGACAGTGGATGATAGACAGTAAATAGCACACAGAAATCCGCATATTAAGAAGGGTGCAGTGGCCGAGCTTGCCCTGAACCGTTCTGGTACAGGGCTTGCTCGGCATAAGAGGGCAAAGCAAGCTGTGCCAATGGCAGACCTGTCCTTGATCCGCCTAAGGCGGAGAAGGATTTGCCTTGGCGAACTTTGCCACTACCTGGGAGTAAGATAGAAATCCACCTCAAGGGTCGTGTCAGGCTCTACGGTTACCTCCGTAGTAAGGCTAGAGCGTTGCTCTTTATCCAGGTCTTCATGCCATAATGACAGCTTGTATGTCCCTGGCGGGATGCCTGTTATGTTGAAGCGTCCGTCCTTATCCGTCAAGGCATAATAAGGATTATCCCTGACCACTATCCAGGCACCCATCTCCTTATGGACGTTGCACCCCAGTCTCACCACCTCCACCTGATCAAACTTCTTGAAGAGGGAGTTACCACCAGCCGCCATCCCCTCATTAAAAGCTGGGTTCTTTACAGAAGAAGAATGGATGTTGTGCATCTCTGAATCAGAGTTACGCAACTCCACAGTACCACCGACAGGGACTACCAGCACATGCGGTACAAAGGCTTCAGCCTTCTGGTCCAGCACCAATGGACCTGCGACAGCAAAGTCCTTCCCCTGAGACATACCCCTGAAGTAAACTAGGGCTTCCTTTACCGACCCTCCTCCTAATACGCTTACCACACCAGAGAGACTACCAGTTGCCTGAGTTCCAATGACCCTGTACTCTTGAGGAGGGTAAGACTCCGCCTCTTCATTCAGAGACTTAATCTCCCCACCCTGATGAGCAAAAAGGGGCAAAGACAGAAAGGTTAGCAAGGCAATAAGGGGTAACATAGTCATCATCTTGGTTTTCACAGTGGGCAGTAAGCAGCAGGCAGTAAGCAGTAGGCACCAAAATTTAGTGCTTTCTGCCTACTGCTTAGTCCTCACTGCCTACTGTCTTTTTTAATGACAATAATTGTAACCGCCCAGGATGGCCACTGCCCAGGGGCTCTGGCCTACGTTAGGAACGACTGAAACCCTGTCGCTCTCGCCATCAATGACATATACGGAATTGGTGGTGGAGCAGGCCAGGTAAAGCCGGTTACCATCAGCCGTGGTGGAGGCCGTCTCAAGGACGATGTTCGCCCCCAGCTTCAGCCTCTTTACCTCGCGCATCTTCTTCATGTCGTAGACGTACACGGCACCTTCCTGGCTACTGATGGCGTAGGCCTTCTGGCCGTTGCAAGTGAAATTGATGCCGGTCATACCCTCTCCGCCCTTAAGGGTAGCGACTACCTTATTGTCCCTGGTGCTTATAACGGATACCGTCTTATCACCATTGTTGGGCACCAGCATAAGGCTACCATCTGGAGAGGAATAGGCCCTCCAGGGCTCAGCCCCCACACGGACACTTGCTATCACGCTGTCAGTAGCGGTATCAATTACCGCCACTTCCCCAGAGTCTCCATCGGCAGCGTAGCCGTAACGGCCATCCGGGGTGAGGGTAACATTGGCAATACCTTTTATTTCGGTGAGATATCTATCTGGATTGAGGGCCGCTACCTTGTAGGCACTGCCCACTGCGATGCGCTTGACGAGCTGGTGGTTCCTGGTATCCACCACGCCCACCTCGTGTGCCCCGAAGTTGGCGATGTAAGCCTTTGAGCCATCCGGGGTGAAGGTAACCCCATGGGGTTCCGCAAAACCAGGTATCCTGGCCGCCTCCACCATCTGGGTAAGATCTATGGCAGATACGGTACCCTCCTCAAAGTTCGCCACATAACAGAGTTTGCAGTCAGGGGAGACGTCAAAGTGCTCAGGGCTGAAGCCCACGGGGATGGGGCCGAATTTTTCTCCGGTCTTGAGGTCAAAGGCTACAAAATCGTTCTTCTTGGTACGGGGCGTCAGGAGGAGACGGCCATCGTGGCTGACCATGGACATGTGGGGTGCGCACCACGGGCCAATATCAAAGTGAGCAACAAGCTGGTTGTCCTTTGAGTCTATCACTGTAACATCGTTGCTATCCTTGTTGGTTACAAAGACCAGGGAGCTAACATCGTGTCCTCCCAGGGGTGTCTCTGCAACGGCAGGCGCTGACAGCCCTAATAAAAGGGCCAGAGTAAGAATTAGTCGCGTCATAAATGCCTCCTTCATCAAAAGTTTAAAGGTTCAAGATTCAAAAGTTCAATCCATCAGAAGTCCATCTGCACTCTGAGTCCGAGAGTGGTAAGGAAGTCATCCTCCCCGTGTTGGGGATTGCTGGCAGGGAGAAGCACCTGGGAATTGAGGGAAAGATTCATGTGATCTGTCAGAAAGAAGTTGTAATAGACCTCTGCAAAATCCTCTTTGGCCCCGCTGAAGGTCTTAATCTGGCTGAAGGCCAGGGCCGTACGGTCATATTTCCTGAAGGAAAAGGGTGAACTCAGCCCAAGTCCCATGCTCCATGCCCACTCCGGTTCATCCGGGGCGGTGTTGCCAGTTATCCCGTATCTGGCAAAGCCTGTAAGCCTTTGGGTAAGTTGCTGGTCAAGGCTGAGCCCCACGGCACGACTCCTGGTATCCCCGTTGTATCTGCCCCAGAGGCGGTAATTCCCTCCCTGCCCAAAGAAGAACCTCGGGGTATAGTAATCCACTTCTCCTATCGTGTAGGGCCTGTCGGTAATGGCAGTACCAGAGTTATCGGCACTCTGGAAGCCAAGCCCAAAGCTGTACCCCTTCTTCGTATCAAAGTAACCCACGAGGCCAGGCCCATTCACCGGTGGACTCAGAACAGGGTTATTGACAAAGGCGCTGGCCAGGAACTGTGTGGTCTCGTCGTTGGCCACGTTATTCATGTCAAAGTAGTTGGTGAGGTCTATCTTCCCGCCCACCAGCCTCAGCCTATCCTTCATAAATATGGACTGTAACCACGCCTCCCTGACACTGACCCTGTCCACACCATCCGTGTCCTGGGTTGAACCACGAGAGGCATCGTCATTGAGCCCGGAGGCACTACCTACCAGAAGGTCGGGACCCCTTCCTCCGATAGCCTCAAGGTCTAAAAATAGGGTGGAGTTGAACATCGGACGGTGGAGAAACAAGAGGTCAAAGGAACCCTGAGCAAAGGCGGTGTCCTTCTTGTGGCTATTCAACACCTGCTGGAAGACCCCGGTAGCACTCATACCTACCGCCACCCTCTTCTTGAACTCCTCCTCCATCATGGCCGATATGCGGTCAGAGATACTCTCCTTGCGGGCATACTTAAACTTCCTGTAGGCCACACGTTCCTTCTGAGGTCCGCCACAGAGGTGGCAACGGCCGTCCAGGCTCGGGTGGTCATAGATATGCCCTTCGGGACATACCCACTCGGAGACCTTCTTTATCTCCTCCACCGGTTCCAGCAGGAACATCTTCCCTGTCATCTCCTCCAGGGCCTCCACACGCCTTTCAAGCCTCTCTTTTTTGGTAACCAGAGGCGGTCCACCTGTGGTAGGTTCACCAGGCTCAACCTCAGGTATCCCCTGGAGTCGGGCAAGCTCCCTTTCCATCCTTTCTACCCTGGATTGGTTTTGGTTCATCCTCTGACTCAGGCCCTCTTGTTCGGCCTTGAGCAGTTCAAGCTCGCTCTTTAACCTCTCTATTTGCTCCCCCTCTGCACCAACACAAGGACTACTCGGTAAGAACAATAATACTAAAACCAGCGCCTTAAGAAGGTACCTCACTTTATCCTCCTTTCCCCTCGGAAGCGGGATAAGTCTGGCGTGGCAGGATAGGTCTCCTGGCTAACGGATCCTCCTACTCTCTGCGCCTTCCCCTCTAGAGGGTGGCCTATTGCAGATTTCGTCCCCGTTACAGTTGCGGGGCAGCGGCAGATTCTAACTGCCTTCCCTTACATCCTGCACGCATGTCCAAGAATTTTGGTTCAGCCTATTGTTTTAGCCCTTTCTCCTCCTAACAAAAAAGCCCGCACCTCCTCCTTCAGAGAAGATGCGGGCTTACACTCTAAACCCAAAAATCCCGCCTTCCCTTACCTCGGGGAGGCCGGTAAGAAGTCTACAGGCAGGTTTTCTGACTATCGGGTCATCCTACTTGCTGCGCCTTCCCCCCGGTACTGGGAGTGGCACCTGCAGCTTTCGTCACCGATTACAGCGGCGGGTCCGTGATGGCCTTTCACCATCTTCCCTTTTAAGTCCGCCCCAGGGCGAACACCTGTAAACGCATCGGCAAAAATCGCTGGCATTCTATCCACACCCTTTCCCTTAGTCAAGAAAATTTTGGCCTGCCATTTTAAAGTTCTTGACTGGGCAACGTTAAAAATGTAATAACAATACCTTGCAATCTCTAGCAATAATGAACAGGAGAAAAAGTAATTGCCTATAATAGTAGACCTCCTCTTTGACTTCTCTCAATTGGCAATAACCTGCTTAGTCTTAGCACATCTAGTAAAAGCCAAGAATACCCTGAGTGCGAACGTAATGAGAAGGGGCATTATGTTCCTTTACCTGGTCATCATTATGGAGGTGGCGGAAAATACAATAGAGCTTGGTGTTATGGGGAAGAGTTTTGGCGATGAAGATGATGTTACCCTTGAGGTACTTCTCGTAGCCCTGGCAGCAACGGCAACTTACTACGGCACTAAAGCTAAACGCTTAAGGTCTACAGAGCCGCTGGGCACTGCCACTATCTGCACAGTGTGGCTCGTCACCGCCTACGCCCTGGAGTCTTTCTTGGGTTTGCTGCTGGATGTGTTTCTGTAATTACTTCCTAAACAGGTCGTGACAGGCCCTACAGGACTTCCTGACCACCTCCTCGTAACAAGAGGCTACCATAGGCAGAGTGGATTGCTGGGTAAAGACCATTAAGTCCTGGACGCCGGAGTAAAAGTCCTTAGCCCTTTCTTTGAACCGAATTTCCTCTGGTTCTGTCAGGCCATCCACAACGACTGTACATACCTGAGTGCACGTATGGCCTATTTCCTGGGCAAGCCGGTTCAGTTCCTCCATGTCCCCAATCTCCAGGGCATCCTCAAACATCTGCGTGTCCCTCTCCAGCTTCTTCATCAGGGCCTTTATGACAGACTTATCTGCCTCTCTGGAAGGTCCCTTTTCGGCTGCCCCTACGGCAGACAGGAAAACTGCAAACGATAACAGAAAAAAGGCTCTCTTAACAACAAAACTCATGGACATAATTTTACCCGCAGACAGAGAGACAAGCTAGTCTCCGGGGTAGTAAGAGGCATTGCCCCCCTTACATCTTCGTAAAGTTAAAAAGTATTATTCATATCTCCACGCCACAAACAAAGTTTGCAGTTTACATTTCGGCTTTTATGTTATAATAAAAAATCTATAAAGGAGGAAGGATGAGTAAGAAGGTAGTGCTTGCATACTCCGGTGGACTGGATACCTCCGTGGCCATCAAATGGCTACATGAAAAGTATGGTATGGAGGTAATCACCCTGACGGTTGACCTGGGGGCCGCCAAGGATTTGTCAAAGGTGAAGGAGAAGGCCCTGAAGCTGGGCGTCAAGCGGGCCTACGTGATAGATGCCCGTGAGCCCTTTGTAAAGTATTTCATATTTCCGGCCCTCCAGGCAGGGGCGATGTACGAAGGGGTGTATCCGCTGGCTACTGCCCTGGGAAGGCCGCTCATCGCCAAGCTCCTGGCGGAGGTGGCAGAGGAGGAAGGGGCAGAGGCCGTGGCCCATGGGTGTACTGGAAAGGGTAATGATCAAGTCCGCTTCGAACTCTCCCTGCAGGCCCTCGCCCCTCACCTTAAGGTCATTGCCCCGGTAAGAGAGTGGGGCATGTCCAGGGAGGAGGAGATAGAGTACGCCCATGCCCACGGCATCCCTGTGGAGGCCACAAAGAAGAGCCCCTACAGCACAGATGAAAACCTGTGGGGGCGGAGCATAGAGTGCGGCGTGCTGGAAGATCCCTGGCAGGAACCCCCTGAAGAGGTCTTCCAGTGGACCAAACCCGTTGAGCAAACCCCCAAAGAACCACTAATAATAGAGATAGGCATTGAGAAGGGTATCCCCTTCCGCCTGGACCATAAATATCTCAAGGGTGTTGAACTCATAGAGGAACTGAACCACCTTGGGGGGCTTCACGGTGCGGGGCGCATAGACCATGTGGAGAACCGTGTGGTGGGCATAAAATCCAGGGAGATTTACGAGGCCCCCGCGGCGGTCATACTCCACAAGGCCCACAGGGCGCTTGAGGGGATGGTGTTGACCAGGGAGGCGATGCGATTCAAAGAAACGGTGGCCAGCCAGTATGCAGACATGGTTTACAACGGACAGTGGTTCTCAGCCTTCCACCTGGACCTCATGGCTTACGTACTCAGCACACAGCGATTGGTCACAGGGGCCGTAAAAATTAAACTTTCAAGAGGGACGGCTACAGTGGTGGGGCGCAAATCACCCCTATCGCTCTACAAATACGACCTTGCCACCTATGAGAAGGGCGATGCCTTTGAACACATGGCCGCAGAAGGCTTCATCAAACTGCAGGGACTCCCCCTCAAGACCCAGAGCCAGGCACAGGGACACCTCTTATTCGGCCGCCCGGAGATTGACTTCTCCAGCGTCCTGCCTCCTAAACTGGTACCCTTACTGGAGAAGAAGGAGAATTAAGATAAAGGAGGGGGAAGGGGGAGGGGGTGGCACTTCGCCCTCCCCCATCCGTATGGAGGGGAGAATCCAGATACTCAATTCCTTATGCCAGTTTTCTTAGCCACGTCCTTTCCAAAGAAAAACGTAACGTCAGGCAACTTGCCGCACTAGGCCTGGAGGGTGATAGGGCCGGCAGTCAGGGAAGCACCGCCTTCCAGGTCGGCACGGGCCCTCACGTCACCGTTTGTGAGCAGCTCTACCACGGTGGGCTTCTCTATCTTCCCAACCATGACCATATCTGCCAGATTGACTTCCAGCCTGGCAGGCTCGGTGTTTATCTCAACGCCACTGACACGCACAAAGGGTATGAACCAGAGCTTGGTTGTTACATCTGGTAATTTTATTTTTAGCCCAGGGAGACCTATAGTGATTTTCCCGTTGGGGTGTATCTTGAGTTCAGTGGGCTGTACGTTAACCGCACTCTTTAAATCAAGCGTAGTCGTTGCATCCGTGGATCCTTTTACCGGCATGAACTCTCTCCTTTCCTCTCAGGAGACCCTTGCATAAAGGGGAAGGGGCCGAGGGGTCAACCAACCCAACGGCCCCAAGGGGTTTACCAGTAGTCTCCCTTTTTTACTTTACCTCGCCACCTACTTCTTAGGCTTTCCTCCCTCCAGTGCGCGAAGTCTCCTGAGCTTGCTGGCCTCGTCTTGAATCAGGGCTAGTTGCCCTATCATGGGCGCCCATCCATACCACCAGGAGTAGTCCTGCTGGGCGTGGGCCGTACCCTTGTAACCCTTGAGCTTGTACCAGAACCACATCTCTGCGTACATCCTCTCAATAGCGCTGGGGTTGCCGGGCTGCGTTATGAACAGGCCAGAAACACCAAGGATTGGACCTATGACGGGTACATGGCCTCTTTTTTCCTTAAATGCCTTGTAGATACCCATGCCGAGTTTTTCAGGACCAAGGGCATCCGCAAGGACGTCTCCCATGGGATAGCAGGCCCTTTCTTCGGCAGACGGTTCCAGTAGTCCCTCTGCAATTACGCTGTCCATAATCTTCTGGGCCTCATCCTGTTTCTTCCACGCCGTGAACATGTAATCGTCCAGGGTCTCCAGCCACAGCCTTGCGAAGCGCACACTGTGACACCTGCCACAAAGTTCCAGCCAGTTCTCCCTCTTCTGGATGCTTTCGGGGGAGCGTACCTCAAGTTTTTTATTCAGTGGTGGGAGGTTAATCCCGTACGGGAAGTCCTTCAGGCTGGAAGTGAACTCCACCTCCTTCGGCGGAACGGTTCCCATGCGCCATATGCCTTTGGTAACTGGGTTGATTATCCACTTGCCACCTCCCTTATACATGTGGCAGTACTGACAGGTGGGGCTATGATAATCCTTCCCCGGCTCAACATCGCCCAGTGGCTTATCAAAGGGCCAGGAATGCCCCTCCAGGTGATATATGATTCCCATCTTTGAGTGTTCGTAGCTCTCCCAGTCGGGGTGGTCGGGGCCCATATGACAACTGGCACAGGCCTCGGGATGCCGCCCCTCGGCAGCGGAAAACATGTGCCTCGTGTGACAGCCGTCGCACCTTGCCATCTCCACGTGGCACACATCACAACCTATCTGAGCGACGCCTTCCCCCTTCCTGTAGGTTTCTATATACCATGGGACTATCACGTTAGCCTCCCAGCTCTGTACGTGGTTGGGTCGGCCGTATTCCCTTTCAGAGGCATATTCCTCTGCCTGCTGGACATGACAGGTACCACAGGAATTATCCACAGTTGGCATCTGCAGCACGTCGTGGTTCTTGCCGTGACAATCAGCACAGTTTACCTCTTTAACTTCCCTGCCTAGGAGCTTTTCTATTTCTGAAGTCTTAGTAGCAAAGTATTCGTTCTTCCTGGGCTGGGCATGCGTAGAAGCCTTCCAGGTGTTAACTATGCCTGGTGTTACATCCGTATGACATTCCACACACTGCTCTGGAGCAAATTTCTTCATGAGGTCTGCAAATATGGAGATGTCTGGTCGGATGTAGTGCCTGCCAGGGTTAAGATACATGTGCATGGGTATGGGTTTATAGGCGTCAGCAAACGGACCATCTCCTTTTTCCAGCCCCACGTGCTCTTCGTACATCTTCTTAAGCTCCGGACTTGGGTAGGCGTAGGACTTCTCCTCTGGTGCCGCTGGGGCAGGGGCTTGCTGAGCCAGTACAGGTTCTACTCCACAGAACAAGAAAGATACAACCACGGTAACAACGGCAGTAGTAAATATAGCTCTCACGCTATAGCTCCTTTCTATCCTGACCGCCCTAAGAGATCCATGTTGAAAGAGAGAATAACGGCCAATCTCTGCGATACCCTGTGTTCTCCTACGGTACTTTATGATGGGGCAAGCTTTCTCTAGTACTGCCAGTAGAAGTCTCCACTAAAGCGACAGCATCCTCAATGTCCTGAATCCAGTCGTAAGGTAACTCTTCTTCAGGTCTTGCCAAACGGGGACTCTCAACTTGTTTTACCTGGCTGGCCTTAAGTGAACGTCTAACTATCTGGGCAATTACCTCATAATCCGGCTTAACCGAGGAGGCCTCTTCACCCTCCTTGCTGGCCCGCACCCCCTGGCTGGACTCAACTCTCGTAAAGGATGCCGGTTTACTCAAAGAGGAGGAGGGTTCTTCACGACTAGCAACTTCTGTATTAACCTGCTTTTCCTGAGCCTCTAACTGGGCCATGAACTGGACCCTTGCCTCATGGTTCCTGGCCATGTGGCAACGGCCGCAGACGTCGTAACTGAAGGCGAGTTTACTGAGCCTCTGGGCCTCTGCCACCTTCCCTGAGCTCATGAAATAGACGTAGAACTGACCTGGCCCATGGCAGGCCTCACAGGTTACCCCTTCTTCTACGTACTTACCTGTTTTCTCATCGTAGCCCGTGGTATGACACTTGTAACACTGCTTTTTATAATTCTCATCTCCCTTAATGAAATCGGGGGCCTTTTTGACCTTCTCCATCGTTGCGAACTTGTTGTTCTTCCAGCGGTCTATGTGCCAGGTAGTAAGCCCCTTATGGCACCTCAGACAGGCTGCACTGCCCACATACACCGCCTTCTCGCCGGTAACGCCGTAATACTTAAAGTCAGAAGCTGCAGAGCCTTCTTCAGGTGTTAGTTCTGCCAGGTTTTTCCAGAGTTCAAGCAGTGCATCTGCAGTGGCTATTCTTGCCAGCATCTCTTTCCTGTCGCTGAACATGCCGTGATGGGCCTTTTTTAGCTTAAGGGATTCACCCTGCCCACCGTGACAGACCGTGCAACCGTAGAGTTCAAAGGGAAAGTTCTCCGCAATGCTGGGATGGAGTCCCAAGAGCTTGTCTTCGTCAACATGGCACGTCATGCATCTGTCAACCTTTTTCCCGTTCTTCCCATCCTTCCAGAGACCTACCCCTTTTAGCAGGACCTGTTTTACCTCCACCTTTGGTCTCTGGAGACCCTCTATCCTCTCTCGGAGGGCCTTTGCCTTCTCAGGGTCTCCCCACTTTGGGTCAGCCCAAAGTTCAAGCTCTGCCTTGAGGCCTTCAATGCATTGGGCATATTCGGCCTGCTGGTAACGTTTCCATTCGGGCCTGGTCTCTTTAATAGCCCATGCGATCAGCAGCCCGAATAAGGTTAATGACAACGCCAGAAAGGTTATTTTCCATTTCATAGTTAAGACCTTCAGATATTAAACCATGGGGTCGTAAGCACGTAACGTACGTGAAAGACCTGCCTTAAGACGATCTTTATTGGCACGAACATCATGAGTGCAAGCAGCATCATGGTAATGTGATACCTTATGAGGCCAAGCCTCCAGAAGAAGTTCTGAAACACTGCAGCAGGAATAGCGAGCCACATGATGAAATAGCATGCAAGGAAGGCTATACCAGCAGGCAACGGGAAATTACTCAGGGCCACCTCCACCTCCTTTGTGGTCTCCCATGACTCCCAAGGCCAGAAGAAGGCCCAGCCAGGACCCCTGAAATACTGACCCACCACCACCAGTACATACCACATGATGAACCCAAAGATAAAACAGAAGTGGGAGAACTTTCTCCTCTTGATGGCATAACGTCCAACCCCTTTTATGGGGTCCGGGTCAAGGTAGGGTATAAGGGCCAGTCCTCCAAGGATAATGGTAGGTAAGACCACACCGGCAATCCAGGGGTCAAAGTAGACCAGCAGTTCCTGCAGTCCTACAAAATACCATGGTGCCTTTGCCTCCTGGGGAGTCAGGCCAGGATTGGCAAGCTCCTCCAGTGGGGCATCCTGAACCAGTGCCCAGGCTACCAGCACTATGCTAAAGACAAGCATAGCTATCAACTCCCTCACTACCAGGTGTGGCCAGGTGTCCACCTTTTCTTCCCTGGGGTAGACGTCCCTCTGGCGGAGAAGTGCCTCTTCCTTTATAACAGTGAGCAGTCTCAATCTTTCTTTGGTTTCAGTCTGACCGTTCATAAGTACTCCTCAATCACAGTAACCCTAAAATTTTTTAAAGAGGCCTGGATATTCCTCCAGCCTTTCTTACCCTCCAAAAGTGTAAGGCCATCAGACCCATTAGAGCCCCCGGTAGGCCTATACAGTGCGCAAAATAGAACCTGATCAGGGTGGGTTGGTCTATGCTTGTACCCCCGAGTAGCAGGAAGCGCATGTCGTGTTCAGGACCGAGGACGCTAAACGGGCCTTTAGCCCCCAATATTGGGCTATTCTCTGCCATAGTGGTCCCGACGGTAACCGCCCAGTAGGCCAACTGATCCCACGGCAAGAGATAACCTGTAAAACTAAGTAAAAAGGTTATCATTAAAAGGCCCACACCAATTACCCAGTTGAACTCTCTGGGTGATTTGTAAGAACCGGTCAAGAACACCCGTAGCATATGCAAGGGGACACAGATAACCATGGCGTGTGCGGCACACCTGTGCAGGTTTCTAAGGAAGGTCCCGAAAGGTATCACGTTCTCAAGGTCCAGCATGTTTGCATACGCCTTATCTACGTCGGGGGTGTAATAAATCATTAGTATCCCCCCTGTTAAAGCAGTTACCACAAAAAAGAAGGCGCTTAGCCCACCCAGGCAGAAGGTATGCGTTATTTTGATGCCTTCCTTGCTTACTCTGGCAGGATGTAAATGGAAGACAAAATTTACCACTACGCGGAAGACCCTGTGGACGGGGCTATCCGTTACGCCTGTCCTGAATATTGACCTCCACGTCTGTACAAATATGTTCATCTATTCCTCCTGGTCCACCCTAGGCGGATTAGACCTTCAGCCTGAAATCCAAACCAACTATTTTCCCCTTATCCACCACGAGGCGGCCGTCTGAGGACAGGCCGAGATGTAATCTATAAAGGGGGGTGGGGGCGGGGCCTGCAAAGTTTACACCGTCCTTGTGGAAGCGGCTCCCATGACAGGGACATTTAAACACCTGCTGGTCTTCATACCAGATGGGTTGACAACCTAGGTGGGTACACTTGGCCAGGATGGCATAGAAACCATCCTGTTCCCTCACAATCCACACTCCACGGCCAGTCACAAGATTGACTGAGCCTATCTTATAGGACTCCGGCCGGCCGGCCTTAAAGACCTTTGCAGCCTCATAGAGTGCCCTTGGGTAAAGAAAGCGAAGCATACCAGCACCAACCGCACCCATCGTGCATGCCACTATACCCCACGCAACCCAGAATAATGTCCCTCCCAGTACCTTCCTACGCGACATGGTAGCCTCAGGAACATTTACAAGTGGTTTCAGCATACGTCTCTCCTATTACTTCAAATCTCTTCAAACCTCATCATTGTTATGGCATCCACCGGACAACGAAGGCTACAAAGTCCACAGTGAATGCATGGTTCCTCGTCATGAACCAGCCCCACCCAGGGCCCGTGGCCGTCAAGACCGTTTGAGCTCCCTGTATTGAGGTCTTCCTTCTGGAAGCGAACCATAGATATGCACTTCGTCGGGCAGACATCCACGCAGCCACCGCACAGTATGCAATTAGCGTTAGACAATATAATAGGACTTACGTTACAGTTCAGACACCTCTCTGCCTGTCCTCTAGCGGAATGCTCCGAATACGTATACTCCTGGGCATCCCACCCCTTAACACGTTTACTTACAGAGATAAGTGCGGGTAGCTTCCTTCTCTGCCTTAGCCTTGGGAAAAATCTCTCAAACCTCCTGGGTATAGGTATTGATTCCATAGGACCAGGCACGGCCAGGCCTAGAGAGCCAGTGCCACCAAGGTACTGGTGGACGGACTGGGCCGCCAGTTGGCCAGAAGCAACGGCATTGATTATCAAACCCGGCCTTATGATGTCGCCACAGGCGAATACACCCGGTTTGGAAGTAGAAAGGGTCAATGGGTCTACCTTCAACATCTTCCTCTGGTCAAGTTCAAAACCAGAGCTCCCATCCAGGAAGGACATGTCTGGGGCCTGACCGATGGATAGGAGTATATTGGTTGCCTCTATGATACGTTCGGTACCGTCTATATAGGTGGGGTTAAAGCGCCCCTGAGAGTCGTATACATTTTTTACCCTTATTACCTCCAGGCCCTTTACCTTTCCGTTTTCCCCTACTACCTTTTTGGGTGCCCATGAGGTATTAAAGATGATCCCCTCTTCCATACTTTCCACCACGTCGCTCACCCATGCAGGCATCTCTTCCTTGGGGTTATCGGGCCTGCAGCCTTTTCCCGCCTCCATGCAAACCAGATGCACTTCCTTGCACCTGGCAGTCCTGATGAGGGCCCTTGCCACGTCCGTGGCAACACAGCCTCCCCCAACCACGATTGCCTTACCCCCTTGGACAACCCTGCACAGGGTCTCTCCATTAACTTCTTTACATCCTCCCCCTACTACCACAGCCTTCTCCCCCATAATTACACCATGACCTGCAGCCACATCCTTGAGAAAATCAAGCCCGGAGAGCACGCCGTCTGCCTCCACCCCTGGTAAAGGGAGCATCCTCCCCTTTTGAAGGCCCACGGCGATAAGTACCGCATCAAACTCCTCTCGGAGTTGGTCAACTGTGAAATCCCTACCGCATTTTGCACCTATCTTAAGCCCTATCTCGTTAAGGGAAAGTATCATGTCCACGTCCTTCTTTACGGACTCTCTATCCAGGCGGTAACGAGGTAGGGATGCCTCTGGCATACCTCCGGGATTACTACTTGATTCGTAGACGCGGACATGGTATCCCATCAGGGCAAGGTCATTGGCAGCCGTCAGCCCTGCAGGACCGGCACCTACCACTGCCACCAGAGGGACGCTATCCCTCCTTGAGCCATTCTGGCTCCTGGGAAGGGTTATCTTCCCCATCTTTTTCCGTATCCAGTCGTAGACCTCTTTATGGCGTAACTTGTTTTGTGAGACCGCAAAATCCTTCAGGGCCCTTATACTGACTGGTTCATCTATCTTGCCCCTCTGACAGGCCGTCTCACAAGGAGCGCCACAGACCTTTCCACAGGTGGCAACATAGGGATTGTTTTGTCTAGCAAGGAGGTAGGCCTCCTGGTATCTCCCCTCCGCAATGGCCATGACGTAGCCACGGGCATTGGTCCCCGCCGGACAGGTACGCCTACAGGGGATATTCTCGCTAAACCACTGACGGTCTACGGAACTGGTTGACTGGAAGCTCCTTGGGCCAAGGGCTGCCTCCCTGTGCTTCACCATTGAGGGGGCAGGCTCGTCTATTGATATGCCGAGGGCTGTCTTGCTGAAGATGAGCTCAAAGCGGGACGATATTTCTTCTGTTACTGTAGGCATTTTCCGCTCACCCATTACGGGTCCTGCCAAAGCGAAAAAGACAACTGACCCGAAAATACTAGACCTTTAGTTAGTAAGGCAATTAAACCACAGGCAATTCAAAAACGTTTTCCCAAAAAGCAGGTAGCTTCCCAAGCTTACTTTCGCACAAAATTAGGCATTTTCGAAAGTAATGCTTGAAAATACTCTACAAAAAACAGACAGTTTCAAAGCTACTTTGAATTAGGCATATCCAAAATAACTTTTACGTAGTTTACCACAACAAACAAATAATTCAACAAAAAATTTTCTAATGAACCTGAACAATTTTTCAGGCAATTGAGTTCGTATTAGCAATATACATACCAATATTTATTTAGCCGACCTCGTACACCCTCTTGTACACATATTTTCTCTTGTCGCCAGTACTTGACAATCTCTCATCGCCCTGGAGAAGGATAGATTAGAAATGAAAAATGTAAAGCAAAGTACACAGTTTCGTATACCGGAGTATCCTGCAGGGCATAACTTGCCTACGACATTTTTATAACAACCAAAAGCGCGAAGTACGCCAGTAAGGGGGTGTAAACGGCGTCAAGGCGGCCTTTGGCAAGTAGGTCGTTGGATATGGCTGTAACAAGGTCAGACTTAACCAGAAGCCCCTTCTTAAACCTTTCACAGGCGCCGTCTTTGCCGTAGATCGTCTCCCAAAACTTAGCTCTTAACTCCTCAAAAAACAGCTTACCGGCCTCAACAAAATAGTCCGTCACAAAACCTGTCTTTATTTCCTCCAGGGCCTTTTTACTGACAGCATCGTCACGGCTAGTAACCCTGGCCACGATGTCCCGGCAGGCCCTTTTGGATTCCTCTGTAAGATAAGGGCTGTTGGGAGAGGATTTTTTAATTTTTGGGACCACTCCACATTGGACATTTCTTATCCAGTCAGCCTTATATCCGCTGGCAAGGACGGCAAGACCAGCATAGAGTTCTCTCTCGTTAAGATTTTCTAACCCTTTCAAAAAATCTGATATTTCTGCGGTACCCATACCACCTGCTAGTCAGTTACTGCCCCTTTAGATTTGGCATACTCAAGGTCTTCCCTGGATAGGCCCTTTACACCAACCAGGTTTGCCTTACGAAAACTCTTTACCTCTCTAAACCCTTCTACTTTATCCAGATTGGCATCCTTTAAATTGGTCCCTGAGAGGTCAGCCTCCCTTAAAATGGCATCCGATAGATTGGCATGCTCTAAATTAGCCTTTGACAGGCTGGTCCCCGTTAAATCGGCGTCCGACAGGCTTGCCCACAGCAAATTGGAACCCGACAGAGCGGCCCAGTTTAATTGGGCATATGCCAGGTTGACCCACCTTAGATCGGCTCCCTTCAGTTTGGCACCCAGCAAGTAGGTGCGCGAGAGATCCATATCCGGCAACTTCAGGTGTTTAACACTCTGAGTCCGCAATAGATACGCCAGCGTTTCCGAGCCATTTCTGTTGGCTATCACAACGCCGGGTCTTGAAGACCTTATACTCTCCAGCTTCCTCACCACAAGGTCAATCTCGTCATCCTTAAGGTCTTCTATCCCATTCCAGCGTGCAATGGCCTTCAATGAATCTCTGAGGCTTCCATCCCTCCCATCGGATACTTCAAGTACAGACAGTGGAAGGGACGAATAAAGCCTTGAGAGCCTTTCGTCTTCACCCATTACAAGAGCTCCCCTTATCTCCACCTGCCTCCGATTCAAATCCTCTATGAGTGGATATACCGCCTTCTTGCCCATCCGTCTAAGGGTTTCCTTGACCGTGGAGGTGAAGGCCGTGTCTTCTTCCAATTGCAAGCGGCCCTCCTTCTCAATGGATCTGGCGCTTTCCAGACAAGCAATTATTGTGGGAAGTCCCTCCTTGGGGTACCTGGCAAGGGCCTGGACGGCGTGGGAGCGCAGGGCATCTCCTTTGGCGAGATCTTCTTTTAGATTGATGAGGATCTCCTGCTTCCGCTTATTGTGCTCACTGAAATGGGTAACACCGGTAAAGAGGCCGCCGATGACGGCCCCTGGCAAGGTGGCCCATAGGGCTATAACACGGGCGAGCCGTTCTATCTTTTCTAATGCCATGGGTTTCTTTTCTACCGGCTATCTTTGTCTCTAAAGCTCCGGTCTCCTTAGATGCCACTCAGTTTCTCTCTCGTATGCCCTTGCTACCTGGAGGAGCCCAGCTTCCTCAAAGGGACGGGCCATGAGCTGGAGACCTATCGGCAGGTTGTCCCTCGTGAAACCACAAGGAATGGATATGGCAGGAATGCCCGCAAGGTTGGCGGGTATGGTATAGACATCGGAGAGGTACATCTCCAGGGGATTGGCCAGTCGCTCTCCCAACTTAAATGCTGGCGTTGGCGAGGTGGGACAGAGGACGTAGTCTACAGACTCAAAGGCCCTCACGAAATCCTGCCTTATAAGATTCCTCACCTTGGAGGCCTTGAGGTAATAGGCCTCGTAGTAGCCGGAACTCAGGGCATAGGTACCCAGCATTATCCTCCTCTTTACCTCCCTGCCAAAACCTTCCACCCTGGAGCGACTGTACATGTCTATGATATTCCCCGCATCGGCCGTCCTGTAGCCGTAGCGTACACCATCGTAACGGGCCAGGTTGCTGCTTGCCTCGGCAGTGGCAATGATGTAATAAACGGCTACGGCATAAGGGGTGTGGGGGAGGGATATTTCCTGGATACTTACACCCAGACTATTGTAAACTTTCACTGCCTCCTCTATTGCCGTGCGTATTTCCTCATTCAACCCTTCCATGAAGTATTCTCTGGGTAACCCCAAACGTAGGCCCTTGATAGGTTTCTCAATCTCCTCTAGATAATCCGGGACTGGCACATCTGTGCTGGTGGAATCCCTGAGGTCACGGCCCGCAATGACCTTTAATAATAGTGCGGCGTCTCTAACGTCTCTAGTTATAGGCCCTATCTGGTCCAGTGAGGAGCCGAAGGCCACCAGACCGTAACGTGATACCCTACCGTAAGTGGGTTTGAGGCCTGTGACCCCGCACAGGGCGGCGGGTTGTCTGACTGAGCCGCCGGTATCGGAGCCGAGGGCCATAAAAGCCATCCCTGCTGAAACGGCAGCCGCCGAGCCACCACTAGAGCCACCCGGGATGCGGTTTGTGTCCCATGGGTTCCTGGTAAGTTTGAAGGCGGAGTTCTCCGTTGAGGAGCCCATCGCAAATTCGTCCATATTGGCCTTGCCTATTATTATCGCATCGGCCTCCTTAAGTTTCTTTACCACATGGGCATCGTAGGGAGGAGTGAAGTTCTCAAGGATTCTGGAGGCGCAGGTGGTCCTGAGGCCGATTGTGCACATATTGTCTTTAATGGCGACGGGAATGCCTGCTAGAGCGCCCGAACTCTCCCCCTTTTTCAGTCTTGCATCCAACTCCTGGGCCTTCCGCATAGCCCCTTCTTTATCCAGGAGGAGATAGGCCCTTACAATAGGTTCAACATCGTCTATGTGAGCAAAGAGTTCCTCTACCACACCCAGGGCGGTGAGTTCCCGGGAGAGGAGTTTTTCCTTTAATTGATGACCTGTTAGGGAGGTTATTCCTTCTACTTTCATAAATCGATTCTCTCTGTCTAAGGGAGATTGCTTCGGGGCTAAAGCCCCTCGCAATGACACGTTGGGGCTATCCACCTCAGGCGGACTCCTCGCAATGACAATGTGTAAGCCTTTACTTTTTTGTCATTGCGAGCGGAGCGAAGCAATCTCTGTTATGTCTGAAGGGGAGACAATCTCATTTCTCAGGATAAGATTTCCTCATACAAATCTTTCCACTCCTTATTAACTCTATTAACCAAGTCTACCTTCTTTTGCCTTGACCCAGCTTTGATTTGCTTTTCTCTACATATGGCGTATTCAGGACTATCAAATACCTCGTAATACACAAGCTTTACTATGTTGTATTTCTTAGTGAATCCCTCAACCAGTTTTTCTTTATGTTCGTAGACTCGCCTTTTTAGGTCACCTGTTATGCCAGTATAAAGGACGGTATTTATTTTATTAGTCATTATGTACACATAATATTGTTTGTCTTTCATTAGAAAATCTTATGAGATTGCTTCGTCGCTCCGCTCCTCGCAATGACAAGTTATTTTGTCATTGCGAGCCGAAGGCGAAGCAATCTCCCGTTAAAGGAATGAGATTGCTTCGGGGCTAAGCCCCTCGCAATGACAAAAAGGAAACGAAATAAGAAATAATTGTCAGCGCAACCTGTCATTGCGAGTGGAACGAAGCAATCCGTGTTGCGAGCCGAAGGCAAAGCAATCTCATATCTTCTCATTCTACATGTATTTCCTCATTATGGGCCTTTAGACTCTCCAGGTACAATTTTATTGCGTCCTGGATGTTGGCCAGGGCCTCCTCATAGGTATCTCCCTGGGAGTGGCAGCCTTTCAGTGTAGGACAAAAGGCGTGATAGCCCCCGTCTTCTTCTCTCTCAAGGATTATAGTATAAGTTAGTTCCTTCATATTACTCTCCCCTTCTTCCTCTTAAATAGCTCATAACTAAATAGGTAAGTGCAACCGGACAAAGCAAAATTATGCTGACCCCAGCGCTAATAGCCATTGATGCTATTAATTTTGTTCTGCGGGGTTTCTTCCATGCTTTGCTCCTCCTTTGTTGTGAGAATGCGTAGCCTAATCAATCACCTTGGGCACCTTGAAGAAGTCCTGGGCCTTTTCTGGGGCGTTCTTAAGGACCTCTTCCAGTTTCAAGGAGGTTTCAGGGCTGTCTTCCCTGAAGATGTTCCTGGTGGCCGTGGCATAGGCCATAGGTTCTACCTGGGAGGTGTCCAGTTCCTTCAGTTTCTCAATGTAGGCGAGTATGTCCCCTAGCTGGGAGACAAAGAGTTCCTTTTCTTCCTCGCTCAGTTCAAGTCTCGCCAGGAGGGCTACGTGTGCAATGGTCTTCTTATCTATAATGGCCATTCTTACACCCTTTCTAAGGATACACCCTCTTTGACCTTTTCTAGCAGGGCCTCAAATCCCCCTGAGCCGTATTTGGTCTGGAGACTGTGGGATGCCGATTCCTGTGCCTCTGTGTGGGGGAAATGATGGTAGAAATCCTTTATGGATACCTCCATGAGGGAAGCAACCAGAAAGGCACACAGTCCTTCCTGCAGGTCATGCGGGTGGTAACCTGGTCTACGCCGGGAAGACCATAACCCCTCCACCAGGAATTCCCCGTACTCAAAACCCAGAAAGGCCAGAAAGAAGGCAACCTGTTCCCTGCTGGAGAAGTCTATCCTCTGATGGAGCACCGTCTTGCCAAGGAACTGGAAGTAGGATAGCTCGGCCTCTTGAAGTTTCTCTCTGGCTATGCGGAAGTACCTGTTGACATAGTGGGATGCCGTGCCCCTCGTTTCTATACCCTTTATCCCCCAGGTAATCCAGGGTCGGTCTTGCATAATTGAACCTATGCAATGCTTGATGTCCTCCTTGTGAGCTAAGGAGAATTCGGGGTCACGGTTCCATGTCTTCCAGTCTTCCAGGAACTCCCTCACCCTGGTGTAGAAGTCTGCACTTTCCGAGGGGGGATGGTGAAAGGCCTGCCAGGAGATCAGGCAGTGAAAATACTCGTGCAGAAGGATACAGTCAAGCAGTCTCTCCCCCTTCTGGAAGACATCTTCAGGCAAGAGGGCAAGGTTATAAAAAGGGCGAGGCACGCCAATGATGCCTGGGGTACTGGGAAAGACAAGTACATCAAACTCGTGAAGGTCCAATCCGTATTTAAAACGAAGGGTTTCTAGCCGTTGGAGGGCTTCGTGGATGGGTACCTGTTTGGCCCTGGTCAGGCCCAGACAAGCACACCCCAGGGAATAAGTAGGTACCCTGCTGCAGGTCATCTCCTAAACCACCTTAATAACCTTTCCCGCCTTGAGGCAGCGGGTGCAGACCTTCACCCTCTTTACCACCCCGCCGTCTAGCCTCGCCCTTACTATTTGCAGGTTGGGCAGGAATCTCCTCTTAGTCCTGCCCGTAATCCTCTGCCCAACCCCGCCCTTCTTCTTGGCAAGGCCACGCCTTTCTATGCTATACCCCGTAACAACCCCCTTACCGCATACCTCACAAACCTTAGACATGTGACAGACCTCCGCAGGTGGCAGGGCCACTCCCGTCAGTGGCATGTCCACCCTTAAAGAACTGAGACCTCAAAGCAAACCTTCACCAGCAGCATTAAGGCAAATTTACACTAAATTATCCAACTCGGCAAGGGGAAACAAAACTCCCCTACATAAAAAAAGAAGCCGCCAAGAGCCATGCAACGGGGGCAGTTGCACAACAGAGAATCCCATTAGGTAGGAAGGACCCTCTTTTGCTTTGCGGCGTAAGATTTTATAGTTTGTCCCGAATCTGGATGTCTATTCCCCCATTCGGGACTCCCAGACGTTTAAAAAATACCAAATACCAAAACCTTTGTCAAGTACTACGGGAAAATTTTCGGGTCGCCCAGGGAGCTAGCCGCACAATGGCAAATTTTGCTCCGCCTCAGGCGGACGAATCCTTCTCCGCCTTAGGCGGATCAAGGATAAGTCTGCCTAAGGCACGACCTGCTTTGCTTAAGGCCGAACTAGCCCTGTACCACACTAGGTACAGGGCAAGCTCTGACCGGTAGTGTAATAAATCTTGTGTAAATTCTAGAAGGAGGGTTTGAAGGAAAGACAAAAGGGTGTATCCTT
>FWPU01005731.1_pt1 | contig 23517 bp, 23 predicted proteins | sample 2228361 | NCBI WGS metagenome assembly FWPU01 (sample SAMEA103939777, study PRJEB20133) | metagenome
ATGTTAAAGAGCTGATCAGTTCCACCCACTTGGCAGTCGGCTTTCAGAGCGTATGCATCATATCCCTGCATGAGAGAATAAAACGTCTCGTGCAGGTAAATGGGGTCATTTCGCTCCCACCGCAAGCGGAAATTCTCGCGGGTTAAAAACTGTTGCAGGGTGAAATTGGAAGCCAGATGGATCAAATCGGCAAAATTCAACTTCGACAGCCACTCGGCGTTGTAGCGGATAATGGTTTTTTGGGGGTCCAGCACTTTATATGCCTGTTCGGCATACGTGCGCGCATTCTGCTCCACCTGTTCAGGCGAAAGCTGTGGGCGTAGAACATCCTTATCCGAAGGATCGCCGATCAGGGAGGTATAGGTGCCGATCAAGAATGTCACCTCGTGCCCTAGCTCCTGAAATTGGCGCAGCTTGCGCATGGTGATGGTATGACCGAGATGAAGATCGGCAGTTCGTGGATCATAGCCACAATAGACGCGCAAGGGGCGACCTTCCTGCTGAGCTTCGATCAGCCGCTGGCGTAGCTCTTCGGTAAAGGCTTTCTTCAGTTCTTCATCGCCATACTCTGTCCCCCGCATCAGATATTCAACTTGTTGGTCAATGGTCATTGCCATCGTCATGGTTCTCTCCAGATTCAAAGTTCACTCACCTTCGGGGAAACGCTCCCCACGAGCATGACACAGGATGGTTGTCAAGGGCTTGTCCGTTTCGAGCCAGAGCATGACGGCATAAGCTTCCCTCAACACCGTATCCGTATTTTACCTCAGCTATTCCCGAACGGTTTTCATTATAATACTACAGGGGCAGAGCAACTGCCTGGCATGCCTAGCGAGTATACACTACTTCTTCGCCCAACTGCTCGGCAATGCGCAAACCGCTGTGCAAGACAATCTGGCGAACGATTTCCTCCCCTTGGGCGAAGCCGGTTTTTGCCTGAACCGCCCCGCGATATTTGACTTCCCCTAAGGTGTGAAAATCAAACCGCAGCCCTTTTCCGCGCACCTGAACGCGTTTGCCCCATAGCGCCGGGCGCAGGCGGACTTCCTCAATCTCTTCCCAACTCAGAGCGATCTTGCGCAGGCCGTTTTCAAACCGAATTCCTTCCTCGCTGAGGGCAAGAAGGGTTTTTCGCTCCACCCAATTGCCGAAGCTGATCAAAAGCGCCGCGCCCAACGAAAAGATGGCTAAGAGTTCGACGGTAAAGGGCAGTTTCCAAGCGGTGAGCCTGAAGACAAACCACAGCACAAACATCAAAAACGCCAGAATCCAGGCATTGCGCTCACCGCTGCGCGGCGCCAATTCAGGGGTAAAGATTTTCTCATCAGACTCTGCCAAAGCTAGAAAAATGACCTTTCCGAGATCATCAATGCCACACAAAACACGGTAAAGATTGCCATCAAGAAAATACCGCTGCGCGACCAATGAAACTCTTTCCAGTAGGTGCGTTGTGGATACGCCCCAAAACCGCGCGCTTCGATAGCAACGGCAGTGTTCTCCGCCTTGCGCAAGCCGTTGACGATCACGGTGAAGAGATAGCGTTGCCACAGTCGAAAGCGATGTTTCCACGGTGATTGAGCTGCGCGGCCACGGATGGCATGAGCGGCGCGCACAGCTTCGACTTCTCTTTGAATCAACGGAATATAGCGCAGTGCCATGAAGATCGCAAAGGCATAGCGATAAGGTAATCCGAGATAAGCAAACCCCACCATCAATTGATATGTGTCGGTAGTCCAGATCAACAAAAACGATGCTAGCACCATAATGGCTAAGCGGAAGAAATAAGCTCCACCGGCCTCGAGCGGCTCGCGATAGATCACCTGATTACCAACGGTAAAGAGCGGTGTACTGCCTTTTGTAACCACATAGTGAAAGACCCCCAACAAAAAGGCAACCCCGAAGATCAAGGGAGAAACTCGCCAAATAGATCGCAAAGGGACTCTGGCAATCAACAAAGCGGTGACCAGCAATACCAAAAACATCAAAGCCCGCGTATAGGTGGTCTGAAATTGAAAGGTGGCTACAACAACAATCACTACCCAGAACAATTTACTGAGCGCATCTGCCCGATGAAGGATGGTGTCTTTTTCGATGTAAGCTAAGAGTTGTTCACTCATTGGACCGCCCGGATGAATTTTTCCACTGTGTTGATTTCAGGGGGGATGATTATCCCCTCTTGACGTAAGGCGTTGAGCAGGCGATTTAATGCCGTGGGGCGCAAATTCGCCTGTTGGATAACCTCTTCTAGGGTGAAAAGCGTCTGTGGATCGCCATCGTAGATGATGCGTCCTTCCGCCATAACGATGGCCCGGTCGATATGCGCTTCAACCAAGCGCATATCGTGGGTAATCATGATCACAGTGATCCCTTGGCGGCGCAATTGATTGATGTATTCCATCAATCGTTCGGTCATACGCCGATCTTGTCCATAAGTGGGTTCGTCCACAATCAGCAGTTGAGCGCCACCTCCCACCAGCATCGTTGCTACCCCGAGGCGACGCTTGGCGCCTTCGGATAACGCAAAGGGATGGGTTTGTGCATCGTCCTGCAAGTCCAACTGACGCAGGATTTCTACCACTCGGGCTTGAATTTCTGACGCATTGGTGACACCTTTTGCCAACAAGCTATAGGATAACTCTTCAAACACAGTATCGCACAGGAATTGATGTTCGGGGTTTTGAAAGACCAGGGCGATGTGATTTGCCAAGTCGGACACTTTCCACTGGGCAGCGTCTTTGCCAAACAACCGCAATACCCCGGCGGTCGGCTTCAACAAGCCAACCAGTAACTTTGCCAGCGTGCTTTTGCCCGCTCCATTCTGGCCGATAATGGCGACAATCTCTCCCCGCCGCACGGAAAAAGAAACGCCTCGCAACGCCGTGATCTTGGGATTATAGGCATATTGCAGGTTTTCAGCCTCGATCAAGGCTTCTCCTACTTCCGTTGGCGTTGGTAACTCTTCTCTTACGGTGGCAAATGAGAGACTACGAAACGCTTGTTTTGCTTCTGCAACAGTTAGCGGCAAGGTTTCGGTAGGCAGTCTCCCCTGATCCTGCAAGCGCAAGCCGATCTCGGTCGGTTCCGGCAGCCAAACTCCAGCGTGTAACATGTGCAAGCCGGCTTGACGGATTACCTTGCGCGGCTCCCCTTGGGCGATGATCTTTCCTTGGTCAAGATAAATGACTTGGTCGGCTTCTGCGATGAATTCATCCAAATCTTTGCTGACCAAAACGAGTGTTTTTCCCTGCTGGCGCAGGCGCAGGATCAATTCGTGTACTGCGTGGGTGGTCGCAGGGTCCAGATTGGCGGTCGGCTCATCGAAGATCATCAGCGGCGGTTCCATCGCCAAGACCGAGGCAAAGCCGAGTTTTTGGATTTGCCCGCCGGAAAGCGCCCATACGAGGTGATGACGGAAACGGGATAAACTAACGGTTTCTAAAGCGTGGCCGACGCGTTGATGAATTTCCTGTTTGGGCAATTTCAGGTTTTCAGGCCCAAAAGCCACCTCATCTTCCACCCGCAAGGTAGCAAACATCCATTCCGGGTCTTGAAAGAGCAAACCGACCGATAGGGCAAGGTCCTTGACCGCAGTCTGGGCGACATCCTTGCCATCTACCTTCACGCTTCCCTCCAATACTCCTCCAAGAAGGTGAGGCAGAATGCCGGTCATCAACATGCATAAGGTGGATTTTCCACAACCTGAAGGGCCAACTAACAAGGTGAGCGAACCACGCGGCAGCGAGAAGCTCACCTCGCTCAAGGCTGGCGTGGTTCGCTCGAAATGATAAAACGTTACCCTGTCAAAGGTAACCAGCGGCGCAGGCGATGATGAAGCCATGCGAGTGTGGTGCTAATCAGGAGGAACGTGTGGCTCGAACCAGGCCGGTGCGGGCAATCATCTTGCCCAGCGCTAAGCCCAGTAAGCCTGACAGGATGAAGCCGGAGATCAGGTTAATGGGAGCCGCCGTCCAATATTGGCTTACTACCTCTGGGGTGGTATCCCATCCGAATAGATAAGCCGTCCACACCGTACCGAATTGCGAAGCCGCTGCACCGGCCAAGCCCAGGCTTAACCAGTTGAAGAAGCGATAGTTGCAAATTGCCAGCACGACCTCAGCAGCAATACCTTGGGTTACTCCCCAACCGATGGTGGCGATCCCCGACGGATTGCCCAGCAAGGCTTCAACGGCGGTGTCCAGAACGGCGACGATCAACATGGCACCCGGCTTGCGGACAAGGAAGAAGGCTAAAATATACGACCACATAAACGCCCCCTGCAAGGCCGCTCCTGCCAAAGGACCGCCGGCGGCATTGGCAGCATTCCAAAGGATGCCCGTGCCGGTGTTCACCACCCCGGAAATCGCCGCAATCACCGCCATCAAGATCAGATCGCGGTTGGTGAAACCGAAGTTCCATCCTGCAGCGGTTTCTTCTTTGCCTGCTTTAACGAAGCGGGCAATCACCCCTAAAAGAATCACGATAATTACATTGACAATCAGCATTACAGGTAGTGTCATGGCTAAACCTCCTTAGAAAGATGAATTCGGTAAAAGGCTTTACTAACTCAAGCCTAAAAACCTTAACTGATTAAACCCTCCGCCTTTAATTCCGTTTTGACCTGATCATAGAGCGCCTGCCACTCCTGGGTGGGGCGCATGGTCTTAAGATCGTAGACTTGATCAAAAGGTTTGCCTGGGTTGCCTCCCTCCTGGGTGAACACTTTCTCATATTTCTCCAAAAGGCGCAGCACCCATTCATTTGCCTCTTCGAGGCTCATTTTTTGCCGCTGGGCTGCCAGAGCTACTTCAGCCATCCAACGTGCCTCCAAACCGGAGCAGTGCGGCACTTTGCCGTCCGCCGAACCACAACCTTCTAAATGACACGCCGAAACCGCGTTGACAATCGCATTGGCTGCAGTTTCATACAGTAGTTCAACAGTTGCCGTCCCTGATTTCGGGTAGATATCGGCTACGATAATCGCCGGGGCATTGCGAGCGAAGGCTTGACCAACCGCGCTGATGACCCATAAAACTTCGCGCGTTGAAGTGGCTACATGGCGAATGTGAATCGGATGGAGAAGATGATAATCTGCCAGACAGACGAGATTCGCAACGATGAACGAAGCCACATTGATCACCGCCGAGCCTGGTGGTCCACCTCCCAAGCCACCCACAATGACACACGGCAACGAGGCGTTGATCATTCCATATTCCCACGAATTGACCGCTCGCGCCATATTGCGGAAATCCAGCTTTAACTCGTTCAATAACGGCACGAGATGCGAATCGCAGCGGCGCAGCAGGTTTGGATGCGCCACCGCCAGGTCTCCAAGCTCCGAAACGCTGGATTGGGCGGCTAACATCCCCATCCCAGGTCGTCCGACTCGGGCGAGGGCAGTGTGAAGCGTTTGCAACTCCCTGCGGGTGGCGACAATTTCCAAGGGTTGACCGGTGCGAACTGGTCGTCCGCCGATCTTGGTCAAGGTGCCACAGGTGGCTAAATCAATTAGCGGTTCTTGCACATAGGAAAGCACGTTTTCCAAGAAATATTCTTCCGGGATGGGTGAACCTGGACTGCCGCCAAAGAAGAGAGGCGGTCGTTCATCGCCGATACGACGCGCATAAAGGGTGCGGGCATCTTTGCCTTCCCCCATCACCAGCGACTGGGGCATGGTACGCAGCCCTTCCTCGATCTCCTCGGGAAAAAGGCGGATAATGCGTTCGGTAGAACGGCAATAGACCCCCAGTTCCATCGCCATCTCTAAGCCAGCTTGAAAGATGGCGTCGATTAACTGCCCATCGGTTGGGATGACCTGATTGCGATCCCATTCCAAGCGATACTTGCGCACCAAACGACGGGCGGTGGCAGCCACTTTTTCGAGATCCCAGTTTTCCTCAGAGAGATATTTCCCTGTATAAGCTCGATCGAGCAATTCCAAATAATCGCGCATGGTATTCTCCTCTACGCCTCGCCCAGCAAGCGACGCGCTAAACGGACTGCTTCCACCGCATCTCGGCCGGTGCCATCGGCGCCGATGCTCTCCGCCCACTCGGGGGTCACCGAGGCTCCTCCAACCATCACCCGATATTTCTGGCGCAGGCCGCGCGCCTGTAAAAGCTCGATCAAATCTTTCATGTAGGGCATAGAGGTGGTCAACAATGCAGACAGGGCAATGATCTCGGCTTGCGTTTCTTCCGCCTTATCGATGATCGAATTCAAGGGCACATCCACTCCCATATCGATCACCTCGTAGCCGGCTGCCGCTAACATCGAGGCGACGATATTTTTCCCGATGTCGTGAATATCGGTTTGAACTGTGGCAATAACGATGCGGGCTTTCTTGAGCGTGGGGTCGGTAGCTGCAGCCGCAGCAAGCAAGGGCTTGAGGATTTCCATGGCTGCTTTCAGGGCTCGCCCGGCTAACATCAGATCGGGCAGGAAGTATTCGCCCTCCTCAAAGCGTTTGCCAACGATATCCGCTCCGGGCATTAAGCCCTCGTTCAAAATCTGTAGTGGACTTTCCCCCGCTTGTAAGGCTTCTTGCACAAACTCAACGATTGAAACATCATCCCCTTCAACGACGGCTTGGCAAATTTGATCCAGAAGGGTTGCCATGGTTAACTTCCTTGCATGGGATATGGCTCGATAAGCTGATTTATTTTATCATACAATTTTCTTTCGGGTTGCAAAAATAGGGTTCTCAAGGCGCCGAGGGGGTAATCGCCAGATTGGGGCTGTATTTCGAAGGTATGCCTAATCATCGCCATATTCGGCAACTCCACGGCAATTCTCAATGAGGCAAAAAACCACTCCCCATCCCTTTAAGGACTGGCTGACACTTTACATTGCTATGAATCCTTAACAAATACCCCAACCCCAGCATTTTTTAAAATAGGCTGTGCTATAATTTTGGAAACGTAGAGGAGCAAGCAATGCAAGAGCCAGTCCTTGTTCTCAATGCCAACTTCGAGCCGATCAATGTTTGTACGACGCGGCGGGCAATTATGCTGGTTCTGACCGGCAAAGCCTCTCTGGTGATGAACGGCAGGGGAGAAATCCACACCGTGGCGCGCACATACCCGCGCCCCTCAATCATCCGTCTGGAGAAGATGGTAAAGCGTCCCCGCCCAACGGTACGGCTGACCAAAAAGGAAATCCTGCGCCGCGATGACTACACCTGTCAATACTGCGGGCAGCGCGCCCCCTATTTGACCGTTGATCACGTCATTCCCCGACGGTTCGGGGGACAGTATGTATGGGAAAATTTGGTGGCTGCCTGTCCGTCCTGCAACCATCGCAAAGGCAGTCACACGCCGGAACAGGTGAATATGCGCTTGTTGCGTCCCCCAAAGGCACCCCCCGCCAATGCGGCTTATCTCTTTGCCCGCCATTTGACCAACAACGAAGAATGGCTGCCCTTTATGGAAGGGTGGTAAGTTAAAAATCGATCCTCAAACCGTCCTGAGCTAAACCTACTGCCCCCGCAAAGCTCGAGCGGGCAAGCGCTTCCCACTCTCGAATGCGTCCATCCTCCGAAGGATAATGAATCAGATATAAGGCTTGCGCCCCAGCGCGGTGGGCGATTGCTCCGGCTTGTTGTGGACTGGTATGCCCGCGGTATTCGCCAACCGCCTCATGGATCAAGGCTTTGACACCCTGCGCCAGCTCCACAACCTCATCGCACGGTTCGGTATCACAGGAATAGGCAACGCTCTCCCCTGTCCAACGATTGCGGATGCGTAAACCCAGCGTGGGTATGAGATGATGCACAGCAGAACTGTAAATCTCGAACTGTTCGCTTTGCAAAACCAACGTCATCCGTTGCGCTGCTAAGCGATGCACCTCAATCGGATAGAGCCCATTCCAAGTCTCCCATTCGAACAATTCCATCATCTTCTCAAACCGCCCCAAGGTCTCGTCAAGACCGTAAATCTGCAAGGGCTGATGTCTGCCCATCAGCCAAGAACTCATCAGAAACGGTGCCACGCCAGCGACATGATCGGCGTGGAAATGAGTCAGAATCAGGTGATTTATCTTCAGGGGATCGCACCCAAGTTTTTGCAGGGGTACGATTGGGTTATTGGGGCAATCAATCAGGATCGCCTCATCCCGCCCCACTACCAATAAATGGGTATTGTCATGATTGATGGTCGGCACGGCACTGGAAGAACCGAGAATCACCACCTCGGCGGTATGATTTTGCATAAAGCCTCCTTGGTCACGCAAATTAACGACTCATCAGCCAGACTGCCAGACGAGGCGTGATAAACATTTCGATCATTGCCGCACCGAGCAAGAGCGGCATCACCAATCCAATCATGACTTTTGCACAATCGGCTAATGCCTTCAACCAGGCTTCGCCAACCGTCTGGCCGCGCGCCGGCGCAGCAAAGGAAGCACCCATGCGCAGGATGGCGCCTCCTGCCAATAGAATTGCCGGCACTTCTAGGATCGCATGGGGAAGAATGAAAGCCCCTAAGAACAGCCACGGAGCGATCCCCACCTGTGTAAGGCTGACCATGAAATAACCAATCAGGGCAAATGGCAACATTAAGACCAACATCCCTAAAACACCAAAGGTGAAGAAACCACCGATAGAAGCTAAAAAAATCGCCCGCAAGTTCTGAAACCACACCAGTCCGATGGTGTAGGTCGGCAACAATTGCAGACTGCCCAAGCGGCTGACAAGCTCTCCGCTATTCCAATACTGCTGCAAATACTCAGCAGGCAAGACAAATCTTTGGGCTTGGTTTGCCCCGACATACACCCCCAGCAACAAGACAAGCACCGTCAAACTGATCGGCAGCAAAGCTTTTCGGGTGCTGATCAGCACCTCAGCACGCCACCATCCCCAAAGCGAGCGTCCTTCTCCCTTGAAATGTCGCCAGAAAGTCCGCCCAATCCAGCGCAAGTTCAAACGATCCATTTCGCGTTCGAGCAGCTCTTCACGGCGAAATTGCGCTAACCCGGCGCGGATCAGCAAACCGGCGATGATCAATAACCCTACCGCAACCCACCAAAGGGTTCGATATTGCCCCCAAAACATCATCGCGCTCTCCGCTTGTAGGAGCAATGCCATAGGAATAATAATGAATGAAGCCAATAGATTCGCTGCGCGCACCGAAGTCGTTTGGGAAGAAATGACCACCGCCCCGCTGACCATCACCAAGGCTTGCATCGTTGACAACACGAAGATTTGGAGCAAAAAGAGCGGATCAGCCCGCCAGCCTACCTTATAGGTGACCCCAATCAGATAAACGGTGATTCCCAGATAACTCGCCATCAGGGGCGGGGTCAGCGAAGCGAGCAGTTTCCCGAAATACAATTGCGTATCCGAGAGGGGCGTGCACAACAGCGGCTCAATGGTCAGGCGTTCCTTCTCGCCCACAAAGCTCTCCAGTGCAATCACCAAAGAGATCGAAATGGGGAAGAACCCCACCACCATCAGGAGAAAGGGGATCAACCGCTCGCCAATGATGGGCGCGTCATATTGCTGCACAAAATTGACCAAGCGATTTGCGGTGTAATTCATTAAAACCGGGAAGAATAAAGTCAGCACGATAATCGGAAAAATGATCCGCCAATCTCGAAACTGCTCGCGCACCTCGCGCGCAGCGACTAAGAAAATCCCCGTCAATTGTTGGCGTAAACGTTCAATGGACATCTTTCAACCGACCCTCAACAGTTCTCAAATACACCTCTTCTAGACTACACACTTGTTCTTCAACGGTTAGGATGGGTAAGCCTTGCTGGGCGAAATGATGGATCAGGATGGGGTTCACCTGTTCGGGCTGCGCTGTTTGAAAGATCAACCAATCTTCGCCCTGTTCCAGCAGTTCTGCGTCTTTGACCGACGGAAAGGGATGCCCATTGAGCGCAGTGGCAAAGCGAATGCGATAGCGCAGTTTCTCCTGCAGGGCGAGCTTCAATTCATGTGGAGAGCCTTGCAGGACGATCTCGCCGTGGTTGATGATGGCAATGCGATCGGCGATTTCTTCCGCCTCGCTCAAATTATGGGTGCAGACGATAATGGCACGTTCGTTGGAACGCAACTCCAGAATCGCATCGCGCACCAAGCGGGCGCTGGCAGGATCCATCGCCGAGGTCGGCTCATCCAATAAAAGCACTGCCGGCTTATGCAGTAATGCTCGCGCCAATGCCAGCTTCTGGCGCATCCCTTTGGAAAACTGGCCTAACCGCTTGTGACGAGCTTCTGCCAGACCAAAAAACGTCAACAGCTCATCGATGCGCTGCTTTCTCTCGCTGGCGGCGAGGCGATAGGCACCGGCGAAAAACTCGAGGTATTCATCCGCCGACATATTCGGGTACAAGCCATGCCCTTCGGTTAACACTCCTACGGCAGCGCGCACCTGATCGGGTTGCGTGAGAATATCATAGCCGGCCAGTCGTGCGGTACCGCGCGTCGGGCGCAAGATGGTGACTAACATGCGTACGGTGGTGGTCTTGCCTGCTCCGTTGGGACCAAGCAACGCCAGCACCTGTCCCGCTTCAACCCGTAGATTGATCCCTTGCACCGCCCAAAAGCCATCAAAGGCTTTGCTCAAGTCTACCGTTTCAATCATACCCTTATCATATCCAGAAGTGCCCGGCTTGACAATAAGAAATTTGTCCTATCCACCTAACAAAAACGTAGGTTGAGGGGTGAAATTCACCAAAATCAAGCTATCTGAACCCCCTTCACCTTTCGCTTAGCCGCACCCGAAAAAACAATGCTAACAACAACAGGCTAACTTATTCGTCCGGACGGTGTTCCACAGTTGCCGCTTGATCTGCACGGTGGCGCGAAGCAAAAATGATGGCGGCGCTTAATAAGACTGCCAACATAAAAACTTGGTTAGCATTTAGGCTGCCGATTTGCGCTGAATCGAGGCGCAAAAACTCCAGCAAAAAGCGCGCCGAGGGATAGGTGACCAAATAAATCAAAAACAGATCGCCAGCCTTGAAATAAGCCGCATAGCGCTTTCCCAGCCAGAGCAAGAGCGCCATGTTAGCCAAATTGAAGAGCGATTCATATAGAAACAGGGGATGATAATAGGCAACATCTTTATACGCCGGCAAGCGGTGTTCGGGGGCGATAAAGATCTTCCACGGCAAATCGGTCGGCAACCCGTAAAGCTCTTGATTGACAAAGTTGCCCCAGCGGCCAATCGCCTGCCCAAGCGCCAATGCCGGCGCAACCATATCCAACCATTCGAGAAAGTTCAGCTTTCTCCGCCGCGCATACAACCACAGCGCAAAGATGCCACCGATGACCGCCCCTGGGATGCCCAAGCCCCCGTTCCACGTGGCAATGGCTTCGAGGGGATGGGTGAGGTAATACCAGGTGGTAATGCCCCGTTCCACCATCGAAGGTGGCGGCGTCAGGATGTGCCACAGGCGCGCCCCGACAATGCCACCGATTAAGACCCACAGCAAGCCATCCCACACCAAATCCGGATTCAAGCCACGCCGACGCGCTTGTCGAGTGGTCAACCAAGCGGCAACGATGACCCCCGTCATCAGAATCATCCCGTAATACGGTATCAACAACGGTCCGATGCGAATGCCTGGAATCATCGGTAACCTCCTCCTTGTCGAAATTGGCGGCGGACATCGAGAATGCGTTGCAAGGCAGTAATGTGCGTGAAGACGGCTAAAATCCACAGTGCAACCAAAGGAATATTGAAAACCAAGGCCGGGGCAAGCACTAGATAGCGCTCGAAACGGGTCAGGATGCCCACTTTGGTCTCCACCCCGACCGATTGTGCCCGCGCCCGAATATATGAGACCAGCACCGACCCCGAAGCAGCCAGATAAACCAATGCCGCCGGCAACCATTCCTGCCGGCTCACGTAATAAATCAACAAACCCCCATAGATGGCAAGTTCAGAATAGCGGTCGGTAACCGAATCGACAAAGGCACCGAACTGCGTGGGATGACCGCGCAACCGCGCCATTGCCCCATCTAGGGCGTCCACCGGTCCCATCAGCAAAACCCAGATGCCGCCAATGGTCATCTGACCGCGCGCCAGGAAATACGCTCCTACGGCGTTGCCGATCAACCCGATCAGGGTAACCGTATTGGGCATCAAGCCAATGCGGTTGAGAAAGGCCGCCAAAGGGTTGAAAATATTGCCAAACTTGCGTCGCATCCAATCGGTAAAACTCAAGCGTTCTTTCTTTTGGGTAATTTGTTCTGCCAAGAAACTGCTCCCATTTCCTAATAATGAATTCTTCAGCGTGTATCCTAACCCATTGAGAAAAGCCTGTCAAGCAACTCGTTCATCGACTTCGCTGACGGACAGCTTCAAAAAGCAAAACTGCAGCCGAAACCGCGGCGTTGAGCGATTCCATCTTGCCCGGCATGGGGATCGAAAGGCGCTGTTGGGCGAGCGACTGCGCCGTCCGACTCGCCCCCTCCGCCTCGCCGCCGATGATCAACAGGAACGGTTGGCGCAAATCTGCCCTGTCGTAAGCCATTTCGCCATGGGCATCGGCGAGATAGACGGCTAAGCGGTGCTCTTGGATGAGGCGGCGGATTTCATCCCAGCTCAAACGCAGGATCGGCAGGCGAAAATGGGCGCCCATGGCGGCACGGACAACTTTGGGGGAGTACAGATCTACCGTTTGCGGGGCGAGAATCACCGCCTCCACGGCCGCCGCTGCCGCAGTGCGTAAGATCGTTCCAACGTTGCCGGGGTCTCGCAGGGCATCTAACACAATTACTAAGGAAAGTTGCTTCGGCAGGGGAAGATGGCGTTGCTCGACGACCAATAAAATCGCTTGAGGGGTTTCAGTCTCGCTAACCGCCTCAAGCAACGGCGGGCTGACCTCCTCCAGCGGGATTTGGCGTCTTTTCAGCGCCTCGATCAAGCGCTGACCGCGCTCGTCCTGAGGCGTGGTAAACAATCCCAAACGGATTTGCCATCCCGACTGAAAGGCTTCTTCTGCCAGACGAACCCCTTCAACGATAAATAATCCTTCTTCCTTCCTGCGCCGCGGCCGCCCCTGCAGGGCTTTAACCCATTGGATTTTGGGATTATGCAACGAAGTGATCATGGCGAGGATGGCGATGTTGCCCACAATTCCTGCCAGGCGTTTTGAAAAGCGCTTAGGGTAGGTTGATCGATGATTGTGACGCGCACCGTTCGCAGGCTGCCAGGCGGCTCAGCTTCCAGATAGTCGGCAATGGTTTGCAAGATCAGCGGGGCAGCGCGCTCTTTAGGAAAACCGAAAATGCCCGTCGATATCGCCGGCAAAGAGAGCGAGGCACACTGCAACTGTTCAGCCACTTGGAGAGAACCGCGCACCGCGGCGCACAATTTCGCCTCTTCCTCTCCCTCCCCCCAAATCGGACCGACAGCATGGATGACATAGCGACAGGGAAGGTTGCCGGCCGAGGTGTAAGCAGGGCGTTCGTGCGAGACCAGCCCATGTTCCTGCACCCAGCGATCGCTTTCCTGTTGAATGACACTGCCCCCCCGCCGCAGGATGGCGCCGGCTACGCCACCACCGTGTTGCAGATAACGATTGGCAGCGTTGACAATGGCATCCACTTGCTCGGCGGTGATATCGCCCTGCACCAGTTGTAAACGACGTTGGTTGGAAAAACCCTTTTCAAGGACCACTTGAGACATTTTTTCTTCCTCCGCTAGCAAAATCATCAGGTTGGCAGATCACTCACACCTCTTGCTGAAGCAGAGACAGCCACCCAAAAAAGTATTTAGGGCAACAAGTACCAATCCAGAAACCGCTCGATGCGTTCATAAGCATCCAACTGCGTGGCGCGCATCAAAAAACCATGTGGTTCGCCAGCATAGGTTTTATATTCGAAAACCTTATCCAGACGCTTTAGCTCATACACGATCTCCTCCGAGGCTTCGGGCGGCACAACGTCATCCTCCAAGCCATGCAATAACAAGATCGGGCGTTGAATGCGATCAAGCTGTCGAATGGGCGACCCTGCTTCATAGACTGCGCGGTTCTTGGCAGGATGCCCTAAAAAAATCTCGGTGTAGAGGCGCAATTCACGGTTGCACTGCGCCCAAGAGGTGAGCAAATTGCTATCGCCGTATTTTGCGATGCCACAGGCAAAGAGATAAGCAGGATCACGGCTGAGAACGCACATGGTAAGATACCCCCCATAACTGCCTCCCATGCTGGCGATGCGAGCGGGGTCGATCTCGGGCAGGGTGGCAAGATAGCGAGCTGCGGCAATGCAATCCAGCGTATCCTTTCCACCCCAATCGTTATAGTTGGCGTGTTCAAAGGGGATGCCGTAGCCAGTGGAACCGCGGTAGTTGGGGGCAAGAAAGGTGTATCCCTTTGCCACCAGATACTGAGCTAAAATATCCCACTCATACGCAAATTGCGAGGAAGGGCCGCCGTGCGGGTGGACAATCGCTGCCCGATTGGGCTTTGGAGGTCGATAGAGAAAAGCGGGGATCTCGCAGCCATCCGTCGAGGGATAACCGATCACCTCTGGCATCACCCGCTCAACCGCCGCCAAGGCAGGCAAAAGCGAGTGTGTCAATGGTTCGACCTTGTCATTAGCCAAATTCAGCCGATAGATTTCCGGCGGATGGAGCGGGTCTTCGTATTCGAAGGTGAGGAATTTTCCATCTGCGCTCCAACAGGGATTGCTGTGAATCCCTTTGCCACCTCTTAAACAGCGGTACTCACCCTGCTCGACCATCAACAAACCGAGTTCAAAAGCTCCCCCATGGTTCACCGTCACGGCCAATTTTTGACTATCCGGCGCCCATTCATGCTGCACCACATCGGATGAAAATTTGGAAAGCTGATGCAAGCCCTGCCCATCGGGGCGGATGAGCCACAGGTCGTTCCAGCCTCCTTCTTCGCTGGTGAAGGCAATCCACTGCCCATCCGGTGAAAAACGCGGTTGGGCAACGCGAATCTTCGGCTTGCCGTACAGGGTTCGGGTTTGCCCGCTCTCCAAATCCAACAAGCATAAATCGGAACGGTTGAGGTCGTCAAAGCGGCGTAAGACATACACCACGCTCTTGCCCAGCGGGTCGGGTTCAGCTTCCCAGTGATCCCCCACGGCAGAATGGGTCAATTGGCGCGGCCAGTTGCCTTCGATATCGGTCATCACCAATTGGTCCGCTTCCAGCCTTTCGACAGTGACGATGAGATGAATCGAATCGGGCATCCAGCGCGGGCTGCTAGCCGCTTCGGTGAAATCGGTCAGCTTTTTGGGCAATCCCCCTTCGGCAGGGACAATGTGAACGTGTTTGTCCAGACAAAAGGCAAGCCACTTGCCATCTGGCGACCATTGGGGGATTTCATCGTCCCAATAAGCGACCAGTTTTCGATTCAAACTGACATTGCCTGCTGCTCCCCCTTTGCTTGCCATTCGATAGACATTGGAAAAATGGCCATCATCCTTGATGAAAGCGATCCACTTGCCGTCAGGCGAGAGCTTGTGATTGCGGATGCGCTCTTGCGAGACCAGCAAGGTAAGGTTCCAACCTGCGGGCGGTTTGAGGTCAGGCCTGGGCAAAGAGGGCCAGCCGTTGCGCTCATATTTTTCTTTTAGTTCGATCAGCTTTGACATACGCGATTCCTTTCAAGAGGGCAGGCGTTGAATGAAGAATTTTATTTAGAGGACAAGCAAGTGCTGATCTAATTCTAGCATATTCCCCTGCAGGCAAGGGGATTTCGATTCGCGGGTTGAGTAGCGGAGCGGTATCGAAACCCGCCCTCACCCCCGACCCCTCTCCCATAGGGCGAGGGGAGTAACTCCCTTCCCCCTGCATGGGGGAAGGGCCGGGGATGGGAGCTTGTCGAAACCCCGCCCTCTTGCCTTCCCTTAGCTCGTTGAGAAGGAAGGGGCAGGAAGTATAATCGTGGAAACGATCGAAAAAGTCCTTAATCATCAATGACAAAAGGAGAATCCGTGCATCATCAAAACGATCTTCGTTCTGCTTGGAAAAGGCTTGTATCACGAATGAATGCCATGCACAATAAACGCGTTATTCGTTCTGCATTAAGAAGGCTACGATCACGAACGAATGAGGATGCCTTCCTGATCATTGAAGAGAAGAAAACAAACAAGTTTGTGCAATTTGCCAAAGATAACGAAAATAACCTTATCTTTGACTTACCAGACCAAACCTTAACCTTGGCAGAACAGGCAAGAGGGAGAATGCTTCTTAGATCATATAACATAGTCTATGAGGAATGGGAAGTTTTAGATAAACCTGATGGAAAAGTGGTTGGCACACAAAAGGGCTTTAATAAAAATTTGGGGAAAGATTTAGACGCGATCACGGAAATTACGTATGCAGTCTTTACAAAGATCTATCTCTTTGTAGAGCCCATTAAACTGTCCATCATCGAAAACTAATGCAATCATGTTTGGGGCAGTTAACTACACTGTCTGCGCTGGACGCAAACTAAAAAGCGGGATGTGCTTTGGCTGGCAGTATTTTGAGAGGTGCTATGAGAATCAAATGTTCGGTATATTGCGGCGCAAGTGTGGACGGGTTCATCGCTCGACCAGATGGCAATATTGAATGGCTTCATCGCAGGGGCATCAGTATCTATATGTTGATGGTGGAGTTACCATCCAGCGCTTCCTAAAAGCGCGCTGATTCACGAGATCACTGTGACGTTTCTACCGTTCTTGCTTAGTGCGGGTATCTCCCTCTTTGGGAAGATTGGGGTTGAGACGCCGCGAAAGCTTCTCCAAGCATCGCCAGCAAGCAATGGCTTCGTTCAAGTCAGGTACCGGGTCGAGAATGCTGCCCATCTTCCTCGAAAACCAACGCGTCCCCCTGCAACCTTGAGTACCCATCAACGATCTGATCAAAAAGCACTTTGACTTATCGGTGCTCAATACGCGTTACAACCACGACGAGAGCGGCACAACCGCCACCCACCCCAAGCATGTCTGATTCTCACGCAGGAATTGCACGAGTCACGCAACCATTTTTCGATTCCGCGCGCCATTGCCCAGGGGAACGCATCCTTAGACAAGATTGCAGAGGCAAGCTGACGACACCGCTATTCCCATCAAACGTTCTTCCCCGCGCCGCGCGGCAGCACCTTTGCCAAATCGTCGCGTTCCGCCTTGACGAGCGACAGACCGGTCTTGTACGCGGCGGAGGAAATGGCATGCGCCACCACCGGCGAGGCAAGCAAGAGAAAGATGATTATGATCAGCCCTTTCGGAATCGTCAGCGTGGGCAAGACAGCAACGCCCGCCGCTAGCGTCATGACCGCGCCAAAGGCAGTGACTTTCCCCGTAGCATGTAAGCGCGTGTAGACATCCGGCAGGCGATATACCCCCAACATGCCCAAAGCCGAGAACACACCACCAACGACGAGCAGAAAAATTCCCAGTAATTTTCCGATGACAGACAAGAGCAGTGCGAAATCCATGGTCAGAACGTCCTGTGATCAATGATGTATTTTGCCAACGCGATCGTCGCCAGATAACTGACGGCGACCAACCCTAGCCCGACATCCACGAAGATAGCTGTATTGCCATTACCCTGTAAAGGCGGGTGAACTTCGCTCAAGATGGCAAAAATCACCAGAATACAGAAGATCAACACCCCGCTCAAGTCCAATCCGATCAAACGATCGAAACTATTCTCACCGCGCCAGGTGCGCCAGGCTGCGCGCAGCAGAAAGAACACGTGAACGATCAAAGCCACCCAAGCCACCCAAACTAAGGTGCCGGTCAATGCTTCGTCAAATTGCTGTAAAACCGCATTCATCCGCCAATCCGCCTTTCTTTTCGTCTAAACACAAAAGACACCCGCTCCACAAAGTTTTTCAAGGTGTACGTAAGCCTCTCCATCTCTATCTGCTAGCACCCATCCAAGTCCAAACGCTCACTTCACACGCTTAACTTTTGAACATCCATCTTAAGGGATCAGCTTTCTGAGCAAGGTGCGGCGTAGTTCCTGCGCATCTCCAGAATGTGCTTCAGACCGCTCGATGTCCAAGGTGTGCGTGTAGAGCGTGCCGTCTTCGCCAATGGCAATCACCATTTCACCAGGCGTGAGCGTGATGGCGTGCGCGCTCAGCGCAGTTGCCGCCGGATTCTGACAGCCCGATTTGATGGCAAGAATCCCAGGGCGAATCGGCAACTTCGGATCCAGCACGATCCGCGCAACGTTATAAGCGCTCTTGAACATATCGGTCACGACCAGCCAGACGTACTGCAACACACCCACCAGAAACGAAAAGAAACCTGACCAGTTGAAAGGCCGAGAACGGGGCGGGAACAGCAGACTGATTCCCATCGCAATCAATGCCCCTAAGATCATATTGGGCAGCAGAGTCTGCCACGATTTTTGCGTCAGCGATAGGTAAACCAGCCACAAGGGAAGAGCAATTTGCAGACGGTATCTCATCCGAACATCCTCACTTTGCGAATCCGATCAACGTCTCGGTCACTTGCGGCAGTGAGCGGACGACGTCGATATAATTGTTCACATCCAACAGGTTGGCGACCACCAAGTTGGCGGCGCTGACCAGTGGCTCGCTCCAGACCCCAAACAGCACGCAGAGCGAAATGAGGATAGCCGGGGCTACCAGCCGGTCGCCCTGCTTGGGCTTGACATCCGGGTTGGGCTCGAACCAGATTTTCATGAACGAGCGGGCAACATACACCAGCGTCACGATGCTGGCAACACCCATGATTGCCAAAGGCAAGTACTGCTGCGCCTCGATGCCGCTCCAAAACACCAGCATTTTGCTCACAAAGCCGTTCAACGGCGGAATACCCGCCAGTGCCATGCCACCTAAAAGGAACAGAACGCCAGCAAACGGGCTAAGTTTGCCCACGCCAACCACGACCGAGAAAGAAGCGTCTTTGGTGGGGGTGCGGCTTGCCATCACACCAGCCATCATTAACATAGCGGCCTTCGCCAGCGAGTGATTGAAGGCAAACACCAGCGCGCCGACCAACGCCAGGGGCGTGCCCCAACCAATCGCCGCCATAATGAACCCTAATTGACTCATGGTGGAATAGGCCAGCATACGCTTCACGCTGTACGTACCCGCAGCACCTAACCCACCGTAAATCACGCCCAGCACGCCCAAAATGACCAGCAAACTGTTGAGTTTCTCGAAATCAGGGAAGAGCATGATCGTCATGCGCAAGAACGCATAGATACCGACCTTGACGACCACCGAGGAGAGCACGGCATGGACGGGCGTGGGCGCAGCGGTGTGGAAATCAGGCTGCCAGAAATGAAAGGCAAATCCTGCACTCTTGACTAGGAAAGTGGCGGTTAGGAAGGCTAGGCCGGCCAGTGCTAACGGCGGAATCGTCGCTTCAGCGTTGATGGCAAGGGCTAGTTCAGCAAGGTTCAGGGTGTTATACGAGGCATAGAGCGCGCCAATGCCCATCAGGAAGAAAATGGCGCTCATCGTGCTGATCAGCAAATACTTGTACGAAGCCTCCACGCCATATTTGTCATCGGCCATGCCAGTCAGTACCGCCCCGCTGATGACGATCAATTCAGCAAAGACGAATAGGTTGAACAAGTCGCCTGTCAGAAACGCGCCGGTCATGCCGGTTGCCAGCCCCAGAAAAACCGGGAAGAAGGTGGGGTACTGGGCCACTTTTTCGATTGTGCCGGTGCCGTAAAGAATGCCGCCAGAGATGACGATGTGCGTCATTACCACCATGAAGACGGCCAACGGGTCCGCTATCAGCGTAATGCCCGCCGGAACAGGCCACAAACCAGATTGCAAAGCCAGCGTCTTGCCCTGAACGAACACTTGCCAGGCAAGGGCAAGCGAGAAACCTAGTGCCGTGACCATGAACTTCACCGCTAGGCCGGCCTGCAGTTTGCGGCGTTTGCGCACCAGCAGGGTGACAACGATACCCGCCAACGGCGTCAGGATGGGGGGAAGAATCAGCCAGTCCATTAGTAACGCAATCCCTCCACGCGGTCTGAATCGCTGGTTTTGTAGCGAAAGCCGATCACGTACAACAGAGCCAAACTAAAAGCGAAGAACCCCGCCCCGATCACAATGGCGGTCAGCACCAACGCCTGCGGCAGCGGGTCACTGATCTGCCCCTGACTGCCGTAATATGCCGACACCAGCCCATCATAAGCGCCGGTGGTGAGCAAGAACATGTTGACGGCGTTGGTCAGGATGATCAAACCAATCGCCACGCGAATCAGATTACGGCGCATGATCTGGAAAACACCCAGGGCAAACATCAATCCAATGGCAAATGCAGTGAACAGGTTTAGCATAATGGTTCCACTCTCTGTAAAGTCTATTTCTGTCCGATTTCGGTGAGTAGTTGGTCACTCTCCGGGTCTTTTTCGGCGGGGTGACCAAAGTTATCCAAAACCAATAGCGAGGCACCCAACACGACCAGACAAATGGATGCCTCGAAGACCAGTCCGTTGCTGAGAATCACGCCTTTTGGCAAGAAATCACTAATGCCAAGCAGATCGCCATAATTCACCGGCGCAAAGAAACCGCGCAAGCCCTGGCCTCGCCCATCTCCCCAAAGATAACCAAGCAGGGTGTTCAAGACAGCAACCCCCAGCCCTACGCCGATGAAACGCACCGGATGCAGCCAAGTGAGTCGGGTTTTGACCACGTTGTAACCAAAGATGATATACCAACTGGCAACGCCCAAACTGATGATCACCCCTGCCGTGAAGCCATCGCCGGGTTGATCGTGCCCGTACAAGACGTGCACGACGGCGAGAATCAGCGAGAGCGGTAGCAAGGCATAAGCCAGCATGTGCAAAAAGGGCGAAGTCGGCTGGCCATAGGCCCCTGTAGGCCAATTCGATGGATTACGCTCCTCTTGCGGCTCGCCCTGCTCAGCTTTGCCGGCTTTGCGCACGGTAAAGTGCATGATGGTATAGATACCCAGCGCTGCCAGGCCGTATACCAACACCTCGAGCATGGTATCCAGGCCGCGGAAATCCACTAGGATGGCACCAACCATTTTGGTGGCGCTAGCCAGTTCTTTGGCATAGGTTGCGTAATAGTCCACCGCTACGCTCTGGCGTGGGCGCGTCTCCAGGGCAGCAAACGACACCAGAAACACAACCAGCCCCAGCGCAGCCGAAATCAGCACATCGCGCAACAACCCGATGCGGCTAATGTGGTACGTAAACTCTTGCGCTTTTAGGCGCAAGTGACGCGGGATGATGGTAAGCGTAAGGACCAGGACGATGGTGACGAATATATCGACGACAATTTGCACCACGCCGACATCAGGCGCCGGTTCCATAATCATCCACGCCCCCACCGCCAGCCCAGACACCCCAAAGCCGATGATGGCGTGCAGGTCACGCCGAATCAAGATGCTCACCAGGGTTGCGCCTACCGCCACCGTCAAAGCAGCAATGCGCAAGAATGTGAAAACCCAATCTCCTTCGGGCAGCGCCAGCGCCGCGGGCGAGAAGAGCGTCCCCAGCGGCAGCCCCTGGAACACCAGTACCAAGACAAAGGTTGTCATCAGCATGATGCTGATGTAAAAGCGCACCTGACCGCGCTGCAGCAAGGTCGCCTCGCGCGCGCCGCGGTCAATGAAGGCGATCGCCGCATCGTAAACGGCGTTGAAACTGAGACTAGGCAGGATGGCAGACAGTTTGGGGCGCAAACGGGGCAACTGCCAGAGCAAAAGCGTGCCCAGCGTGATGGCAATCAGGGAAAGAATCAGCGGAACGTTGATCCCATTCCAAAAAGCCAATGAAACCTTGACCTTTGCGCCAAAGGAACTACTTGCTGCATCTGCCAGGAAGTTGATCAGAAAATCAGCCTGCTGCAGGAACACGATCGAAAGGGAGAGCAGGGCTGGAATAGCTGGTGACAGCCAGAACCCCCAAACGGGGTCGTGTCCATGCGGCGGGTGTTTGGGGTCTGCCGCTTTGCCCATGAAGGTTCCGAGCACGATCAAGCCAGATTGTGCCAGCAACATCGCGCCGGCAATCACCGCCACAGAAGAGAAGAGATACTGGCTGAGAAGCGGCAAGCTCTCATCGATCACGGCAGCCAACAAGGTCTCCTTCTTAAGGAAACCGAACAGGGGTGGCAGGCCACCCATCGAAAGAGCAGCAGTGAGAGTCAGGATGAACAAGATGGGCATTTGGCGGCGCAGACCACCCAGACGACGCAAATCGCGCGTGCCGGTTTCGTGATCAACGATTCCCGCCGACATGAAGAGCGATGATTTATACAGAGCGTGCGCCAGAATGCCGATCACGAGGGCTTTATAGGCAGACTCGTCTCCCAGACCGATCAAGCCGACCAGCACGCCCAACTGCGAGACAGTCGAGTAAGCCAGCAGCGCCTTCAGGTCGTTCTGTTTCAAGCCGAGGTAGGCGCCGGTCAACATGGTGGCAAACCCGAACAGCGTCAGCGTCCAGAACCATATCTCCGTGCCGCCCAGCACCGGGTTGAGACGCGCCAGCAGATAGACGCCCGCCTTGACCATCGTAGCCGAGTGCAGAAATGCGCTAGCCGGCGTCGGCGCAGACATAGCTTCAGGCAGCCAGATGTGCGCCGGCACTTGCGCGCTCTTGGTAAACGCGCCCAAGGCAATCAAGGCAAAAAACGCTGCGTAGAGCGGGTGCGTGCGCAGCACCTCTCCACTGGCAAGCAGGGTCGGAAAATCGGATGCGCCGCTTATGACCATCAAGAAGAGGAATCCAGCCAACAAGGCAATGCCGCCACCGCCGGTGATGAACAGCGACTTGAACGCCCCTTTGCGAGCCGCCTCGTCTTTGTACTTGTAACCAATCAGAAGAAAGGAAGAGATGCTTGTCCCTTCCCAGAACAGGAACAGGGTAATCAGATCACCAGCCAGCACCACACCCAGCATGGCGGTCATGAACAGCAGGATGTAGGTCTGGAAGCGCCAGCAGGTCTGATCGCCGTGAAAATAGTACCCGGCGTACAAAACGATCAGCGTACCGATGCCGGTGATGATCAGCGCGAACAGGGCACTCAAGCCATCCAGATAGAGCGAGAACTGAATGCCCACTGATGGAATCCAGGCAGCGCTGAACAGCAAAGGTTCGCCTGCCGCATTACCCGCATAAGCCAGCAGTAAACTGACGAAAGCCGCTGCCGGGAAAAGTGCCAGAGTCCATCCCATGCGCTCGGCGCTCAGGCGTGCATTGAGCGGCGCCAGCCCAAACGCCAGGGCAAGACCGATGGCAATGGATAGAATGATAAAAGGTACGAGCAATAAAGGCAACATGGCAGCTATTTTAACAAAAAACGATAAAATGAAATATGAGGCTTATGGGGAATTTAAGACGTTCTTATATGGTTCTTATAAAATCAACAAGGCATGGCTGGGGCTGGAGGTGCCCGCCTAGACTGGAAGAGGTCAAGCTAACTGCCTGCGCTCGAAAGCCAAAGTTGATGTACAATGGGGGCTGTTCGCAGTGGTGCACCATCGACGCACAATCCGCGTTTTTGGGGCAAGGTAGCCACCCCGAGGCGGTAAAATACGCCTATCGAGAGCCTAAGTTGCGACTCAGCGGGTGC
>FWPU01006423.1_pt1 | contig 23517 bp, 25 predicted proteins | sample 2228361 | NCBI WGS metagenome assembly FWPU01 (sample SAMEA103939777, study PRJEB20133) | metagenome
GCTTTTGAAAGCAAAAAATTTTTGAAAAAAGAATAGATTATTTTATTTTTGAAAAAATTTTTTTAATTTTTTAAAATCTTTAAAAAAGATTTTAAAATTGCATTAATAATCGGAGAGGGGGGGATTCGAACCCCCGGAAGATTTTTATCTTCAACGGTTTTCGAGACCGTCCCGTTCGTCCACTCCGGCACCTCTCCTTAAATTTTTAAAAAACTTCTTTAAAATTTCTTCCGATTTTTTTTCTAAAATCCCACCCCTTACCTCTTCTTTTAAAAAAAAGTCCTTTAAAAATACACTGTATCCTTTCTTTTTATCATAGGCACCAAAATAAACTTTTTTTATTCTTGCTTCTTTTATAGCTCCTGCACACATAACACAAGGTTCTAAGGTAACATAAAGATCACAATTTTCCAACCTCCAATCCTTTAACTTTTTTGCTGCTCCTTTAATTGCTTCAATTTCTGCATGGCAAAGGGGAATAAGCAATTTTTCCTTTTTATTATATCCCCTTCCTATAATTTTCCCATCCTTTACAATTATACAACCAACAGGTATTTCACCTTTCATAAATGCCTTTTTTGCCAAAATTAAAGCCCTTTCCATAAAGTATTTATTTTTATCCATCTTTTAATTTTAACATTTTAATTTGAAATTTTTAAAATTTTGTGTAAAAATAATAAACTTATGCATAAAGGAAGCATACCTATAACTTTTATCATTTATTTTATTTTGTTTTTAATCCTTTTTAATCCAATAAAAGAAGGGAAGATCCCTATCTTTGACTTTTCTTTATTTATAATGATTTTGATCTTTTGGGCTACCTATTATGTTTTAAAGAAAAACCTCTTTGAACCCCTAATTGATGTTATGAAAAGGAGGGAAAAGTTTACAAGGGAAAGGGAAGAAAATTATGAAGAAGCCCTTTCTATGTTAAAAAATTTTACAGAAGAATATGACAAAGAAATACATAACTTAAGGGAAGAAGAAAGGGAAAAATTTAAGGAATTTATAAATTCTTTAAAGGAAAAACAAAGGAAAGAAATTGATAATTTTAAAAGGGAAATGGAGAAAAATTTAAAAGAAAAAATTAAAAACTTAGAAGAAGAAAAAGAAAAAGCAAAGAATTTGATAAGGCAAAAGATCTTAGAATTATCAAAGAAATTGGCAGAAAGGATTTTAAGAAAAGATGTGGCATGAAACCCTTAAAACAATTTTAAAGCTATTAAATTTATTCATATTTTTTTACCTTATTTATTATTTAATAAAAAAGCCTATAAAAAATTTTTTAAAAAATTATAAAGAAAATATTAAAAAAGAAAGGGAAGATGCCCTTTTAAAAGAAAAGGAAGCCAATAAAACAAAAAAGGATGCTTTTAGTTTAAAGGAAAAACTTTCTGAAGATTTAAAAAATTTAAAATCAAAATTTGAAGAATTAAAAGAAGAAACAAAAAAAGAAATTGAAGAAGAGACAAAAAGGGTTATAAATAAATACAAGGAAGAATATGAAAGAACTTTAAGGCAAAAGGAAGAGGAAATGAAAAGGGAAATTTATCTCTTTGCAGAAGAAGGTTTAAAAAAGGAAACGGCTAAAATTTTAAAAGAAAAATTGACAAAAGAAGAACAAAAAAGATATTTATTTCATTTAATTAATAAGTGATCTATGAAAAAACTTGAAATAAAAAGGCTCTCAAAGGAAATTGCAAAAAATTTAAAGAAGGGTGGAGAAGATTTAAATTACCTTGTGGAATTTTGTAAAATTTTAAAGGAAAAACCAAAAACTTTAAACTTACTTTCAAATCCCCTAATTCCCTTTGAGGTGAGAAGGGAAACATTTTTAAAAACAATGGATATTTTGAAAATTCCAAAGGTTTCAAAGGCAATTTTATATTCCCTATTCAAAAATTATATTTTAGGAATTTTAATAGAAATTTTAGAGGAAATTGAGAAGGAAAAATTAAAAATGGAAAATGTTTTACCTGTGGACATTTTTTTATCAACAGAAGTTGAAGATGATTTAAAAGAAAAAGTAATCAAATATTTAGAAGAAGTGTTTTGTAGGAAAATAAAACCAAATTTTCATTTAAAACCAGAACTTTTAGGAGGTTTTGAAGCAATTTCTGAAAGTTATCACATAAATGCATCTATAGATAGTTTTTTAAAGCTATTTAAACTTAAGGAGGAGATATGGCAATAGATGTTATAAAGATAGCAGATTTTATAGAAGAACAATTGAAGGGATATGAAACAAAAGTTGATATGGAAGAAATTGGAACTGTGGTCTCTGTAGGAGATGGAATAACTATTTTACATGGACTTGAAAAGGTTATGGCTGGGGAAATGGTAGACTTTGGAGAAGGAATTTATGGGCTTGCATTAAACTTAGATGAAGATTCTGTGGGATGTGTAGTAATGGGAGAGGTGGAAAAAATAAAGGAAGGACAAATTGTAAAAAGAACCAAAAGGATTTTGCAAGTTCCTGTGGGAGAAGCATTAATTGGAAGAGTTGTAAATCCCTTAGGACAACCTTTGGATGGAAAAGGGGAAATTAAAACTTCAAATTATAATCCCGTTGAAAGATTGGCACCTGGAGTTGTAGATAGGTTAAAGGTCAATACTCCCCTACAAACAGGTATAAAAGCTATTGACTCAATGATTCCCATTGGAAGGGGCCAGAGGGAATTAATAATTGGGGATAGGCAAACGGGTAAGACAGCTCTATGTATAGATACAATAATAAACCAAAAGGGAAAAGGGGTTATTTGTATATATGTTGCAATTGGACAAAAACAATCTACAGTTGCTCAAGTTATAAAGACCTTAGAAGATTTTGGAGCAATGGAACATACAATTGTGGTTTCTGCCACTGCCTCAGAACCCTCATCTTTACAATACCTTGCCCCCTATGCGGGTTGTGCAATAGGTGAGTATTTCAGAGATAATGGAAAAGATGCCTTATGTATTTACGATGATTTATCAAAACATGCAGCGGCTTATAGGGAAATTTCTTTGCTTTTAAGAAGACCTCCTGGAAGGGAAGCATACCCGGGAGATGTATTTTACCTCCATTCTCGTTTACTTGAAAGGGCAGCAAAATTGGACAAAAGGTTGGGTGGGGGTTCCCTTACAGCAATTCCCATAATTGAAACCCAAATGGGAGATATATCCTCTTATATTCCAACAAATGTAATTTCCATAACAGATGGACAAATTTATCTGGAAACGGATTTATTTTATGGAGGAATAAGACCAGCTATAAATGTTGGTTTATCTGTTTCAAGGGTTGGAGGAAATGCCCAAATAAAAGCAATGAGAAAAATAGCAGGTACCTTAAGAATTGAATTGGCCCAGTATAGGGAAATGGCTGCCTTTGCCCAATTTGGTTCCGATTTAGATAAGGCAACCTTAAAACAACTGGCAAGGGGAGAAAGATTGACAGAACTTTTAAAGCAACCCCAATTTCAACCCTTAGAAGTGGAATACCAAGTCCTGGGTATTTTTGCAGGAACAAGGGGATTTTTAGATGGAATAAAGGTATCCTTTGTAAGAAATTACGAAGAAAACTTATATAAATTTTTTAGAGAAGAAAAGAGCCATTTACTTAGAGAAATTAAAGAAAAAAAAGATATTTCCCAGGATTTAGATGAAAAATTAATGGATGCCTTAAAGGAATTTACTGCAAATTATTTAAAGGAAAATCCGGAGGCAAAAGTTGCCTAATTTAAGGGATATTAGAAGAAGAATTAGATCTGTTAAATCAACAAAACAAATAACAAGGGCAATGAAAATGGTTTCTGCTGCAAGATTAAAAAAAGCCCAAATTAAATTGAGTTCCTTAAATAATTACTTTGAAATATTAGAAAAAATTTTTCAAAAGACCACTCCCCTATTAAAGAAGATAACCCATCCTTACATAAAAAAAGAGGATCTGAAGAAAAAACTTTATGTTGTGATCTCTTCTGATAGGGGTTTATGTGGTTCTTATAATTCCCAAATCTTAGAAAAGTTTGAAGAAATTTCTTATAAGGAAAATTTTTCCCTAATTCCCATAGGTTCAAGAATAGTAAACTTTGCAAAGAAACATAAATATGAAATAATTGCTTCCTACACAAATATCTTTAAAGAAATTGATAAAATCCCAAATAAAGAAATTTTCAATATTATTGAAAATAACTTTTTGGAAAACAAGGTTCAAGAAATTTATATCCTATCCCAAAGGTTTTTATCTGTAGGAAAAATTTCCATAAAAATTGAAAAAATCCTTCCCCTTGAAATAGAAAAAGAAGAACCCGATGTGGAATACCTCTATGATCCAAACTTTGATATTCTTTTGCCTGAGTTTTTAAGTTCATATATGGAGACAAAAATTTTAAAAATTTTTCTTGAAGCTTTAACTTCAGAACAATTTTTTAGAATGGTGGCAATGGAGCTTGCTACAAAAAATGCCGATGAGATGATCCAAGCTCTTACATTATTTTATAATAGGGTGCGCCAAGCAGCCATCACAAAAGAATTAATTGAAATTGTCTCAGGTGCACAAGCATTAAGGAGGTAAAAATGGATATAACTAAAGGAAAAGTTATAAGAATTGTAGGACCCATAATAGATGTAGCATTCCCCCCTGAAGAAATTCCAGAAATTTACAGTGCTGTTTATGTAGATCAAGAAATTCCAGAGGTTGGGATAAGGGTAAATGTAGTTTCCGAAGTAGCTCAACATTTAGGAGATGGGGTTGTAAGGTGTGTTGCTTTGCAACCCACAGAAGGGATGCAAAGGGGGATGGTTGCCACAACAAATCACAAACCCATAACAATCCCTGTGGGAAAAGAAACCCTTGGAAGAGTTTTAAATGTAATAGGAAAAGCTGTAGATGGTTTGGGGGAAGTAAAGGGGGAGGCATATCTTCCTATCCATAGAAAAGCTCCACCCTTAGAAGAACAATCCACAGAAACTGTTATGTTTGAAACAGGAATAAAAGTAATAGACCTCTTGGAGCCCTATACAAAAGGGGGAAAGACAGGGCTTTTTGGAGGTGCAGGAGTTGGTAAGACAGTGCTTATTATGGAGCTTATAAATAATGTAGCTTTAAAACATGGAGGTTTTTCTGTCTTTTCTGGAGTTGGAGAAAGGACCAGGGAAGGAAATGACTTATGGCTTGAAATGCAGGAAGCAGGTGTTATTGCAGTGGAAAAAGATGAAGAAGGAAAACCTTTAAGGGACGAAAAGGCGAGAATAAAGCTTATTCCAGGAAAATCAAAGGTAGCACTAATTTATGGACAAATGACGGAACCACCAGGTGCAAGGTTAAGGGTTGGTCTTACGGGACTTACAGTTGCAGAATACTTTAGGGATTTTGGAGGACAAGATGTGCTTTTATTCATAGATAACATCTTTAGATTTGTCCAAGCAGGTTCAGAAGTTTCAGCTCTTTTGGGAAGAATGCCTTCAGCAGTGGGATACCAGCCAAATCTTGCAACAGAAATGGGGGAACTCCAAGAAAGAATTACTTCGACAAAAAAGGGTTCCATAACTTCAGTTCAAGCAATTTATGTCCCTGCTGATGATTTAACAGATCCAGCCCCTGCTACAACCTTTGCCCACTTGGATGCTACAACAGTTCTTTCAAGGCAAATTGCAGAATTGGGAATTTATCCTGCTGTGGATCCCTTAGCTTCAACTTCAAAAATATTGGATCCTCGAATAATTGGAGAAGAACATTATCAAGTGGCCAGAAAGGTTCAAGAAATCTTACAAAGGTATAAGGATTTGCAAGATATAATTGCCATCTTAGGTATGGAAGAATTATCAGAAGAAGACAAAATAACTGTTGCAAGGGCAAGGAAAATCCAAAGGTTTTTATCTCAACCCTTCCATGTGGCAGAACAATTCATAGGGGTTAAAGGCAAGTATGTAAAAATTGAAGATACCATAAAAGGGTTTAAAGAAATTATTGAAGGAAGGTGTGATGATTTGCCTGAACAGGCATTTTATATGGTAGGTGGTATAGAAGAGGCCTATGAAAAAGCAGAAAAAATTAAAAGGGAACTCCTTTAATGGAAAATAAATTAAATTTAAGAATACTTACAAGGCAAAGAACTTTTGTGGAAGAAAAAGTGGATGAAGTTTACATCCCAGCAAAAACTGGTGAAATAGGAATTTTGCCTGGGCATAGACCCCTATTAGCTCTTTTAGGAATAGGAATTTTACACTTTTCAAAGGGAGAAGAAAAGGAAAAGATTGGAATATGTGGAGGAATTGCAGAGGTAATAAACGATGAAGTTAAAATTTTAGTAGAAGAAATCTTAAATATTGAAGAAAAAAGTGAAGAGGAGATTTTAAAAGAAATTCAAAAAGCAGAAGAGATTTTAAAAATATCCTCTGGCAAAGAACAGGAAAGGGCAAAAAATCAAATCAAAAAATGCCAAACAATTTTAAAGTTAAAAAGGTAAAGGGCGCCAATTTTCATCTATGTTTACATAAGTTACTTCTGCTTCTGTCACTTTAACCTTTTCTTTTACTTTTAAAGTCCTTTCCGCTTGCACAACTACTTTTACTGTAATAGATGTTTTTCCCTTTCTTAAAGTTTCAGTATAAAAAGAGACAATATCTCCTACAAAGACGGGTTTTAAAAAATTTATCTCCCTCATATTCACTGTTACGGGCCTTATAGCTCCAGCCCTTATTGCTTCCACAGCACCTGCTTGGTCTATATATGCCAATATAACTCCACCAAATATAGTTCCCCTTGAATTTGTATCCTTTGGCATCATCATAACTTTAATGGCTGGATCCTCTTTCATTCTACTTCCTTTCCAAAAAGGGAATGGGCAAAACCTTCTGTAACTTCAACTTTTACCCAAGTTCCCTTTTTTATTTCATTTTTTGACAAAAAGTTTATTGTTTTATAACATTTTGTCCTTCCAGAATAACTCCCCTTTGGCTTTTGCCCCCTTCCAAAAACTTGAACTTCAAAGATTTTTCCTATAAGTTTTTCATTATCTTCCTTTTGAATTTTATCTTGAATTTCAAATAAAAAATTTAGTCTTTCCAATTTTTCCTTTCTTCTTAGGGTATCTTCTAATTCTGCGGCTTTGGTTTTTTGCCTTGGAGAATAGGCAAAACCAAAAATAGAAGAGTATCTTATCTTTTTTATTAGTTCTATTGTCTCTTCAAATTCCTTTTCTCCTTCCCCTGGAAATCCCACTATAAAATCTGAGGAAAAGGAAACACCTTTTTTTACTTTTTTAATTTTTTCTATCAAGTTTAAATATTCTTCTACTGTATATTTTCTATTCATTGCCTTTAAAATTTTATTTGACCCACTTTGGACTGGAAGATGGATGTAGGGTGAAATATTTTCATATTTAGAAATTGTTTCAACCAAAGATTCCTTAAAGTAATGGGGGTGGGAAGTTATAAAAATAACATTTTTCAAATCCCCATATTTTGCAATTTCTTCCAATAATTTGCATAAATCCTTGCCTGTTTTAGGGCATTTGTAATTATTTATAACTTGACCCAAAAGCATTAAGGAGCTATATCCCTTTTTGATTAAATCTTCCACTTCAATTAAAATTTCATCAAAAAATCTGGATCTTTCCCTTCCCCTTGTAAAAGGCACCACACAGTAAGAACAAAATTGATTGCATCCTTCCATTATGGTTACCATTGGCATAACTTCATCTTTTCTTTCAAAGTCCTCTGACTTAAAGGAAATGTCTTCATCAAAATCTAAGGCAATGCACCTTTCCTTTTGGAGTATTAAGGGAATGTTTTGTATTTGATCTGGACCTATTATAAAATCCACAAAGGGAAACCTTTTTAAAATTTCTTCCCCATAATGTTCAGGAATACATCCACATAAAAGAATTTTTTTTAAAATCCCCTTCTCCTTTATTTTTTTTAACTCATTTAACCTGGACCAAACCTTTTCTTCTGCCTTAGATCTAACCGCACAAGTATTTAAGGCAAAGATCTCTGCCTCTTCCATAAAATTTGATGGCTCATAACCCATCCTTATAAAAGAGGAATAAATTCTTTGGCTGTCCAAAACATTCATTTGACAGCCCCAGGTCTCAATGTAAAACTTTATCTTAGCCATCCTGGAGGAGTTCCCGACTTCCTTGCCTCCTCTTCCAATTCATATATCTTCTTTTTTGCTTCTTCCAATTGGACTTTTGCATTTTTTAATTCTTCCCTTATCTTATCCATTTCAACCTTTATAACCCCTTCCCTATAAGCCACATCGTCCCAAGCATAATAATCATTTGTAAGTTTATTCAACTTTGATTGAAGTTCCTTAACCTTTTCTTCTGACCTTTTTATGTTTTCTCTTGCAGAAGACATAAGTATTTGCCATTCCTTCTTTGTCCTTCCTTTGTTATCTCTCATTTCTTCTTCTTTGATTGGGAATACTTCTTCAGTTTCTATTTTTTTATCTGTTTTTTTTGCTTCCTTTTCTTCTTCTTTTTTTATACTTTGTAAATCCTTATTTGTTATAGAAATCCCCTTTTTCATTTTATATCTTCCTGTCTTCTTTGCTGCTTCCACAAGGGGAGAGTCCTTCTTTTCTTCTTGTTGGGAAAAGATTAGGGTACTTAAAAACAATAATAATATAAAAACTTTCATTTTACCCTCCCATATTTATCTTCTAATCTTACCACATCTTCCAAATGTGGTGTAGATACTTCCATCAAATCACATCCTTTCTTTGAACTAAAACGGTGAATTGTTCCTGGAAGAATTCTAAAACAGCCATTTTTTCTTAATTTAAATCTTTTCACCTTTGAATCTTCCCTTATCTCCACTTCCAGCATTCCTTTTAAAACAAAGATAGATTCATCTTTTTCCCTATGGTATTGCAAACTTAAAGTATGGCCTGGTTCTATGTGCAAAATTTTTCCCACATAAAAGTTTGTTAAAGCAACCCAAAGTTCCCAACCCCAAGGTTTTTCAACTTTATGAGGCAAATTTAAATTTGACATAATAAACCCTTTGGAAATATCTTTTCCATCTCCTCTATTAAACACTCATTTACAGCTTTAACAGTGGGCATTTGGAGGGTTTTATTTGCTACCTCTTCCAAGCTTTTGCTGTCAGTAGATGTAAGCAATGACTTAACTTCAGGAATAAAATAGGGTTCCATTGATAAGGTTCTTATTCCAAGCCCAAAAAGAAGCCCTGCATGGATGGGATTTCCAGCCATCTCTCCACAAACAGAAACTTCCTTGCCCTTTTCTTTTCCAAAATCAGCTACCATTTTAATTATCTTTAAGATTGCAGGGTGGAGTGGTGAAAAAATATTTGAAACATTTGGATTATTTCTATCTACTGCAAGGGTATATTGAATTAAATCATTGGTTCCTATGGAAAAAAATTCCACATAGGGTTCTAATGCACTTAAAATAAAGGCACAAGAAGGAACTTCCACCATTATTCCCAGGGGTATATTTTCTTTATATTCTTTCCCTTCTTTTTTTAACTCCCTCTTTAATTCTTCTAAGATTTTCCTTGTTTCTATAACTTCATCTACACAGCAAACCATTGGAATCATTACTCTTAAATTTCCATAAAGGGATGCCCTCAATAGTCCCTTAAGTTGGGGTCTAAAAATTTCTGGAGCATTTAAACATAACCTTATTCCCCTCATCCCTAGGACAGGATTTCCTTCATGGAAATGGAGGGTCTCCTTTGCAAATTTCCTTCCCCCTAAATCAAAGGTTCTTATGGTTACTTCAAGGTCTCCCATTGTTTCAAGTATCTTTTTATAAGCAAAAAAATGTTCCTCTTCTGTGGGAATATGGGGATATCCAATTATGTATAAAAATTCAGACCTGTAAAGCCCCACTCCTTTTGCTCTGTTCTTTTTAACTACCTCCAACTCTTCTAAGAGCTCTAAATTGGAGAGGAGCTTAAAAGATATGCCATCTTTTGTTTTATCGGGGATTTCTAAGACATCCTTTTGTTTTAAAATCCTCTCTTCTTCTTTTTCTTTCTTTTTTTTATATTCCCTTATCACTTTTTGATCGGGATTAAAAATAACAACCCCTTGATTTCCATCTATAATTGCTACATTCCCATTTTTTGCATATTTCATTATTTCCTTTGCAGATAAAACTGCTGGAATGTGCATTGCTTTTGCCATAATTGCTGTATGAGAGGTCTCCCCGCCTTCTTGGGTTGCAAAACCAATTATCTTAGGGTGGTGTATAAGCAATATGTCTGAAGGTGCCAGTTCATTTGAAATTATTATGGTATCCTCATTTAAAGCTGTTAGGGTTTGGTGATCAAAAGTTTGAAGGGCAGAAAGGATATGCTTTGCTACATCTTGAATATCTTGTATCCTTTCTTGAAAATAGGGATTTTGGGCAGCACTTAATTGTTCTTGAATCTTTAAAATTTTCTCCTGGACAGCCCATTCAGAGTTTATCTTATGCTTTCTTATATGTTCAGGGATTATTTTGGTAAAAATTTCATCTGTAACCATCAAAAGATGGGCATGGAAGACAGTGGAGATATCTGCAGGAAATATCTTTCTTGCTTTTTGTTCCAATAGAGTGATTTCTTCTTCTGCTCTCTTTAAAGCATTTAAATATCTTTCTACTTCCCCTTCCACCTCTTCTTCCTTTAATTTAATCTTTAAAGCCATTTCAAAACTTCTATTTAGCAAAATTACTTTGCCCATTGCAATACCTGGTGATACACCTATTCCTTTACACTTATTCATTTTCTCCAAACCTCTCATTTACTAAATCCACAAGGGCTTTTAATGCTTTTTTTTCATCGGGACCCTCAACCCTTATTTCAATCTTTTCCCCCACTGCAGCTGCAAGAATTAAAAGACCTAAAATGCTTTTACCATCAGCAATTTCTCCATTTTTTACAACCTTTATATCGGACTTGAAGGTTCTTGCCAGTTCTACAAACTTTGAAGAGGCCCTTGCATGTAAACCCAATCTATTTTTAAGTTTTAAAACCTTGCTTATCATTATTTTCTTTCTCCCTAAATCTTCTAATAGCAGATTTCCCCCTTTTTAATAAAAAAGAGGCAACATCATGTATACCTTTTAATTCTTCTATTTGAATAGATAAAAAACTTACAAGCATAGGCAAATTTATCCCTGTTAAAACAGCTATTCTTTCTGGTTGAGCTAAAGAAAAAGCAATATTTGAAGGTGTACCTCCATACATATCTGTAAAGAGGATAATTTGATCATACTCCTTTAGTTTATCTAAGGTTCCTTTAACCTTTCTTAAGGCATCTTCCCAAGTATCTGACCAATTTAAAGGAACAGCAAAAAGAGGTATATCTGAAGAGACAATTGTCTTAGCAGAATGAACCATCTCCACAGCTAAATTTCCATGGGTTAAAATGATTCCAGCTATCATAATTCCCCTCTCCTTATATCTCTATGGATTAATATAACATTATAACCCATTTCTTCTAAGGCGTTTTTTAAATCTATTGCAAAGACAACACTTCTATGCATGCCCCCTGTACATCCAATTCCAATTGTAAAGGAAAACCTCAACTCTTTTTTTACTTGGGCGATATAAAACCTTAAAAGTTTTATTATTTTATCCAAAAAGACCCTATAATTCTTTTGTCTATGCAAATATTTTTGAACCCTTTCATCTTCTCCTGTCAAATCCTTTAAATTAGATTTAAAGTAGGGGTTATCTAAAAACCTCAAATCAAAGATCAAATCAGAATTTTGGGGCAATCCATAAGAATATCCAAAACTCATTACGGTGATATGAAACTTTTCCTCATAAGTATTTGGTTCAAAAAGGTTAATAATCTTTGCCCTTAAATTATGTATATTTAAATTTGTAGTATCTATATAAATATCTGCAAGTTCTTTTACTTCTTTTAAATATTTCCTCTCCTTTTTAATTGCTTCATTTAGGGGATATTTTTCACTTAAAGGATGGGGTCTTCTTGTAACAGAAAACCTCCTTTCAAGAACTTCATCAAAAGCATCAATAAAAATTAATTTGATATTAGGATACATTTCTTTTATTTCTTCAAAAACCCTTCTAAACCTTTTTATATACTCTAAGGATCTTATATCTATGCCAATTACAATTTTCTTAAGTTTTTTGGTTTCCCCTAAGAATTCCTTTATAAGTGGAACGGGAAGGTTATCTACACAATAAAAATTTATGTCTTCCAGTGCCCTCAAGACAGTGCTTTTTCCAGAACCCGATAATCCTGTAACTAATACCTTTATAAATTTTTTTTTCATTCTTTCCTCAAACAAAGGTTTTCTTGAAAAGCAACAAAGGACTTTTGATAATCAATACCCATTTGGTAAAGTAAAAAGGTCTTTACAGCAACTTCAATTATTAAAGCTAGGTTTCTACCCTTTGCAACAAAAATATCAAAACATGCAAGTTCCTTATCTTCAAAGACCCCATATTTTCCAATTTGAAAATCAAAGACATTTTCTTTTTCCTTTTCCACATCTTTCAAATTTATAATCATTTTTACTTCCTTTTCCCTTTCCCAAGAGGAGAGCCCAAAAATTTGATTTACATTTATAATTCCTATGGATTTTATTTCCATAGCCCCCATTGCCCAACTCCTCCCCAATTCTCCAATAATTTCCCCATCTAATCCCTTTCTTAAAACCACATAATCATCTCCAATTAAACGATGCCCTTTACTTATAAGCTCCAAAGATGCTTCGCTTTTCCCAATCCCAGAAGGTCCAATGATAAGGACCCCAACACCATATATATCCATCAATGTACCATGAAAGGACTTCCTTTCCAGCATATACCTTCCAAGAAAGTTTGAAAACTTTGAAATTAAAAGGTTTGAAGGAAGGGCTGACTTCATTAAAGCCACTTTTGTACTTTTGCAAATCTTGATTAAATATTTTGGGGGCTCCAAATTTGAACTTATAATTATTCCGGGGATACCTTCCAAACAAATTTTTTCCAACCTTTCCTTTGCAAACTTTTCATCAAGGGTTTTTAAATAATTTATCTCAGAGTAACCAAGCAAATGCAATCTATTTTTATAAATTGCTCCCTCAAAACCAGCAAGAGCAAGCCCCACTCTATTTATTGAAGGGTGTTCTATGATATTACTTAAGGTTTCTTCCCCTGTATACTTTTCCAATTTTATTTCTTTTAAAAAATTTTTGTTTAAAAATAAAAAGCGAATGGATAGGGGAGTAACTTTCATAATTTCTTTTCTTCTTTTATAAGAATTTCTATAAAGTCCTCTGGCGTTTTTGCAGAAGATAAATTTTCTATTACCCCTGGAATTTTTATGAACTTACTAATTTTTGAAAGAACTTGCAAATGATCTATTGTCTTTTCTGGAGGAGATAAAACAAAAAAGAGCAAATGCACAGGCTTTCCGTCGGGAGTTGGGAAAAAGACACCTTCTTTTTTTAATCCCACAGCTAAAAGGGTTTTCTTTACATCTGAGGTTTTGCAATGGGGTATTGCAACTCCCCTCCCCACTGCTGTAGAACCCAGCTCTTCCCTTTTAAGCAACAATTTTTCAATGGGTTCACTTCTTTTTATAAATTTATTTTTTGTTAAATGTTCTTCTAACTCTTTAAAGATTTCTTCCTTTGTTTCCCCCTTTAAAGGGATTAATATTAGGGAAGGGTTTAAAATCTCAGAAAGCTTCATTCAGTACCCAGTTCTAAGAGAATCTTTTTACCCCTTTCTTCAAACAAAAGCTTTAACTTATTATCATTTACATCTCTATATAAAAGAAAGGGCTTCTTTTCTGGATTAAAAATAGAGAATGCCTGATTTTCAGACATCGTTTCTATTTCTAAATTTTCCAAATTCCTTCTCAAAAACCTTTTTGTCACCTCCCCTTCTTTTTTTTCATACTTGTTTATCTTTTCTTGATGTGCCAGCCTTCTCTTTTTTTCCTTTAATTTTTTTGTTTTTTTAATTAATTGGGTCTTTAAATGGTTTATACTTTGAACTATTGAAAATTCAGCTTCCTCTGCCTTTGCCTTTGCTTTAACCCATTCCCCATCGTGTAAAACAGAAATTTCGCTTTCATAAATATACTTACTTTCCCTAATTAAAACCTTTACCTGCCAATCTTCCTCATCAAAAAATTTTTTTAACTTTTGCAACCTCTTTTCTGTAAATTTCTTCAAACTTTCTGGGATTTCAAAATTTTTACTTGAAAATTCAATTTTCATAATTAACTCCTTTTCCTTTCTTTATAAGAGGGAAGATTTAATTCTTCCCTATATTTTGTCACAGTTCTCCTTGCAATAAAAATCCTATAATCCCTATAAAGAATTTTGGAAATTTCTGTATCTTTATAGGGCTTATTTTTATTTTCCTTATCAATTATTTCTTTAATTGCTTTCTTAACTTCTTCCACTGATTTTAATTCACCACTCACGGTCTTTATTCCCGAAATAAAAAAATCTCTCATTAAAAATAAACCAGCTGGGGTTAACATAAATTTATTTGATACAATCCTTGAAACAGTAGATTCATGGACATTTACTTCTTCTGCAATATTTTTCAAAAAAAGGGGTTTTACAAATTCTTTTCCCTTTTCCACTGCTTCTCTTTGATATTCTACTATTGCCTTTGCTACATTTGTAAGGGTCTTTTTTCTTTGTTCTATGGATCTTAAGAGCCAAAAAGCTGACTGAAGTTTTTTTTCAAGATATTTCAGGGCTTCCTTTTCCTTAGATAATTCAAGATTTTTCATTAACTTTAAGTAAAACCTTGAAACTCTCAATTTTGGAAGTCCATCTTCATTGACAATTGTTTCCAATTTATTCCCTTTTTTATACACAAACACATCGGGTTCCACAAAAAGAGAAGATTCCTTTCCAAACCTTCTTCCTGGAAAGGGATCTAAGTATTTAATTGCATTTGCAATGGATTGGCACTCCTCTTTTGAAATTTTTAATTTTTTACAAAGCCCATCAAAATCTTTTGCTAAGATTTCCTCCCAACCCTTATCTATTGCTTCCTTTAAAATTTCCGTTTGGGCTTGGGCAATTAAGCATTCCTTTATATTTTCTGAACCAATTCCCTGGGGATCCATACTCATTAAAATAAATTTTGCCTTTTTCAAAGTTTCAAGGGGGAATTTTTCATTACTTAAATTTTCAAGTTTTTCTTCTAAATAACCATCTTCATTTAGGTTTTCAATTAAATATTTTAAAGCATTTTTTATTAATTCTGGGATCTCCAATAGCTCCATTTGCCAAAACAAATATTCTTCTAAGTTCATCTGAGGTGCTGGGACATTTTCAATACTTGGTTGCTCCTCTGGAACCCCAAAAGAGGGTATAGGTGAAGATTGTTCATAATATTCTTGAAAATAGGCTTCCAAATCAATATCTTCTATTTCATTTTCCTTTTTTTCTCCTTTCAAAACTTCTCCTTCACTTTCTTGTAAAACTTCTTCTAAGACAGGATTTTGTTCCACTTCTCTCTTTAAAAGTTCAGCCAGTTCAATACGATTTAGCTGGAGCAATTTAATTGCCTGTTGTAAAGTTGGTGTCAAAATCAATTTCTGGTCTAATTTTGTTTCAAGCCTTGGATATAACAATTTACCTCCTTAATGGAGCTTAAATTCTTCACCCAAGTAAATTTTCTTTACTTCTGGATCCTGAGAAAGCATAAAAGGAGAACCCTCTTTAAAAATTTTTCCCTCATTTATAATGTAAGCCCTATCTGTAATTTTTAAGGTCTCTCTTACATTGTGGTCCGTTATAAGTATCCCAATATTTTTTAATCTTAAATGTTTTATAATCCTTTGGATTTCTAAGACAGCAATGGGATCAATCCCTACAAAGGGTTCATCTAATAGTAAAAATTTTGGCTCCAAGGTTAAAGCCCGGGCAATTTCAACCCTTCTCCTTTCACCCCCTGATAAAGTATCTGCCCTTTGTTTTGCAAGGTGTTCTACCCCAAGTTCTTCTAATAAGTTATATGCTTTCCTTTCCCTTTCAATATAACTAAGCCCCAATTGTTCCAATATTATTAACAAATTTTCCATAACTGTTAGTTTTCTAAATATGGATGGCTCCTGGGGAAGGTAGACAATCCCCATCCTTGCCCTCATATAAACAGGCATACCATTTAATTTTTTATCGGAAAGGATAATTTCTCCCTCCGTGGGTTTTATAAAACCACCAATCATATGAAAAGTTGTAGTTTTTCCTGAACCATTGGGTCCTAAAAGTCCTACAATTTCTCCTTGGTTTATATAAAGGGATACACCCTTTACAACAAACTTATTTCCATACTTCTTTGAAAGGTTTAAAACATTTAAACTTTCCAACTTTTCTTCTCTCATCATTTTATTATAACTCTTTTAATTTTTTTTTAAAACAGGAAATTTTCTTTTCTCTTTAATATAAAAAATAAAGAACTTAAAATGTTTAAGTTTTTAAGTGAACATCCATAATTTAATTGTGGTATAATTTAAGTAAGAACTATGAAAAAATTTATAAATATTTTGTTTATTTTTCTTATTTTTTTCTCTCCAAGTGCTTTTTCTCTTAGCAAAAGAGTTGAAGAAAAGGTTGGATTTTTAAAACTAAATTATAAACTTTCAAATTTTGAAATAGAAAATTTAAAAAATGGTAGAAATATTGAAGGTTTTGAATATTTTTTAGGACCTGAAAACCCTGCCTTAACTTCCAATTATTTTTATTTGGCTCTTCCAAGGGATTTTAATTTTCAATTTAAGGAAAAATCAGAAATAATAGAGAATAAACTTCCAATTATTACAAAAGAGGGAAAACTTATTCTTTTAAATTATAATTTAGAAGAAAAATGGTTTCCAGAAAAACCAATTTCCCTTATAAAAACAGGTTTTATAAGACAAGTTCCCTTTGCCCTTTTCCAGTTTTATCCCATCCAAATTTCAAAATATGGGTTAAAGATAAATAAAGAAATAGAATTAAACATCCATTACGATTTTAAAAATTTAAATAAAATTGAAGAAAATTTAACTTTTTCTGCCCTTTATGATTCTATATTTTTAAATGAATGGAAGGATAAAGGTTTACCCTTAGAAAAAAATTTAGCAAAATATTGGTCAGTTCCCCCTTCTAATTTTACAGTTTATAAAATTTCCATTGAAAAAGATGGAATTTATAGTTTAACTTATGATTTTTTAGATGAAAATACGGACTGGGACTTACTTTCAGTTGACCCAAGGAAAATACATCTTTACAACTTAGGTCAAGAGGTTCCAATTTACATAACAGGTGAAGCTGATGGAAGATTTGATCCCCCTGATGTTTTATATTTTTATGGAGAATATTATAAAAATGAAAATATGGAAGGGGTATGGCAGAAAGGTGATTTTACAGATAAAAATGTCTATTGGCTTTTAATTGAAGATACAAATGGAGAAAGGATTGAAACAAAGGATGTCTCCCCTATAAATAATTATAGCCAAATTCAAAATTATAATTATAAGGCATTTTTTGAAGAAAATTTGCACCAATATGCCTTTATTCCAGAAGAAGATGAGGACCATTGGGTCTGGAAAAGAGCATATTGGTTTATTAATAACGGTCAAGACCCCATTAAAAACCACTCCTTATTTCTTCCTGGTGTCTCAGAAAAATCTTCCCATTCATGCACTTTAACTTATAGTTTAAGGGGCGGAACTTACAAAATTCAAAATCCAGACCACCATGCTAAAATAAAAATAAATGGAAATTTAGTTGATGAAGTTTATTTTGACGACTGGTTTTTCTTTGAAAAAACAGTCAATTTCCCCCAATCCTATTTGGGTGGCACTGGAGACCAAACAATTGATTTAACCTTAGAAGTTCAAAACCCTTCTGAAATTGGCGTAGATGGTGATGAAATCTTTTCAAACTGGTTTGAAATAACATATTTGAGGGACTACAATGCTTATAACAATGAAATTTTCTTTTCCCTTAATATTGGAAATTGGAAGGTAGCCATTTCAAATTTCACTTCGGATAACATAATTTTAATGGATATCACAAATCCAAAAATTCCTTTAATTTGCATAAATGGTGAAATTTCAGGCACAAATCCTTATACTTTAACAATTGAAAACTCCTCTTCTTATGAAAATTTTTTCGTAGCTAAGGTTCCCATAAATCCACCAGCAATTGAAGCCTATTCCTATAATGATATAATAACTGAAAATCCAAATTATTTGATAATTGCCCCAAAGGATTGGCTTTCTTCTTATGTTTTAGATGACTATTTAAGATTTAGAGAAGGACAAGGTTTAAGCGTTAAAAAAGTAGCAGTGGAAGATATTTATGATCAATTCAATTATGGAATTTTTTCACCCTTTCCTATTAGAAGTTACCTTGAATATTTATACAATAAATCAAACCCTCCTAAACTCACTTATGTTTTAATAATTGGAGATGCAGATTATGATTTTAAGGATTATGGTGGAGATGGAAACTTAAATTTTGTTCCCACATATATGAAAAGTTCAACGGGGTATGGAGATTTTTACAACCCCTATGCTTATTACTCCTTTGAACATTTTTTTGTAACCTTTTCAGGGGATGATAACCTCCCTGAGGTTTTGCTTGGAAGGATTTCAGTAAAAAGTGTAGAAGAGATGGAGACTGTCTTGACAAAAATTAAAAATTATGAGACAAACCTTTTAGATAAAGATTATCTCAAAGACCTTTTACACATAGGAGGTTGCAGGGATGGAACTTATTTTGAAGAAGCACAAGAGAAAAATAAATCATATGTACAGTTCCCCTATTCTGTTGAAGATATTTATCTTCGCCTTCCTCCTTACACTTCATCTCCAGGGGATTGTGCTTCAAGCAATTATGATGTAAATCCAGCAAATGAAATGAAAGATTCAATTGATAGATTTAATAGTGGGAAAGGAATTGTAAATTATATAGGGCATGGTGCCTTTTCTATATGGGATGATAGGGGATTTTTAAGTTCCCCTCAAGATATGATTCATTTAACAAATCAAGGAAAACCTTCAGTTGTTTTAAATTCCAATTGCTATACTGCTTCCTTTTATCATGCATCAATAAAAACAACCATCCTTGAGGATTTATTAAATAGAGACAAAGGTGCCATAAGTTGCTTTGGACCTGGAACCTATATGAATATTTTCCAAATTGATTGGATAACAGAGCCCTTTTATTCTTCCTTTTTTGGAATCCAAAAGGAAAGAAATTTAGGTCTTTTGTATTATCATTCCTTTGCAAAAGTGGAAGGAATGGGTGTAGATAGATTGGCACAAGGGTTGGTTGTCTTGGGAGATCCTTCAACAAAATATCCAGCACCAACACCCCTCCCACCTCTATCCTTTTTAGTTCAAAATAACAATTGCAGAGAAGTAACCCTTTCTTGGCTTCCCCCAGATGAAGATACCTATTTATATAATATTTATAGAAGTGAAAACAGCACAGGTCCCTTTACAAAGATTTCATCAAATTATAATGGTACTCAATACATAGACAACAATTTAACTTATGGAATTAACTACTATTATTACATTACAGCAGTAGATATAAATGGTTTTGAAGGAAAGGGGACGGAAATCAAGCCAATTTATATAAATCCCTGCCCCCCAGAAGTTCCTCAAAATTTTCAATGTGCTGATTCCCAGTGGGGTGGAAGGATAAATTTTTTATGGGATTTATCCTCAGAACCAGAAGTAAACAATTATCGCATTTATTATGGCTTATCCTCTGGAAATTATCCAAACTTCAAAGATGCAGGGATTACTTCATCATATCAAATAGGTGGATTTTCAAATGGGGCACCTGTTTTTTCAAAACTTTCTGCCTGGAACCCCTGGTATGAATCAGAGAAGACATCTGAAATTTCTTGTATTCCAACAAATATAAATGGATGGAAACCACCCCAGATGATTTACCCTTTAGTTTTGACAAAAAATGGCACAAACCCAACTTTAAATTTTAATCTTCCAACCCAAAACATCTGGGGAGACCCAATTAACCAATCAAATATAAGTTTATGCACAATTTATAGGGGAGAAAACCCAAATTTTGTCCCCTTGAGGTCTTCCACAAGCCCAGATAAAATTGGTGAGGTCCCACCTTCTTCCTGCACAAACAATCAATGCACCTTCACAGACAACTCATCTCCTGCAAATGCATACTACTATGTCACCTGCCAGACCCCAAACAAGGAAGAGTCCTCAATTTCAATTAGCCCGCCCAGATATCCAGAAAATTTAAAAGTTCAAAGGATAAGAAATAACAGAATAATAACTTGGAATCAAGTTCAATTAAAAATGGATGGAAGCCCTTTAAATTTATTAAATTATGAAATTTACAGATCCCTTTCACCAGATTTTATTCCAGACTTTAAAGACAAATCAAATTATATAAATAGCACAACAGAGACACAATACATTGACACCCCCCCAGATAGCCAGACCTATTATTACAAAGTTATGGCAGTGGACTTGAAAGGGAACGGCGGACCGTATTGAGGCCAAGAGTGAAAGGTGAAAAGTGAAAGGTGAAAGGAGGCATTTATGAAAGTGGAAGATTTGGATGTTTTTAAAAATTCTCACAACCTTACACTTGCAATTTATAAAATTACAGAAAAATACCCAGAAATTGAAAAATTTGGATTGATCTCACAAATGAGGAAGTCAGCAAGTTCTATTTGTATGAATCTTATGGAGGGTTCATATAGAGAAGGGAGAAAAGAGCTAATTTATTTTATAAATATTTCAAAAGGATCCTGCGGAGAAATCAAATATCAATTGCTTTTATCAAAAGATTTAAATTACATAAATGAAGAAGAATATAATTATTTAAATCAAAATGTAAAAAGAATTGCTGCAATGCTTTCAGCTTTAATAAAAAGCTTGAAATCTTCCAAACATGCCAAATAAAATGGTTTTACACCCTTCACCCTTCACCTTTCACGAGCAATGCTTGAACAAATTCTTTCAAACTGTGGTATAATATATTGAAAAAAATTTATAAGGAGGTAGTATGAAAAAATTTTTACTAATTTTGTTTTATTTGATGTTAGCAACTTTTTTGCTTTCATCAAATATGGGTTTTAAGCTGACAAAGACCTTAATTTTTCAAGATCCAAACTATTTAAACACAAACTGGATCTCCCTGCCTTACTATTACCTCACTGGAACAGTTACAGCAGAAAATGTTTGTGATGACATTGGAGGAACTTGCAATACACTTGGGAATTGCACAGTTGGGAAATGGGATGTTTCAACAAATACTGGTTCAACATGGGCCTGTCAGACAACAAAAGGGACACCTTTTACAATAAATCCTGGTGAAGGAATTTATGTCCAGCCAAATGCAAGTGTTGATTTTGTAATTGTTGGCTCACACAATCCAACCCTTTCCCTTACTTTGACTTTTCAGGATCCAAATTATTTAAACACAAACTGGATCTCAGTCCCATACCATACAACTGTTACAACTGCTGAAGAGTTATGTGATGAAATTGGTGGGACCTGCAATACCCTTGGAAATTGCACAATTGGAAAATGGGATGTTTCAACAAATACTGGTTCAACATGGGCCTGTCAGACAACAAAAGGGACACCTTTTACAATTTCTGTAGGTGAAGCAGTCTATGTTCAGCCAAATGCAACAATAACTGGCTATATCCCATCCCATTATTAATTTTTAAGGAGGTTATATGAGAAAAATATTTTATTTAACAATTTTGTCTTTATTTATTTCTTCAATTTCTTATTCTGGTTGTACAACGCCTGGTCTGGATTGGAGGCATTTAACTACATCCTGGGGAAACAATTTTTCACCTTATGCCCAGCCACCTGGCTATCTCCTTATCTATGCCTGGCTGGGAGCTGGAACTAAAGGAAGAATTGACTCTTTCCGTGGAACTGGCCAATGTGGAAATTATGGAGTTATAATTCTTGATTGGTATGGGTATGGTTATACAGATTATGCATGGTGGAATTTTGGGACTTGCTCAACCCTTGTCTCCTGTATTGAAACAACTGATTACATGGTCCTTGTTGCATATAATCAAATAAATGATGGAACTGCAAACCATCAAACAAAGTGGATTGTTGACCATTGCAATAGGGTCTCAAACACGTTTAACTTTGATGACTCAAATGGTGTAGGTCAAAATATGTTTGAGCTTTCTGCATTAAACATTACAAATGCCACAAAAGTTTCTGGTTCTTGCACAGCAGCAGATCCTTGCACAATTGATGTAACTGTTTCAATTCCTACAATTGGTGGTGTCTATGGAGATGGAAGTATTAACCCCAGAACAAACACCCTTGCAGGTGCAGTTATTATGATGAAACAATCTGCCTCAGCTCCAACAACTGGAAATGAGACAAGTTGGCTTCCAGTTTTAGATCCTGAAAATGATCAGTATTTTAACTTCAGCGAGCTTGGTGGTGTGACAACCAAGACCTTGAGGATTTCTGGAATTACCTCTTCAGATAACATTTACTTATCTTATAAGCCAATTCTTCAGTACTCAGGTGCTTGTGCAACACCTACAACTTGCTCAGCAGTTGAACTTTCAGCCCTTGATGCAGCTGGTTTTGACATTGGCTATGTCACATCAAATTCACCACCAATTGTTCCAACACCCGTTACAATTTCATCCTTTACAGCAAGATATACAGACTTACAAAATGTTCAAATTGATTGGGAGACTGCCTCAGAGACAAATGCATTGGGATTTTTCTTATACCGTTCCCTTGATGGACAAAATTGGACAAAGATAAATCAAAATATAATCCCTGCAAAGGGGCAAGGGGGAGCTGGTGCCACATATACTTATAATGACCAAGTTCCAAAACAAAGAACTTATACAAAATATTATTACAAGTTAGAAGAAATTTCAAATAACGGAGAAAGAATAGCAGAAGTTACCACAGAAACCATCCGATAATCTTAGGGGCTAAATTTACTTAGCCAGTTTTATTAGGATTTTATGGGGGCGGAATTTTATTCCGCCCTTTTTTGGGGCAAACAAAGGGCTTGTGTCAAAAGTTTAAACATATTTTTTTGAGGAAACCCCTATTCCCAGCTTTAAATCCTTACCATTATTATGTATTATTTTAAACCCTTGTTTTTTTTAGAATTTCCTTCCCTTTTTAAATTCTTATTTTTTCCCTATCCTTTTTATCCCACCCCAAATTTTGGTTGCACAAGCCCTTTCTTTATTAATATGTAAAATTTTATCAAATTTAATGCTGTTAACACCTATCCCATTCCCCTTTTACCTTCCTCAATCCCCTCAGTAAAAATCTACCAAACCTTAATCTGTTTTTTATCGTTCCTATTACCCCTTCTCACTCTTGTCCAAAATAAGAATTTAAAAAAACCTCCTACTTGGTAAAATAAAAAAGAAAACCAAACAGGAGGTAATCTATAAATAAATTTAACAATTTATTCTCTCAAATTTTATCATTTGTTTCAAGGATTTGTCCTTGCAACTTTAAAATCTTAAAGCTTTTTCCAACTTTAAAATCACAACCTTTTGATTTAAAATTTCCTCTGAAAAAGGGAT
>FWPU01006425.1_pt1 | contig 23512 bp, 18 predicted proteins | sample 2228361 | NCBI WGS metagenome assembly FWPU01 (sample SAMEA103939777, study PRJEB20133) | metagenome
GATCGCGGCGCATCGTTCGCAGCCGCTCCTTCGAGGAGACGCTCGGCTAGATCCGTAGCCTCAACAAGCGCATCGGTAATGCGGTTGCGCTGGCGGCACAGCTTAGTCACGAGAAAGCGAAATGCATCGGAATCCGACGCCAGATGGGCGAGCTCCTGCATCGGCGCGAGTCCCGGCAGCAGCGGCAATTGCAGCGCCGGATCCATGTCGTACGGACCGTGTATCGTGAAGAGTGCTGGATTGAGGATACGCGAGAGACGCAGCAGTCCGCGATTGTGTCGCTCAGGATCGCCCACAGATGTGAGCCGGAGCCGTTGCGCGGCCGCCGCAAATCGCTCAGCAGCAGTGATGGCTTCGCTAAGATCGACGTGCATGCCAGCGGCATTCTGCAGGCCAGAGAGATGTGTCAGAAAATCGCTGGCCGTAGGGACAAAGTCGAACGGAAGGATGTCCGGGCAGCACATGCGGGTAACCAGTGTCAGATAGATACGGGTGTCGGCTGCCAGGATCTCAGGATCGGCCTTGTCGAGGGTATCTTCGCGCGAATGCCACCAGTACGCGCCGCCGCAGCCACCGACCGCTTTTCGGTCAGGGTGATCAAGCGGCAACATGCGGAACGCGCCCAGGCTCGGCAGCCCGATCCCGAGAAACGATTGGTCGCCAGCGCGTAGCGGCCGCCGGATCGCTGGCGTTTGCCCGGTCAATTCGGTGATCACCGCAGCGGTCACGGCCTCGACCTCGCCGGTGTTGTACCGGCAATCCCAGACCGCCGATTCTCGGACTCCCGGCGAATCGATATTCAGGTAGCCGATGGCGTGATCACGCAACGTGCGGAACTGGGTATCGGCGTACCACGTTGAGCCGGAGTACCGGCCAGTGGAATGTCCTGGCCACCAGCAGAAGCGGACGCCACGGCGCAGCGTATCCTGGTGCCTGGCAAGCACGCGAGCCATCTCGATAAGCGCAGCATCGCCGGTGGCGTTGTCCGTGATCCCTTCGTACCAGGAGTCAATATGCGCGCCAACCAAGAGGAAGTCGTCGCTGCTGGCTCCAGGGATAGACGCCACAACGAGCGGTAAGCGCATCCACGCCGTGTGGACTTGCGTCGTCAGGCGTACTCGCACCGTGCCGCTGGCCAGACACGCGGCGAGGCGCTCACCGCTGGCTTTGGTGAGCCCGAGGACGGGGATTGCTGGCAAATCTCTGGCCGTTTCAGGCGTGGGCGTGCCCCAGACGCTTCCGGCGATCATCTCGTGGATGACGTGCTCATCCGAAGGCCAGATATGGATATGGCCCGCTGCGCCACGATCTTGCGCCCGGCGAATGCCATCCGGGCCGCCGTCGGTCGTGAGGACGACCTTTCCCGCGACATCAAGACCCGCGTAATCAGCGGCGACAGTCCGATGAGAAAAGATCATTGCGCCGGGCGGAGGAGCCGCAGCCGGGACAAAGACCAGCTCGGCCTCGATCCCGGTGGGCGGGGTCGCGGCGCTGAACGAGCGCGTGCGAACAGGAATCCGCTCGATCTCGTTCCCGTGCGCGTCGAGCACAGCAAGCGACGCTTCGAGAGGCCAGGAGATGAGCGAGTCGAATTCAAGGACATCCACCTCAAGGCCGTAGGCGCGCACGGTGTCCGCCACATAGTGCGCGGCGCGTCGCTCGTCCTCGCTGCCGCTGTCCCGAAACAACGTGCTGAATACGTCAAGGTGAGCAGTGAGGCGCGCCGGAGACACCTCCTGCCGCAAGGCAGCTTCAAACGCGCGATCGACCGCGCCGCGACTCGCCATGGTGCGCTCCTCCTCCGCGCTCATCTGTCCGTTACTGGCATGGCTGGCCCATGGTAAGGACCTGTGGACTTCCCTGCGGGATCGCACTCGCAACGCTCTGTGCTCGCTTTGGGGGGACGGGGTACGACCGCTTGCTGTGGCTCAGGCCGGAGGAAACCAGCAGCTCGGCCATCCGCAGCGCAGCCTGCAAGGGATTGACCACAGGCACACCGAGGACTTGCTGCAGCTCAGCCGCACGGAATGAGAGGGTGCCGCAGCCGAGGATGAGAACATCGGCGCGATCATCTTCGATGACCCGGCGACTGACCTCGATCAGGCACGCGAAGGTGCGGTCCCGGTCCTTGTTCAATTCGAGCACCGGAATGCCGATTTGCCGGACGGCGGCCAGCTTCGCCGCCACGCCGGTGAGCAGCGCACGGTTCTCCAGCGGCCGGACGACGCTCTCCAGCACCGTCACAATGCCGAAGCGGTGGCCAAGCCCGGCGGCGACGAGCATCGAGGCGGCGCCCGGCCCGACAACGGGGATCGAGACCAGCTCGCGCACCGCGTCAATGCCTGGGTCTCCGAAGCAACCAGGCACGATCGCATCGAAGCCTTCCCGCTCCAGCTCAACCGCCAGCTCCATAAGCGGCGGCACGAGGAGATACTCTTCCCACATGGATTCGATGCTGGCCGGGCCACCGCGCGTCTGCCGGGATTCCACGACGACGCCGGGAGAGACGAACTGCTGCAGCGCCGCCTCCCGTCCAGCCGGGCCGATGTAGCAGATACGCATGGGCTATCCCTCCCCCTGGCACGGATCACTCGCGATGCACCAGTCAGGCCAGCGCTCCTTCGACGAGCTCTCGCGCTTGCTCAAGCGTCCAAACCAGCCGGTTCTGACCACGAGCCAGCGTCGCAATCAGGATGCCTCGCTCAGCGACATCGTCCTTTGCCCGTGCCAGAGCCAGGGCAGGAGCGAGATCGGGAAGTGGCGGCACCTCCATGGCCGGATCGTGATGGAACGGGGTGGTCCGGCTGTAGTTAACCGGCACAAGCAGTCGCGCGAGGCGACGCTGAACCCAGTTGAAGCGCCGCGCTTCCGGTGCGCTTGGGGAAGCAGTCGCTGGCGCAGCCGCGTAGAAGCGCTCGAACGCGTCGTCGAGCGCGTCGATCGCGGTGCGAGCGGGATTGAAATCGAAGGCATCTCCTGCGGCCTCGGCATACCGCTCAACGGTGGTCCGGAATTCCTGCATCGTCACCCGCCAGTCAAACGGATGCAGTGGCGCATTGAGCACCCGCAGGAGCGAAGCCGCGTACATCCGCATGTCGCGCAGGAGATTGTCGCGATCGGCGATTTCCAGCGTATCGTCTTCGGTGTGCCAGGCAATGTTGCCACCGCAGCCACCCACCGGGTAATAGCCTTTTTCTGCTTGCTGCTCTGGCGACATTGTGGAGCTGAGCATGTAGAAGGAGCTGATCCCGATGCCGTTGAATGAATAGTCGCCAGCGCGCGGAGGACGCTCCGTCTGCGGCGTGATGCCGGTCGTCTCGCGGATGACCGCGTCAACGAAGGGCTCAGTCTCGCTCATGGCTGTCAAGTCATTGTAGGTTGACGCCCAGCGACACCCTGGCGAGTCACAATTCACCTGGGCAACGCAGCCTTTGGCCAGCTCTATGCCGAAGGCGTCGGCGTACCAGGTCGAGCCAGCGTAGCGGCCATGGGAATGGCCACTCCACCAAGCGATGCGCAGCGTCCGAGCAAGGTGATCGCGGTGTTGCCAGAACACACGCGCCAGTTCGAGCATCGTCGCGTCGCCGGTGGCGTTGTCTCCAATGCCGACGTGCCACGAGTCAATGTGACCGTGCAAGAGAACAAACTCGTCCGGAACGGTCGCCCCCGGAATCTCGGCGACGAGGATGGGAATCGGCCGCCAGCCGGTATCCACGCGCGTCGAGAGCGCGACGCGCCCACCGCGTTTCGCCAGAGCGATGAGCTCTTGGCCGTCGGGATGGTTGACTCCAATGACCGGGATGGTTGGCTGGCGATCTCGGGAATCGATATCGGGCGTGCCCCAGATCGTTGTGACAATGCTCTCGTGGATAGCCGTACCCGGATTGACGAAAATGCCAGCGAGCGCCCCGGCGTTCATGACATCCAGGACGCGACCAGGCGCAGGCATGCCATCGGCAATCACGATCTTCCCGCGAACATCGAGTCCAGTGAAATCCAAGCCATACGACCAGTCGTCCGCCACGTCTTCGCGGATGCGCGGTGGAACGTAGACCAGATCACCAGTGATTTCCTGGCCATCTGTCGATACGGACATGGCCACCGTCTTTGCCCGGTAGCTGCGTCCGCCTGGGGCATCCACCCGCAATGTTGCTGCAATCGGGATGGAGATGAAGCAGACCGGTTCATACAAGCGGTGCGGCACTCCCCATTCCGCTAGGCGCGCCATGAGGTAGTCAACGGCTTCTCGCTCCTCCGCCGAGCCGGACAGCCGGACGAGCGTCGCAAACCGTTCGATCGCCGCCCACGGCGCATCGAGGGAAATGCTGTCCAGAATCTCCCGCTCAAGCGCCGGATCCTTCCACGCGCTCAGACCCACGCGCGTCACTGTTTCGCTCATGACTACTCCTTGAATGTGATGACGGCTCAACGTCTCGTTGTCACTGGTTAACCCATGCTACGGCATGAGCACGACCTTGCCGAAAGCGTCGGGTGCTTCGACCCGGTGGTGGCCTTCGGCAGCGGCGGTCAGCGGCAGGACGGTGTCAATTATCGGAGTGATTGCGCCGGTGCTGAGAAGATGGACCACGCTCGTGAAATCCTTCCAGTTACCCATTGGGGCGCCAAGAATCCGCCGGTGCCGCTGGTAAAGCTCGCGAATGTCGAAGGTGGGCATGTTGCCCGCCGTGGCCCCGCAAACGACCATCCGCCCGCCGCGCGCCAGACTCCTGATGCTCTCTTGCCAGGTTGCGCCGAGCGGATCAACGACGATCTCAACGCCCCGGCCGCCGGTGCGCTCCAGGACGTCCACGGAAAATGCGCTGCGTGAGTCGAAGGCGGCGACTGCGCCGTGCTTGATCGCTTTCTGGCGGCGTTCCGGTGAGCTCGCTGCGGCATACACTGTCGCTCCGGCATGTCGGGCCAGGACCAGCGCGGCCGACCCGACACCGCCGCCCACCCCGAGGATCAGCACCGACTCTCCCGCTTGCAGCTTGGCTGCTGTCATAAGCATGCGCCAGGCGGTCGTGTAAGCCACTGGCATGGCCGCTGCCTGGACAGGATCGACACCGTCGGGAAGCCTGAGCAGATTCGCAGCCGGCGCAACCGCGTATTCGGCCATCGCGCCGGGCGTGTGCTCTCCGAAGATGCGGTACTCCAGGCATTGCGTCTGCTCACCGGCAAGGCAATAGTCACACCGGCCACAATACAGACTTGGGTACAAGACGACGCGGTCGCCCGGCTGGACGGCGGTCACGTCCGGACCAGTTTCCACCACCTCGCCCGCGCAGTCGCTTCCACTGATGATCGGGAAATTCGGCTCTTTCCACGGGAAGATGGGGCCAGGTGGCCCACTGCGTGCCCAGATATCCAGCCGGTTGATGGAGGTAGCCCGGACGCGAATGAGGGCTTCACCGGGTCCGGGCCGGGGGCACGGGATCTCCTCATACCTCAGCACGTCTGGCCCGCCGTGCTGCCGAATCACGATGGCGTGCATGGTGGCCGGTCGCTCGCTCATGCTTCAATGCCTACTCCATGCTCAACCACGCTCCTGGCCTGGCGCAACGTCCAGCGCAGGCGGTTCAAACCGCGCTGCAGGCTGATTTGGGCAGCGTAGTACTCGTGCGATTCTGGCTCGGCCACGGCAAGGATTTTGGCCGCGTTCGCAAGATCGGGCAATGCCGGAATATTCTGTGCCGGATCCTGGCGGAAGCGTCCCTCCCGCGCATAGTTCACGGGGATGAGCAGTCGCGCTAGCTGCCGCTGGACGGCGGTCGCCGCCCGCGCTCCGGTGTCACCCGGCGCCGCGCTCACAAGGTCGTCAAGGCCAGCGTAGAAGCGATCAAGCGTGTCGCGCAGCGCTTGAAGATCCTCATGCGCTGGAGAGAAATCGAAGCGATCGTGCGCTTGAGCCTGGTACATCTCTAACGCCTTGGCGAACGAATCGAGCGTTAGACGGAAATCGAAAGGGGGAACCGGCGCGTTGGCAGCCCGCCAGACCGCGGTGGCATAGAGCCTGATGTCTCGGAGGAGATTGTCACGATCGGCAATCTCCAACGTGTCGTCCTCGGTGTGCCAGGCAATGTTTCCGCCGCAGCCACCAACGGCGTAGTATCCCTTCTCTTTGCGGAGTGCTTCCGGCATGGTGCTGCTGAGCATGAAGAAGCCGGAGATGCCAATGTTGTTGAACGAGTAATCCCCGGCGCGGAGCGGCCGTGCCCAGGTCGGCTCCTGGCCGGTCACATCGCGGATGGTGGCAGCGGCCAGCGGTCCGGTCTCCTCGGTCCACATCACATCGGTATAGACCGTGGCCCAGCGACAGCCGGGAGAGTCGCAATTGACCTGAGCAATACAGCGCTCGGCAAGTTCCAGCGCGAACGTATCTGCATACCAGGTGGAACCGGCATAGCGGCCGTGCGAATGCCCGCTCCACCAGGCGAATCGCACGCTGCGCGCCAGATGCGGCTGAAACTGCTTGAAGACACGAGCGACTTCGAGAAGGGTGGCGTTGCCGACCGCGTTATCCCCGACGCCATAATGCCAGCTATCGTGGTGACCGTGGAAGAGCACGAACTCGTCCGGGAGGGCGCTTCCCGTCACTTCGGCAACGAGCACCGGGATTGGCCGCCAGCGCGTATCGAGATTCGTTGAGAAAGCGACACGCGCCTGGCCAGTCTTGGCTCGCTCAATCAGCAGCGACCCCTGGGGCTTGTTCACGGCGATGATAGGGATCGAGGGCTGCCGCCCCATCGAATCCAGGTCCGGCGATCCCCAGATCGTCGTGCAGATACCCTCGTGGATGCGCTCGCCAGGACCGACGAAGACGGCCGCGATCGCGCCCTTTGCGGCAATATCGGCGACTTTGGCGGGCATCGGCATGCCTTCGGTGATCACGACCTTGCCCGCAAGATCACCGCCAGCGATCTCGCCGGCGCTGAAGATGGTGGTCACGTCCCGGGCGTATCCGGTCGGCACATAGACAAGATCGCCTTCACGCTCTTCGCCGCCGGTCGAAACGGACATAGCGGGCGTTTTGGCCTGAATCGCCAGCGATGGGTCATCGAGCAGCCGCAACGTCGCGCCGAGTGGCCAGCTTACGAACAGCGTTGGCGTGTAGACCCGGTACGGAATTCCATAATCATCGAGCTTCCTCGTCAGATAGGCAATGCCCTGGCGCTCGTCGTCATTGCCAGAAAGGCGGACGAGCGTTGCCAGCCGCTCGACCGTCGCCCAAGCCTGGTCGATAGAGACGGCGGCCTGAATCTGCTGCTCGACATCTGGCTGCTTCCACGTTGTGAACGACACGCTCATCCTCCTGTACTGCTCCCAGGACAACGGTAGCCCCTACGAAGCCACGCTCATCGGTCCGGCAATCGCTCCTCCTTTGACCACGAGCCGGATTCGCTCAACCGCGGCAATGTCCTGCAACGGGTTCCCGGCGACAGTGATGACGTCCGCCAGCTTGCCAGGCTCCAACGAGCCCACCCGATCCTCAATGCGGCAGCATTGCGCTGCCCGGATCGTGGCCGCTTGCAGCGCGGCGAGGGAGGACATGCCCCAGCGAACCAGGCACTGGATCTCAAACGGCAGCAGACCGTGCATGCTGTCGGTGCCGACCGCCAGGTTGACGCCGGAGGCGACGATGGCGCGAAACCGCTCCTCCGCTCGGGCGCGGGCTTCGATCAGCTTCGCCATCACAACAGGATTATCCCGGTCGCCCTGCTCGATGCCCGTCGGGTGCAGCAGGATTGCCTGCGTCAGCACAACCCAGGCACCCCGCTCCGCGATCAAGGCCAGGTCATCGTCGGTGGCCATTGAGGCGTGCTCGATGGTACGGATCCCTTCTTCGACGCCGAGCCGGAGGCCGGGACCGCCAATGGCGTGTGCGGCGACATACGTTCCCGCGCGTTCCGCTTCCTCGACGCAGACCCGGATCTCCTCCCGGGAGTAACTGGCCCGCGTGATGCCGCCTCCGCGCGTCGAGCTGACGCCGCCAGTCACGAACATCTTGAGAAAATCCGCCCCGGCATAGAGATTTTCGCGCGCTCCTTTCCGGATCTCATCAACGCCGTCGAATGCCGAGCGGGCACGGCCATGCCCATTGCTTTGCGTGATCATGCGGGTCGAGATCAGCAACCGGGGACCGGCAACCGTGCCACGCTCGATTTCCTCTTTGAAGGCAACATCAAGCCAGTTTTCCTCGCCCATGATCCTGGCGGTGGTCACCCCGGAATCGAGCATCCGGCGCAGGTTACCGACCCCGCGCATCGTCTGGCGCTCAACCGGTTGCAAGAGCTGGCCCACCTGGTTGCCTAAGCCGGGAATGATCGTGATGTGCGTGTGCGCGTCAATCAATCCGGGAAGGATGCATTCGCCTGGACGATGGCTCACGGGCACGTCGCTCGGAAGCGGCGTTTCGCCATAGCGACCGACGCGCGCGATCCGTTCCCCGTCAATCAGGACGACTCCATCCGACACGGGCTCTGGTGCAAGCCCGTCCCACACCCAATCCGCGTGAATTGCCCAAGCCACGTCCATCCCTCCACAGGAACCTGCTTCACCGGCATCGCTGGTGCGCGTGCCGGCCACGACCAGCCAGCGGCGCGGGTCGCAGTGCTCAGTCAGCCGCTGTGCTCACGCGCTCCATGCCGCCGTGCAGGAAACAGCGCACGGTGACACCATTGACGTTGACTGGTGGTGGGGCGTGCGCCGAGCAGATGGGCATTGCCGCTGGGCAGCGTGGATGAAACGGGCAACCGCGTGGCACATGGATGGCGCTGGGGATACCCCCCTTGATCGGGAGCGCCCGTTCCGGACGCCCCGGCTCAGGAATCGGAATGGCGGCGATGAGGGCCTTGGTATAGGGGTGTTGCGGAGCGTTGATGATCCGCGTGGTTGGCCCCATCTCCACGATCTGGCCCAAGTACATGATGGCGGTTGTGTCGCAGAGATAGTGAATCAGCGAGAGATCGTGCGAGATATAGATCACGGTCAGGTTCTGGCGCGCTGTCAGCTCCTTGAGCGTATTCAGGATGCCCGCGCGCACCGAGACATCGAGCATCGAGACTGGCTCGTCGGCGATCAGCACGTCGGGGTCGAGGACGAGCGCCCGGGCCAGCACCACACGCTGGAGCTGGCCACCGGATAACTGGTGGGGATATTTCTGGAAAAAGGCTTCGGCCGGGCGCAGGTGGACATCATGCAGCGCTTGGCGGACGCGCTCGATCCGTTCCTGAGCATTCTCGGCCACCGCGCGTAGGATCGTGAAGCGCGGGCTGAACGACTCATACGGGTTTTGGAACATCAATTGGACGCGCCGGCGAAACGTCTTGAGCGACTGGCCTTTGAGGGCTCCCAAGTCCTGGCCGTCAAACCGGATCGTGCCACTTGTCGGCTCGAACAGCTTGAGCAGGAGCTTGGCGGTCGTGCTCTTGCCGCACCCGCTTTCTCCGGCAATACCGAGCACCTCGCCCCGATGAACATCAAACGACACCCCATTGACGGCGCGGACGATCTGGCGTCGTCCCGCGAGACCGGCCAGCAGCCCGCTGCCGACCGGAAAGTGCTTGACCACATCGCGCACCTCAATCAGCGGGCGCGCTGCCGCCTGATCCCCGCCGCCTGGCGCCTGCGCAACCATCACGCCACTCCTGTCTGCCACGTCTCGGCCAGCCGCGCTTGCGCTCGCAGGCGCTCCGCCTCCGGCCACCGGTGGCAGGCCACCTGGTGCCCAGGAGCAACGGTGGTGAGCGGCGGCTCCTCGATCCGGCAACGCTCGACCGCAAACGGACAGCGCGTGTGAAAGCGGCAGCCGCGTGGGGGCTCGATGAGATCGGGAGGGTACCCTTCGATCGAGATCAGTGTTTGCTGGGGCCGGTAAAGATTGGGAAAGGCGTTTTGCAGGCCGAGCGCGTAGGGATGGAATGGCTCACGGAAGAATTGCTCCACGCTCGTCCATTCCATGATCTTGCCGGCGTACATCACCGCCACCTCGTCGCACGTTTCCGCGACGACCGAGATATCGTGGGTGATCATGATGACCGACAACTGTAACCGTTCTTGCAGCTCCCGGAAGGTGCGCAGCACCTGATGCTGGACAATCACATCGAGGGCCGTGACCGGCTCGTCGGCAACGATGAGGTCGGGATCGAGGGCGAGCGCCATGGCGATGACCGCGCGTTGCCGCATCCCACCAGAGAACTCGTGCGGGTAGTTCTCCAACCGATCGGCTGACAGGCCAACGAGCGCAAACAGCTCTTTGGCCCGCTCCATCGCCTCCGCGCGCGATTGGCCTCCGCGGGTGACGAGCACCTCCAGGAGCTGATCGCCAACCCGGTAGACGGGATCGAGCGCATCCATGGAGGATTGCGGCACCATGGCGATCTCCCGCCAGCGAACCCGGCGCATCGCCTCCTCCGGTAGTGCCAGCAGATCCCGCCCTTTGAAAAGGATCTGGCCACCCGTAATGCGGCCGTTCCGTGGCATGACCCGTAGCAGTGCCCGGCCGGTCGTCGTCTTGCCGCAGCCACTTTCGCCGATCAGGCCAAGATGCCGGCCTTTATCCAGCGTAAAGGAAATCCGGTCAACGGCTTTCATGACGCCGCGCCGGGTTAGGTAGTCAATGCTCAAATCGTTGATGGCAAGCAATGTCATCGCAAGCTCGCACAGATATTCCGACTCATTCTGTTATCGCTCCCGGAGGCGAGGGAAGAGCAGCTCCTCATATCCCCGGCCAATGAAGAATCCCGCCATCACGGCTAGCATGATGCACACACCAGGCGGCACAAACCAGTAGTACGCGCCCCGGGCTAATGCCTGGCTGACGTAAGCGTCTTGCAACATGAAGCCCCAGCTCACGACCGTCGGGTCGCCGAAGCCGAGGAAACTGACCGACGCCTCGGTGAGAATCGCCCAGCCGATCGCCAGTGTGCCGTAGAGAAACGACAGGGCGAGGATGTTTGGCGCGATGTAGACGAAGATGATGCGCCAGGCGCTGGCACCGGAGACCCGCGCGGCCTGGACGAAGGCGCGCTCCCGCACCGTCAGCACCTGGCTGCGGATGACCCGGGCAGTGTCACGCCAGAGGAGCAGCGCCATCGCGAGGACGACGTTCCAGATGCTGGGCTTGAGAAAGGCGACCAAGACGATGACGAAGGGCAAGAAGGGAATGCCGAAGGCGATATCGGTCAAGCGCATCAGCAGCGTGTCAACCCAACCGCCGAAGTATCCGGCGACCAGCCCAACAATGGTCCCGATACAGGCCACGAAGAAGGCTGCGGTGAAGCCGACGAAGAGGGCGGGCCGGGTGCCGTAGATCAACTGAGAAAAGATGTCCCGGCCGATATTCGTGGTACCGAGCGGGAATTGCCAGCTTGGCTTCTGGTTGGTCAGCCAGAGCCCGTCCTTTTCCATGACCGCGTGGGGATCATGCGGGGCAAGCACCGGGGCAAAGATGGCGACAGCGAGCATCACGGCGTAAATGATCACCCCGGCCAGGGCAAACCGGTCTCGCTTCAGGATCTCCACGGTTGGCCCGAAGAACCCAGTCAGCCGGGCCAAGCGCGACGGCGCCTCGACGCGAGTGACAAGCTCAACGCTGCGCGCGGTATCCGTCATGCCTCGGCCCCCCTCCGGCCCGCGGCGACTCGCGGATCCAGCGCGCTGTACAGCACGTCTGCCAGGAAGTTCATGATGACAATCACCAGCGCAATCAGGAGAAACGCGCCCTGGGCCAGGGGATAATCGTGCCCTTGCACCGCGCGCACCAGAATCCGGCCGATTCCAGGCCAGCTAAAGACCGTCTCGATGACGACGTTGCCCCCAACGGCGTAGCCGATCCCGAGCGTGAGCGCCGTCACGATCGGCAGGAGCGCGTTGCGGGCTGCATGGGCAAGCATGATGCGCCATTCGGGCAGCCCCTTCATCCGCGCCATCACGACGAAATCCTCGTCTAGGACTTCGAGCATATTGGAGCGCATCAGCAGGAGCGGCAATCCCTGGAGGTAGATAGCCAGGGTGACGGCTGGCAGAACCAAGTGGCGCCAGAAGTCGCCGGAGGCGAGCTGCTCGAAGATCGAACCGTAAATGGTGCCCGGGCTTGCCACGCCGGACGACGGGAACCAGCGGAGCTTGAAGGAAAAGAAGGAGAGCAGCAGCATCCCGACGAAGAACTCGGGCGCGGCGCGCGTCATGAGGGCGAAGAGAATGCCACCGCCTTCCAGCTTGGTTCCCCGGCGCCAGGCGAGCAATGCGCCAGCGACCACACCGAACACGTACGCCAGGAGCAGGGCCGTGCCCGTGAGCAGGATCGTGTTGGGGAAGACATCCATCAAGATGTCGAAAACCGGGCGGCGTTGGAAGAAGGAATTGCCCAGGTTCCCGGTGGCGACATTCTTGAGGTAGTAAAGGTATTGCACCGCGAGGGGCTCATCGAGGCCGAATTGCCTGCGTATAGCGCGTTCCTGCTCTTCAGTGAAGGTGGGGTCAATGAACGCAGTCAGCGGATCCCCGGGCATCAGCCGGAACATGAGAAAGAGCACGGTCACGATGACCCACAAGACGAGGGCCATCTGAATCAGGCGGCTGAACAGGTAACCAGCACGGGAAGAGAGCATACAGGACGACCTTGCTCGCGTGCGCTCGGCGTGGCGCGCTCAGGCCACGCAGTGGACAGATCTAGCTCCCCTTCTCCGCCAGGACTTGGGAGAAGGGGAGCATCCGCGATGTGAGGCGCTAGGCGCTCCCCGTCTCTAACGTCTCAGTCTTACCCTCTGGATACAGGAGGAAACCATCGTCGTCCCAGGAGTAGCCGGCTTCCTCCAGGATCTTGCGCGCGCCCTCAATATCAGCGGTTGCATAGTCGGGCAAATTCGGCGCGTGCCAGAACTCAAGCGCCTTGGAGACATGGGAATCCGCGATGGTGGCAAAGCCCTTGAAGATATTGGCGACGATCTGATCCTTGCCGATAGCCGTGGCCATGGCCCGGCGAAGCGCGGGATCATCGAGCGGTGGCCGCCGCTCATTCGGGGCCAGGAAGCGGAACCCCACCACGATGGTGGACACCATCGCCAGATTGTCGCTTGACTCGACCGTCTGCTTGAGAAGCTCGGCATCACCGGTGTAATCGGAGAGGAAGTTGATCTCGCCGCTTTGGAGTGCGCCGAGCGCCGCGGCGACGTTCGGCATGTCGCGCAAGATCCAGCGGCTCATCTTTGGCGCGTCGAAGTGGTCGGGATTGGCTTCGAGAATAATTTCCTGCGAGCGTGCCCAGTTGACGAACTTGAACGGTCCAGAGCCGACCGGCCGCTCCTCTTGATAATCCTGGGCGTTCTGGTCCTCCTTGGTAGCCAAGTCAGCGAGAATCGGCTCCCAAATGTGCTTCGGGATGAGATTGATCTTGGCGAGTCCGGCGGTCTCGAACGCGGCATACGGGGCTTTGAGCTTGAACTGTACCTGATTGTCGCCCACAGCCGTCACCGATTCGATTGGTGCGACGAAGGGCTTGTACATTGGCGCCTCGTCGCCTGCTGGGGCCTGGAAGCTGAAGATGACGTCATCAACAGTTACCGGTTGCCCATCGTGCCACTTCATGCCCGGGCGAAGGGTGCAGACAACGGTGACATCATCGGTCCACTCCACGCGCTCGGCGGCGTAGGGCTCGGGTAGGCCATCGGGATTGATGCGCATCAAGCGGTCCCAGAGCAGCTCGGTGATCCAGGAGTCGGTGCCGCCTGAGATGTAGAGGGGGTTGATCGCCTGGACGACGGCCTGGGTGTTCAGGATCATGTCCTTTTGGTCAGTGAGCGGCGTGGCGCGGACGAAGGTCCAGTAATTCTTGATCCCGATCCCCTTGGCCTCAATGATCGTATTGGGATCCCAAATGGCCTTGTTGTAGGCGTAGGACTGGTGCGGATAGACGAAGAAGATATACGGCTGGTCGTTGGCGACGATTTGCTGAATCTGATAGATGATTTCCCGGCGTTTTTCACGATCCATCTCGGCGCGCTGCGCCTCAGCGAGCCGGTCGTACTCGGGGTTAATGTACCCGACGAAGTTGTAGCCATTCTCTGCCGTCGAGGAGTGGAAGAGGTTGTAGACGAATTCGTCGGGATCGAGGCGCTCGGGCCGCCCGACCATCTGCCAGGCGGTCATGTCCCATTTGTCGCGGTTGAACCAAACGAGATCGCTCATCTGCTCCCACGGCACGACCTGGATATCGAGATCGAGACCAATTTGCTTGAGCTGATTGGCGGCGAGCTGGATGGATTCGAACTCTTCTGGCACGTTAGCCTGGGGTTGGACCAGCAGTTGGAGCTTGCGCACCCGGCGCGAGCCAACCTGTGCCCGGGCAGGGGCTGATGTAACGGTTGCCAGCGCGCCACCCGCCGCAACGGCGCCACCCAAGGCCGCGGCGCGCCGCATGAGCTCCCGTCGTGATATCTCCGTTGAGGTCAGCGGATGCGCCGGTGCCTGTGCCGAATCGTCACGCCGCGGTGTCATGGGTTTCCTCCTTGTGCTTGGTGCGGCCAGTATGGCCGTCACTCCCGGGTCCTCTGGCGTAGCCCCAAGCCGTCTTGGCGACCGGGATCGCCACGTCACGCCGAAATGACAAAGAGTTTCTGATACCGAAACACGGTAGCGTTCAGGGCAACATGATAGGGGCACGTTCGCAGCGCTGTCAAGCGCGGCAGGCTGCGCTGTACCCGGCGAGCGCTGCTGGGCCGGGCCTTGGGGTTATGTGTAGCTGGCGATCACGTGATGGCTCAGAGTGGTGGAACACTAGCACCTTGACTGAGGAGACAGGAGTGCACTTGGACGGGGAACCCGACCGGCTCACGCTAGCGACACGGATATCAGCCTGTTACCGGATTCATCCAGGTGGTATACTACGCAGCACTTCATTGAACGAGCTTATAGCGCATGGTACCGCCAAAAGCGTCGTACATCATTCCCCGCTCGTTTTGGCCATCGCTTCGCAATCCTTGCTCAGGCAGCGAAAGCGCCCCATCTGCGCGATCGACCTCGCCATTACTTACCGCCGAGGAGGGCTGCGCTCGATTCAGGGTTCCGGCCCTGTGGTACCTGCAGGTCGCCGCGAAATGCAGTGATGAGCTCACGGATGGCGACGCTGCGGGAGGTGACCGCCTGGCTTGGTGGGCGGGATCAGCAGTTCCAGCACCGGCCACGCGTCATTGGTCAGATCGATCGGGATTCGATCACGAGCCATGACGGCAACGCTCCTGCATTCTCACCCGTTGTAGATACCCTCTTAGCCAGGGTACGGTACCGCCTGTTCAGGCGCGTAGTCCGAGCGCTTGGTGATCTTGCCGGTGTCGACCTCGACATCGCCGCCGGGCAGCACCGTCACCTTCATGAGGTCCAGCGGGCGCGGTGCCGGGCCGGCAACCCGTACCCCATTGAGCAGGAAGATACTACCGTGGCAAGGACAGTGGAAGCGCTGCTCTTCGTCGACCCACGGCACCCTGCAGCCGAGGTGGGTGCATTTCCAGTAGAGGGCGAGCACGCCATCTTCGGTGCGAGAAAGGTAGAACTTGCCAGGGGCGTATTCATATGGCTTGCCATTGACGGGCGGGACATTGGCGGCCGAAACGGTCATTTTTCCTCCGAAGGCGCCAGTCTTGTTCGGCCAAATGAACCTCAAGGCTCCGGCCACGAGCTCGGCCAGAACGACAAGGACAGCGCCGAGCGTGGCATTGCGCAGAAAATTGCGCCGGGTGATCCGCACCGCGCCGGCTGACACTTGGCCGAGCAGCATGACCAAAGACAAGAGTATCCGGACTATCCTGGTGCGGGCGCGAGCGATTGTGTCCATGGGCTCTCTCCTCGCATCGCCGGGGAAAGATCGCTGCAGGCTCACGATCCCTTTTGCACGAGCTTGGGTAGGGATGCTGAGAATACCGTGAGAAGAATCTGAGAGGGAAGTATGAGTCACATTGCAGCGAGGTTTTCCCGTCGAGCTCATGCGGCATGAGCCACCTCCGGGGTTCGGGCTAGGGAACGACTTCGATCGGCAGATGCATGCCAGCCTCGTAATGTCCCGGGAGGTAGCAGGCCAACTCTAGTTTGCCAGTCGCTGCTGGCGCGGAAAACACGATCTCGAGAGTCTGGGTGGCACCCGGCGGCAGCTCCTCCTCGTCGATCAGTCCAAGCGCCATATGGTGCATTCCCTCCATGCCCATCCCACCCATTGGCATCGGCGGGATGATCATAAACTCGTGTGGAATCTGCCCTGCATTGGTGACAACGAAGCGATAAGGCACACCAACCTGGAAAGTCGTCTGCGCCGCGGTGATGGTGAACTCCCCGGCCGGGCCACCCAATGTGATTGCGACCTCCTCCGGTGCGAATCCGGCCACGGCCGCCGGTGTCGCAACGGGTGTCGCCATGATTCCCTCCGTAAGGAAGACAGCGACGATCGTCCTGCTGTCATCGGGGCGCAGCCAGGCGATACCGCTGAAATTGCCATGGGGGCCGTGTGGAGCAAGGCCGACTGCCAGGCCGTCGCGTCCCACGACGCCACCGATGGCGCCGCAAGCGACGTAGTCGGCGATCTCTTCTTGACTCTCATGGACATTGATCACAAAGGGTGTTGCTAGGAGGTCGGAGAGCGACACGTCGAGGGTCGTTACGCTTAGCGCCGCAGGGATCGCGGCGGGGTTCCCCTCCATGTGGCCAGAAATTCCTTGTGGAAGCGTCAGATCGGCCAGCGGGTAGGCAGGAATCGGATCGGGGTTCTCACACGTCCCGCGGTGAACGTGAGCTGGGCGTGCTGGAGGGGCATCGCGGATAGCTAGCGATGCTGGGTTGCCAGTGACGGTAAGGAGCCCGACCAGGGCCAGCACTTTGCCGAGCGTCCAAATGCGACGCCAGAGCATCGATGCCATAATCGCACCTCCTCGATTCGGGGTGCTATGCTCCCCAGTGGATCGGAGCCCCAACGAGATCGGGCGCTGCTTCCGGGCTTCGCCCGAACCCGACCGTAAGAAGCGGCGCGTCAAGATCGCATCTGCCCATTCATCAGGATCGTTGCAAACCCGCAACAATCCGTGGGCGCAGTGTCGCGATGTCGAAACGCAGGCTGGAGCCGCACGGCCGGGAACGATGATGGACGCTCATGGGCGTACAAATTCCACACCCCTGGGAACTCAGCATCTATCCCCGCCGGCTGCTCCTGGCGACAGCGCTTCTGGCGGGGATGGCTCTCGCTGCCTGCGGCGCCGGTGGCCCCGGCATGCACAGGACGGATCGCACACAGTTTGCCTCCAACGGCGAACGCATCTACTTCACGGCCACAAGTGACTCGGGCGACGTGATCGCCTACAACGGCGGCCCCGCCCGTGAGGATCGCACCGGTCGCCGCCAACCGCGCTGGCCTTGGGCAGTGGGAGATTTGCCCGTCGCGGCGCTGGCTTTACGACCGCGAGTTAGTCACACAATGGTCACGGGACGGGCCCAAACCGGGCGGATCGAGGCGAATGCGCCAGGAGCGAGAAATCAAGAAACCCGCGTAGGGGCGCGGGTTTCTGGACTCGTCCGGACGGGCCGGACATCTCGTGCCGGGTAAGGGACTCGAACCCCCACGGCCTTGCGGCCACCAGCTCCTAAGGCTGGCGCGTCTGCCAGTTCCGCCAACCCGGCAATCGGGCGGATGCCTACGTTAAGTCTACGGCACCCGCCCCAGGATCGCCACCAGTTCGCTGCTCCCGTCTTTCAGCGGCCATCCGCCGCTTAGCCAACGAGATCTGCTGGCTGTAATGGCACCACACGGCCTCCTCGTAACCAGGTAGTTGTCCTAGGTGGTCGCTCCCGCCCCCAGCACATATCGGGCGAACCAGGCCAAGGTGTCCCGCCAGGCGGCCAGCGCCGCTTCCTGGTTGTACCGCGGTCCCGTGTCGTTATGGAACGCGTGCTGGGTGTTGGGATAGATCTTGAACTCGTGAATCACCCCGGCCGCTTCCAGAGCCGCTTTCAGCTCGTCCCGGCCGCGGTTCGCAAAATCTTCGGGATCGTCCGAATAGATGCCAAGCACCGCCGCGCGGATCATTGGCACCCGATCGAGCGGCGGCGGCGGACCATAGTAGGGCGCTGCTGCTTTCAGCTCCGGAATCGCTGTCGCGGCGAGCCAGGTGATACCGCCGCCGAAGCAAAACCCGGTCATCGCCAGGCGGCTGACATCCGCGATCGGCTGGGTCTGATAGTGGGCGATCGCTGCTTGAAAATCGTCGACATGCCGCATCGGGTCGACGTTGTTGGTGAGCATGGATGGAATCTGGGCGGGATCGGCGATCGCCGCAGTGCCACCGTCGCGACTCAGCAAGTCAACTGCACACGCAAGATATCCCTCCACCGCGTAACGGCGCGCCACGTCGCGGATGTGCTCGGTCAGGCCCCGGTTCTCGTGGCAGATGAGCACGACGGGCAGCGGGCCACCTGCCTCCGGGGTTCCCGCGGTACCAGACGGACGAGCCTGATACGCCATGATCGTCGCGCCGTCACCGGGGAAGGTGATCTCCTCGCCGATGACGCGGGGATCATCGGCCGGAACCGACAGCGGGCTGCGCGGTCCAGCCGGCGGTGATGGCGTCGCTTCCTGCGCAGCCACCGAGCGGCTGAGGGGCTTCACCCCAAGGTGCGTTAGCACCGTCGCCGTTGCGGCCACGCCCCCAGTGATGTGGAGGACACGGCGAACCATGTCGCGCCGCGACATTAGTCCGTCTTGATAGTCCTCGACAAACTCATGGATCAGGTACGTTTCGTACGGGCCAAGGGGCTTCATCTCACCCTCCTTTGCTCGCTCATGACGGGGCTGCGAGCAGTGATGGTGGCGCCTCCCGGTGAGCCGCCGGTACGCATCCATCCTAGCGGAGATCGTCACCGGTGATAGGGGCGCTGGCCTGTCTATTGGGTAACTGGCGTCACTCCCAGCGATCTCCAGCAAATGGGCTGGCAGACGACCGGTGCACCGTCCCGGAAGTGCGCTTGCGGCACGCATCGCTTGGTAATTGGGCTAGTGGCATGGTGATGATGACACTGGAGCAGGCCGCAGTGCCACGCTCGTAACGTTGCCGGCAGGTCGTGGGGATCGTGCACAATGGATCAGATGAGATGAATTCGCCGCAGCAGGAAGTTCGCCGTGGCTTCATCCACTGCCTTGTTCTCACCGAAGGTTCGCTGCTGGGGCTGTCGTCTGGTGCTAGGCTGAGCGCGGGCGGCCCGCGATGCGCGGCGGCTCATCTCCCAGAGACCGGCGGGCGATAACAGCGCCAGTCGCTTCTTCAATCAGCACAAGCTCACCGGCTGCCCCTTCCAGCAGCAGTCGGCTCAACCACGGATCGAGCGTGGAAACATGGCGGGTGACATCAGCGACACGACCAAGAACGGTAACCCTATTCCCCACCCGGTGCTCAATGCGATACCACTGTTGCTCGTGGATATGCCCTTCGTTGTGCATGCTCATCTCCACCACCCTAGCCCGGTTGTCCTAACCCGATCGTAGGAGCCCTCTTGACCTATGGGAATCAGACACACGTCGCATGTGCGCTGGGACTTATGTACCTCCCCTAATATGCGCGTCTGCCTGGTGGTTTACGCCGCATTGCACTTCGCTGCACAGCGATTGGCTCCCAGCCCAGATGACGGAATGCGGCAAGAGCAACTGCCACTCCGCCTAACGCCAATCCGAATGAGGGTATCCAGCCATCGAGGTGCTCAGTTTTGGATAGTATCGCACAGATTGGAGCGTCAAGGGAGCAGCACGAACTCGTCATGAGACCATGGCGCGCGCGAAGACGCATGATAGGCACGGATTGAGAGCCGGCTTCGGCCAAATCCGTAGGGGCCGCGCGGAGACTTCAGCCCCGCGCGGCCAAGAAGGCGCCTTGGGTGAGCAGGGATCGTGATGGGCGCGCCTGCGCCCCTGCAGATTGAGGCCGTGGCGGTAGGACGTAGGGTTGAAGACGCTGGGCGTAGCTCCATCCCGCCAGCGTGATCGGGCCGGGCGACGCCGCGAGCGCCGGTGCCGGGCTTCAGATCACGTTATGCTCCTGGGCCAGGGCACCCTCGCAGAACCGAGACGGGCGGAAGGGAGTGATGTCAACCGTGCGGGCCGCTCCTTCGAGAATCAGCTCGGCCATGCAGACGCCGATCGCCGGCCCCTGCATAAATCCATGCCCGCTGAAACCCGCCGCGACCGCCAGCCCTTCCGGCTCACCAACGAACCCTAGCACCGGGTTATCATCGGGGGTGATCTCATAAAACCCCGCCCAGCCACGCATCACATTGGCATCGGCAAACGCCGGGCAGCGGTTCACCAGCGCCTCGACCGTCGTTACCATCCAGGATTCGTCTACGGTCTTGTTGAATGAGCTTGGCTCGTCGCGATTCGCCATGCCAAACAGAAACCCACCACTTTCCGGATGGAAATACAAGCCGGTCGCAAACTCGATCGTCATCGGAAGCGTCGGCGGCAGGCGGTCGAACGGCTCCGTGATAAAGCTCATCCGGCGGTAGGGATCGACCGGAATATCGACGCCGGCCAGTTGCCCGACGAGGCGGGTCTGCGGCCCAGCGCAAACAATCGCCAGGGGCGTCGCGATCACACCCTGCGTGGTTTCCACCGCAGCGACGCGACCAGCTTCAACGCGGATACCGGTGACCGGTGTCTCCTCGACAAATTCAACGCCGAGTTGGCGCGCCGCTTTGGCAAAGCCAATCGTCGCCGCGTACGTATCGGCCCAGCCATCCTCCGGGCAGAACGTGCCGCCGTAGACATCATCGAGCACCACGCACGGATTGATGGCCCGAATCTCCTCCGGGGTTACCCAGCGCGACGGTACGCCAAGCCGCTGCTGCAACGCCAGATTTTGCCGGAAGACCGGCTCCTCCGCGGGATCCGTCAAGAGAAATAGGTAGCCCTGCTGGCGAAAGCTGATATCCTGTCCGAAGCGCTCCTGGAAGGTCTCCCATACCCGCACGCTGTAGGTGGCCAGGCGGATATTCGTCTCCGTGGAAAATTGCTGGCGGATGCCCCCGGCGGCGTCGGCGGTTGCTCCCCGGCCGATGGCATCCTTCTCCACCACGATAATGTCGCGCATTCCTCGCTCAGCCAGGGCATGCGCAATCGCGCACCCCATGATGCCGGCGCCGATAATCACCGCATCCGCATGCGTTCGCATTGATTTCTCCAAAGACACTCAGCAAGCCGAATGGTAGCTATGAGGCCGCCTCGTCGAGTAGCCGAAACAACCGGGCAAGTGGCAGATGGAATCCTGGCAGGATGTCACCGCCGTCAAGCTCCTGATCGATCGTCAGGATTGCCTCCGGCCCATCCGGCCGGAAGATCGTCACTGTCCGTGGCCCCGGTCGCACGAGCCAAACCGAGCGCACTCCATAAGCGAGGTAGATGGAGATCTTCTGCAGAATTCTGGCCTCCGAATTCGACGGGGAGGCGACCTCAACGACGAGGTCGGGAATGCGGCGAGAAAAGCCTTCGACGAGACGCGTGGCCCCCAGGCGCGCGGCGCTGATAAACGCGACATCGGACGCCAAGACCGACGGCGGGGTTGTGGGAAAGACGAAGCGCGTGTCAGAGGAGAAGACAACGCCGAGCTGGTTTTGGGACACAAACTGCCAGATATATCCGTGCACCTCACCCGCAATCGCGCCGTGCCGCTCGCTCATGCCCTCGACCTCGCGCGGCACGCCGTAGAGCATCTCATACTGCAGCCCTTCGTCTCCCATCGCTTCCAGATCTTCAGGCGTCAGCACTGCTGGTAACGCGGCCAGGATCATCGCCAGTATCCTTTGCACGAGCGCACGGCTCCGGTCGGCGCGCTCTGCTTCATCCTAGCACGAAGCGTGCTGATTGCTCACCGTTGCATCCGCGGCCAGCTCCGGATACGCTGCCGTCTCACACAGGTGTCAGCGTGCGGCGGACGCCGCGGTAGCACGAGGTGGGGGATCGTCAAGGTGAAGGCGAACCGGTTCGATGCGCTTGTGATTGGTGGGGGGCACAACGGACTCGTGGCCGCTGCCTATCTTGCCAAGGCCGGGTATTCGGTCTGTGTCTTGGAGCGCTACCACGAGGTAGGTGGCGCTGCCTTCACGCAGGAAATTCATCCCGGATTTTTGTTATCCGAAGGGTCGTACGTCCTTTCGCTCATGCCCCGGAAAATCATCGACGAGCTCGGCTGCTGGGACGGGATTCAGCTCATCGGTCGCAATCCTCGCTTCTTTATGCCGTTTCCGGACGGGCGGTCGCTGACGGCCTGGGAAGAGCACGATCGCTTCCTCGAAGAGATCGCGAAGTTTTCGAAGAAGGACGCGGCAGCCTACCCACATTACGATGCGTTTGTCGAGAAAGCCTCCGAGGTCATGGACCGGTACATCCTGCGCAACCCGCCGAGCTTCGCCGAATTCGCGTCGAACTTCCGCACGACGGAGGAGGCCCGGATATTCCAGAAAATGATTCTGGGCTCGGCCGCGGATGTCGCGGAGTACTTCTTCGAGAGCGAGCAGATGCAGGCCGTGGCTTGTGCGTTCGGTCTGATTGGCACGTTTCGCGGCCCGCGCGATGCTGGCACTGCCTATGTCAAGCTCTATCACTCCATGGGCCTCGTGACGGGGAAACGGGGGCAGTGGGCATACGTGAAGGGTGCAATGGGCGCTGTTTCCCGCGCGCTCGCGGACGCTGCCAGGCGCTTTGGCGCTACCATCCGGACCAGCGCCGAGGTTGCGCGCGTCTGCGTGGAAAATGGGCGTGCGACGGGCGTCGTCACCGCGGATGGCGAAGAGTTCCAGGCGAAGGTGGTCCTCTCGAACGCCGATCCGCAACGCACCTATCTCCGCCTTGTTGATCGAGCGGAGTTGCCGCCAGATTTTGTCCGCGACATCGAGGCGATCCAGATCATGTCTCCAGTGATGAAGATCAATCTAGCGATTGCTGAGTTGCCTCGGTATATCGCTGCTGGCGATGACCAGCGCCGGGCGCAGACTGGCGGAGTGTTCATTGGCCCGAGCATCGATTACTTCCAACGCGCGTATGAGGATGCGCGCAACGGCCGCCCCTCGGAATACCCCTTCTTCAGTATTCACACGCAATCGGCGGTCGATGCCTCGGTTGTGCCCGGAGGGCGCGGCCATACACTCTCGATCTTCACGCAGTACTTCCCTTACCACCTGGCGGAAGGCTCGTGGAAGGAGCGCCGGGAAGCGATTGCGGACCACGCCATTCGCCGGTTCGCTGAGTATGCGCCGAATCTGCCGGATGCCATTCTTGCCCGGCAAGTGCTCACGCCACCGGATATCGAGGAGCGCTTTGGGTTGACGGGTGGGCACATCTTTCAAGGTGAGCTAGTTCCAGAGCAAGCCTTCGACATGCGGCCAGTCCCGGGCAGCGCAAATTACGAAGGCCCGATTCGCGGTCTCTATCTCTGTGGTTCCGGTGCCTGGCCGGGTGGCTGCGTGATGGGCGCGCCAGGGCACAACGCTGCCCAGG
>FWPU01006426.1_pt1 | contig 23508 bp, 20 predicted proteins | sample 2228361 | NCBI WGS metagenome assembly FWPU01 (sample SAMEA103939777, study PRJEB20133) | metagenome
GTTCTCGCTCCTTCTGCCCCCCCTTGGTTTCCGTTCCCTCTGTGCTCCCCGTGTCTTCGCTCACCAGGAAAACGCCTCCTCTGTCCCCTTCCACGCTCCTCCAAGGGTATCCCGATCGGCCAGACTTTCCCCCGTCCGCTCACCCCCACGCTGCCTTCTGCCCCCCCACCCCAATCTTTGACGTAACCGTGGCCAGGCAGGCAGGCAAGACGCCCGGAGTCATGTGGGCATGCCCGTATCCCCGTCGCCCCGGCCGCTCGGTAGCGCGGAATTGCGGGTAAGCGAAGCCGTGCTGTCAGGGCCCTGTCGGAAGAATGGCTTTTTTGACCCTCCTGTACTAATCTCTTGCACGCGCCGCGCCGACAAGGCGATTTCGAAACACCAGTCGACTTCAGCCCGGGGGAAACTCAGGAAATGGCCCGTCGCCGCATTGTCGTGGGGGTTCTGTTCGGAGGCGTGTCCGCCGAACACGAGGTGTCCTGGCGCTCCGCCAGAAACGTGGTCGCTGCCCTGGATCCCGGCCGCTACCGGGCGTTTCCGATTCTCATCGACCGGCAGGGCCGATGGCTGAGGCTGGACCAGGCGCAGCTCTCCTCAGACCCCTTTCGACAAGGCGCGGGCACGGAGATCTCGGATTCCGGCCGCAGAGTTCTGCTGGACCCGAACCCGGGCAGGCTCCGGGTTCTCGATCGCGACTCGGGCCGCACCCTGGAGACGCTGGACGTGATCTTCCCCGTGGTCCACGGCACGCTCGGCGAGGACGGCACGCTCCAGGGGCTTTGCGAAATGTACCAGATTCCCTTCGTCGGGCCCGGGGTTCTGGCCTCGGCGATCTGCATGGACAAGGAGATCATGAAACGCCTTCTCCGGGAACGGGGCATCCCGACGCCCCGGTTTCTGGTTTTCCGCTCGGCTTCGGTCGACAGACGCGCCCTTGCGTCGGTCAGGAGGGATCTCGGGTTCCCGGTTTTCGTCAAGCCCGCCAACATGGGAAGCTCGGTTGGTGTCCGAAAGGTCTCCACGGCCGCAGCCCTGCCGGGTGCACTGGCCAACGCCCTTCGTTTTGACCGCAAGGCCCTGGTGGAGGAATTCGTGGAAGGCCGGGAGATCGAGTGTTCGGTCCTCGGGAACGAACGGCCGGCAGCCTCGATTCCTGGAGAAGTGGTTCCGGCCGGCCGGCACGGGTTCTACTCGTACCAGGCCAAGTACCTGGATCCCGGGGGCGCCAGGCTGCTCGTGCCCGCTCCGCTGCCTCCCCGGGTGGCCCGCAGGGTGCGGGCCCTGGCGGTTCGAAGCTTCGAGGCTCTGGGCTGCGAGGGCATGGCGCGGGTCGATTTCTTTGTGAAAGCGGACGGCTCGGTTCTGGTCAACGAGCTCAATACGATCCCCGGGTTCACGGATATCAGCATGTACCCCAAGCTCTGGGAGGCGTCCGGCATCCCCTGCCGAGAGCTCGTCCACAGGCTCATCCGGCTCGCTTTCAGGCGGTTCGCGCGGGAGCGGGCCCTGAGCCGGATTCACAAGGAAAGGGCCAGGCCAGGCGGCGCAGGAAAGCGCAGAACCTGCAGGGGTTGACTGCGGGAACAGACAGGGGCGAGAAGTCGGTGCCCGGAGGGAGACAGAAAGACGAAAGAGCCGGCCTCCGGGGCCGGTCAGGGAGCCGCAGCAGGGACTGGCGGTACGGCCCGCCGGCCCGCCGTCAGGGGAGGCGATCCGAGAGACATCCCCTTCCCCAGATGAGGAGGGCTGACCGCAGGCTCGAAGAGATCCTCGCCCGCATCGGGGTTCCGGAAGAAACGCCGTTCCGGCCCGACCCTTTCCAGCAGGAGGCCGTGGAACGGGTCCTGGAAGGCGATGTTCTGGTTTCCGCGCCCACCGGGTCCGGAAAAACCTGGATCGCCACGCAGGCGATCGAAGCCTTCCTGCGAAAAGGGGGGCACGCATGGTACGCCTGCCCGCTCAAGGCGCTCTCGAACGCCAAGTACGAGGAGTTTTCCGAGATTTTCGGCGCCGGGTGGGTCGGGATTGTCACCGGCGACCGCAAGGAGAACAGCGGCGCGCCGATCATCGTCGGCACCACCGAGATTCTCAGGAACCAGCTTTACGACTGCATGTCCCAGCAGAGAGATCTTCCCTACGAGCTGGTGGTGCTGGACGAGGCCCACTATCTCGGCGACCTCGAGAGGGGCGTGGTCTGGGAGGAGACACTGATCTATTTGCCGCCTTCCACGCGTCTTCTGCTCCTGTCGGCCACGATCCAGAACACCCGAGAGATAGCGGACTGGCTGGCCTCCATCCGGGGCCGACCGTGCTCGGTGGTGACTTCCTTCGAGCGGCCTGTCCCCCTGCATCCCCTTTTCCTCTATCCGGACGGCGAGATCGGGCTCCTCACGGGACGAAGGGGCCTTGCCCGGGAGGTGGAACGTTTTCTGCGCGCCCGGGCCCGCAAGAGGCAGGCCGGGAGAAGGCCTGCCCCGCTCCGGTATGGAGCGATCCTGGATAGCCTGCGGAGCCGCAACCTCCTTCCGGCCATCTTTTTTCTCAAATCCCGGGCGGACTGCGACCGAGCGGCCGCGGCGTGCCCCCCTGTCCAGCGGCCGCCGGAAGCCGAGGATGCGTTCCACAGGGACCTCGACCGGGCCCTGGACCGGTTTCCGTACCTCAGGAGCCACCGGTTCCTCTCCTCCTTGGTGGAAGCCCGTGTCGCGCCCCACCATGCGGGGCATCTTCCCTACTGGAAGGTCCTGGTGGAGCAGATGATGCTCAAAGGGCACCTGGACGCGATCTTTGCCACATCGACCGTGGCCGGCGGCGTGAACTTCCCGGCCCGCACCGTCGTCCTGGTCCAGAGCGACCGGTTTACGGGTAGCGAGTTCCAGGATCTGTCCGCCACCGAGCTCCAGCAGATGATCGGCCGTGCGGGCCGCAGGGGCAAGGACAGGATCGGGTTCGTGCTGGTGGTGCCCGGCCCGCACCAGGACCCTGCTCTGATCCACCGGCTCCTGGAGTCGCCACCTGATCCCATCGCCAGCCGGATCCACATCAATTTCTCCATGGTTCTCAATCTCCTCCAGTCTCACACGCCCGAGGACATCCGGGTGTTGATCGACAGGTCCCTGGCCGCGTTTCAGCAGGAGAGGCGCTCCGAGGGGCGGGGCAAAGGAAGCGGCCGCGGAGCCGCGAAAAAGGATGTTCGGGAGGCCTTGTGGAGGGATTTTCTCCGCCACAGGGACATGCTCAGGTCATGCGGGTTCGTGGACGAGCAAGAGAGGCTCACCTGGGAGGGCGAGTGGGCGGCCCGGCTCAGGCTGGATCACCCTCTTCTGGTCGCGGAGGCGATCCGGTCCGGTTCTTTCGAGGGAAGCTCTCCGGAGGTGCTCGCCGGCATGGTTGCGTCTTTTGTCGTGGACGAGGACCGCAGGGAAGACCTGGATTCGCTCCTTACGGTGACCTCCAAGGAGATCGTGGCCAGGATCCGCCGGATGCGGCGGGATCTCAAGGGAATCATGCGGAAGCTCGAACGCGGGGGATTCGAAACGACCAGCGTGCCGGTCTGGCCCGCGGTGGCCGTGTATCTGTGGGCCAGGGGGGCCGCGTGGCAGGCTCTGCTCAGGGCGATTCCGCTGGAGGAAGGGGACATGGCCATGCTCATGGTCCGCACGGCGGATCATCTCAACCAGATCGTCGGGCTCGAGGCCACCCATCCGGACCTGGCCCGAACGGCCCGGGAGGCGCTGCCTCTGATCCTGCGCGAGCCGATCTGGGTATAGGAGGAAAAACCGCATGAACCGCAACGCCCTGCGCATTCACGACAGGGACAACGTGGCAGTCGCAATCCGCGAGATCGCGGCGGGCGATCCGGTTGTCGGGATCGAGGGCCTCGATCTGCGGGCGGTCGAGACGATTCCCAGGAACCACAAGGTCGCCCTGGCCGAAGTGGCTCAGAACGGGCCTGTCCTCAAGTATGGGGAAATCATCGGCTTTGCGGCAAGACCGATCCGGCCCGGCGAGTGGGTACACACGCACAACCTCAAGGGCGAGGAGAGCTGAGATATGGGATTCCTCGGGTATAGACGGCCGGACGGCCGGTGCGGGGTGCGAAACCACGTCGTGGTGATGAGTTCGGTCTCCTGCGTGAACGGCGTTGTGAACGCCGTGGCCCGCGCGATCCCCGACGTGAAACCGGTCACCCATCCGGAGGGGTGCGGCCGGGGTCTGGCCGACGTGGAGATCACGCAGCGCACCCTTTCCGGACTCTGTCGCAACCCCAACGTGGCCTCGGTGCTGATCGTTGGGCTCGGCTGCGAGTTTATCCAGGCGGATTCCCTGGCCGAGTCGGTCCGGGCCGCGGGGAAGCCGGTCGAAACCCTTGTGGTTCAGGAACAAGGCGGCTCGCGCAAGACGACGGCAAGGGCGGTGGAGATCGCGAAAGCCATGCTCGAGGAGGCCCGCTCCCAGGCGCGGGTGCCCTGCGGCTGGGAGGAGCTCACCCTGGGGCTCGAGTGCGGGGGATCGGACGCCCTGTCGGGCGTGACCGCCAATCCCCTGGTGGGAGCGGCAGCGGATTGGCTCGTCGAGCAGGGAGGCACCGTGATCCTCTCCGAAACCACCGAAATGATCGGCGCCGAGCACGTTCTGGCCCGGAGGGCCTCGAGTCCGGCGATCGCGGAAGAGATTCTCCGTCTCGTGCAGGGACAGAGGCGGTTCGTCAAAGAGTCCCTGGGTCCTCTTGCGGACCTTGTGATCTCGCCTGGAAACATCGAGGGGGGACTTTCCAACATCATGGAGAAGTCTCTCGGCTGCATCATCAAGGGCGGGACTTCTCCGGTCATGGAGGTCTTGCCCTATGGGGCCCCCCCGACACGGAAGGGCCTCGTGCTCATGGACACGCCAGGCTCGGATATTTTCTCCCTGACGGGCATGGCTGCCGCAGGCGCGCAGATCATGCTTTTCACCACGGGCCGCGGCAGTCCAGCCGGGTTTCCCCTGGCGCCGGTCATCAAGATCGCTTCGAACAGCGATCTCTACCGAAGGATGGAAGACGACATGGATGTAAATGCGGGCCGGCTCCTCGAAGGGATGACGCTGGCCGATGGGGCCCGCGAACTTGTGGCCCTCATCCGCCGGGTGGCCGAGGGAGAGCCGACCAAGGCTGAAGCGAACCTGCAGGATTGTCTGGCGATCCATACGGTGGGCGCGCCCTTCTGAAAGGAGGCGAGGCTTTCTTGAAAGAGGCGGTCCTCGACTTTCGCTCCGACACGGTGACGCGGCCTTCGGCCGGCATGCGGGAGGCCATGGCCCGGGCCGAGGTGGGCGACGATGTGTTCCGGGAGGATCCGACTGTCCGGGAACTCGAGGAGAGGATTGCGGCCCTGTTTGGGCGCGAGGCCGCTCTGTTCGTGCCGTCGGGCACCATGGCCAACCTCATCGGCATGGCCCTGCATTGCGGCCGCGGAGACGAGGTCATCCTGGAGCGCCGCACGCACTCGTTCGCCTACGAGGTGGGAGGGGGTGCGGCCTTGCTGGGCGTGGTGTTCAACGTGCTGGACAGTCCGGACGGAATTCTCTCGCCCGAGCAGGTGAGGGGCGCCATCCGTCCCCTGGACGTGCACGAGCCGGTGAGCAGGCTGGTCGTTCTGGAGAACACCGTCAACCTGGCCGGCGGGAAGGTGGTGACGCTCGAGCGGGTGCTGGCCTTCCGGGAACTGACCCGAGAGCGAGGCATGCGTCTCCACATGGACGGAGCCCGCATCTGGAACGCTGCTGTGGCCAGCGGAGTTTCCCTCTCGGACTACGGCCGGGCGGTCGACACGCTGTCGTGCTGTCTTTCCAAGGGCTTGGGATGCCCGGTGGGCTCCCTGGTGATCGGCGACCGGGCCGACATCGATCGGGCCCGATGGTACCGCAAAATGTTCGGCGGGGGCATGCGCCAGGCCGGTGTGCTGGCGGCCTGCGGGCTCTACGCCCTCGAACACAATCTGCCGAGACTCCGGGAAGACCACGAGCAGGCCAAACGGCTGGCCCAAGGGTTGCGGCGTGTCCTGGACGGCCGACACCGGGTGCAGGAGCCCGAAACCAACATGGTGATGGTCCACACCGACTGCCAGGCCACGACCCAGGAGACGATCCTGCGCTGGTACGAACTCGGCATTCTGGCCCTGCCTCTGTCGGACACGATGATCCGGCTGGTCACGCACCTGGATATCCCGCCCGGTGGCGTGGAGGAGGCCTTGCGCAGGATCGAGACCCGATAGGCCTGTTTTTTGCGTGCGTTGCGCCGACAGGAAGTTTTTGATGAAATGAACTGGGCATTCAAGAAAGCGGCTCCCTTTTCAGGATGGGTGTTTCTCGACCATGACAGGGGTGAGGGAGCAAATCGAAAGGATGGCCGCCAAGTACGGCCTTCAAATCGTCTATGCCTTCGGGAGCAGGGCAAAGGAGGCCCTTGCTGTGGTCGAAGGACGCATCGATCGGTTTTCCAAGGCTCACTCGGATCTGGACATTGGGCTCAAACCCGAAAGACCTTTGACCGCCGACGAAAAAGTTGAGATCGGCGTTTTTTTCGAAGATTTCTTTGAACTTTCCCGCGTGGACGTCGTGGTAATTCCGGAAGCGCCGGCTTCTCTGGCAGAAGCCATCGTGTCTGGCGAGGTGCTCTACGCGCGTGATCCCACGTACGAGGCCGAGTATCAACTTGAAATCCTGCGGATGGCTGCGGACCTTCTCCCGTATGAAAGAGAAAGGCAGAAATGCATTCTGGGCAGCTCAAATGAACCCATCCTCGATTGATCGAAAGGTGGTAACACAAAGGGCTTCGTGGGTGCTGGAAACTCTCCAAGCTCTGGAAGATCTCCCGCTTCGGGACCGGGGGGAATTCCTCCGGAACAGGCACAATGTCGCCGCTGCCGAGTCCTACCTCAGAAGGGCTCTGGAGGCCCTCTTTGATATCGGGAGACACATTCTAGCTAAGAAGTACGGTATCCCCGTTGTCGAATACAAGGAGATTGCCAAGAGACTCTTCGAAAAGGCGGTCCTTTCAGCAGACGAAGCAGATCGGATGAGAAAGATGGCGGGATATCGCAACCGCATGGTTCACTTCTATCATGAGGTTTCGGCCGAGGAGCTCCACGAAATCTGTCTGAGCCGCTTGGATGAAATCAGGAGCCTGCTTCGGAGAATGCTGGATTCGATCGGATAGTCCCAGGGACCCCTTGGCGCTTCTCGGGTGGACGAGTCAGGATCCCTTGGCCCAGTCCTAGTCGGGCTGGGCGGATTGTCAATCACATTTCCAAGAAGCCTAAAAGGATGTAGGCGTCCCTATTCCTGGCGAACGGCGCCGGACCAGTGCACGCCGGGAGCGCCGGCTGCCTCGGCCGCAGCTTTGAGTTCCTCCATGCGCTCGCGGCGCATGAGGGGCGCATCGCGCAGGGGAAAAGGCTTGCCGAGCCTGTCGTACTGGCCGATGCAGAGGTTATTGAAGGCGAGCAGATCGTAGCGGACCACGTTCGGCATGTGGCGGGCGATGAAGGCGGCCACGGAGGCCACGTTTTCGACCGAATCCGTGTGGCCCGGGATGATGGGAGTGCGGATCCAGACAGCGGTCGGACGGGTCCCGATGCGGCGGGCGTTGTCGAGAATGGGCTCGAGCCTCGCGCCCGTCATCCGCTCGTGGGCCACGGGATCCATCTGCTTGAGATCGAAAAGGACGAGATCCACGTAAGGCAGCACGGCCTCATACCGGGCCCAGGAAGCAAACCCCGATGTGTCCAGGGCCGTGGAGAGTCCTTCCTCCTTGCACCGCCTGAGAAACTCCGCCACGAACTCGGCCTGCAGCATGGGCTCGCCTCCGCCCAGGGTCACGCCTCCCCCGCTGTTGCGGAAAAAGGGTTCGTCCTTCTTGACTTCCTCCAGGAGATCCTCGACCGACCAGGGTTTGCCGATCACTTCCAGGGCCGCGGCCGGGCAGGCCGCCTCGCAGAGCCCGCACACCGTGCATCGCTCGCGGTCGATGCGCATGCCCTGCGGGGTCAGTTCCAGGGCCTTTTCCGGGCACGCGGCGAGGCAGTCCCGCGCTCCGATGCATCGGTGGTGATACCAGAGGAGCTGCGGCCTGGGGGACATACCCTCCGGGTTGTGGCACCACAGGCAGGAGAGGGGGCAGCCCTTGAAGAAAACCGTGGTTCGGATGCCCGGGCCGTCCTCGGTGGAAAAACGCTGGATGTTGAACACAGTGGCTTTCATGGCGGCGTCTGTCCTTTTTCGGCCTTGTCCGGCCTCTTTCCCTGGGCCTTTCCGGATGCTTCTCAGAACCAGGTCGCGGCCAGGCGGTCCGTGGCCTTCCGATAGAGCATGAGAAGGGCCTCTGGCAGGGCGTCAAGATCCTGGATGACCATGTATCGGGACTTGGGACACATCCTGCCCAGATAATCTTCGCCGTTGCGGTCGACCGTGATGCAGTACGTCCGGGTGCCCTCCTGCTCGAGTTCGGCCAGCGCGCGGGCCGTGTCCTCGACCGCGTACTCGTGGCCGGCCCGGCGTGGGCCGTAGTCCTGGTCCTGGGGAAATCCGTCGCTCAGGAGGATGAGGTTCCTGCGCCGCGCCTGCTCCCTGCGCAGGCGGTACCTGCAGTGCCGCAGTGCCGTGCCCATGCGGGTGCTGCCGCGGGGCTCGATGCCGCTCAGCCGCACCTTGACGGGCAGCGCATAGGGTTCGGAGAAATCCTTGATCGTGAAAAACTCCACGTGCAGGCGGCCCGAGCCCGAGAAGCCGAAGATCCCGTACCGGTCCCCCAGGGGCTCGAGCGCTTCTGCGAGCAGGACCAGGGCTTCCTTTTCGATGTCGATGATCCGCTTCGCTTCCTGAAACCGCTGCCGGGACAGATCCGGCCTCGGGCCCTCGGCGCCCCGTGCCTCGGCAAGAGCCCAGGGGATCTGCCGGAGGAGCTCGGCCTGGCCGGCCGCGCCGGGCTGCAGGCCAGGGGGCTGCGCCTTGACGCGTTCGTCCGTGCTGGAACTCATGTCCAGGAGAAACAGGGTGGAGACGTCGCGCTCGACCTTTCGGCGCCGGCGGTAGAGCCTCTCCCAACCCGGCAGACCGCACCGCCGGTCCACGAGGGATTCCACGGCCCGGTCCAGATCGATTTCCTCGCCGTCGAGGAGGTCCCGTTCCGGCCGCATTTGCTCGGGCCTGAGCCTCTCGAACTGCTTCCGCAGAGAAGCCAGCAGCGGCCCGTGCGCCGAAAGAACCTCCTGGACAAAGTTCGCGGCTCCGCATGGAGCTTCCCGTTCGATCAGGCGGCACCAGTCCGGCCTGTAGTCGTCGATGAAGCAGTCCCACTCCCGGTAATGAAAGACTCTGTCGGCGGGAGCGCGGAAAGACGTCTGGCACACCCGTCTCAGGGCCCAGATCCGGCGGTAGCGGGCGCCGTCGGTGTCCTCGAGAATTCTCCGCAGGGGCGGAAGAGCCCCGGGATCCCGGGGGCCCTCGAAGAAAAACAGAAGTCCTTCCTCACCGTCGTTTTCGGCCGCGAGGCTCAGCGCGGGCCGGATGCCCTGCTCGAGCAGGCGCCTGAGCTGGTCCAGGGGAATCGACTGCCACGGCCCGGAGCCTCCTGGCTCGGAGGCCGTTCTCGCCTGAGCTTCCCGGGCCTTGAGACCTTTCTGGACAGCCCCTAGATCCGTGGCTCCACGGATCTCGACCCTGAATCTGAGGTCTTCGAACTCGAGCGACTCGACAGACCCCCCGGCCGGGTCGGAGCGCAAGACCGTCTCGAGAAAGGAAACGAGCCCCGGGGCCGGCGGCTCGCCGCTGGGGGCGGCCTCGTTCCACCCTTGGAGAACGGCCTCCCCTGCCAAACTTTCCGATAGCGAAGCCCGCGCGAGAAGCCGGCCCAGCATCCCGTAGAGCAGAGTCGAAGCGAGGGCCGAATCCTCCACCGTGGACTCCGGATGGAAACACTCCAGGAGTCGTTCCCGGATCTTTCGGGCCAGGAGAGCCCGTTGCGCGCCGCCGTCTTCTCGAGCCGTCTTGATTTCGGTGTCTGGATCCAGGGAAAGACGCAGAAGAATCTCGAAGAAGGCGTCGCGCAAGGGCATTCCCTCCAGGGGAGGCCGCCGCAAGAGCAGGTCTTGCACGAAAAAGCGCGTGTCTGCACCCAGCCCCGGATACCGCCTTCGGAGGTGCGCGTCCACGCGGCCGTCTTCCACGAGAGTAAAGATCGTTCGGACAAGGGCCGGGTCCGGAAAGAGCGCGAAAAACGCCTGAAGCGGAGAAAGGAACTCGCCCGAGGAATCGATCCCGCGGAGATCCACTCTTGGCTTCCAGCCGCTGAGGAGTTCATGGCCCTCCGCTTTTCGCAGAAAGGCGAACAGGGAGAAGGAGAACGTGCGGGCTTCGAAGTACCCGGCCTGGTGGGCGCTGAGGATCTTGTAGTAGAGGGCGTTTTCTTCGCACGTCTTGTATAGGTCCGCCTGCGGAGGCAGGTAAACCGCAAGGCCGTCCGTGGCCGGATAGACCCGGGAAAGAAGCCCGGCGTCCGAGGCAAGGCCGTCTGTTGTGCTGTGGATCTGGAGAGGGAAGCCGCACAGCCCCTGCACGAAGAGCCTGAGGACCTCGCGCACTTGGCCCAGGGGAACCGTCCGGTCGGGCACGGCCGCGAGGGCTCTTCCAAGGGAGGAGGCCAGTGAAAGAAACGCCTCGCCGGCGTGCCTGTTGCGTCCGAGCAGACGGATTCCCTCCTCGGCCCATTCCTGGAGGCCCGCCATGCCGAGGGCCCTGTGAATCCGCACGAGGTGCGAAAGAAATCCGTAGGCCGCACGGCCTGAGGCGTGGGAGATGCGGCGGGCCAGGCCAAGGGCGGCAAGGACATCCTGGCGGGGAAGCATCTCCAAGAGTTCGGGCAGAAACCGGACCAGGGCCCGGCCGAGTTCCGGCTCAGTCTCGGCCACCCGGCCGATCAGTTCGATGCTCTCCCCGTACGGCTCCGGGCCCAGCCGCGAGCCAAGGGTCCGCAGGCTTTTCGGAATCCGCAGGGTCTCGTGGGCTGCAGGCGGAACCGCAGCCGCGATTCGTTGGAGGACCGCTCTCTCCAGATCGGGCAGGGGAGGTTGCGGCTGCGGGTCGGCGCGGCCAGGAATCCTCTGGTTCGCTGCGGGGTTGTCCACTCTCGAAGGTTCCTTTCCAGAGGGCTTCCGGACGCTTTAGGCCGCCTTCAGGCGAACAGAGAGTCGATCAGGTGGTCGATGGCCCGATTCATTTCCGGATCGTCGGTCAGGGACCGGGACAGCGTGACCCGGCAGGCTGTCCTGGGAGGAATGCCGCTCAGAATGAGGCGCCCCGCGTAAATGAGGAGCCTCGTGCTGACCCCTTCCTCCAGCCCCTGCTGCTTGAGGTGCAGGATCTTTTCGCCGAGCACGGCAAGCTGGAGAGCTTCGGCCATGGGAAGGCCGCTTTCGTGGGCCACGATCTTCGCGTTGAGCTCGGCCGGCGGATACCGGAACTCGATGGAGACGAACCGCTGCCGGGTGCTCTGCTTCAGGTCCTTGGCCGCGCTCTGGTAGCCCGGATTGTAGGAGACGACGAGAAGGAAGTCCGGGTGGGCCTCCAAGATCTGCCCCCGCTTTTCGATCGGCAGGAAGCGCCTGTGGTCCGTAAGGGGGTGGATCAGCACGAGCGTGTCTTTTCGCGCCTCCACGACCTCGTCCAGATAGCAGATCGCCCCTGCCCGGACTGCCCTGGTCAGCGGCCCGTCCACCCACACGGTCTCGTTTTTCTCGATCAGGTACCGGCCCACAAGATCGGTTGCGGTGAGGTCCTCGTGGCAGGCCACGGTGATGAGAGAGAGCGAGTCGAGGTCTCTTTCGACGGCCGCGCCGGTATCGGCCGGCTGCCCTGCGGTCACGAGCCCTCCCCGGAGCTTCCAGGTCATGTATTCGAGAAACCGGGTCTTCCCGCAGCCGGTCGGGCCCTTGAGCAGCACCGGAAGGCGGTTCGCGTGGGCCGCCTCAAAGATGCGGATCTCGTCCCCTGTTGGCAGGTAGAAAGGCTCGGCTTCCCACCGGGACGGGTATTCGCGGACAGCCTGCTTTCGCTTGGAATCGAGCATGCATCCAGTATAGCTTTCGCCTTCCGGAGGGGTCAACGAGCCGGAGCGCCCGGGCGGGGCCGCCCCTTCAGGCCGCCTGCTTCCGAAAGCGAGCCACAGCCAGACTGAATACGAGAGCGCCCAGAGCCGACAGGAGATAAAACTGTGGCGCGAGCGTCGGGAGGCCGTTTCCTTTGAGGACCACGCCGCGGACGATGACGAGAAAGTAGCGCAGGGGGTTGGCGTAGGTTAGCCACTGGACGGGTTCTGGCATGTTGGCGATCGGGAACATGAGGCCCGAAAGAAGAACCGAGGGCATCATGACCAGCAGGGACACGAAGATGGCCTGCTGCTGTGTCCGGGAGACCGTGGAGATGAGGAGCCCCATGCCGAGCGTCGTAAAGAGAAAAGCCAGGGCGGCCAGATACAGGAGCGCGAGCGATCCGGCCAGGGGAAGCCCGAAGTGGCCGACAGCCACGACCAGGATCAGGGTCATGTCGATCATGCCGATCACGACAAAGGGGAGCATCTTGCCGGCCAGAAGCTCCCAGGGCTTGATCGGCGTGACCACGAGCTGCTCCATGGTCCCGATCTCCCGCTCCCGAGTGATGGCCAGGCTCGTGAGCAGCATCGTGACGATGAGCAGGATCATGGCCAGCACGCCCGGCACCATGTAGAAGCTCGACTTGAGCTCCGGGTTGTAGAGATACCGGACCTCCGGCGTCACCGGAAGCCCCGGTCTTGCGGCCCGGCCGGAAAGCGCGGCCAGGCGGGCCCCTCTTTCCTCGATCACAGAGCGCGTGTAAGAGGCGAGGATCTTGCCGAGGTAGCCGGCTCCGACCGAGGCCGAGTTGGATTCGCTTCCGTCGAGGAGAACCTGCAGGGGCGCGGTCTCGCCGCGGTCCAGGCGGTCGGAAAAGCCCGCAGGAAACACGATGACCATGTCGCACCAGCCCTTGACAAGGGTTTCCGAGATGGCCTTGTCCGAGTCCGCGCTCCCCCGGTCCGAAAAACAGCCCGAATGAAAGATCGAACGGACGAGTTCCCGGCTGGCCGCGCTCCGGTCGAGGTCCATCACGGCCACGGTGATGTTGCGCACGTCCTGGGTGACGGCGTACCCGAACAGGAAAAGCTGGAAGATCGGCGCGATGAAGATGATGCCGAACATGCGGGGATCGCGAAAGGCCTGGATGAATTCCTTTCGGGTGATGTGCAGAATCCTGCCCATGGACGTCGAATCCTCCGCCGGGAGGTTCTAGAGTTTTTTCCGGAACCGGGCAATGGCCAGGCCGAGCAGGATCGCGCCGAAGGCGGCCAGGAACAGGGAGGGCCTTGCCACGTCCTCCAGGGGCTGCCCTTTGAGCAGAATACCCCGGCAGATGGCCACGAAATAGCGGGCCGGAACCGCGTACGTGATCGCCTGAACCCAGCCCGGCATGGATTTCACGGGAAAGAGAAAACCCGAAAGGAGCATGCTCGGCAGCAGGGTGGTCAGAAACACGATCTGGTTGGCCAGCAGCTGGCTTCCGGCCACCACGCTGGCCAGAAGGCCGATGGAGAGCCCTGCCACGGTAAAGACCAGGGCAGTGCCCAGGAACAGGGCCGCGCTGCCTGCAAAGGGCACATCGAAGACGAGCACGCCCACCAGGGTCGCCAGAACCGAGTCCGCCAGGGCGATGAGCAGGTACGGGAGCATCTTGCCCAGGAGGATCTCGTGCTTGCGCACAGGCGTTGCGATCAGGCCTTCGAGGCTTCCCATCTCCCGTTCCCGGACCACCGTGAGACTCGTCAGCAGGGCCGCGATGACCATCATGATCATGGCCACCAGGCCCGGAACAATGGTGCTCGTGCTGTCGAGCTCGGGGTTGAACCACACCCGCACCCGCGGGTCCACCGGCGGCAGGCCTGCTGCCGGCAATCCCCTGCGCGCCAGGGTTTCCTTCACGTAGGACACATTCAGGGAATGGAAAACCGCGTCCACATAGCCCGCGGCGATGGTCGCGGTGTTGGACTCGGAGCCGTCGAAGAGAACCTGCACCGCAACCCCTTCCCAACGGTCGAGTCTGTCCGAATACCCTTTCGGGACAACCAGGGCGATCTGGGCCTCCCCCCGGTCGAGCAGGGCCGGCAGACGGTCGGCCGAAGGCACCTGGGCCACGAGCCGAAAGTATTGGCTCGCCGAGAAGCGCTCGACCAGAGACCGGCTTGCCCGCGTCCGGTCTTCGTCCGCGACGGCCAGGCGCAGATCGCGGATATCAAAGGTGATGGCGTACCCGAAAAGGAGCAGGAGCACCAGGGGAAGCACGAAGGCCATGGCCAGGGTCCGCCAGTCTCTCAAGATGTGGAGCAACTCCTTCTTCGCGATGGCCGGAACACGGGTCTTCATCGGGCGCGGCCTCCCCGCTCCGCGGCGAGGGCGTCTTCCCTCTCGATGAGGTGGATGAACGCATCTTCCAGGGTCGGCCGCACGGGCTTGACCAGGCAAGGCCGAATGCCCCGCCCGGCCAGGAGGGCCTCGATCCTCTCGGCGGCCCTTGCCTCGCCAGCCTCGGAATCCACGAGCACCCGGGCGGCGGAGCCGAACACCTGGGCTGCGCGGATTCCCGGCCGGCCCCGCAGGGCGGCCGCGATGGATTCGGGCGGCGGCCCCGAGACGGCAAAGAGGCTCCCGCCGGAGAGCGCCTCGGATGCGAGCTGCCTGGGCGGCGCCTCGGCGATCTTTCGGCCGCCGTAGATGAGGACCAGCCGATCGCAGTGTTCGGCCTCGTCCATGTAGTGGGTCGTCACGAACACCGTGGTGCCCTGAAGGCGGAGCTCCGCGATGAGGTCCCAGAAGGCCCGCCGGCTCGCCGGGTCCACGCCGGCCGTGGGCTCGTCGAGAAAGACGATCTTGGGCTCGTGCAGTATGGCCGCGGCCAGGGCGAGCCGCTGCTTGACCCCGCCGGACAGGGTGGAGGTGAGCCGGTGTTCGTGTCCGTTGAGGCCCGCGATCCCGAGCGCGAAATCGATCCGGGCTTTGCGCTTGCGGCGCGGGATCCGGTAGATGCCCGCGTAGAACCTGAGGTTCTGCAGGGCCGTAAGGTCCGCGAAAAGGGAGAACCGCTGGCTCATGTACCCGATCCGCTCCTTGATCCGGTCCGCGTCCCGCGCCAGATCCAGGCCCGCAACGGTCGCCCGTCCCTCGGTGGGAACCAGGAGCCCGCAGAGCATGCGGATCGTCGTGGTCTTGCCCGCGCCGTTGGGCCCCAGAAACCCGAAAATGGATCCCTCGGGCACCTCGAAGGAGATGCCGTCCACGGCGGCAAATGCGCCGAAGCGCTTGACGAGATTCTCCGCGTGGACCGCGATCATGACAGGGCCTTCTCATCCGCGCCCGGCCGGCTCCCTCTGGTCGGAATCGGGGAGCGGCTGCCGGCGCAGGGAAAGAAAGACGTCCTCGAAGGTCGGCGAAGCCCGCTCGATGAAGGACGCCTCGATTCCCGCGTTCTCGAGGATCTTCGCCAGATCGACGGCCTCGGTTCCGGGGCGGCAGGCGATTTTGAGAACCCCTCCGGACGGATAGGCTCTCGTCACCCCCTGGGCTCCCACGAGGGCGGCCCTGGCGGCGCGCGTGTCCGGGACCAGAGCCTCGAAGAGCGCCTCGTGGAAGGCGTCGAGCACGGCCTGAGGCCGGTCCGCCACGAGAAACCGTCCCGCGGACATGAGGCCCACGCGATGGCAGCGCTCGGCCTCGTCCATGTACGGGGTTGTCACCAAGACGGCCACGCCGTCCGCGGCAAAGGCGTAAAGGATGTCCCACAGTTCGCGGCGCGACAGAGGGTCTACGCCGGTCGTGGGTTCGTCGAGGAGCAGGAGCTTCGGCTGGTGGATCATGCTGCAGGAGAGGGCGAGCTTCTTGTACATGCCGCCCGAAAGCTTGGCCGCGGGCCGGTTTGCGTAAGGCTCAAGCCGCGAGAACCGGTAGAGCTTGTCCAGCCGCGCCTTTCTCTCCCGCCGGGGCACGAAATACATGTCGGCAAAGAATGCGAGGTTCTCCTCTACCGTGAGGTCGCCGTACAGACTGTACTGCTGGGGCATGTAGCCGAGACGCTCCCGGGCCCGCTCCGGATGGCGGCCGAGGGGGATCCCGTCGATCGTCACCTCGCCCTGGTCCGGGTCCACGACGCCCACCAGGAGCCTGAGGGTCGTGGTCTTGCCCGCGCCGTCCGGCCCCACGAGCCCGAAGATTTCGCCCGGCTCCAGGGCGAGGTCCACGCCCGCGACGGCCTCGACGTCGCCGAAGCGCTTGCGCAGATTCAGGGCTTGCAGAACGGCCACGGCTCGCTCTCCTGGGGGTTCCTCACGGCTCGACGAACCAGGCGTCCACGGGCATGCCGATCTTGAGCGTTCCGTCCGGGTTCGGGACCCGCACCTTGACCGCGTAGACGAGCCGCACCCTTTCCTCCCGGGTCTGCACGTTCTTGGGCGTGAACTCGGCCTCTTCCGCGATGGTCGAGATCTGGCCGGAGAAGATGCGGTCCGGGGATCCGTCGGTGCGGAGATCGACTCTTTGGCCCGGCCGGATCTTGTCGAGCATGGGCGCCGGCACGTACACCTTGACCTCCATCGTGCCGAGATCCGCCAGGGTGGCCAGGGCCGTACCCGGGAAGACCGTCTCGCCGAGTTCGACCGGCACTCTCAGCACGGTGCCGGCCACGGGAGAAAAGACGCGCGTGTAGCCGAGCTGCTCCTCGGCGAGCCGCAGAGCGGCTTCGGCCTGCTGCCTCTGGCTCGCGACCACGGCTTTCTGGGCTTCCAGGACGGACTTCTGCGTTTCGAGGTCGTCGAGCTGCATCTGCGCGGCCGAGCCCGAGGCCAGAAGCTTTCGCACCCGGTTGAGGTTGGTCTCGATCCCGGCCAGGTTCGCCTGAAGGACCTTGAGCTGGGCCTCCGTCGTCCGCAGAGCGGCGGCGGCCTGGTCTGTCTGTGCCCGGTACAGGGTGTCGTCGATGGCCGCGACCAGGCCGCCTGCCTCGATTCTTTTTCCCTCTTCGGCCGGAAGGGCCACGAGCTTTCCCGCCACCTGGGCGCTCAGGGTGACCTCCACGGCCTCCACCGTTCCGTAGAAGAAGCGCTCCTCCAGGGCCGCCTGCCTCTTCACCCATGCCCGATGGCCGAAATAGCCGACCACGGCAAGAACCAGGATGAGCGGGACGATTCGCTTCGGCATGGCCTTATCTCCCGATGGCTTCGAGGTCGCCTGTGGCCGCGGCGAGACGGACCCGGGCGACCCGGTAGTCGTACAGGGCCTTGAGATGGTCGAGACGGGCGGTCGTGGCGGCCAGCTGTGCGTCGATCACCTCCAGGCTCGTCGAGGCGCCGGCCCTGTAGCTTTCCTCCGCGATGGCGAGGATGTTCCGGGCCCGGTCCATGTTGCTCCGGGTCGAAGAGATCCTGCGGCTCGCCTCGCGCAGTTCCAGCAGGGCCGAGCGCACCTCGACCTGGATGTCGGCAAGGGCCTGGGAGGCGCTCTCGCGGGCGGTTGCGGAGGCTGCGCGGGCCTTTTTCATGCCGTGGTACGCTTCGAGGCCGTCGAACAGGGGCATCCGGATCCCGACGCCGACCGTCCAGTTCCGCTCCCAGTCGTCGATGGCGAAATAAGGCTTCTCGTACCCGAACGTTCCTGTGAGCAGCACCGAGGGCAGCATGGCCCCCCGCTGGGCCAGGGCCTGGTCCTCTGCAGCCCGCTGCATATGGCCAAGCGCCGCCAGCTCGGGACGCAAGCGGCATGCCCGCTCCAGAGCCTCGGTCTCGTTTATGTCCTCGGGCGCAGCCTCGATCGAATCTGCCAGGGAAACCGGCGTCCCCTCGGGCAGGCCCGCCGCCCGGCGGAGACGGGCGAGGGCGAGATCCAGCACCTTTTCCGCCTCGGCGACACGGGGCTCTCGGCTGGAGACTTCCACCTCGGCCCTGAGTAGCTCCAGCCGGGTGGCGGCTCCGGCCTCGTACCGCCGTTCGACCTGGGCGAGATGAGCCCGCGCCGCCTCCAAGGATTCGTGCTGCACATCGACGGCCTGCTGTGCGATCAGGGCCGCGTTGTAGGCCTCTGCGGCGGCCCTGGCCACCTGAAGCCGCGCGGCCTCGAGGCGGGCGCGCTCGGAATCCACCTGGCTCGACGCGGCCCGATGGGCGTAATAGACCTTGCCCGACGAAAAAAGAAGCTGGTTCAGAACCAGTCTGGCCTTGTAGTTGTCGTTCGCGCCGATGAGAGCCTGGCGGTTGATCTGGAAGGGAGGAATGAGATCGCCCGGCGGATCCACCGGGAAGCCGATCGCGATCCTCGGGACGTTGTCGATATAGGTGTAGCCCCCTTCGAAGGCCAGGTCCGGCAGGAAGTTGGAGAACACTTCGGCCAGGGCCTCCTTTTTTTCCTCGATCCTGCTTGCCGCAACGGCCAGGTCCGGACTGTGCCCGAGGCTGTATTGAACCGCGTCGCCGAGGGTCCAGCGAACCGCCTCCTGGGCCGCTGCCGGCGGCCGCGCCAGGGCCGAAAGCGAAAGAGCTGCGGCGGCGAGCCACGCAAGGCGGCAGGATCGGTCTCGTTTGCGAACCTGTGCGGAATTTAACCTCATCTTTTGCTCCTCGCCCTTGAGGAAGGTTTCTTCCCGGCAAGGGACGGGCCGGCCGGGCCTCGCGACCCCAGGGGAGAACCCTGGGCCGAGTTTCCCGAGACGGTGCGCGCCGCAGTCCACGGCCCCACCAGGATCCCTCTCAGGAGGACATTCCGGAAGGTTCCCAGGAACTGCCCCAGGCTCAGGTCCTGGGCGAGCAGGAACCTCGGATTGGCCAGGTGGGTCACGACTCCCTGGATGAGCTTGCCGGCCGTCTCGGGGTCGATGTCGGGCCGTATGGTTCCTTCCTGCTGGCCCCGGCGCAGCAGATCGGTGAGGATGCCCACAACGTTTGCGCGGAAACGCTCGATCCGGTCCCAGAGACCGGGCAGGAAGTTCTGCACGTCGGCCATCATCCGCGTGGACACGTTTGCAGCGAGTCCTTGGGCCAAGACTTCGAAGTGCCGCTCCAGAATCGCGGGCACCGGCTGCTTCGACAGGAGGTTCTCCAGAACCTGCGGGCCGAATTGCGCGAACAGGCCGTCGACCAGCTCTTCGACCAGGGCCTCCCGGTCCCGGAAATGCCGGTAGAAGGTCCGCTTGCTCATGCCGTCGCCGGTGCAGAGTTCCTCCACCGTGACCTTGTGAAACCCTCGCTCGGCGAACAGGCGCCGCGCGTGGCTCAAGATCTTTTCGCGGGTCTTCCGGTCCCGAGGGCCGCTCACCGGCTGAGGCTCCGAAAAAATTTTAATACTGAGGAAACGAAAACATACTACTTCGTTTATTTAATGCCATATTCCGGTTTCTGTCAAGACTCTGCTCCCAGGCCTGTCGTACGGGCTGGCCGGGCTCGAAGATTCATGATGAACCAGAAGTCCTCCGGGCCGAGCGCCTGGAAGAACGACTCGCGCGAGTGAAACTCGGGCCCCATGGCGAGGCAGGGTGAAAAAGGGCGGGCAGGCTACCGAGGCAGGGCCACGTGAACCTGGGATGGAAGTGAGCGAATTTTTTCATTTGTGCATTTTTCTCTGACGCGCTGGGACCTTCTGACGCGCTCTCACCACTACCTGGGCCTGCGGTGCCTGGCCAGCCGCTCCCTGCGCTACGTAGCCGAGTGGCACGGCGAATGGATCGCCCTGCTCGGCTGGCACGCCGCCGCGCTCAAATGCGCGTCTCGAGACGCCAGGATCGGCTGGCCCCCCACTCAAGTTTCAGCGTCTCGACCGGACTGCCAATTCGCTCCTTCTCCGCCCTTGGTTTCCCTTCCCTCTGCGCTCCGTCGCGTCCGTCTTCGTGGGCGGCGGGGCATCTGCCTGGGGAGCTGAGCAGGAAATTCGAGGTCAGTCGTTCATCTTACGGATACGCAGTGGGCAGGCCTTGATGCCACCTGGCCCGGTGTGCCACCCCCCGGGCGTACACCCCGGGCACGACAGAGCGTGCCCCTCCAAGAAAGGCAATGAATCCCTGGAGGGACGCGCTCCGCCGCGTCCGTTCTTCGTGGGCGGCCGGGGGAATGGCCCTCTGTCACCTCCGCCGTCCGTTCACCGTTCATCCCGGACACGACCCGGATCCCTCTCTGGAGGGACGCGCTCTGTCGCGTCCGTCTTCGGCTATGCATCCGCAGCCAGGATCCCGGCCTCGGCCAGGTCATAGTCCATAGTCTCGCCGCACCAGTCCGGCCAGCTCGTCTCCGCATCGATCGCAAGCCCGAGCTCCCGAGGATTCTGCGCCCGGGCAGGGCGATGCGCAGTTCGGTCGACTACGCGACGACCGGAACGCCGTGATCCGTGCGGTCGGTGAGGATTTCGAACGCGGCGCGGTTTTGGGTCACGAGCGTGCGCGGAGAAACCCCCGGCCGCCGGACCGTCACTTCGGCGCTTGCCAGCTTGGTGTTGAGGCAGGTTTTCACGCCGCCCGGAGGGTTCCGGTAGGAAAGGCCCACGAAGGCGCTCTCCGGCGCCCGGATGCGGCAGGAGACTCGGGCCCCGGGGCCTTGGGAGTCGATCCTCCAGGTGAAGAAGTCGAAACTTCCCGAGGCCCGCACAGCCTGCAGAAGCCCGTTCAGCGCGATCTCCCGGCCCTCGTCCCGGAGCACGACCAGACTGAACCGCGGAGTCCAGAACGGCCCGATCCTCACCTGGGCCGTGGAGCATTCCAGGAAGGCGTCAGGAGCATTGTCGAATCCCGCTACCTGGCCCCAGGCGTAACGGTCCGTGTGCCGGGAGCCCCAGTTGTGGTTCTGGCTTCCTTTCCACCCGTGGATATCGAAACGGGTGCCGTCGACCTCGATCGAGCCCTCGTAAAGGGCGTTCGGAGACCCGACCATGGCCTTGGCCCTGGGAAAGGCGCTTTCGTAAAGCTTGCCGGGAAGGAGAAGCAAGGGAGGCTCGGGGCTCGTGTACCGGAGAGCCCACTGAAGACGATGGGCCGGATTCGCGGCCGATCCTTCGAGATGTCCGTCGCCGAGAACGGCGTTGCCGATGCGCACGTCGATCCTCGTCGGATCGAACCTGCAGGCATCGAGCGGCTTCGTTTCCTTGGCCGCCGTGATCGAGCCGCTTTCTCCGTCAAAGAAAACCGCCCACAGCTCGCCCTCTGCCTCTTGGGGCCTTCCCCGGGGAGAAAAAACCGTGTACCGGATCCAGAAGGCCAGCGGCCGGCTCGGGTGGTTGGCCCGCTGGAAGTAGCTCTCGTAGAATCCGCCGGGCTCGCCCGGCCTGAAGCGCGAGCCGTTGGAGATCTGCGGCGAAGGGTTCATCCCCGCCTCCTTTTTCGATCGGGTTTTTCAGACTGTCTTGGAACGCCGCGAGGCCGGCAGGGGCGGAGGCTCCCGGCGGCCGTCCAGCCAGTGGAAAAGCGCCAGGACCGGGTGCCGGTAGACCATGCGCGGCCCGGCGTAGCGCATGACCTCCCGAATCTCGGCGCGGCGCTCGGGCCGGTAGCAGTGGATCGGGCACCTGGCGCACGTGGGCTTTCTCTCGGCGAACGGGCACTTTTGGAGCCGGCCTTGGGCGTACTGAAGCAGGGCCGAGCACTCCGGGCAGAGGGCTTCCGAGGTCCGGTGACGGCCCCTGCACGCAAGGCCAATCATGGCCTCGAGGGTCTTCCTCTCCCTTCTGAGGCGTGGATGATCGCTCATGGTTCGTGTCGAGACTCCGCTACCGTGTTTTCTCCTCAAGAAGTGAGATGCCTGAACTATCGGGTGCGGATCTCCCGGGAAAGCACACACAGGGAGGCACGGCCAGCCGCACAGACCTGGAGCCATCCGGCATCGGGCCTGCCATGCAAGGCACGAGGCCAAGTGTATCATAATCCTGATTGAATCGGCGAAACGGATTCGGTATTCTCCCTGTGCCGCCCCGCACCCTTAGGGGAGAAAATGAAGAGCCTGGTCGCTCAGCTTCGCAAGCAGCAGGCCGAGGCGGCGCGGCTTGACGAAGCCATCGAAGCCAGTTTGCGGGAGTTGGGGTATAAATAAAACCGGCCTGCTATCAAACAAGACGGCTATTTCGTTAAATAGTCTCGTTCACTGCTGTCCAGAATAGTTTGAGATTCGATTCCTCACCATTTGAATTCAACCTGTTAGGAGGCTGAGACAGGCCGTCGCGAGTTGAGGTTCCCCTGCTTGGCGGCCGGATGCTGTCCAAGACCTGGGAGGGGAAGTACGTCTTGGACAGGCTCGGGCTCGACCGGCAAGATGTCGAAGGGCTGATCGAGCCAGGCCCAGAGATCACGATACGTAAACAGATTCCATCGAAGAAAGGCCACCAGATTCGACAGCGACCAAGCGTAGCGGGCCTTGAACTGCAGGTACTTGATCAACAGCATGGCGACCAAAGCTGTCCAGATCTGAATGAACAGCGCGTTCTCGCTGGTACCGACAAAGGTCTTGACCTTCAGATTCTGTTTGAGCGCCTTGAAGAACAGCTCAATCTGCCATCGATCCTTGTAGATGGCGGCGATCGTGGTGGCACCGAACTCCAGGTGATTGGTAAGGAACTCCACCGATTCCCCCTTCTGCGGGTCCCAGATCACGACGCGGCGAAGCCCATAGGGACAGTTCTTTTGAGCGCTGTATCCGGCAAGCTCGATCAATTGATCAGCCAAGACGTTGCGGTTCTGGGGAACCGGCAATTCGGCGGTTACTCGGTAGTCCGCATTCCCTTTCAAACGGGTGACAAAGTAGACGCCCGCGTCGCTCCAGGAAGCGAAAAGCTTGTAATCATTGTATCCCCGATCCATGACCACGATGGAGCCTGGAGGCAACGGGAGGCTGCGGGCAACCGAAACGTCGTGTTTGCTTCCATCCGAAAGGACTGCGTATGTGGGCAGATACCCGTCATGGTCCAGGAGCAGGTGAAGTTTGACCGCTCCTTTGGTCTGACGGAACTTGGCCCAGGGGAACAGGGTCAGGCACAGCGAGATCGTTGTGCTGTCCAACGAAAGCAGCTTGTTCTTGAACCGGAATCGTTTCTTCGGGGCAGCCTCCTTGCAGACGTCCAGGGTCTGGTAAAAGAGATCCCGGAACATCTGCCAGGGCCGACGGGTATTGGCGTACGAAAGGGTCGATTTGTTCGGACTCTGTCTCATCCCCAGGTGCCTGATCTTGCCCGTGCAGGAAGCCAGGCCTCCGCAAATCTCTCGCAGGCTCTTGGCTTGAGCCACCTGGCAGAACAGCATGGCCACGAAATGGTCCCAGGAGTCGAATCCCTTGGCATACCGCTCGGCCCGGTGTTTGACGACCAGCTCATGAAACTGCCTGCGGGAGAAGATCGCAATGAGTTGACTGAAAATGCTCGCACAACGTACCATCGGACCAGCCTCCTTCCTGTGGGT
>FWPU01006427.1_pt1 | contig 23506 bp, 24 predicted proteins | sample 2228361 | NCBI WGS metagenome assembly FWPU01 (sample SAMEA103939777, study PRJEB20133) | metagenome
CTGGCGGGCGCGCCAGGCGCACCCCCCCGCTGGCCCCGCGCATGGCGTCCAGAATCCCCTTCACAGAAAGCTGGGAGACGATCTTGGCCAGGAACGGCAGGGGGATGTTCTCCTCTTCGGCAATGACCGATGTGGCCAGCCGGTCGCCGTTGCTGAGCTGTGCCACGTGCAGCACAGCGCGGACGGCGTAATCTGCTTGTCGAGTGATTTGCATCGCTTGGACTCCTGGTCGGGCAGCTCGCACAAACGATTGCCCTTTGACTATCTTATTTACCTGAAAGGTTAATAGAGCGCGGCCCATCTCTCAAGTGACAGTTGTCATCCAACCGGGCGACAATAAGCCGGTTTTCTCCTTTTCCTATCCGTTAGGGCCGAATTTTCGGCGGCCAGGACCAATTCCCCATACCCCGCCCGGCAGATACGGTATAATCCTGCCCCGTAAGGCCTTGGAAGGGATGCCTTCATGCCCGTTCCCTTCTGTCATATGTGTGACGAAGAGCCGCTGGAGTCTCGCTACGATGACAGCGCCCTGGAGACGGGCGAGTACTGCCCGGTCTGCCACCGCCCTGCCTGCCGCTACCACCTGGGCACGGTGCGCTGGCGCTGGAAGAAAACCGGCCAGCTTGGCGCTGCCCGTGTCTGCCTGGCCTGCAAAAACGCCTACCGCCACCGCGATTGGGACCCCGTGCACCGGGACTGGATCAGCTAGCCATGCGCAAATACTTTGAAGCCACCCTGCTGCCCCAACTGGATACCTACATCGAAAGCCTCTTCGCCGGCGAGGACGACGCCCTCCGCTTTGCCCGCCAGGAGGCGGCCCGCCAGGGATTGCCCGCCATCCACATCCAGCCCGCCGATGGCCGCCTGTTGCAGCTCTTTGCCCTGGCCGCCCAGGCCCGCCACATCGTCGAGATCGGCACGCTGGCCGGCTATAGCGGCCTGTGGCTGGCCCGCGCCCTGCCCGCCGACGGAACCCTGACCACGCTGGAGGCCAACCCCCGCCACGCCGCCGTGGCCCGCCGCACCTTCGCGCGCGGCGGCGTCAGCGACCGCGTGCGCATCGTGGAGGGCGAGGCGCTGGAAAGCCTGCGGCAGCTTTCCGCCACCGGCCCCTACGACATGGTCTTCATTGATGCCGATAAGGAGCGCTACCCGGACTATCTGGAATGGGCCGTGCATAACCTGCGCCCCGGCGGCGTGATCGCCGCCCACAACGCCCTGCGCGGCGGCCAGGTCCTCTCCCCGCAAAGCGAGGCCGACCGCATCATGCAGCGCTTCAACGAGGCGGTGGCCCACCACGAGCGGCTGACCGGCACCATCGTCAACATCGGGGACGGCATGCTGGTGGCCGTCCTCAGGGAGTAAAAGGGCGTAACATGGCCGCGCCCCCGGCCCGCCGCCCCAGGGCATCCGTTGCAGCCTGGCCCTCAGCAACCGACTCTTGCCGCCCGCAGGCCGATACGGTAAGATAGCGCCTCAACATGATTCTGGAGGGAAGGAATCCGCGAAGATGAAAGTAATCCTCACGGCTGACGTGTACAAGCACGGCGTCGCAGGCGAGGTGGTGAATGTGGCCGATGGGTTTGCCCGCAACTACCTGATCCCCAAGGGGCTGGCCGTCAAGGCCACGCCCGGCGCGCTCAAGCAGAGCACCCAACTGCGGGAGACGGCCAAGGCGCGCAAGGCTGCCCTGGAGAACAAGCTCAACGAGCTGGCCCGCCAGATCGACGGGACGGAACTGATCTTTGGGCGGCGGGCCGGGGCCAACGGCAAGCTCTACGGCTCCGTCACCACCCAGGACATCGTGGACGCCCTGCGGGAGAAGACCGGCGCGGATATCAACCGCCGCCGTATCAGCCTCCAGGGCCTGCGGGAACTGGGCGAGCACGAGGTGCAGGTGCGCCTGGGCAGCGAGTTCACCCCCACGCTCAAGGTCATCATCGTGCAGGAATCCGAGCTAAAGGACTTCCTGGCCGCCCGCCAGGCGGCGGCAGAGACCGGGCAGGACGAGCAGGAAGCGCACGACGAGGCGGAGGAAGCCCCCGAACTGGAGGCCGAGCGCATCCAGCACCTGGTGCAGGAAGCCCAGGCCAGCACCCGGACCCTGGACCAGGGCGAAACCGCAGAAGCGGGCCAGGCATGAACCTCGACCCCGACCTTGACGACGAGGCTGTGATCCAGCACCTGATCGAGAGCGTGCGCTGTAGCGAATGCGGTGGTGCTTACGAAGCAGAGGATGTCTACATCCTCTCCCAGGAGAACGATACCTGGGCGCTGGTGGCCTACTGTCCGACGTGCGGCCTGGAGAGCGTCGTCATGGCCTACGTGGACGCCATCTACAGCGCCGATATGGACCCTCCCGATGAGGACGAAGTGGCGGCCTGGGGGCGCTTCCTGGCGGCCTTTGAGGGCGACCTGCGCGACCTGCTCGGCGCGGTGTGACGCCGGGCAGTCCCCCACATCTGACCACCGGGCAAGGGGCTTCGCGCCCCTTGCTCTCCCTACCGGAGGCGCGCGCAGGATGACGGTGACGACGTGGGTTCCCATCCCGTGACTGAGCAGAATAGGCGGACCGGCACGGACGCCGAGCGGCTGGGGGAATTGCTGCGCGCCGCGCGCGAGGCCCAGGAGATGACCCTGGAGGAGGTGGAGCAGGCGCTCCGCATCCGCGCCCGGTTCCTGGCCGCCTTTGAAGAAGGCGCTTACGACAACCTGCCCGGCGCGGTGCAGGCCCGTGGCTTCCTGCGCAACTATGCCCGCTTTCTCAACCTGGATGAAGAGGCCGTGCTGGCGCAGTTCGACGCCGGTCAGGCCGCCTTCGGGCGGCGCCAGCCCCGCCTGGCCCCCGGCGCTGAGCGCGCCTACCCCTCCCCCTTTGTGCCTGCCATGGAGCCGCTGGCGGAACGGCAGCGCAGGGGTTGGGGCCGCCGGATCGCCGTCTTCCTGGGGCTGGTCGTGGGGCTGCTCGTGCTGGCCGGGCTGTGCCTGGGTGGCACACAACTGGTCGAGCGCGTGCTGAACACGCAGGCCGACCAGCAGGAGCTGAGCCTGATCGGCGTGCTGCCCACCGTGCCCACCCTCACCCCCAGCGCCACCTTCATGCCCTCCCCCACGCCGCTACCCGGCGCGCGGGTGGCTGCCGGACCGCCCATCACCGACCGCGTGGTGCTGGATGTCAACGTTGTGCAGCGCACCTGGGTGCGCGTCATCGCCGATGGCGAGACGATCTTCGAGGGGATACTGACCCCCGGCCTCACCGTCCAGTACGTGGCCCAGCAGGAGCTGAACATCCAGGCCAGCAACGGGGCCGGGCTGGACGCCATCTTCAACAACCTGCCCATCGGGCTGCTGGGCCTGCGCGGCGAGGCCATCGATACCACCTTCACGCCGGACCTGGTGCTGACGCCCACGCCAGACGAAGCGCCCACCGCCACCTTTACCCCGCCGGTGACGCCGACCATGGAAGGCGAGGTCGGCGCAGAGGAGGGCAGCCCAACGCCGCTCCCCGTCCCCGGCGTGCCCACCGCCACGCCAGGTGGCGCGCCCACCGCCGCCCAGCAGGAGGGCCTGCCCCCTGGGGCCGGGCCTGCCTCCCCCACCCTGCTGCCGCAGCCCTCCCCAACCCCAGCCCAGCCGACGGCCAGCCCCACGCCCTCCCCCACGCCGACCTTCACGCCGACGGAGACGGAGACCCCTTCGCCGACGAGGACGCCTTCCCCCACCGCGATCCTGCCGCCCCGCCACACCAGCACGCCCGTGCCCCAAAAACAGCCCTGAATTCGGGCCAGATCAGGCCCTCAGAAGTCGATCCGCGCCAGAAGGAGGATTGCTCAGTGACAACCAGTCGTGTGGAACGCGCAGTCGCCCGCTTTGAGGAGGGCTTCAACTGCTCCCAGGCCGTGCTCTCCGCCTGCGCGCCGGTCCTGGGCCTGGAGGCCGACCTGGCCCTCAAGGTGGCCGGGGGCTTCGGCGGCGGCATGGGCCGCCTGGGCGGGACCTGCGGCGCAGTGACCGGCGCGCTGATGGCCCTTGGCCTGCGCTACGCCAGCGCAGAGGCCGGGGACAAAGCGGCCAAAGAGAAGACTTACGAGGTAGTCCGGGAGTTCACCCGGCGCTTTGCCGCCCGCCACGGCTCGACCCTCTGCCGGGACCTGCTGGGCTGCGACATCAGCACCCCGCAGGGCAGGCAACTGGCCCACGACAACGGCCTGTTCACCACCCGCTGCCCGCAACTGGTCCGCACGGCGGCGGAAATCCTCGAATCAATGTTATCTGAGTCCGAATAGACGGAGCCTGATTAAACCAACGATGACTCAACGACGCCAGACCTATTACCTGCTCAGCCTGGGCTGCGCCAAGAACGCCGTGGATGCCGAGGGCATGGCCCAACTGTTGGATCAGGCCGGGCTGCGCAGCCTGGACGCCCCCCAGCAGGCCGAAGTGCTGATCGTCAACACCTGTGGCTTCATCGAGAGCGCTCGCCAGGAGTCGCTCGGCGCGCTGCGCGAGCTGGCCGCCCTCAAGCGGCCAGGGCAGTTGCTTATCGCGGCGGGCTGCCTCTCCCAGCGCTACGGCAGCGCCCTGGCCCGGCAGGTCCCCGGCCTGGACGGCGTGATCGGAACCCGGCGCTGGATGGATATTGTGGACCTGGTGCGCCGCCTGCGGCAGCGCCGCCATCCAGAACCGCTCTATCACCTGCCGGACGAAGCCCGGACCGTGGGCACGGACGAGCAGGGCGTGCTCCGCGTGGCCCGCCAGGGGGCCAGCGCCTACCTGAAGATCGCGGACGGCTGCCGCCGCCCCTGCGCCTTTTGCGCCATCCCCGCCATCAAGGGGACGGCGGTCAGCCGCCCCATGGAGTCTATTCTGGACGAGGCCCGCCGCCTGCGCGACGCCGGCGTCCGCGAGATCATCCTCATCGCCCAGGACCTGACCGACTACGGCCACGACCTGGGCATCCGGGATGGCCTGGCGCAACTGCTGGAGGCCATGCTGCGGGCCGTGCCGGACGTGCCCTGGATACGGCTGATGTACGCCTACCCCGGCGCGGTGACCCCCCGCCTGATCGACCTGATGGCTGGCAGCCCGCAGCTTTTGCCCTACCTGGATATGCCCCTCCAGCACGGCCACCGCGACGTGCTGCGCCGCATGCGCCGCCCGGCCAACGTCGAGTGGGTATACCGCACCGTGGCCACCATGCGCGAGAAGATGCCGGACCTGGCCTTGCGCACCACCTTCATCGTCGGCTACCCCGGCGAGACGGAGGCGGAGTACGAGGCCCTGCTCAAGTTTGTGGAGGATTTGCAGTTCGACCGCCTGGGCGTCTTCACCTACTCCTACGAGGCGGGCACGCCCAGCGCCGACCTGCCCGGCCACCTGCCGGAGGAGGTCAAAGAGGCCCGCCAGGAGCGCCTGATGGCTCTTCAGCAGGGCATCTCGCTGGCGCGCAACCAGGCCTGGGTCGGCAGGACGCTCGACGTGCTGGTGGAAGGGTATGGCCAGGCGGAGGACGAGGCGGGCAACCCCCTGGACGAGGTGATCAGCGTCGGGCGCAGCTTCCGCGACGCGCCGGAGATCGACGGCTACGTCCTGGTGGAGGGCCGGCTGCCCGTCGGCGAGATCGTCCCGGTGCGCATCACCGGGGCCATGGCCTACGACCTGGTTGGGACGGTGGAGACCGCCGCGCAGCTCATCACGCCGGGCCGGGTTTACGCCCCCGGCGAGATCAAAGGCGGGAGGCCGGGATAAGAGAGCAGGGGGGAAGAACAGATGTCTGCGATGTCTACAGCCTGGTGGCAGGACTTCTTCTCCGGGGCTTGGCTGGACGTGCAGCGGCAGTTCAAGACGCCGGAGCAGACGCAGGCCGAGGCCGACTTCATCCAGGACGTGATGCAGCTTGCGCCGGGCGCGCGCGTGCTCGACGCCCCATGCGGCGAAGGGCGGCTGTCGCTGGAGCTGGCGGCGCGCGGCTGCGCGGTGACCGGCGTGGACATCACCCCGCCCCTGCTGGAGGACGCCCGTCGCCAGGCGGCGGAGCGCGGCCTGGACGTGCGCTGGGCGCTGCGCGACATGCGCGACCTGCCCTGGCAGGGCGAGTTTGACGCAGCCCTCTGCTACTGGGGCAGCTTCGGCTACTTCGACGAGGCGGGCAACCGCGACTACGTGCAGGCCGTGGCGCGCGCCCTCAAGCCCGGCGGACGCTTCCTCATTGACACGCACTGCGCGGAGACGCTGTTCCCCATCTTGCAGGAGCGCGGCTGGTGGGAGGCGGGGGATACCACCGTGCTGGAGTGGCGGCGCTACGACCACGAGACAGGCCGTATCGACGTGGAGTGGACCTTTGTGCAGAACGGCCAGACCACCAAGCGCTTCAGCTCCATCCGCCTGTACACCTACCGTGAGTTGTGCGCGCTGCTGCGGGAAGCGGGCTTCGCCGCCTTCACCGGCTACAACTCGATCAAAAAAGACCCCTTTGCGTTCGGTTCGCGGCGCTTGATCCTGCTGGCAACCAGGCCATGACCCCCTCCCTGCTGGATAACCCGCTGCTGCTCTCCCTGCTCTTCTACCCCCGCCCGGACCGCCCCGGCCACAGCGCCCTGCCCCAGGTCCACGACGGCGCGATTCCCGTGGCGAATGAGATCGCCCTGGGCTACCGGCTGTACGCCCACCAGCCGGACTCGCCGCTCATCCTCTATTTTCACGGCAACGGCGAGGTCGCGGGCGATCACGACGGCATCGCTGAGGCATACCGGCACATCGGCGTTTCGCTGCTGGTGGTGGACTACCGGGGTTACGGCTGGAGCACAGGCCGCCCCCTGCTGAGCACCCTGCTCTCCGATGCGGAGGCCGTCCTCCCGGCGCTGCCCGCCGTCCTGGCCGGGGCGGGCCTGGAGCCGGAGCCGCCGCTGTTCGTGATGGGCCGCTCCCTGGGCAGCGCGCCCGCCATTCACCTGGCCCACGCCCGGCCAGGGCGCTTCAAAGGCCTGATCGTGGAGAGCGGCTTCGCCCATGTGTTGATGCTGCTGGAGCGGCTGGGCTTCCCGGCGGACCTGCTGGCGAATGTCCCCGACCCCATCGGCAACCTGCGCAAAGTGGAGCGCCTTGACCTGCCGTTGCTGGTCATCCACGGCGAGCGGGACTCCCTGATCCCGGTGGCGCACGGTCAGGCTCTCTACGACGCCTCGCCTGCCGCCCACAAGCGCCTCCTGCGCATCCCCGGCGCGGGCCACAACGACCTGCTTCTCTTCGGCGTGCGGCAGTACTTCGACGCCGTGCAGGTTTTCGTCGAGCAGGCGCTGGCAGGGGGGCAGGCCTAGCGCGGTGGACAAACACCGCGCGCGAAGAGGATGACGGCAAAAAAGGAGCCATCAAGATGAAACAGATCGCGGGCAACAAACTGGCCCTTCAATCCGCCGCCCTGCTGCTGGCCACGCTCGCCGCCGTGCCCATCTACCTCGGCCTGGGCAGCGGCTCTGACGCCCTGGCTTGGTTCGGGCTGCTGCTCACCGTCCTGGGCATGGCGCTCGGCCTGTGGGTCAGTTGACCCGCCCCTTGCCGCAGAGCGATCTCCCCGGAGTGGCATTTGCCCCGCTCTGTGTTATGCTGGTGGGCGTGCTCAGCGCCAGCGCAGCGTGTCGCGGCCCCTGTGTCGGGAAGAGTGAGGAGAATTTCGTCCTATGGAAGAGCCGATCAACGTGCTGGTCACGTTGAAGACGAGCGAGGAAGTCCAGCAACGGCTGGAAGCGGTGTCGCCCCGCTATAACATGATCTTCCAACCGGCCCACACCGCCACGGAAATCCCCCCTGATGTGTGGAGCCAGGTTGAGGTGCTCTTCACCGGCAACGCCCTGCCGGATCGGGAGATGGCCCCCAACCTCCGCTGGGTGCAGACCATCTACGCCGGGGTAGATACCCTGCTGGGCCATCCGCTCTTTGAGCAGCAGGATGTGATCCTCACCACCGCCAGCGGCATCCACGCCGTGACCATGGCCGAGTACGCGCTGGGGATGATGCTGGCCTTTGCCCACCACATCCCGACCATGATCGCGCGGCAGGTCGCCCGCGAATGGCCCAAAGACCGCTTCACGCTTTACGAGCCGCGCCCGCTGCGCAACTCTACGGTCGGCATCGTCGGCTACGGCAGCATCGGTCGGGAGGTGGCGCGGCTGGCGCGGGCTTTCGGTATGCGCGTGCTGGCCACCAAGCGCGACGTGATGCAGCCCGCCGACCGCACCCAGTACGTCGAGCCGGGAACCGGCGACCCGGAAGGGACCCTGGTCCACCGCCTCTATCCATCCCAGGCGCTCAAATCCATGCTCCGGGAATGCGACTACGTGGTGGTGCTGGTCCCCAAAACCGCCGAGACGGAGAATCTGCTGGATGCCGAAGCCATCGCCACCATGAAGCCCGGCTCCGTGCTCATCAATCTCGCGCGCGGCGGCATCGTGGACGAGGAGGCCGTGCTCAAGGCGCTCAAGGCTGGCTCGCTGGCTGGGGCAGCCTTCGACGTGTTCGAGACCGAGCCGCTGCCGGAGGATAGCCCTCTGTGGGACGCCCCCAACCTGATCATCAGCCCCCACATCGCCGGGAGCATGCCCTATTACCTGGAAAAAGCCACCGATGTGTTTGTGGAAAACCTGGAGCGCTACCTGGCCCACCGCGAGCTGCTCAACGTGGTGGCCTGGGAGCGCGGCTATTAGAGTACCAGGCGCAACTTTGTTGCCCTTTGTGCGTAAAATAGAATATGAAGGTCGGTACAACGTGAGCAGTTTGCTGGAGAAGTGAGCCATGACCAGGAAAAAGGAGCAGCCCGTGAGCGCCGAAGAACAACTTCAGCAGGAAGAAGAGACGCTGCGCGAAGAAGGGGAAAAGGTGCTGGATGCCTTCCTCCGCTACCAGCGCAAAGCGGCGGAGGAAACCCGCCTGGCCTTTGAGGCCTTGCTCCCAGAAGGCTTCCGCACGCACAGCCGCGAGGCCCGGCGTGCCTTCAAGAAGTCCTTCAAAGTCCTCCTGCACGAGCTGGCCGAACGCCTTGAGCCGGAAGAAGAAGAGGGCGCGTCCGGCAGGACCAAGGTCAAGGTCGAGGTCAACTGAGCCTGCCCCGCTTGGCGCGCCACAGGGCAGCGCCCAGCCAGAGATAGCCGGTCAGCAGCGGCGGCGCGCATCCCGCCGCTGCGCCTGCTTGCCCGACCTCACCCGCGCAGCAGCAGGAACAGCAACAGCAGCCAGGAGAAGGCAAACCCGGCCAGGCCCAGCACCCGCTCGCCGTTGACATAGAGCAGCGTGCTGGAGAGCGTGAGGCTGGCAAAGACCAGGGCGGCGACGATCTGCGTCCCGGTCCGCTCGATGCGCCGCAGGTGGCGCTCAAACCGCTCGTCCGGGCGCACGCGCAGCTCCATGCGCCCCTCCTGCAGCCGGGAGAGCGCATCGTCCGCCTTGAGCGGCAGCGTGACGGCCCTGGCCAGCACGTTGCGCCCCGCCTCCAGCGCCAGCTCCACCGTCTCCGGCGTGATCAGGTCGCGCAGGTCCCCCCGCCCCAGCAGGCCCAGCCAGCTCTGCCGCGCCTGCTCGCCATCCTCCACCAGCAGGCGGCGCACAAAAGGCTGCATGGCCTTCCACGGGTCGAACTCCGGGTCCAGTCCGGTGCACATCCCGCTCAGGATGCCCACCGCCCGGCCCAGGTAAACGAACTCCTGCGGCACCTGGAAGGGCAGCGTGTAAAGCAGGTCCCCAAAATCGCGGGCCACGCTGCGCATCACCTGGTAGTCCACCTCCCGCAACTGGCTCATATTCAGGCCCCACACCTGGTCGAAGACGGCCTGGCTGGCCTCTTGGAGGCGCTGCATGTCCGCGCCGGGCAGCAGCACGCCGAGCTGCTGGTAGCTCCGCACCAGCCGCTGCACATCGCGGGTGATGACGGCGATCAACGTCTCCCGCAGCCCGGCCACCAGTTCGGGCGTCAGCTCGCACGTCATGCCGAAGTCCACAAACACCAGGTAGAAGGGCCGCTGCGCGCTCCGGCGCTGCCGTTGCCCCCCGCCCGCCTCCGGCAGGGGATAGATGAAGATGTTGCCGGGGTGGGGGTCGGCGTGGAAGAAGCGGAAAACGAAGATCTGCTTCAGGTAGGTGTCCAGCAGGCGTTGGGCCACCACACAGCGCTCGATCCCGGCAGCCTCGATCCCGGCGTAGTCGTTGAGCTTGATGGCCGTCACGTCCTCCAGCACCAGGATGCGGCGCGTGGTGTGCTCGCGGTAGACGGCGGGGATGTACACCCCCATGTCCTCGGCGAACAGCCCGGCGAAGCGATCCGCGTTGTCCGCCTCGTGCAGGTAATCCAGCTCCTCCCACAGGACGCGGGCGAATTCCTCCAGCAGCAGCGGCACGTTGGCCCGCCGCCGGATGAAGCCGAAGCGCATGGCGAAACGGGCTACCACGTCCAACGCGCTCAAGTCGGTGTGCACCAGCGTCTCGATGCCGGGCCGCTGCACTTTGATCACCACCCGCTCCCCGCTGTGCAACCGTGCGCGGTGGGCCTGCCCCAGGGAGGCGGCGGCGACCGGTGTCTCGTCCACCCAGTCGAAACGCTCCCGCCAGGTCGGCCCCAGCTCCTGGCGCAACGTCAGCGCCATCTGCTGGAAGGGCAGGGCCGGGACCTCGTCCTGCAATCCGGCCAGCTCGTCGGTGATCTCGCGCGGCAGGATGTCCACCCGGCTGGAGACAAACTGCCCCAGCTTGATCATCACCCCGCCCATGCGCACGGCCAGGTCGCGGAACTGGCGCGCCCAGCGGCGCAGGCGCTGCCCCTCCCCCGCACGCACCACCCCCCGCCCCACGAGCGGCTGGACCACGCCGTACCACCACATCAGCCGGGCCGCCAGCCCGCCGAAATAGAGCACGATGCGCAGGTAACGCAGCCGGTCCAGGCGATGGGCGGTGGCTGTCGGAGCCGACGGAGTCATCGCTCGACGAAATGAATGTCCAGCACGGCCTGGTCAAAGCGGGCCGTGCTGATCTCCAGGTGATGCAGCGCGTAGGGCAGCACGATGTTGCGCCGGTAAGGGCCAACTCGCAGCGTCAGCTCGTCTGCGGAGCGGTACAGATCCAGGTCGCTTTTCTCCACAAAAGGCAGCGGCACGCGCAGGTGGTAGCCCTTGCCGCCATCCGGCTCAATGGTGTGCGTGTGCCCCTCGAAGAGCACGTCCGCCGGGTTGACATCCTGGTACAGCGAGCGGGCCAGGGCGCGCAGCATCTCCAGGCCGCCCATCTCGCGGGAGAACAGGGGCGCGCGCAGCAGCGGCAGCTCCCCGAACGCCTCCCCGATGAGCGCCAGGTTCTCCTGCTGCGCGTCCTTCCAGGCGTCGAAGTAGGGGTCGGTGACCGTCTCCGGGATGATGCGGTTGCAGATCACAGCGTCCGTCGGGTAGCCGTACAGGTTGAGATAAGTGTAGGTGCGCTGCGCCTCCTTGATCACCATCTTCTCCGCGTTCACCACCAGCCGGATGCTGCTCAACGACGAGTCGGCCAGCAGGTCGCGCACCCGGTCCAATGTGTCGAACAGGAGTTGGACGGCCTCCCAGGCATCCTGGTTCGGCAGGTCCGTGCCCATCGTCAGCCGACCCAGCGGGCGCAGGATGCGGCCCGTGGCTCCCCGCGTCAGCGTGATGATCTTGTCGAACCACCAGCGCGTGGCGTCCGGCAGGCTCAGCAGGCGCAGCGTCTCCGCCGTGGGGGCGGCGTCCACGATCAGCACATCGAACTGATCTTCCTGCACGTACTTGTTGATCCATAGCAGGTGCGCGCCCTCCTCCAGGCCCGGCAGGATCGTCACCTCCTCCGCCACGATCTCCTCGATGCCGCGCCGGGTGAACAGGTTCACCATGTATTCCTGGAACTTGCCCCAGTACTTCTCCATCGAGTAACGGGCGTCCACCTCCTGCGCCCACAGGTTGTCGTACACCTGCACCGGCTCCGGGCCGATCTTCACCTCCAGCGAATCGGCCAGGCTGTGGGCCGTGTCGGTGCTGATGACCATGGTCTTCAGGCCCATCTCCGCGCAGCACAGCGCGGTGGCCGCCGAGATGCTGGTCTTGCCCACCCCGCCCTTGCCCGTGTGAACAATAATGCGCATGCCCAACTGCTCCTCAGTGGTCAGCTTTCACCACAAACTGATTCCGGCTCAACAGTATATACGCACGTGGAAAAAGAGAGTTTTAGGCCAAGAACCACCCGGCCTTCGCCCTCAGCCCACCCCCCAGGGCCACAGCAGCGCCCGCAGCGTCTCGTCAAGCTGGCGCAGGTTCACCGGCAGCCGCAGGATCACCACCCGTCCGGGGATGGCCTGGCCCTGGAAGTCCTCCAGGTGCTCCGCTTCCACCAGCAAGATCAGGGGAATCATGGCCACGCGGGGGTCGGGGTGGGTGTGCTGCAATTCCATCCAGTACCGCGCGTCGATGCCCTTCTCCAGGTTGTCCACGACCAGGATCAGGTCCGGCAGGGCGCGCTCGATGGCGGCCAGCGCCTCCTGGCCGCTCCGCACGCGGTCCACGCCGTAGCCGCGCGCCTTGATGGCGTCGCCCAAAAAGTCGATAGTGTGGGGGTTGTTCTCCAGCTTTAAGATGCGCGCCTTGACCGGTTGCTCGGTCATCCCTCGTTCTCTACCTGTTGCTCAGGCTCGCCTCGCCGGCCTGTAGCGTGCCGTCCGGTAATAAATATAACACCTGGCGCCCCGGAAAGCGCTCCAGAATCGCCTCCCGCTCGCCTTCCAGGCCGTGGTCCCGCGCCGCCACCAGCTCGCTGTCCAGGTACGGGCTGGTCAGCGCCATAAAGGTCCCCCAGTCGCGCCAGCTCCGCTGCGCCTTCCCTGTCACCAGGATCAGGGCCGGACGGCCATCCCGCAGCGCCTCCAGCGCCTCGATGTGGTGCCCTCCCACGTTGTTGAAGCGCCACAGGGCGGCCAGCCGCTCCGGCGTGTAGGCGAACAGGCTGGCCGTGACCATCGCGCTCAGGAGGACGTAAACGCCCAGCCGGGAGGCCCGGCGGGCCGCCGCCGTGACGCCGGCGGCGCTCAGCAGGGCCAGCGCCGGGATGGCCTCGCTGTAGTAGCGCGCGCTGTAAGTCTGCGCCCCGATCCAGTACAGCAGATGGACGCCCACCAGCCCCGCAAACATGCCCGCCAGCAGCCAGGCCCAACGCTTCCGCCGCGCCGCCGCCAGCCCCACCGGCAGCCAGGCCCAGCTCAGCCCCTGGCCCAGCCACCAGCCGGTGTGCGTTTGCAGCCAGCCGTGGGTCGCCTCGCTCATCTGCCACCCAAACAGGTCGGAGGACCACAGAGCCAGGTCGAAGCGCAGGTTGCGCAGCGCCTTCTCCGGCGTGTGGCCGGTCCGCCCGCAGCACGGGCCAAACCCCAGGCGGTCGTACTCCCACACCAGCGTGTAGAGGTTGCCCAGCGGGTCGCCCACCGCCGCCTGGTTGTAGATCGGCGTCAGCGCGCTGACCACCCCCGCCGCCACGGCGAACGCCAGCCCCAGGCGGACCACAGCAGTGCCCCCGCCGCCTGGCAGGCCGCGCGCCCCCGGCCCGGCCAGCGCCCTCCCCACCCCGCGCAGCAGGCTGAGGCCAGCCGCCAGGGTAAAAGGCAAGGCCAGCCCCAGCGCGGTCAGCGGGCGGGTGTTGACCAGCATCCCCAGCGCCAGCCCGCCCAGCGCCGCCCAGCGGGCGCGCCGCGTCCTCTCCAGCCGCAGCAGGGCAAAGGCCAACAGAGCGCCCCACCACAGCGCCGCCGTGTGGGCCATCAGGGAGCCGGAGAGCAGCAAAAAGGTCGGCGAGATGGCCGTCAGCAGGGCGGCCACCACGCCCGTCTCCGCGTCGAAAAGCTCCCGCCCCAGCCGGTAGGTCAGCGCCACCGCCAGGGTAGCCAGGAAGGCGTTCACCACCCACGGCTGGCCCAGCAGCACGCCCACGCTCAGCAGCAGCGGCCAGCCCGGCGGATACTTGCCAAAGCGCCGCCCCTCGTAGTCCACCACGAAGGGCTGCCAGTAGGAGATGCGCGGCTCCGGCGTGGGGATGACCAGGTTCCCCCCGGCGAAGATGCGCGCCTGGTACAGGTACGCGATCTCGTCTTCCAGGTGGGGCAGGCGCTCAAAGGGGCTGCGGCTCACGGCGGCGGTCAGGCCAAAGGTCGCCAGGGCCAGCAGCAGCGCCAGCAGGCGGGCGATGCCGGGCAATGCGGGTGCTTTCATGGCCCCCAATCATAACCGGGCACGGGGCCTGCTGGCAATGCGATCAATAGCCTGCCTGCAAAAAGACGAAGGACAGGACCGCGATCAGCAGCAGCAACAGCCCGCCGTAGAGCAGCAGCCGCCGCAACACCACCCCCTCGTCGCCGCCCAGCCCCACCGTGCTGGCCCCCACGATGATCTTGGCCGGGGCCAGCAGGCTGGCGATGGCCGCCGAGGCCGTCTGCGCCCCCAGCACCATCGTCACGCTCAGGCCCAGCAGCGCGGCGGTCTCCTGTTGCAGCGCGGCAAAGACCGCGTTGGAGTTGGTGTTGCTGCCCGTCATGAAGGCCCCTAAAGACCCGATGGCTGTCGCCACAAAGGCGTAGAGGTCCGGCGGCACGGCCCCCGCCAGCCACTCGGCCAAAGCCCGCGTCATGCCCACGTTGGCCATGATCGTCGCCATCCCCACCATGGAGAGAATGCCCAGCGCCGGGCGGACGCCCTGCCTGAGCGTCCCGTTGACAATGGCCCGCCCCGCGCCGGGGGCGTAGTAGCCGCCGCGCCGGTACAGCAGGTAGGCGATCACCGCGCTGTAAACCAGCACCGCCCCCGTGTGCCCCAGGATGTTGATCCCCAGGTTGGGCGCTGCCGGGGTCACCCACCCCAGCGCGGTGCTGACCTCCGGGACCGGCAGCGTGACGCGGAACTGCCCCAGCCAGGACTTGATGGGGAGCACGCCCGTGATCAGCACGGCCAGCACCACCAGGATCACGTACCCGGCGATGGCCAATGGGAAGGAGGGCGCAGGCCGCCCCTCCCCTTCCGCCGGATCGCCGGGGTTAGCGGCAGCTTCCAGCTCCAGCGGCTCCGGGGCGCGGCGCAGCCCGGCCTGCCGATACCACGGCCAGCGCGTCACCCACAGCCCCACCACCAGCCCGGCCAGGCTGCCGCCCGCCGCGCCGATGTTCCACAGGTCATTGGTCGCCAGCAGGTATTGCCCGGCGGCCATCACCAGGCCGATGCCCAGCACGGCGGGCAGCGCCCGCCACAGCCCCCGCCAGCCCGCGTAGGAATGGGCCGCCAGCAGCCCGCAGCCGAACGCCGCCAGCCCCAGCAACAGCGCCGCCGGGGGGGCCAGCGCGTCGGGGTCCATGCCCGTCACCCCGATCAGGGCGATGAAGGACGAGGCCAGCGAGCCGAAGGTCACCGCCCAGGCATGGCCGATGGAGGGCACCACCACCGCCGCCAGGGGCGTCAGGCCCAGCCCCACCAGCAGCGGCGCCACCACCGCCACCGGCACGCCGAACCCCCCCACCCCCTGCAAAAACGAGGTGAAGACCCACCCCAGCAGCAGCACGCGCAGCACGTCATCCTCCGTCAGGCGCGTGAACCAGTCCGCGATCACCTGCAGCGCCCCCGCCTGCTCCACCACATGGTAGAGCAGCAGCGCCGCCCACACGATGTACACCACGTCCACCGTCAGCACCAGCGACCGCACGTGCGCGTACCCGATCACCTCCAGCCCGGCCCCAAAGCGCCACACGGCAATCACCAGCGCCACAAACCAGCCAGCCGGACCTGCTTTGCTCCCGCCCCAGCGCAGGCCGACCATCAGCACCAGCACGGTCAGCGGCGGCGCGGCAGCCAGCAGCACGTCAAAAGGGGAAAGAGACATGGGGCTTTTTCCTTGCATGAAGCTAACTTACGGAAACCTTGCGATCCTGTCCGATTGCCTTACATCTTCCTAAAGCGCAGGGTTTCCGTAGGGTAAGCGTAGGGAAAGCGTACAGAAAGCGTCAGGAATGGATTTTGAGTTGCGCTATTATAGAGCGTGAAGGGCGAAATCTCTTCTTCTCCTCCTTTTTAGAACGGCTCAGGGTTCGGCGTCCCTGGGCCGTTCGCCTTTTCACCCCCTTCAGGGCCTCCCCCACACCCGGAAGTATACCCCCCGCGCCCGTTTTGCGCTGCCCGGCGCGGTGGCCCTTACCCGAAAAATCGGCGCGAAAGCCCCCGGCTCACCTGCACTTGCAGCGCAGGTGCAAGTGTGAGCCGTGGGGATGAAGCGCCGCTTCTCTTGCCGCTTGCATTGCGGACGTATGTGTGGTACACTTTTGCTAATACTGTCGGCATAAACAACGCCTAGCAGGAGAATAGCCTCAGGGCGCGCCGATGCGGCTCTTTAACAACTTCGGGTTGCCGGTTGCAGCGGGAAGGCCGCTGCGTAAAACCTGGACCGCACATAAGAGAGAAACTCCTCTCAGGCTCGGACGGAGCCTTGTCGCGTAACGTAAGCCATTGGGCTATGCGTGCGGCAGAAGCCCCCGCCTCACCTGCACTTGCAGCGCAGGTGCAAGTGTTAGGCGTGGGGAGTGTCACAAACGGCAAGCCATCCCGGCCCGCAGCCTCCCACGCCCCAAACCTGACCCTGCAAGGCAGATTATGCTACAATACCCTCCATGGACAGCCTGCCCCGCAGCTTTTACGACCGCCCCACCCGGCAAGTGGCCCGCGACCTGCTGGGCCGGGTGCTGGTGCGCGTGCTGGATGGCTCCCGCATCGCCGGGCGCATCGTGGAGGTCGAGGCCTACATCGGCCAGGACGACCAGGCCTGCCATGCCCGCTTCGGACGCACGGCCCGCAACGCCGTGATGTTCGGCCCGCCGGGCTTCGCCTACGTCTACTTCACCTACGGCATGCACTGGATGCTCAACGCCGTCACCGAGCCGGCGGGCCAGCCCGCCGCCGTCCTCATCCGGGCCATCGAGCCGCTGGAGGGCCAGGCCCGCATCGCTGCCCATCGGGCGGGCCGCCCCCCCCGCGAGTGGACCGCCGGCCCCGCCCGCCTGACGCGGGCGCTCTGCATCGACGGCTCCCTCAACGGCGCTGACCTGACCGATGGCATCCTCTTTGTGGAGGCGGGCCAGCCGGTCCCGGATAGCGCCGTCAAAACCGGGCCGCGCATCGGCCTTTACAACACGCCCGAACCGTGGAAGTCGCTGCCCTGGCGCTTCTGGCTGGAGGGCAGCCCCTACGTATCCAAACCACGCTGAGGGCGTTTTATCACACAACGCAGGGCGTCAACCGGGGATCAATCCGCTTATCTCACACCACGCAAAAGGAGTGTACACCATGGGCCTGATGGATGGGAAAAACGCGCTGATTTTCGGAGTCGCCAACAAGAATTCCATCGCCTGGGGTATCACCAAAGCCTTGCACGCCGAGGGGGCCAGCATCGGCCTCAGCTACGCCATCCCCCAACTGGAAAAGCGCGTCTTTCCGCTGGCCGAGGAGATCGGCTGCACCTTTGTAGAACGGGCCGACGCCAACAACGACGAGGAGCTGGACACCGTCTTCGCCAAAGCGAAAGACCGCTTCGGTCGCATCGACGTGCTGGTGCACGCCATCGCCTTCGCCGGGCGCGAGGAGCTGGACGGCCTCTACCTGGATACCAGCCGCCAGGGTTTCATCACCGCCCTGGAGACCAGCGCCTACAGCCTGGTCGCCCTCACCCGGCGGGCCGTCCCCCTCATGACCGACGGCGGCAGCATCATCACCCTCACCTACTACGCCTCCGAGAAGGTCATGCCTCGCTACAACGTGATGGCCGTGGCCAAGGCCGCCCTGGAGTGCTCGGTCCGCTACCTGGCCGTCGAGCTTGGCCCCCGCAACATCCGCGTCAACGCCATCAGCGCCGGGCCAATCAAGACCCTGGCCGCCAGCGGCATCGCCGGCTTCCGCCTGATGTACCGCTACAGCGAGGAGGCCGCCCCCCTGCGCCGGTTGGTCACCCAGGAGGATGTGGGCAACGCGGCGCTCTGGCTGGCCTCGCACCTCAGCAGCGCCGTCACCGGCGAGGTGATTTACGTCGACGCGGGGTATAATGTCCTGGGGCTGACCCTCACCGAGGAGCAGCGAGAGGAGTTTAAGCTGTAGCCGGGCCTTACAGCCCTGGCCCCTGCTGTTGCCAGTGTTTGGGATACAAATGGGATACAGAAGATGCAAATGATGAGACTGTCAAAGTTAGCTTCCCTTGTCCTGGCCCTGCTGGCCCTGCCGCTGGGGGTGATCCTCGCCCTCTCCGGCGGGGATGGCCCCGTCGCCGCGCAGAGCGCCGACTTCACCGTGGAGGAGACCACCTTCGCATCCAACTATCCGCGCGGCATGACCTTCACCATCCGCGCCACCAGCAGCGCCGGGGACATCACCCGCGCCACGCTGTACTACGTGCTGCGCCCCGGCACTCGCGAGCGGGAGAACGCGGAGTTCGACGCCGAGTCCGGCGCGTGGGTGGCGCGCCCCTACAGCGTCCGGGGCGGCCTGCCCCCCTGGATCGACTTCGACTACTACTGGGTTCTGGCGGATGCTGCGGGCAACACCTACGAGACCGAGCCGCAGTACGGCGTCTACGCCGACCACACCCGCGAATGGTGGAGCATCGACACCGAAGACATCACCCTCTACTGGTTCGGGGAGCTGCCGGAGCTGGGTGACGTGGTGGCCGAGACGATGGTCGCCATGCGCCAGTACTTCACGGAGGGCTGGGGCCGCACCCTCAGCTACAAGCCGCTGGCCATTCTCTTCCCGCCGGGGCGGGTGTGGGATGAATACGTGGAGGGCGGTGTGGACCCCGACGCGGCGGGCTTCACCAACAACGGCTGGGGCTATACCCTGCAACGCATCCCCACTTTGCAGGACCCCCTCAGCCACGAAGCCCAGCGTTACCGCTGCGGCGGCTACTGGTACGGCAGCCGACCCAACACCCCTGAAGAATGGCAGTTGCAGGATACCGTGCACAGCATCGTGCACGAGATCGTACACCTCTACCAGTCCGATTTCCGCGTGCGCGGCCCCTACTTCTGGACTGAAGGCCAGGCGGACTACTTCGCCTCGCTCTTCGGCTGGCGGCCCAGGGACGCCGTCAGCCGCATGCTGGCCTTCGCCGCGCGCGGCTACGAGCTGCCCACCCTGCAGGGCGAAGGCCCCGGCGGCGGACGCACCGAATCCGTCGACGGCTGCCACGCCTTCGGCTATGCCATCGGGGAGCACTTCATCCGCTGGCTGGTGGATGCTTACGGCGGCCTGGAGGTCCATGCCCGCGTGGTGGAGGCCATGCCCGGTCGCAGCCTGGCGGAGGCGCTGGAGGTAGCCACCGGCGTGCCCTTCCTGGAGCTGGAGAACCAGTACCGCGCCTTCCTGGGCTACCCGCCGATCCAGCCCTTGCCCACGCCCACACCCTACGTCTTCCCCACGGCCCCGGTTCCCAGCCTGCCCACCCCGTCTGGGGGCAGCTGATCCCTCTGAGTACATGGAGCGTATTGGAAGAAAATGAAGCGAGTCGCAGCCCTTCTAAGTGTAATCCTGCTGGTAGCGTTGGCAGCCGCCGTCGCCGTGAGCGGCCCCCTGCCCGCCCACGCGCAGAGCACCGGCAGCGCCACCTTCACCGTGGAAGAGACCACCTTCGAATCCAACTATCCGCGCGGCATGACCTTCACCATCCGCGCCACCAGCAGCGCCGGAGAGGTCACCCGCGCCACCCTCTTCTACGTGCTGCGCCCCGGCACCCGCGAGCGGGCCAACGCGGAGTTCGACCCCGACCTGGGGGCCTGGGTCGCCCGCCCCTACGAGACCGGCGGCCTGCCCCCCTGGATCGACTTCGACTACTATTGGGCGCTCAGTGACAGCGCCGGCAACACCTTCGAGACCGAGCCGCAGTACGGCATCTACGCCGACCACACCCGCGAGTGGTATCACCTGGATACAGAAGACCTCACGCTGCACTGGTTCGGCTTCTCGGAGGGCTTCGGCGGCATGGTCGCCGGGGCCATGGCCGACATGCGGGGGAACTTCGCGGCGGGCTGGGGGCGCACCCTCAGCTATAAGCCCATCGTCATCTTCTTCCCGGAGGGCGACGTGTGGGGGGAGTTCCAGCAGGGCGGGGCCAACTCCCGCGCGGCGGGCTTCACCAACAACGGCTGGGGCTACTCCCTGCAACGCCTGGCCAGCGAGCGCCCCCCCGACTTCCTGCTGGAATGCGTCCAGCGCTGGGGCTATCCCCTGGAGCGCCCCCTGGAATGGCGGCTGCAACGCGGCGCCAGCACCGTGGTGCACGAGGTCACCCACATGTACCAGAGCGACTTCCGCGTCGGCGGCCCCGCCTGGTGGGTGGAAGGCCAGGCCGACTACTTCGGCGGGCTGACCGGCCTGGACTCCGATCCTAATGAGCGCCTGGCCAACCTGCTCTCCGTCACCAACGACCTGCCCACCCTGCAGGGCGAAGGCCCTGCCCTGGGCGTGCACACCCTGGCCGCCGATAGCTGCAACGGCCTCGGCTACGACATGGGCCATGCCTTCATCCGCTGGCTGCTGGAGAATCACGGCGGCCTGGAGACCCACCGCCGCATCGTGGAGAGGATGCAAACCCGCGACGGCCTGGACGTGGCGCTGGAGGAAGCCACCGGCTTCTCCTTCCTGGAGCTGGAGAACCAGTGGCGTGCCACCTGGGGCCTGCCGCCGGTGGCCCCGCCCCCCACCCCCACGCCCTTCGCCTTCCCCACCGCGCCGCCGATGGTGGTCCCCACCTCCCCCGGTGGGGGCGGCTGAAGCGGTCGCCAGGAGCAAAGCATGCAAACACAGGTAGCGGTGGGAGCGGCCCGCCGCTACCTGTTGTGTCCCTCTATAGGGCGCCCCTGCCCTGGCGGCAGGGGGGCCGCCTTACTCCAGCGGCTCCACCCGCGCCTCCACAAAGCGCGGCTCAAAGCGCAACTTCTGCCCGTCCCGGATCGGCTCCTCGTGGTCCTCTTCCACCAGCGTGACCGCCACGCCGAGGTTGGGCAGCCGGTAGCGGGTCTGTATCTCGTTGCCCACCTCCACCCGCCACATCTGAAGCTGCGCGTCGGGGTCCAGGCGGCGGGTGTGGCCGCACGCCTTGCGGAAGGGCATCTCGATCAGCTTTTCGGCCAGTTCGTGCATCACTTCCTCGCTGAGCCTGTGTAAGGTTCTTGCCATGATCATCCCCCTGCCGCCGCCGCTAGGGTAGTCGGCGGTTTCGCGCTAGAATGATGCCCGAAATTGTAGCATAGTGCCACCCATTCAGGGGCAAAAGCGAAAAGATTTGATGCTGCCCACCAACGCCTATACCGTCTCCAGCCTTACCCAGTACATCCGCGCCCTGTTCGATTCCGACCTGCGCCTGCAAGATGTGCGCGTCCAGGGCGAGATCAGCAACTTCACGCGGGCCAGCTCCGGCCACTGGTACTTCACCCTGAAGGACCAGCAGAGCGCCCTGCGCTGCGTGATGTGGCGCAGCAACGCCGCCCAGCAGTCCTACATCCCTCAGCACGGCGACCAGGTGCTGGCCCACGGCTACGTCAGCGTCTACGAGGCGGGCGGCCAGTACCAGCTTTACGCGGACCTCTTGCAGCCCGCCGGGCGCGGCGACCTGCACCAGCGCTTCGAGCTGATCAAGGCCCGCCTGGAGGCCGAGGGCCTCTTCGACCCCGCCCGCAAGCGCCCCCTGCCCTCCTTCCCCCACCGCATCGGCGTGGTCACCTCGCCGGACGCCGCCGCCTTCCAGGACGTGCAGCACGTGCTGCGCCGCCGCTTCCCGCTGGCTGAGGTCATTCTCAGCCCGACGCTTGTCCAGGGCGAGGACGCCCCGCCCCAGATCGTGGCTGCCCTGGAGGCCGTCCAGCGCGCGGGAGTGGACGTGATCCTGCTGGTGCGCGGCGGCGGCAGCCTGGAGGATCTGTGGGCCTTCAACGACGAGCGCGTGGCCCGCGCCGTGGCCGCCAGCCGCATCCCGGTGGTCAGCGGCGTGGGCCACGAGACCGACTTCACCATCGCCGACTTCGTGGCCGATGTGCGCGCCCCCACCCCCTCCGCCGCCGCCGAGGTCGCCACCCCCAACGTCGCCGACCTGCTCTACACCGCCCAGGCCCTTTCCGATCGCCTCCTCGACGCGATGCGCTTCCAGCTTGACGAGCGCAGCCGCCTGGTGGAAGGCGAGGCGCGCGTCCTGCGCGGGCTTTCCCCCCTGCGCCGCATCGGCGATGCCCGCCAGCGCCTGGATGGCCAGAGCGCCCGCCTGGCCCGCACCCTGTCCCAGGCCGTCGCCCTCCAGCGGGAGCGCCTGGCGGCGCGCCACAAGGCCCTGCTCGCCGCCGATCCGCGCGCCATCCTGGCGCGGGGCTACGCCATCGTGGAACGGACGGAGGATGGCCTGCGCCTGACCGACTCCCACCAAACCGCGCCCGGCGACGCGCTCAACGTGTACCTGGCGCGGGGAAGCCTCCGCGCCACCGTGCAGCAGACGACCGAGGAGCAAAACCGATGACCGACAAGCTACCCGACGACCTGACCTTTGAAGCAGCCCTGGCCCAACTGGAGGAGATTGTCACCCGCCTGGAGGAGGGCGACCTGACGCTGGCCGAATCCGTGGCCCTCTTTGAGCGGGGCCAGTTGCTCACCGCCTTCTGCCAGAAGGCGCTGGACGAGGCCGAGCTGCGCGTCCGCCAGATCACGGAAACCTGATCGCAACACCCTTATGGAACTGCTCCGCTTCGTCAAGGCGCGGGACTGGCCGGCCCTTTTCGGCTACGCGCTCTTCGTCGGCATGATGGCCACCGGTTACTACTACAACATCACCTTCGTGCAGCTTGGCCTGGTCGATCTGGGCGAACGGCTGGTCGGGCTCAGCCGCCAGCAAGTGGCGGCGGACATGGCCTGGCTGGCCTTGATCACCTGCGGCGTGGCGCTCGGCTTTGGCCTGCTTATGCAAAAACAGCGCTGGGGCCAGCAACTGCGCACCAAGCTGCGCCTGGCCTTCGGCGTCGTCCTGGCCCAGACCATACTCACGGCCATCGCGCCGCAGGTCCGCACCGAGAGCGGCCTGCTGGCCTGGATCGTCTTCTGTTCCGTCGCTCTGGGCGTGGGCGTGCCGGTCACTTTCAGCATGACCGTGGACTTCATCCCCGTCCGCGACCGCGGCTATGCCAGCGCCCTCATCACGGCGGGCGCGTACTTCTTCGCGGAGGCCTTCTCCTCCCAGTGGACCGTGGAGCAGTTCAGCGGCCAGATCCTGCCCCTCATGGCGGTCGGCACGGCGTCCATCGGCGTACTTGCCTTCGCTCGCCTGCCCTTTATGGATCGGCTGGCTGCCCAGCACACCCGCCCGGCCTTCGGGCGCGGGCGCTACGTGCGCACCGACGCCCAGGGCCGCGTTCAGGTCCATCGCCGCTTCATCGTCCTCATTGTGCTGATGTTCGGCGTCTACTTCGTGGACAGCCTGGGCT
>FWPU01006428.1_pt1 | contig 23502 bp, 13 predicted proteins | sample 2228361 | NCBI WGS metagenome assembly FWPU01 (sample SAMEA103939777, study PRJEB20133) | metagenome
CCGATACGCCCCGTCCCACTGCAGCCCAAACGCCTTCGCGTAGTGGACACCTCGGTAGCGCATGTTCGTCACACAGCCGGCCGCATCATACCCATAGCCGGCATTTGTGACAACCGTGAACGCCACCCCCTGGCGCACCACCGTCGTGTTCCCCGCCTCATCGCACACCGCCGCCGCCACCTCCTGGCTCCCCAGCGGAAATCCCATGGCCTCCACCCGAAACGTCTGCCCCTCCACGACCGGCCGCACACGACCCCACGCGTTACTCACCCACAACTCCCCCCACCGCTCTCCGCTCCCTATCGCCTCATCCGCATACCCCCACACCCCGCACACCACCCCCTCCGGCACCGCCCCCACCACCTGCCATCCCGCCAGCCGATCCCCTTCCCCTGCCGTGTACACCACCTCTATCCCATCCCGATTCCGCCACTCCCGATTCCCTGCCCAATCATATCCCACTCGCGCCACCAGCTCCGTCTGACCCCCTCCCCCCACCTGGACCTCTCCCACCAGCCGATCCAGCTCGTCGTACGCGTACTCCACCCAACCTCCATCCTCCCGCTCCACCCGACTCACCCGCCACGCCGCATCATACCCGTACTCCCATCGTCGCAGCGTCTGCCCCGCCCGATTGGTCCACACAATCTCCTTCACCCGATCCACCGCGTCATACCGGTATGCCGTCCCTATCCCCGTGTTCGTGCACACCAGCCCACGGATCAGACCGTTGTACGGATCGTAGGCCATGGCAAACCCCACGTCACCTCCTCCCGCGGTTCCCCATGCCACTGCTGACATCCGCTCCGCCGCATCAAACCTCCGCACCACCGTCCCCGCCACGCTTGTCACGCCCGTCACGTTGCCCACCCCATCCTCCGCCCTCGACACCTCTCCCACCGGCCCCACCGGCACCTGCCCCACCAGCCGATTCCCGCCGCCCCACACGTTCGACACCACGCCCATCGCGTTCGACGCCGTGCGCAAAAGCCCATTCCTCCAATACGTGAACCCTTCCCGGCCGTCCGGATACTGCACCTCGCTCAGCCGCCCCTGCCCGTCATACGCATAGCGCAGCACCGTCCCATCAAACCGCCTCACCTGCCGCACCCGATCTCCCACCCCATAGTCCACCTCCAGCACCTGCCCTTCCAGATTCGTCACCGTCACCGGCCGATCCTGCAGGTCAAGCCTGTAGGCTTCCACCGCTCGGCCCAAGGCATCCCAGATGCACACCGTGTGGAACTGATTGTCGTAGGCCACGCGAAGGGTCACATTCGTTTCGTTCAGCGCACGGGTCACGGACTCCCACTTCCGCGTCGGAAGCCATGTCGTCGTCGTGGACCGACCCGCCACATCCACGTGGTTGGTCAGATTCCCCACCGCATCATAGAAGAACCGTTCCCGCGGCCCGTTCGTCCCGCCGGTCTCCGGGTCCGGATATTCCACCTCCGTCACCCATCCCAGCGGGTTGACCTCCCGGCGCACACGCCGCTGGCCGTTCTCCCACGGAAGTCGTATCCCGCACAGCCAACCCGGTGCCGTGTACTCATACTCCCTGGCGGGGCCTGCCTGAGGTATCGCCGAGGTCGGATTTCCCCACGCGTCGTACCAGAACCGCACCCCATGGCCGTTCGCGTTCGTGACCGCTGCCAGCCATCCCTCGCGCGTATAACTGTACAGCGTCTCCCAGGCTTGCGTCCCGTCATAGTACCAGCGAAAGCGCGCCACCGCGCCGTTCGTGTACTCCCATTCCACCCGGTGCCCTTCCGGATCGATCCTTGAGGTCGGCAGCGGCCACACCGGGTGCCAGCCCAGCCGCGTCACGTTCGTCGGCCAGGTGCCGAATGCCACAGCGGTACTGGTGGGGTTATTCCGCTCGTCATACGCGGTCCACAGCACGTTGGACTGGCCTGTGGCGGCCTCCTCCTCCACCGCCTGCGTGACGTTGCCCGCCTCATCGCGCCAGAGCCGCACCGTCACCCCAGGCGTCGGCCCCTCGATCGCCGTCACCGCCGGCAAATCCGGCCGATAGACATAGAGAAATGTTTGGTTCGTGTCTCCCCGCAGATAGCTTAGGGTCGAGGTTGGCGCCGCGGTGTAGTCCACCGTATGCCGGTAATAGTTCGTTTCCACCACCAGGCCTATTCCCCAGCCGTTGGTGACGCCAAAGCGCGTCGCGTACTCATAGCTGAACCGTTCCCCCCGCGGATTGGTCCGTTGCAGCAGACAGGCCTGGGCGGTGCCCAGCCGCAGCACGCGGCTATGGGTTTGGCTCACGCCGTCGGTCACGTAGAGGCTGTTCGGTCCCGCGGCGACGTCGCGCGTCTCCTGCACCACCGGATCCCACAGCAGGTCCACCCATTGACCCGTACGAGGGTCTTTACCCACCACGCGGCGGGCTACCGGATCCGCCAGGAGCAGACCGCCGTCGGGCGCAAAGGCTATGCCGCACACATTGGTCAGACCCAACTCCACCCCGGCGGCTACGCCCAGCGGATTTCCGCCGGCGTCAAACGCATACACCTGCCGCGGCAGACTTGTATTGGTGGCGTTCAGCGCGCTGACGTACACACGGTTGGAGCTGTCCACGGCCACGGCCCACGGCAGGCGACTCCCGGTGCTGATCACGACGCTCCACGTCCCCTCCGGCGTTCGCTTCTGTACGCGGTCGTTTCCGTAGTCCGCCACGTAGAGGTTGCCGGTTGCATCCACCGTCACATCCATCGGCAACAGGACCTGCCCTACACCAAAACCGCTTCCGCTGCTGACCACGCTCCACACGCCGTTTGGATCGCGCTTTTGCACACGATGGTTGGAGAAGTCGGCCACGTAGAGGTTGCCGGCACCATCGCAGGATAGACCCCGTGGGGATGAAAACGCGCCAAGGTTGGTTGAGGCGCCCTGGCCCCACGCCTCCCACGTTCCGCCGGCAGGATCGTACGCGTGCACCCGGTGGAGGATGGCATCCGAAACATACACGCGGCCCGCCCCATCGCACGCCACGCCCCACGGCTGCCAGAACGTGCCGGGCGCTCCATTGGTGCCGAAGCTTCCCAGCACCCGCAATCCGTTGGGCGCATATTCCGCGTATTGCAGGCGGTTCGTTTGGCTTAGCGCTCCGGCGGTGCGCACCACGTTGGTCAACAATCCCTCGGCATCATACGCGTAGTCCACGCGCAGGTCTGGGGAAGGGCTCTCCACACAGACCAGACGATTACTCGCGTAGGAGAAGCGCAGGGCCTGTCCTGTGCTGTGCTCGGCGCTTACCATCCAGCCGTTGGAATAGGAAAGCCGCACGCCGCAATCCCAGGGGTCGAGGATCGCCGTGAGTCGGCCGTCGCTATCAAAGCAGTAGCGGCGCGGCGCGCCGGCCAGCGGCACTTCGCCGTAGCTGACCAGCATCGGCGGATACCCATTCTGCGTGCCTCCGGCCAGCAGTCGGCCCGCATAGACTTCCACGGCCCACGGGGTCAGCACTTCCCCGTCCAGCACCCGGCGCCAGGCGCCACTCCACGGGTCGCGCGCGGCGGTGAACACGCGATCGATATCGCCCACGTACACCGTGCCGTCCTCGCTCACCGCCACGGTCCACGGCAAGCCAAACCCGCCGTACGCCGGATCGCCGCTGCCCAGAACCTCCTGCGTGTCGCCCGAAGGTGAGAAGCGAAGCACCGGATACGGAATGTAGGCATTCGGGTCCAGGAACACGCCGATCGCGGTCACGTACACGCGACCCACCGTGTCCACCGCCACACTCCGCGGCCCGTTCAGGTTGGTGGTGAAGACACTCCAGGTGCCATTTGTGCTGCACTTCTGCACGCGGTTGTTCCCGTAGTCGGACACGTAGAGGTTTCCGGCTCCGTCCACGGCCACGTCGCTGGGATAGCTCAGGTAGCCTATACCGCTGCCGTGGCCGAGGCTGACCACGCTCCACACGCCGTTTGGATCGCGCTTTTGCACACGATGGTTGGAGTAGTCGGCCGCGTAGAGGTTGCCCGTCTGGTCCACGGCAAGGCCTGACACGCCGTTGAATTGTCCCAGGCCAGACCCTGCACTACCGCCCAGAACCGTCCATTGCCCCGAAGTCGGGTCCCACCGTTGAATCCGCTCCAGGCCCGAGTCCGCCGCATACACGCGGCCGGAGGCATCCACTGCAAGCCCGCTGACTATCCAGAACTGCCCCGTGGAGGAGCCATAGGAAAGCCCCAATTCGTCACCATGCCCGCCCGCCCGCCGATCTCAAGCGTGGTATCCGCCCGGATATCCACGGTGCGTTCCGTCCCATACCAGGTGGGCAGATTGGTGAACACAACCGTGTAGCGTCCGGTGCTCAACGGGCAGAAGGCGCCGCTGTCGAGCCAGCCGCTTTCCGTTTCCAGAACGCGCCACTTCAGTCCGGCCGCACAGGCCTCCTCCGGCGCCAGCCGCACCCGTAGGCCGGTGGGTCCCGGCTTGCGCCGCGATGCCAAGGAGGAGGCCACTTGGGCCACGTAGCCGCCGTCCGGACTGCCGAACAGTTCAAACGGATTGTCCGCAAACGGTGCCACCCACATGCCGTCCGCCTCCCGTTCAAACCGATACTGGCCGCCGTTGCCCACCTGGAGCGACGCATACACCATGCTCTGGCTGGGAGAAAGCACAATCTCATTAGTGATCACACGCCAGTCGTAGGTATGCGTCCAGTTCGGTCCCAGCGCGGACTCCCGATCGAGTTGGCTCCCGTAGACCCGATGAAACACAAGGGGAATGCCCGGACAGGGAATGAACAAGTCCGTCGCCTCGGTGGAAACATTTCCATTGATCGTGTTGATGGGGTCCACGCTGTTCGCATAGGTCCCATCCACATCCCCGGCCTCCGGATTAGGCCGTACGAAAAAACGCCACCGCAGCCCGCTGGGGTCCGGCGGGTTACTGCCGTTCCAGGGGAGCACGCCCATCGAGGGCGCATTATGCGGCAGCGCGCGCAGCACGGGACTGGACTGGCCGTCTAGGCCGGTGAAACGGACCTCGTATTCATCCGTGACGCCAGCCTGCTGCGCGGGAATACGAGCGAGGGAGCATTCTAGAATGGATCCCGCCTCCACGGGCACATCCGTATGCGTCCAGCCGGCCGAGGGCGGATTGTTGCGCAGCACGCCGCGTCCGTTCAGACGCAGTTCCCAGAGGTCATCATCTTGGTTCGGATCGCGCAGCCACACCCGAATCATGACGGGTGTGGCGGCCCTCGCGCCGGATGCCAGCGGACCCGCCATGGTCAACGCCGCCGCCAGAATCACTATTCCGTGGGTAATCTGCCGGATCATGGCATCCACACATTCACACTCGTGTCAGCCGGATAGACCATCCACACCGTCGGCCGGTTCGTATCCGGATTGCACGGGTCAGTCCTCAACACGACGGCTTCCTGGTAATCGTTCAAGCCGTCGCCATCGGTGTCGCCGAGCAGCGGAGAGGACCCGTAGAGGTATTTTTCCCGACCCCACGGGAGGCCATCGCCGTCCGGATCCGTCTCCGGCGTGACATCCGCATTCGCGGCCACATAAAAACGGGTGGTGATGCCCGAGGCCGTAGCGTCCGTCCAGGCGAGGTAGTTCGTGGCGGCATGCACGTTGGTGGTCACGCGCAACGTCCACACCCCCCGGGGCAGTCCCGTTTCGCCATCCACGGAGAAAATGTCCACCCGGTTGGTGAAGCCGACCGGATACGAAAGCTCCAGATCCAGCGCATTGGAGGCCCAACGGACGACCGTGAACACCAGATTCGAAATATCGGGTCCCCCCGATCCCCCGGCGCCCATCGCACTCAGGCGTCCTGCACCTTCCGCCGTGTCTTGCCCGGCCTCCGGCGCGGCCTGGGCGGACAGCCACGCACGCAATTCTTTACTCCCGATCAGCACATAGCGCGCCACGACACGGGCCGGATCGTAGAGCGCTTCCATGACGGCGCGCTCCTCGACCGGGCGGCTCTGCGCATCAAAATCCGGAATGTGGGCCAGAAGAACCCACCGCGGGTCGTACCCGGGTGCGGGCCCAACACGGTAGAATTCTCGGCCGTCTGCGTTCCGGAACACGTACTGACGGGTTGGAACTTCCTCCTCAATCGTCACCGGCCAGACCGGGACGCCTTCCCAAAACACCGCGGTGAGCCCGTCCCGGAACGCGTTGGGAAAACCCTTCCAGTCAACGCAACGCAGTCCGTCGTCGAAAAGAAAATGCGGAAGCCCGGGGGGAACCAGGATGACCGAATCGTATTGTCGCTCCTGAAACGTCGCGATCAGGTCCGTCAGCGTGGGAAAGCCGGAAGCGAGATAGCTCTCACACCGCGAGTCACGGGGCGACTTCTCGGATTCTCGAGCCGCCGAACGCAGAGTCCAGGGAAGGCCCACAAGGACCGCACTAGCGGCCGCGGCAAGTCCAATCCATGGCGACGTCCCGATTCGCCCCGTCATCCGCTGTCCTCCTCCGGAGCCTGTTCGTGTCTCGTCCTATTACTAACACACTTGGCCGTTTTCTGGCAACTCTTTCTTGGCCTCGCCGGGACCTTTGGCGGGCAAACCCGTCTTATGGCGCAGCGCCGACGCCATGCTTTTCCTCCATGGACGGCCAGAAACGGAAGCCTCACGGAATACTCCGGCGGAAATAGACAATTCCGGCGTGACCGCCATCATATCATGAAAGCGTCTTCGAACCGGCGGCCTACGCTCCCTCGCCGGATTCCAGGGCAAACTTGTCAAATGCCTCAGGAATGGGAAGCGGGTAGTGGCCGACAAAGCAGCCCGCGCAGAACGCGGTCGGGTCGCCGACCTCCGCTAACAGTCCTTCGGTGCTGAGATATCCGAGGGAATCGGCACCGATGAAGGCACCGATGTCCGACACCGTGCGGCCGGATGCCACCAATTCCCGGCGCGAGGGAAAATCAATGCCAAAGACGCAGGGCCAGCGGACAGGGGGCGAGGCGATGCGCAGATGCACGGCGCGCGCGCCGGCCTCACGCAACGCGTGGATACGGCGCCGACACGTCGTGCCACGAATCAGGGAATCATCCACAACTGCCACACGCCTGTTTTTGACCACGGAAGGCACAACGGCCAGCTTCAGGTCAACGCCGGCGACCCGATCGTCGCTCTGCGGCATGATAAACGTGCGGCCGATGTAGTGGTTGCGGATGAAGCCGACATCAAAGGGAATGCCGCTACGCCGCGCGTAGCCGATGGCTGCGGAAATTCCGCTGTCCGGCACAGGAATGACCACATCGGCTTGGGCCGGATGCTCCGCGGCCAGCCTCTCGCCGAACCGCACACGGGTTTCGTGCACGCTGAGGCCGAAAACCCTGCTATCGGGGCGCGCGAAATAGACGTGCTCAAAGACGCACTGCCCCCGGCATCCATTCGGTGCCGGGCCCAGATTCACGCTACGCAGGCCGTCTGCGTCCGCGACGATCATTTCGCCCGGCTCCACATCACGCACATACTCGGCGCCGACCGCATCGAGGGCACAGGTTTCGCTGGCAAAAACCTGTCCGGTACCCAGACGCCCAAGAGAAAGCGGACGGAATCCGAGGCGGTCGCGAATGGCGATCGTGGAGTGACGGTTGAGCAATAAGAAGGCGAACGCTCCTTCCAGCTCGCCGAGCGCATCCTCCAGGCGTCGTGGGCTGAACCGATAGCGCGGATGGGCGATCATGTGGAGCAGGATTTCGCTGTCCGTTCCGGTTTGGAAGATGGCGCCGCGTTCCTGAAACCGGCGTCGCAGGGCGACCGCATTGGTGAGGTTTCCGTTGTGTGCAATGGCCCAGATGCCGTCGGCGCATTCCACGGCAATGGGCTGCACATTGCGCGAATCCGGTGCGCCGGTGGTGGAGTAGCGCACGTGACCGATCCCCCTGTCGCCGCGCAGGTCGGCGAACGCGGCAGACTGCCGGCTAAAAACCTCACTCACAAGCCCCGATCCCCGCACGGTTCTGACCCGTGTCCCGTCGCTGACGGAAATACCGGCTCCTTCCTGTCCCCGGTGCTGAAGGGCGAACAATCCCCGAAAAATAGTACGTGCCGCGTCCGGGACACCATACACACCGAAGATGCCGCAATGGCACCGTGGTTTTTCCACGCGTCGGAGGCCGTGGGTTTCTGGTGCCGATGGTTTCATTGCGTTAATCCACGTGTTGCCCCGTCCCCTTTCCTGCGCTGTCGTAAGGCCACTCCACAGGGGACGCCTCATGATGCTGCATGCGCCGACCGCTCGGCAATCGTTTTCTTCGCCTGCACGGGTGGATATCCGGTCGGGAACCCCTTCCTGTCTAGCCTGTCTATTCGCTTCAGCCGCGCGGTAGGCCGATGCTTTTCATGGTTTAGACCTGGCGAGTCGGATTGTTGACGGAGTTTTTTCTCGACGTGACGGGTGGCGAAACTATCATACGCGCGATTTTCGATGAGCCAGGTTGCCAAGGCCAAAATTGCGGTCGAAGACGGCCGGGTTTTTGAGGGTGAAGTTTTTGCGGGCGAGGGGGAGGCGTACGGAGAGCTCGTTTTCAACACCTCGATGACCGGCTATCAAGAAATCCTGACCGACCCCTCCTATCATCAGCAGGTCGTTATCCTCACCTATCCCCTGATCGGCAACTATGGCGCCAATCCCGACGATATCGAATCCGTGCGTGTTTGGCCGACGGCACTGGTGGTTGGCGAGGCGTGTCGCTCGGCCAGCAACTGGCGCGCCCGGTGGAGTCTCGCGGAGTACCTGGAGGCGCATGGGCGTATCGGAGTCCATCGCGTGGACACGCGGGCCATGACGCTGCACATTCGATCGCGTGGGGCGATGAGATGTATTGTTTCCACACGGGACGAATCGTCCGATACGCTCGTGGAGAAAGCGCGGGCTTGGCCCGGGTTTATCGGCCGCGATATTGCCGCCGAGGTGAGCACGCCGGTCCGGTACTTCTGGCCGGGCCCACACGCTGCCTGGGCCGGGTTTCCGGCGGTGTCGGCCGAGGGGGAACGCTCCTACGAGCGGCTCCTTGATGCGGCGACTCCGGCGCCGCGCTTCCGCGTGGCCGTTTTGGACTGCGGCCTGAAAAGCAACCAACTGCGCATCCTGGCGCGCCTTGGTTGCGTGTGCGAGGTTTTTCCTATGGCCACGTCGGCGGAGGAAATCCTCGCGTCGCGTCCCGATGGATTATTCATCTCCAACGGTCCGGGCGATCCGGCCGGCGTACGGGAAGCGGTAACGACGGTGCGAAAAATCGTTTCCACGGGATTGCCCACATTCGGCATCTGTTTTGGCCACCAACTTTTGGCGCGCGCGTTCGGGGGGACCACCTACAAGATGAAATTCGGTCATCATGGCGCCAACCAACCGGTGCTTGACCGCACCACCGGCAAGGTGGAAATCACCTCGCAGAATCACGGCTTTGCGGTGGACATGACTTCCCTTCCAGAGGACGTGGAGACCACACATATCAATCTGAACGATCACACCTCGGAAGGGTTGCGGCATCGGAAGGGGCCCGCGTTTTCGGTTCAATACCATCCGGAAGCCGCTCCGGGTCCTCATGACGCGACATATCTTTTCCGGCGGTTTGTGGAGCAGATGGCTTCGCGTTGATCCGTTATGCGCGATTGGATCGCCATTTTGGATTTCGGGTCGCAATACACGCAGCTCATTGCGCGCCGCGTGCGCTCCCTCCGCGTGTACTGTGAAATTTTCCGGTTTGACACAGCGGTCGCTACGCTGGCAGACCGCCGCCCGAAAGGCGCGATTCTTTCGGGTGGACCGGCCAGTGTCCTTGCGGATGGCGCGCCCGGATGCGATCCGGCTCTATGGCGTCTCAATGTTCCGCTGCTGGGCATTTGCTACGGCATGCAACTGATGGCCCGCGACCTCGGCGGCACGGTGCGGCCGGGACGCGCCCGCGAGTACGGCATGGCGCGCATCCGCGTTTGCGAGGCGGACACACTGTTCCGGGACATGCCCACCGAACTGGACGTCTGGATGAGCCATGGCGACCAGGTGGCGGTGTTGCCCCCCGGATTTCGGCCACTTGCCTCCACACCCGAATGCCCCTATGCGGCCATGGCGGATGAAAGGGGGCGCCGCTACGGGCTGCAATTTCATCCGGAGGTAGCCCACACGCCGCGCGGCACCGCCATCCTGAGCCGCTTTCTGTTCGAGGTGTGCGGGTGCGCCGGCGATTGGGAAATGGCCGGCCACCTTGACGACTGCGTGCGCCGCATTCGTGAACAGGTGGGCGACGCGCACGTCCTGTGCGGGCTAAGCGGCGGTGTGGATTCCGCCGTCGTGGCCGCGCTGACGTACCGGGCTATTGGGCGGCGGCTTCACTGCGTCTTTGTCGACAACGGCCTGCTACGCGCCGGAGAAGCCGAACAGGTGGAACAAACCTTCGGCGCCTATTGGGGCATGGATCTGCGCGTCGCGCATGCGGCGGAGCGGTTCCTCACGGCCCTGCGCGGGGTGACCGATCCCGAACAGAAGCGGAAAGCGATCGGTCGAGTTTTTGTGGAGGTCTTCGCCGAAGAAGCCTGTCGGCTTGGCCCGATTCGGTTTCTCGCGCAGGGCACGTTGTATCCGGACGTCGTCGAAAGCACCTCGGCATGCGGCGGACCTTCCGCCACCATCAAAAGCCATCACAACGTGGGGGGGCTGCCGGAAAATCTGGGGTTCGAACTCATCGAACCTCTGCGGGACTTGTTCAAAGACGAGGTTCGCGAAATGGGACGCGCGTTGGGATTGCCCGAAAGCATCGTCAACCGCCAGCCGTTTCCCGGTCCCGGTCTGGCGGTGCGCATTTTGGGCGAGGTGACCCGCGCGCGTATCGCCTTGCTGCGCGAAGCCGACCGACGGGTGCAGGAAGAAATCGCCCGGTGGCCCGACGCCGGTCGTATCTGGCAGGCCTTTGCGGTTCTCCTTCCCGTGCAAACGGTCGGCGTCATGGGCGATGAGCGAACGTACGAAAACGTCGTCGCTGTCCGGGCGGTCGAAAGCGTGGACGGCATGACGGCCGACTGGGTTCGCCTTCCGTACCCGGTGCTCGACCGGATCGCCCGGCGCATTGTCAACGAGGTGCGCGGCATCAATCGCGTCGTTTACGACCTGACGTCCAAGCCTCCAGGAACCATTGAGTGGGAATAACCATGCCGAAACGGACAGATGTGCGTACGATCTGCATCATCGGATCAGGACCGATTGTCATCGGGCAGGCCTGTGAATTTGACTATTCCGGATCGCAGGCGTGCAAGGCCCTGCGGGAAGAAGGCTACCGGGTGGTTCTCATCAATTCCAACCCGGCGACGATCATGACAGATCCGGCGCTCGCGGACCGCACCTACATCGAACCCATTACACCGGAGGCGGTGGAAAAAGTCCTCGCGGTGGAACGGCCGGATGCGCTGTTGCCGACGCTGGGCGGCCAGACGGCCTTGAACACGGCTCTCGAGCTTGCCGAACGAGGCGTTTTCGAGCGATACGGCTGCGAGATGATTGGCGCGAAGCCCGAGGCCATTCGACGCGCGGAGGATCGCCTGCTATTCAAGGAGGCTATGGAACACGCGGGCGTCGCCTGCCTTCGCAGCCGCTTGGTCCAAACCATCGACGACGCCCTGGCCACGGCAGATGTGCTGGGTTATCCCGTCATCGTGCGCCCCAGCTACACCCTGGGCGGGACGGGTGGCGGCACGGCGCACACGCCGGAAGAACTGCGCGCCATCGTCGAGCGGGCCCTTCGTGCCAGCCTGCGCCATTCTGCCCTCATCGAGGAGTCCGTGCTGGGGTGGAAAGAATTCGAGCTGGAGGTCATGCGCGACCGCAACGATAACGTCGTCATTGTCTGCTCCATCGAAAATCTCGACCCCATGGGCATCCATACGGGCGACAGCATTACGGTGGCTCCTGTGCAGACCCTTACGGATGTTGAGTACCAGGCCATGCGCGACGATGCGATTCGCATCATGCGAGCCATTGGCGTCGAGACAGGCGGTTCGAACGTGCAGTTTGCGGTCCATCCGCGCACAGGCCGTCGCGTGGCGATCGAAATGAATCCGCGCGTTTCTCGGAGTTCGGCGCTGGCAAGCAAGGCGACAGGTTTTCCCATCGCTAAAATAGCGGCTAAGCTGGCTGTGGGCTACACCCTGGACGAACTGCGCAACGACATTACGCGCGAAACCCCGGCGTGTTTTGAGCCGGCCCTCGACTATTGCGTGGTCAAGATGCCTCGCTTTGCTTTCGAAAAATTCCCTGCGGCCGATGCGCGACTCGGCGTCAGCATGAAATCCGTGGGCGAAACCATGGCCATCGGCGGTAATTTCCGCGAGGCACTACAGAAAGCCTTTCGCGGGCTGGAGATTGGGGTGGACGGGCTTGATCTGAAAGCGGAAAGGGCTGTGGCGCGACACCGACTCGAGGAGGAGCTCTCCCGCGCCAACCCCGGTCGCTGCGTCGCCGTCAAGGTGGCGCTAAAGGAAGGATGGACGGTCGAGCGCCTCGCCGCGATCACCCACATTGATCCGTGGTTCCTTGACCAGATTGCGCAACTGGTTGAACTCGAACGGGCCATTCAGGAGACGCCCCGCGGACATCCTGTTCCGCCGGAATTGTTGCGGAAGGCCAAACGTTCCGGCTTTTCGGACCGTCAGATTGCGGCTCTGCGCGGGGAAGAGGAAACAGACGTGCGACGGCGGCGGGAGGCGTTGGGTATCCGTCCCGTGTACCGGCTCGTGGACACGTGTGCCGGAGAATTCGAGGCCTACACGCCGTATTTCTACTCGACGTACAACGGCGACTACGATCATCCGCGGCCGGCCGTCACGCGGCCGCGCGTGATGGTGTTGGGGGGCGGCCCTAACCGCATTGGTCAGGGAATCGAGTTCGATTACTGCTGCGTCCACGTGGTCCAGGAACTCCGCGCGCAAGGCTACGAGGCCATCATGGTCAACAACAATCCGGAAACGGTCAGCACGGACTACGACACGTCCGATCAGCTCTACTTTGAGCCGCTCACGTTGGAAGACGTGTTGAATATTTACGAAAAGGAGCGTCCGCTGGGGGTGGTGATCCAGATGGGCGGGCAAACGCCGCTGAATCTGGCGCTTCCCTTGATGCGTGCCGGCGTGCCTATCCTCGGCACGTCGCCGGACGATATCCACCGCGCGGAAGACCGAGAGGAAACCCGCCGTCTGCTCGACTCGCTCCACATGCGCCAGCCGGACAGCGGAACGGCGCGGAATGTCGAAGAAGCCCTGGCCACGGCCAACCGCATCGGTTACCCAGTCATGATCCGCCCTTCGTATGTGCTCGGTGGACGCGCTATGATGGTGGCCCACCATCAGGACGACGCGCGGCCGTTTATCGAGGCGGCTTTTGATGCCAGTCCTGATTTCCCCGTGCTGATTGATCGGTATCTCGATCACGCCATCGAGGTGGATGTTGATGTGTTGGCCGATGGCGAAACGACCTATATCGGCGGCATCATGGAGCACGTCGAGGAGGCGGGCATTCATTCCGGCGACAGCGCCTGCTGCGTGCCGCCGCATACCCTCCATCCCGCCCTGCAGCACCGCATTGAATCCGCCTGTCGTAAAATCGCCTTGGCGCTCAAGGTGCGTGGTCTCATGAACGTGCAGCTGGCCGTGCGCGGGGGCGAACTCTACATCCTGGAGATCAATCCGCGCGCATCGCGGACGGTGCCTTATATCAGCAAGGCGACCGGCATCCCCCTTGCTCGGTTCGCGGCGCGCCTTTTTATCGGACACACGATAAAAGAATTCGGCCTGGGGCCGCGTTATCCCCATCCGGCATGGTTCGCCGTGAAGGAAGCGGTCCTGCCGTTCAACCGGTTTGTGGGCGTGGATCCCATCCTCGGCCCTGAAATGAAATCCACGGGTGAAGTCATGGGCCTGGCCGACACGTTCGAGGAAGCCTATTGGAAGAGCCAGATCGCCGCCGGGCAGCCGCTCCCGACCCGCGGACTGGTTTTCGTCAGCGTGGCGGATAGCGACAAAGCGTGGGTAGGCGAAGTGGCCTGGGAACTGGCACAGATGGGCTTTGACCTTGCCGCCACAGAAGGGACAGCGCGGGTGTTGGCAGAGTCCGGGGTTGAGAGTGTGCGTGTGTTGCGAAAAGTGTCGGAAGGCATCAGCCCCAACATTCTGGACTTGATGGCCGCTGGGGAAGTCGCTTGGCTCATCAACACTCCCAGCAGCTCCCGCGCGCGGGCCGACGAAGTGCAGATTCGCTCCGAGGCGATGTTGCGCACCATTCCGATGACCACCACCGGGGCGGGCGCTCGGGCGTCCGTACGCGCGTTACGCGCGTTGCGCCATCGCGCGTGGTCAGTCCGCGCCCTCCAGGACTACTACAAGAGCTGACACATCCTCTGTCGCCCGGACCGGTACCGGAATCGCTCGGGCTATGCCTCCATGAGCCGGAGGAAGCGGCTCGGTGCCGCGCCAATCCGGACTCCAGTTTCTGGCGGAGCGTCGCCACAAAAGCCGCCGTGGGAGTGAAGGAGGCGGTCTCCTGGCACGCCTCCGCCACGGCCTTTCCCCCTGCCTCCCGCATTCGGCCGCGGAGAAAAATGGCCACAAGGATTCCGGCGATCAGGAAAATCGCGGCGGCGGCCATCCATGGCCGCCCGCGTCGTGCGCGGTACCCCCGGGCATGCTCCGCAGCCAGCGCCGCGGCAACCGCGTTTCCGTTGGGGACAAAGACGGTGGAGGGTTCGGCTTCTTCAGCCTGCCTGCGGGAAAAGACGTGGTCTTCGTCGGCTTCGATTCGCTTGTTCTCTTCCCCCGTCTCAGCCACTGTCTTCAAGGCGGCCAGCATCTCGGCAGCCGATCCGAAACGCTGGGCCGGATCTCCCGTCATCGCCTTGCGAATCACTTTTCCAGAGGGGGGGTACTGCCGGAACATCTCGGCGTCAAAGCGGACCCCGTATTTTCCTTCGGCGTGCGCGCGAAGTCCACTCCACATCTCCGCAGTTTCGCGGGAAAGGCGCGGGTAGGCAGGCTTGCCCGTGGCCGCCTCGTACAAGCACATGCCCAGGCTGTACAGGTCCGATGGAACGGATCCGCAAAACGCCGGCTGCAGGAGGAACTCCGGAGCCATATATTTTGGATTGCCCGGGACGTGGCCGCCGGTCACCGTCTGTTCGCTCCGCGCACGGTGTGCAGGTGATGGAGTCCGCTCAGGTATGCGGTAAACAGTCGCAGACTCTCCGGCACCGGCAGAGTCCCCTCCTCCTTGATACGTCCCCGGAGACCCCATTGGGGCATGCCCTCCAGAAATTCCAACACTAAATAGTAGTCCGTGCCATCCAAGCGCTGTTCCTCGACAAACCCGACATACTCGACAAGATTCGGGTGCGGATAGTCCTGGAGGAGACGCGCTTCCCGCCTAAAACGGGAGGGATCAAGCCCCGGAAAAAGGTGTTTCACGGCGAAGGTGCGCCCATCCCGAACGCGTTGAACTTTGAAGACCTCCGAGATAGGCGTGGAAGTCATACCGGTCTGCGCCAAACTGGATGGAACGCCGCGTGATTTTCCGACGGTCGGCCAGCATCTCCTTGAAGCGGGCATATCGCTCGCGACGATCCACCCGAAGGTTTTTTCGCACAAACGCCGTGGCCTGATCGTTGAGCACGCGCAACGGTCCGGTTGGGATCGTCACATCCTGCGGCCGTGTTTTTTGGCATCGGTTTAAGGATGCAATCCATCCCGATTCCTTGCTGGGCGGATAGGGAAGTTTCCCGGTCCGGGCCTGATAAAGGCACGCCCCAAGGCTGAAAATGTCAGGCTGCTCATCGCCCCGAAAGTCTTCTCCGGTTGTGATGAAGTCCGGCGCCATATAGTCGTAGGTTCCCTTGAAGCCGGCCGGGGTGGTGACGGCTCCGTCCTCCTTTCGCGCCAGTCCGAAATCAATAACCTTCGCGCCTCCGTTCGACAGCAGAAAGATATTCCCCGGTTTGATGTCCCGGTGGATAATTCCGTGTTCTCGCGCATAGACCAAGCCGCTAAAAACCTGTTCAAAAATGGCCTTCACCTGTTCGAACGGAAGGCCTTGAGGGTAGGACTGCCTACGGGTCCGGAGATCTTCACCCTGCAGAAATTCCATCACCAGGCAATGCAAGTCCGTGCCCAATTCGTCGGCACGCGTGAAGGCCTCGCGGTATTCCACTAGATGGGGATGACGCAGAGAAAGAAAGTTCCGGATTTCTCGGCGCACCCGCTCCTCGGTCTGGAAATCCTCCCCACAACACCGAATCACCTTCAGGGCAACCCACTCGCCCTTCTGTACCGCGCTGTTGTCGGGCGCCACGCGCCGCGCTTTGAAGATCTTCCCCTGTGCGCCGTCTCCAATCCGGCTCACTAACTCATAATCGCCCGACGCTTGCCGGACACGTCGTCGCCCCCGTTTTCCTCCGACCCCGCGTTTAGTTTACGATTCCTTGCCCGCTACTTTCCGAATCCACCGCGACAAAGGACCTGCCGGCCGACGACGCATCGTCTCGACCTCGGAACTCTTCTCGTGAGAAGGATCGGTTTTAGCCGATTCTTCTGTCGGAAGAGCCGTGTCGGCCGTCTCCGTTTCATCCCTCTCGGCGAGTATGTCATTGTCGGCCGGTACGGACGCCCGCGTGTCGATCGGTCTTGAAACGAGCGCGTTAACGCGGACAAGAACGATCGCAATATTGTCCTCGCCGCCTGCCTCATTGGCTTTGGCCAGCAGGGCGCGGGCCATGTCCTCCAACGGCGTTCCCTCTCCCGTGTGCAGAAGCGTGCGCAACTGCCGGTCCGACACCATGCTCGTCAATCCGTCGGAACACAATAGAAAAAGATCCGACTCCTGGACGTCGACGACGGTTTCCTCCAAAACCAAGCTATCGCGAATTCCCACTCCTCGCGTCACAATGCCGCGGAACATGCGAGGGAAATCCCGGCGGTTTTTGAAACCTGCTTCCTCAGCCAAAGAATGATCGCGGGTGAGCTGCACGAGTGCGCCTTCCCGGTAACGATATAGGCGACTGTCACCGGCATGCAGAGCCAGAGCGGTCCGGGGTTGGACCGCATCAAACAGCAGCACGACCACGGTGGAACCCGAAAGTCCCCGTCCCCGTTCACGCGCTTGTCGCTGGATATGGGCGCTCACCGTACGCAGCGCGTCGGTCACCAAGGTTGCCTTCGTGCGGCTTTCAGCCAACGCCCGCTCTGAAAGAGGGCCACGCAAGGCACTGGCGATTCCCTCCACAGTCGCCCGGCTGGCTACGTCGCCGGCGTCCTCTCCCCCCATGCCATCTGCGACGCAAAAGACGCCGGCTTCCGGAAAGCAGGCGACCGCGTCCTCGTTGCGCTTTCTCTTCCGTCCGACATCGGTAACCGCGACCGACGAAAGAAATCCAAACAGGTTACCCGCAGCATCCATCGTTGTTTGTTGGCGCGCGTCTTTGCGCGCCTCTCCTCGTTCTCGTATGAAAGCGATCACGTCCGGCTGGTCCGACAGGCCGTTGCGCCGGGAATCTTCCGCACCATAGAGCAAATCCACTGCCCAAACAAGCGCCCATGGCGCGCCACAGGCTCCTACCGTAGCTCGTCGCGTTCGTATTTTGTCTGTGTCTCACGGCTCCTTCGCTGCTGAGCGCAGAATCCACATCTCGCGCACAATCGGGTCACCGGGAAGCCCCCGCTCCAGAATCTCCTCGCGGATGCGAATCGGCCGCTCGGGGGAAACCCTCGCGTGTTCACTTCGCCACGCATGCGGGCGGCGACAGTTATCGCGCAGTTCCGCAACCAACCAATCCGCCCGCCGCTTGCCATGAAACGTGAGCGTCCCCGGATCCGCCGCCAAAGCAAAAGCGATACCTCCCCCGATGAGGGCTTCTCGCCCCGAACAGCGTCCCAGCCGGTCCAGCCGGGCAGAGACCAAGGCGTCGGATCGGGTTACAAAGCCCGACAACCGATCCAACCCGGCGTCGAGTTTTCCGCCACGCAACCCGGCATTTTCCGGCTCTTCCACAAACGCCCTCAACCGGCGCACCCGTTTGAGAATCTCCACGGTTTCGGTCAACTGGAAGGGTAATGGCCATTGGGTTGCCACGGGATCCATCGCATCGGAAAGCACTGTCAGGACGGTGTAAAACTCCCCTATTCCCAGGATGCGATCATACTCGCCTACTGGCTTGGTGCGCATGCGGAGAGGGAACCGAAGGGGCAGCGTGTCACACGCCAGAACGCGCAAGAACGTCGCGGCATCTTCCAGGGTGTCCCAGCCGGCCTGCGACGATGCGGCGCCCCATCGCTTGACGATGTCCTGATGCCGATACTGCACCTGATCCACGGCACGTTGCCTTTTCACCAGGAGGCATTCCTGTTCCGCCCGCGCAGAAGAGATGCGCGGATATACCGCACAGGCGCCGGCCGTCGGTACTTCGATGACCGACCGTGTGGCTCCCTCGAAATCCCTATCCCGGTCCCGGTCCACCATGGCTTGGAGTTAGGCGGCGCTTCGGGACAAGGCCGCAATCGGATCGCACAGCAGATTGACGCGGCGGCGCAAGGCCCTCTCAGTTGTCTGGCGGACCCGGTCAATCCCCTGCAGAATGTCGTCATAGGGAGGATGCCCACTGTATAGTTTTTGCCGCACGGATTCAAGCACTGCGCTTTCGGCAACAAGCGTCCCCAGCCGTTCGGAAATCGTCTCCCGTTCTGTCCGCATCCGCCCCATCGCCTTTCCCGACTCCGCGCGCGCGATGGCCAGGCCTGCGCGGATCGCCTGGCGTTGCTTTTCCAGCTCGGCCACGGTGACATCATCACGCGCCAGCAGGGCCTGCGCGCGACGCAACGCGTCGAGGAGAGGCGGCGATCCCCCCCCCCCGTGTAACCACGCATGGGAGCCGGATCGGCGCATCGCTCCGTCGACAAACTGCAATTCCAGATACGCGATCCCGATGCGATCTCCATCCTTCAACAGACGCTCTTTTCCCTCACGCAACGGAAATCCATTGGCCATGGTTTCGTTCTTTCTGCCGTGATCGCGAATCCACAGCCGCCTTCGGCGGCGATAAATCGCCGCATGTTCCGAACTGACGACGCGATCCTTTTCGTCCGATAGAAACGGGCATCGTCTTGGTTGGCGAACACGCCTTTGGTGATGTCGGCAATGAGGACCGCCTTGCGTGTGTCGCCCTCCGCTAAGGCGTTGCCCTGGGCGAACTGTTGGCTTGTTAACGCAGCTCGCTTGCCGACGACGCCGCTCGCGCAAAAGGTCTAAAGCCGCCGTCTGCGCCGCCGCGTCGCCCTCCAAAATGGCTTTAGCGAGTGTTCCTCCGAGGAGTTTTTCCGGTTCCCCCACGTGGCCGGAGCCGTGCGTCCCATCTCAAAGCGAAGCTGTCGCACCAGTTCCCCCGCGGATGCCTTTGGCGGTTCCTGGTTCCACTTCCAATGTGACCGCAAAAACCCAAGCGACGGGAGAACGAATTTTCGCGCAATCACCGTGGAGGCACGCAAACGCTCCCGGGTCGGAACTTCGTCCCGAAAGATAAACCGCCATGCCCCATGCCGAAACACCAATGCCACGCCCACCCACGGCTCACCGGCGCCACTTCGCAGGCGTTCGCGCCATTCCTGGGCCGCGGCTAAAAGCGACAGTTTAAAAAAACGCGAATCGTTCTCTGCTTCCAGTACAACCCGAAAGGGCACATCCCGATTCCATCCGATGCGCGTCTCAACCTGGAAACCGTTCGCAAACACCGTATGGCGCGTCGGCGCGCCATACGGGGAGCAACACGTCGAACCCTCCTGTGATGGCGAATGGTGTCGGAAATCTTGTCCCAAACGTCCGCCAGACTGCCGCCCGATTGCAAGGTCAAGCGGACCGCCGTGACCAGAATCCTCCCATCCTCCCCCGGCATGCGTTCGCACAGCCGCCCCAACTGGCACTCAGCCAGCAGGACTGCACCAGCCGCTCGGGTGTCGTGAATCGGTGGAGCGCCTGACGACCGCGATCCGCGGCGCCTCCCGCCACATATTTCCCAACCGAACGCTCACAGCCGATCTGAGCCAACAGAGAGGTGATGACCCAAACAAAAGAGGGCACGGCCACAAAGACCAAAACCAGAACGCCTGCTTCTGCGAGGATCAACAGACCCCTCTTTATCACGCCTGCGCCACACGGGCAAGACGTCTGAACTCTCCGGTCGTCCTCAGACTTCAGACACGCTACGTGGCACGTTACCCACGGAACCCGTAACGCCAGGTCCAGGCGGATGCCTTGGCTACCTGACGCGGGACCTCTGCACAGACGGACCGTCCGGCACGAAGGCGAAAAAACGGCTGGACAGAATACAGGCTTTCCCTATACAGGCACCGCACAGCAGATTGCAAAGGGATATCAATGGCGCCCAAGACCAAGACACCCCACCAACTGACTCCTGTTGGACGTCGCGCGCCGAACCCCGTCTGGCCGAGGTCCTTTGCAACACCTGCCCCATCCCCATGGTCCCCCGCAGTACCCGCCGCCCCTGTTTCGCGCGCGGGGTCGCGGCGCCGGATGCTGGCAGCCGTGGGAGCTGCCTTGGCGCTGGCCCACGAAGCGTGGGCCGCCGCTGTGGCCTCCACCCATCCGCCCGCTACTCCGTGGCGGGTTCTGCTGACGGTGAAGGAGCCGTCGGGCATAGACCGCCGCGCCGAACCGGTCACCAGCGGGATTCCGCTCCCACCCGGGGTGGCAACGAATCCGGCGGGACTGACGCTGATCAGCGTGGAGCACCGCGCCGTCGTGCCCTGCCAGTTCACGCCGTTGAGCCGCTGGCCGGACAGCAGCCTCAAATGGGTATTGCTGGATTTCCTCTGCGATGTACCAGCCCATCGTGCACGCCGGTTCATTTTGGCCGCTGCGGCAGGTAACACGCAGCCGGCGGTACCGGCCTCGGTGACGGAGAACGGAGACTATGTGGTTCTGCAGTCCGGTCCGCTGGCCGTGACAATTCATCGAAAGCAGGGAACGCTGGTCGAGGAGATTCGCTGGAACGGAGAGCGAGAGACGCTCCGTGGCGGACCGTGGGAGGCTGTGCTGGAAGTGGAGAAGAATAAGGTGTATCGGAGCAGGTGGGGCACGCCGACGGAGGTGAAGGTGGAGGAGGCCGGTCCGATACGGGCGTGCGTGCGGATGCGGGGTCCGTTCGTGGATGCGGAAGGCCAAGGGATTTATGGGGGCCGCGTGGGGTATGAGGCCCGGCTGACGGTGTGGGCGGGCAAACCGCATCTGCAGGTGGCCTTCACGTTGTGCAACGATGGCGCCTACGGCTTCAAGGCGCTGCCGCGCAAGGCGCAGTGGTTGCACCTTCGCTCGCTTCGGCTGGAACTTCCGATGGCAGAACCTGTCTCCGGGGAGGGTCCGAGTGAGGGGCGCTGTTCCGCCGGGGGGTTCCCGCTGGAGAACAAAGCCGAAACGACCTTCATGCAATGGTTTCAGTATCCAGTTTCCAATCCGTTGATCGGAAGACAGTACGCGTCGTCGGATGCGGATCGGGAACGGGAAGCACGGGCGAACCGAACCGAATCTTGGAAAGGATACTATTATCTGGTGGAATGCGAGGGCCGGGCGGTATCCGCAGGTGAAACGCTGGAGGGGTGGGCAGGGCTGTACAGGAGAGAAAGACCGGTGCTGCACGCGCACCTGCGGCGGTTTCGGGAGAATTTCCCGGCTGGTTTTGGGGTGAAGCGGGACGGTGTGGTGGTGTGGCTGCTGCCACGGGGCGGGTTCTGGCCGCGGATCGCCGCAGCAGCCGCACGGGGAACATATCAATTCGAAGGGCATCGGCACAAGACCTGGACGGTGCGGATGCGGTTCGGGGATACGGGAGCGGCCGCAGCGGCAGAGCAGGAAGCGTTCGAACATCCGCTGTTTGCATGGGCGCCGCTGGAGGCCTATCAGGCGGCAGACGCGGTGTGGCCGCTGGCCACGCCGGGCTGTCCGACGCCGGACGCAGAGACGGCCGAGGCGATGCAGCGATATGAGCGTCTACAGCGCGCGAAAGTCTATGTGTCGGAGGGAGATCCGGCGTGGTGGCCAGATCCTACGGCCCGTCCGCCGGTGTGGGACCCCTGGCGCAAGGTGTCTATTCTGAGCCTGCGGGAACGATGTCCGGAGTCACTCTGCGGGTTCATGAACTTCGGTGATCTGCCGTGGGGATTCGGATATTGCTCGCTGTTCTACGACTGGCCGTACGCGATGGCGCTGCAGGCCCTGCGCTTCGGAGATCAGACCATGCTGGAGCTGTGCGGAGATATGGTGGCCCACCGCTGCGACATAGACCGCGGTCCGGGTTTTCAGATGTATGAGAAAGGGCACCATGGGGATTACACCCGCAAAGACGTGAATAAGCGGTACGCAGGGGAGTTCACCCCGCGGGGCAGTCACAGTTGGGGCCGTGGACTGCTGTTGTACTGGGTGCTGACGGGCGAGCGGCGGGCGCTGGAAACAGCGCGGCAGAACGCTCAAGCCTACGAAAGGCAATGGCAAAAGAAGTTGAAGGAACCCGTGCTGGACGTTCCGGAGTACCGGACCGTGGGATGGGCGCTGGATCAATGGCTGGCGCTGTACGAGTACGCCGGAGACCTGCGCTATCGAGCACTGGCGGCGACACTGTTTCGCCGATCGCTTCTGGCAATGGAAGCGCGTCAGGGCTCCCGCGGGCATATCGTGCCACAGGAGAAGCAATCTTCGCAGTTCACAGCGTTCATCATCGAGCCGGTGGCACGATTGCACCGAATCACGGAACAACCGGAGGTCGCCGCGTTCCTGCGCCGGGTGCTGGACTGGCACCGCAAGGTCACGCTGGTAGACGGCCGGATGATCAGAGGACAATACGCGCCGCTGCGGTTTCTGGTGCATGGGAATGCGGATGCGGCAAAGATGGATCCGGAGGATCGGGATCCGCTCGACGTGAACCGGCTGTATGCGTGGATGTTTGCCGACGGCTACGCCTATCTGTACACGGTCTTTCAGCGGCCGGAGGACCTGGAGCTGGCTCGGCGGCTGTTCCGGGACAGCGTGTTCTACTACGGAGTGGAAGGTGCGCTGATGGATCCGGAGGCCCGTACACCGCTGGGCTATCATTTCCGGGGACATGTTGTGATAAACGCGGCCAAGGTACATGCCTGGACGGGCCGGTATCATCACTTGTACTTGACCGTGGAGGAACGGATAGGTAAGAAGGCGCCGTAAGTCATGGAGTAGCGCGGAGGTGGTTAATGCGGAGCAGGTTGAGCGGAAGGATCGGCTGGCTGGCGGTGGTGTGGTGGGGAGTGACGGGGGGGGGGATAGTTCTGGCAGGCGGCGAGGCGCCACGGTGCCATTGCCATGCGCCGCGCGGGGTGTCGGTGAACCATGAGGTTCTGAAGGGCGAAGGGATTCTCTGCGAGGCCTACGCCACGGTGAACGACGGGAAGCCTCAGGCGCTTGCTCCGTCGGCCGACCTCGGCTACAGCGGCGCGCG
>FWPU01006433.1_pt1 | contig 23473 bp, 22 predicted proteins | sample 2228361 | NCBI WGS metagenome assembly FWPU01 (sample SAMEA103939777, study PRJEB20133) | metagenome
GTATAAGGGGGGGCGGGAGTCAAGCAAAATTTGCAGCCAGTTATGAAGAGCAAAGCACATGCTAGAGGCAGAGCGCAGGACTGTCCCTAGCAAGCCTTCCAGGTAAGATAGAAAGGTCGGCAGGCGCAAGGCCAGATCAGGCTAGTCGACTATCGCAGGAGAGCTGCTCAGATGAAATCCGGTTGTCGGGTTCAAGTTGGCGCCGAAGCTCAGCACGCCCGCCGCGAAGATAAAAGCGAAGAACACAACAGCGACGATCCTCTTCATCTCCTCATCCTCCCTAAATCCAGGTTAAACGACTTACGCATTAAGTAATTTAGCGCTACACCGCGCGTATGTAAATAGGGCAAATGATTTTAGAGGGGTATATTATACTAAAGTATAATATGCTTATTTCGAAACCCCACAAATTTCAAGGGAAAATTAAAGAAAAGTCACGCGCGCAAAAATTAGACTAATACCAAAGTATAATATGATAAAATAGGCAAAAATAGCGTCCAAGCTCACACCTTCTGCATCACCAGGTGGTGCGAGACGGCGTAGGAGATCAGCTCGGAGCGCTTGGCCAGGTTGAACTTCTTCAGCAGGTGAGAGACGTGGACCTTGACCGTGACCTCCTCGATCCCCAGCGCGTTGGCGATATCCTTGTTGGTGTAGCCTGCGGCCAGGAACTTCAGGATCTCGCTCTCGCGCCGCGTCATCAGCCCGAACATGTCCATCTTGGCGATGTTGTTGTTGCGCCGCCGAATGAAATAGTTTATGAACTTGGAGAGGACCAGGCGAGAGGCCCAGATCTGCCCCTTGTAGCAGATCTCGATGGCCCGCACTAGATCGCGCTCGGCTGCGGCCGCCGGCAAATAGCCGTCCCCGCCAAGCAGCAGCACCTCCATTATCGTCTCTTCGGACGGCTTCTCCCCGACCACTAGTATCTTGGCGCGGCCAAAAAGGGTCTTTAGCTTGGGCATAAGCCACAGGTAGTTGGGGCGGCGGCCGACCTCGTGCAATACCACCACGTCGGGTTTGAGGTCCTGAACCTTCCGCTTGAAGATCTCGCGATAGTCCCGCCTCCCAAAAAAAATTAGTCCCGGCGACGACAGTATCCTGTCGGTCTTAAGCCGCTTGCGGCGAACCGGCTCGATTAAAAGCACAGAGATCCGCTTCTTCTTCATCTCCCCCTTCCCGCACGGGCGGCGCGCCGCCGCTACTTTACCTTCCTGCGAATCTCCCACCACTCGTCAGGCGGGATCTTGAGGAATACCTCGACCAGCTTGGGGTCGAACTGAATGCCCGAAAACTTGATTATCTCCTGGCGCGCCGCCTCATATGAGACCGCCTTGCGGTAGGGCCGATCCGAGGTCATGGCGTCGAGCGTGTCGGCGATGGCGAAGATGCGCGCCCCCAGGCATATCTCCTCGCCGCGCAGCCCCTGCGGGTAGCCCGAGCCGTTGTACATCTCCTGATGCTGGAGCACGATCTGGCTGGCCGGCCGCAGGAACTCGATCCCGCTTATGATTTGAGCGCCGATTTGCGGGTGCTTGCGCATCTCGGCCCATTCGCTGGAATTAAGCGGGCCAGGCTTGAGCAGGATGTTGTCCGACACTCCGATCTTACCGATGTCGTGCAGCAGCGCCCCCCGCCCGATCTCTTCCAGCTCCTCCCCATCGATCCCCACCCGCCGCGCCAGATGCAGCGTATACTCGCGCACCCGCTTGGAGTGGGCCTGCGTTTCGTGCTCCCTGATGTCCAGCGCGGTCACCAGCGCCTCCAGCGTCATCCTGTAACCATGCTGGACCTTGAACAGCGCGTTGCGCAAAGCCACCGTTTTTTCCTGCACCATGCTCTCCAGGTTGTGCTGATAGTTGCGGTTCTGTAGAATCAGGCGTCGCCTCTCCAGCGCTCTCTCCACCGTTATCACGAGCCGCTCGAGATTAAACGGTTTGACGATGTAGTCGTAAGCCCCCAGACGCAGCGTGTTGGCGATCACCGAGTTGTCGGCGATCGAGCTGACCATCACCACGGCGGTGTCTTCGCACGCCGCCTTTATATCCTTGAGCAGTTGAATCCCGTCTCTTCCAGGCAGCTTGACATCGAGGAGCACCAGGGCGTAATCGCCCGTTGCCGCCAGCCTTAGCCCCTCCGTCCCATTGCTGGCACACTCGCATTGATAACCCAGGGTGAGAAGCCTGGTAACAACCAGGTCCCGAATCGCCAGCTCGTCATCTATGACCAGGACCTTTTCATCCATGCTTAATTACCGCCATATACTACCATAGATGTGGGGCAGCTTCCACCATTTAGAGCCGTGCGGTAACAGGCCTCCCGCGGGGCGGTCGCCCTCCTACCCCGATATGTTAAAATTAAACTCTGTTTGTGCGATGACTGACAATAGCAGGCTCTCATCGATCGATAGGCTGTTTGCCTTTCTAAGTTCCCTTAAGCTGGCCATTACCCTGATCATCCTGCTGGCGGCTACCGCGACGATCGGCACGCTGGTCGTCCAGGCGCCGCTGGCCGAGCCGGGCCAGATCGAGAGGACCTACGCCCCGGCCACCATCAAGCTCTTCACCCTGCTCGGCTTCTTCGACGTCTACCACTCCTGGTGGTTCGTAGCCCTGCTCACCCTGCTCGGCCTGAACCTGATCTTCTGCTCGATCGACCTTTGGCCGGGCGCGCGTCGCTACTTTACCCATCCGAAACGGGATGCCACCGAGGCCTACCTTCAGGCCCAACCCTTCAAAGAGAGAATCGAATTGGATGTGGCCGGGCCCGAGGCCGAAAGCAGTCTGGTCTCGGTGCTGCGCCGCCATGGGCTGAGACCTGCCCTTTCAGAGTTTCGCGACCGCCGCGTCTACTTTGCCGAGAAACACCGCTGGTGGCGCCTGAGCGTCTTCATCATTCACAGCAGCCTGCTGGTCATTTTTGCCGGCGGCATCATCGGCGCCCGGCTCGGCTACGAGGGGATAGTCCGGCTGACCGAGGGGGAGAAGACCGACAGCTTCATGCTGCGCGAGGTGCAGAACCTGCGCCCGATTCCCCTCGGCTTCCAGCTCGAATGCCGCAGCGCCAGCTTCGTCTTTCGCGACGACCTGCAAAACTTCGTCCCCGACCCGCTTAACGCCCAGCATGTCCAGGAGCCGGGGCTGGTCAAGGCCTGGTACTCGGACCTGGTCGTTTACGACCAGGGGCGGGAGGCGCTGGCGCGCAAAATCGAGGTCAATAAGCCTCTGGTCTACGGCGGCCTGAAATTCTACCAGGCCTCTTTCGGCATTACCGCCGAGGTCGAGAAGATCACCGTCGGCTACCGCAAGAAAGGGGCCGAGAGCAACATGGTCGGCACCGTCGATGTGCCGGCCGGACAAACGGTCAAGGTGCCGGGCACCGGCATATCGCTGCGCGTCGCGCAGTTCATACCGGACTTCATAATGACCGACCAGGGCCCGGCCTCGCGCACCCGCCGCTATTGGGACGCCGATTACTCCAACCCGGGAGCATTGCTCGAAGTTATAAAGGATGACGGCGCGCGCGTTCTCAACTGGATATTCCTGCGCGCTGATCTGCGCGATATCCACAAGCCGGCTGAGATCGACTACATACTCTCGCTCCAGGGGATCGAGCCGCGCTACTATACCGGGCTGCAGGTGGCGCACGATCCGGGCGTGCCCATCGTCTATACCGGCTTCGTCATGTTCGCCATCTCGCTCCTGCTCCGCTTTAACTTCTCCCACAATCGCTACTGGCTTTTAATTGCGCCTGCCGATGCGGGAGTAAAAGTCATCCTGGCGGGACATGCGGCGCGCAACCGCGGAGCCTTCGAGAAGGGCTTCAACAAGCTGGCCGAGGACTTGAGGCGACAGGCTGCCGCGCTCGAGGCCGAGATCTCAAGGGTATAATTCGCCACGGAACAGCTCGGGCTTCTTTTAGGAATTCGCGATTTGGCCTTCAAGTATGTTTATCATCAAGCATCTGAGGCAGTTGGTGACTATGGCCGGGCCAGCCCGCCCCAGGCTGGGGGACGAACTATCGCGGCCCGCCGTAATCGAAGACGGCGCGCTCCTGATCGAAGGGGAAAAATTCGCGGTGGTCGGGACGACCGGCGAGGTCGAGGCCCTGGCGGATAAGGCCCAGCTCCTCTTCGACGGCCGCGAGCGCCCGGCCATCGCGCTGCCTGGATTTGTCGACAGCCACACCCATCCGGTCTTCGCGGCGACGCGCGAAGAAGAGTACGAGCTGCGTTCTATGGGCCTTTCCTATCAGGAGATAGCGCGCCGCGGCGGAGGCATCCTCTCCTCGGTACGTCGTGTTCGGCAGGCCAGCCGCGCTGAGATATTCGAGCTTTCGCGCGGCTATGCTGAGCGCTTCCTGGAACATGGCACGACCGCGATCGAGGCCAAGAGCGGCTACGGGCTTTCGACCGAAGACGAGATCAAGCTCCTCGAGGTTATCCGCGACCTCGGCCGCGCGCTGCCGCTCGAGCTGGTGCCGACGCTGCTCGGCGCCCATGCCGTTCCCGACGAGTATTCCGGCCGGCGCGAGGAGTATGTAAGGCTGGTGGCCGAGGAGATGGTGCCCGAGGCGGCGCGGCGGCGGCTGGCCCGTTTCTGCGACGTCTTTTTCGAGCGGGGCTACTTTAATCGCGAGGAGACCGTTCGCATCGCCGAGGCGGCACGCGCCGCCGGGCTCGGGCTTCGCCTCCACGCCGATCAGTTATCCTGGAGCGGCGGCGCCGAGCTTGCCGCCGAACTTGGCGCGGTCTCGGCCGACCACCTGGAGCTAATCGGACCGAAAGGCATCGAGGCCCTGGCCCGATCGACCACGTTTGCCATCATGCTGCCGGCGGCAGCCTTTAATCTCGGCCTGCCGTTCCCTCCGGCGCGCCGGCTGATCGATTCGGGAGCGCGCGTGGCTCTAGCCTCGGACTTCAACCCGGGGAGCTGCTTCTGCCCGAATATGCAACTGGTCATCTCGATCGCCTGCTCGCGCATGCAGATACGGCCGGCAGAGGCCATCGCCGCAGCCACCATCAACGGCGCCTATTCGCTCGGCATCGGCGACCGGGTCGGCTCGATCGAGCCGGGAAAGCAGGCCGATCTCGCGCTCTTCGATTTGACAGATTATCGCCAGCTACCGTATTATTTCGGTGTAAATAATTGCTTCGCTGTTATCAAGAAAGGCAAGCTGGTATTCCGTAAGCCGTGAGATGCGGCCGGCGCTGGTCGGCTGGCGGTTGATAGCTTTCGGCCTGCCGGCTAATGGAGATATGCGCAAGATAGTGGAGTGCGTGCCGAATTTCAGCGAGGGGCGTCGGCGCGAGGTGGTCGATGAGATCGTGCGCTCCATCGCCTCTGTCCCCGGCGCGGTAGTCCTGGACAGAGAGATGGATGCTGACCACAATCGCTCCGTCGTGACTTTTGTCGGCGACCCCGAGGCGGTGGCGCGCGCCGCCGTTTCGGCTGTGGGCAAGGCCCTCGAGCTGATCGACATGCGCGAGCACCGCGGCGCGCACCCGCGCATCGGCGCCACCGATGTCGTCCCTTTCGTTCCGATTTCCGGAGTCGATATGGCCGAATGCGTGAGGCTGGCGGAAGAGGTCGGCCGACAGATCGCCGAGCGCTTCGCCATTCCGGTCTATCTTTACGAGGAGGCGGCGCGCCGGCCCGAACGGCGCGACCTCGCCCATATCAGAAAGGGGGAATTCGAGGGGCTGGCGCGCGAGATGGAGACCGACCCCGAGCGCCGGCCCGACTTCGGCGAGCCGAGGATTCATCCCACCGCAGGCGCCACCGCTGTGGGGGCACGGGCTCCGCTCATCGCCTATAATGTTTATCTGAACACGGATAACGTGGATGTGGCGAAAAAGATAGCTAAAGCCGTGCGCTTCTCCTCCGGGGGGCTGCGCTACGTCAAGGCGCTCGGCATGGAGATAAAGCAGCGACAGCAGGCCCAGGTCTCGATGAACATGACCAACTTCCAGGAGACTCCCCTGTTTCGCGCCCTCGAAATGATTCGCCGCGAGGCGGCCCGCTACGGCGTCGCGGTGACCTCGAGCGAAATCGTCGGCCTGGTGCCCCAGCAGGCCCTGGATGATTGCGCGGAATTCTTCCTTCAGCTCGAGAACTTCAGCTCCGAGCAGGTGCTGGAAAGGAAACTGGAGAGAGCTTTCGACGAGCGCTACGCTTTCCAGTCGCTCGATCGTTTTCTCGAGAGGCTGGCTTCGTCTGACCCGGTGCCCGGGGGCGGGAGCGCTGCGGCTCTAGCCGCGAGCGGGGGAGCGGCGCTTGCTGCCATGGTATGCAACCTGACGGCGGGGAAGGCGCAGTACGAGGCGGTCGAAGACGAGGTGCGCGAGATGCTGGCCCAGCTCGAGGCGCTCAGGAGCCGGTTGCTCTCCCTGGTCGAGGAGGACGCGCGTGCCTATGCGGCTGTGGTCCAGGCCTATCGCCTGCCCAAGGGGAATCAAGAGGAGGCCGAGCGCCGCAAAGCGGAGATCCAGCGAGCGCTGCGCCGCGCCACGGAAGTCCCGCTCGAAACCGCCGACTCGTCGCTGGTCGCGCTCAAACTGGTGCGGCGCCTCGTGGATATCGGCAACAGGCGGGCGCTCAGCGACGCGGGCGTGGCTGCGGCCCTGGCGCGCGCGGCCATCAAAGGCGCTGCCTATAACGTCAACATAAACCTGGCCGCCGTGGAGGACCAGGGGTTTAAAGCGGCGGCATCTGCCCACATCGGACACACGCTCGACGAGTCCAGCCGCCTCGAAGCGGAAATCGAGGCGCTGCTGGCCCAGGAACTTAAACGATGACCTGGTTCAATAAGAAAAAAGAGGCGGAGCCGCCGGCGGAAAAGACGGTCAAGACCGAAGGGCTCTTCTCAAAATGCGAAAACTGCCGCAATATCCTCTGGAAAAAGGAACTCGAAGACAACCTCAAGGTTTGTCCGAAATGCGGCTATCACTATAAGCTGACGGCGCGCGAGCGGCTGGCCATGCTGCTCGATGGCGGAGAGTATCAGGAGTTCGATGCCCGTTTGAGATCGAATGATCCGCTGAAATTCGTGGACCGCCAGCCCTACCGCGAGCGGTTGAGGAAAGTGCAGCAGGAGGTGGGGCTGCTCGATGCCGTCATCTGCGCAACCGGCAAGCTCGGCGGGCGACCGGTGATCATCTGCGCAATGGAGTATAACTTCATCGGCGGGAGCATGGGATCGGTGGTCGGCGAGAAGATCACGCGGGCCGTCGAGCGCGCCGCCGCCGAGCGCCGGCCTCTGATCATCGTCTCGGCCTCGGGCGGCGCGCGCATGATGGAAGGGGTGCTCTCGCTCATGCAGATGGCCAAAATCAGCGCGGCCCTGGCGCGACTGGACGAAATGAAAGTCCCGTACCTTTCGGTGCTCACCGATCCGACCACGGGAGGCGTGACCGCGAGCTTCGCCATGCTCGGCGACCTGAACGTCGCCGAGCCCGGCGCCCTGATCGGCTTCGCCGGACCGCGCGTGATCGAACAGACCATTCGGCAGAAGCTGCCCAAAGGATTTCAACGCGCCGAGTTTTTGCTCGAGCATGGCATGCTCGACGCCATAGTCGACCGCAGAAAGCTGCGGGAATTCCTGATCAATGCCCTGAATTTCTTCTGCAATTAGCAACCGTCGTAAGGGCAGAGCTCGCCCTGTCCTGCCGCCATGAACTATCAGCAGGCCCTGGCTTACCTGGAAAGGCTCGGCAATGAAGTGCTCGGAATGCGCTATAGCCTGGAGAATATCCGCGCGCTCCTCGCCAGGCTGGGCAATCCCGAGAGGCGATTCCGCGCGGTGCTCATCGGCGGAACCAACGGCAAGGGCTCGGCGGCGGCGACGCTCGCCTCCATCTTGTGTGCCGGCAATTACCGCGCTGCGCTCTATACCTCTCCGCACCTGGTCCGCATCGAGGAAAGAATTGCTGTTTCGGGCAGGGAGATAGAGCCGGACGACCTGGCGCGCCACTGCACGGCCGCGGCCGAAGCGACGGAGCGGCTGCTCGAGCAGGGAAGGCTGAATTATCATCCCACCTATTTCGAGACGATCACAGCCATCGCCTTCTTATATTTTGCCGAGCGGCAGGTCGATCTGGCCGTGCTCGAGGTGGGAATCGGCGGCCGGCTCGATGCCACCAACGCCTCGGACCCGCTCTGCTCGATTATCACCACGATATCGTACGATCATCAGAAGTATCTCGGCGACACCCTCGATAAGATCGCTTTCGAAAAGGCCGGCATAATCAGGCCGGGCCGACCCGTTCTCTCCGGGGTCGAGGCGGAAGAGGCGAGGCGCGTTATCATCGGGCAATGCCGGGAGATGGGCGCGCCGCTCCTCGAGCTGGACCGCGCCTGCGCCATCGCGCAGCTCGAAAGCCGCGACGGGCAATACGGCTTCGCGCTCGAAACGCCGCGCCGCCGCTACCGCTTGCGCCTCGGCCTGCGCGGCAGACACCAGGTGCGCAACACGGCGCTCGCCGTGCTGGCGGCAGAGACCCTTTCCGATCACGGCTTCGAACTTTCGCCCGCTGAGATCAGCCGCGGCGTCGCCGAGACCCGCTGGCCGGCGCGCATCGAGATGCTCCCTGGGGAACCTGAAATAGTTTTAGACGGCGCGCACAACGTCCAGGCCATGGCTGCCCTTAAAGCATATCTCGAGGAGACCGGAAGGGATTACGTCCTGCTCTTCGGCGCTATGGCCGATAAGGACATAAGAGGCATGGCCGAGATCATCTTTCCCGGCGCGCGGCGCGTTGTCCTGACCACAGTATCGAGCGCGCGCGCCGCCAGGGCCGAGGAAATCGCCGCGCGCTCTGCCGGCCTGCGCGACGATTACCTGCTTGCCTCAAACCCGTCGGAAGGACTTGCGCTGGCCCGCTCCCTCTGCCCGTCAGGTTGTTCCCTGGTCGTGGCAGGCTCCTTTTACCTGGCCGGCCAGTTGCTCGAGCTCATGGCAAAGAAATAGCGCGTGCATTCCGGGGTCCGATGAGCGAAGGTCGGGCGGTTTACTCCATCGCTGAAATTGTCCGTATAATCGAAGCTGGTCAGGTTTTCATATAGCCAAACATCGCCGCCCGCGTGATCTTTGAATCAAAGGTGATGGTGTAATGGACGCGCCTGGAAAGAGGAGGCGGTGACCTGTAGTTTCAGTCGCCGCAAAGGTTGACTTTAGCAGTGCTGACGCTGCATGGTTTGCCTTTTTGGTGCCACCATGTTAAAAAACTGTAACGAGGGGGCAATATGTTAGTGGAGGCGATGTTGGCATCATACCGTGTGACCTTTATCGAGGATATCGAGCGGATCATCCGGGCCGAGCATCACGATCCGTTTGTAGTTCTGGGCATGCACAGCGTGCACTACGCCGATGTCAGCGGGATGGCCGTGAGGGCCTTCCTTCCCGAGGCAGCCGAAGCCCGCGTGATCGATCTGGAGCGAGGCGAGGGCCGCGCCATGGTGCGGCTGCGCGAGGAGGGCTTTTTCGAGGCCTTCTTCCCGGGACGGGAGCGCTTCCCATATCGGCTCGAGATCACCGATGGCCGCTCCGCGACCCGGCAGCTCGATGACCCTTACAGCTTCCCGCCGGTGCTCAGCGAATTCGACCTCTACCTTATCGGCGAGGGAACTCATTATAAGAACTACGAAAAGCTCGGCGCGCACGTGCGCGAGGTCAACGGCGTGTGCGGCGTGCACTTTGCCGTCTGGGCCCCCAATGCCAAAAGGGTGAGCGTGATCGGTGATTTCAATCGCTGGGACGGCCGCCGCCATCCGATGCGGGTGCGCGGATCGAGCGGGGTCTGGGAGATATTCATACCGGGGCTCGGCGAGGGCGAACTCTACAAGTTCGAGATCAAATCGAGGCTCAACGACCATATCGCGGTGAAAGCCGACCCCTATGCCTTCCACTTCGAAGTCCGCCCGAAAAGCGCCTCGATAGTTTACGACATCACCAGGTACCAGTGGCACGATGAAAGGTGGATGGCCGAAAGAGCGGCGAGAAACAGCCTGGACGCTCCCATGGCTATTTATGAGGTCCATCTCGGCTCCTGGCGGCGCGTGCCGGAAGAGAGCCACCGCTTTCTGACCTATCGCGAGCTGGCGCACCTGTTGGTCGATTACGTCGTGGAAATGGGCTTCACCCATATCGAGCTGCTTCCGATAATGGAACATCCTCTGGACGAATCCTGGGGCTATCAAACTATCGGCTACTTCGCGCCGACCAGCCGCCACGGCACTCCCGAGGACTTCATGTATTTTGTCGATTGCTGTCACCGGAACGGCATCGGAGTAATTCTCGACTGGACGCCCGCTCACTTTCCGAGAGATGCGCATGGCCTCGCCTACTTCGACGGCACTCACCTTTACGAACATGCCGACCCGAGGAAGCGAGAGCATCCCGACTGGGGCACCCTGGTGTTCAACTACGGGCGCAACGAGGTTAGAAATTTCCTCCACGGCAATGCCCTCTACTGGCTTGAGAAGTATCACCTCGATGGCTTGCGCGTCGATGCCGTGGCCTCGATGCTTTACCTCGATTACTCGCGCAAACCGGGCGAGTGGATACCCAATATCTACGGGGGGAACGAGAACCTCGAGGCGATCGATTTCCTCAAGCGGTTCAACGAGCTGGCGCACGGCTATCACCCGGGCATTCTGACCGTGGCCGAGGAATCGACCGCTTGGCCGGGCGTCTCGCGCCCGACTTACCTGGGCGGGCTCGGCTTCAGCCTTAAGTGGAACATGGGGTGGATGAACGATACGCTGCGCTACATGGCTAAAGACCCGATATTTAGAAAATATCACCATAACGATCTGACCTTCTCGCTGCTTTACGCCTTCACGGAGAATTTCGTTCTCCCCCTCTCGCACGACGAGGTCGTGCACGGCAAGCGCTCGCTTCTGGATAAAATGCCCGGCGATATGTGGCAGAAGTTCGCTAATCTCCGCCTGCTCCTCGGCTTCATGTACGGTCACCCCGGCAAGAAGCTCCTTTTTATGGGAGGGGAATTCGGCCAGTGGTGGGAGTGGAACTCGAACGCCAGCCTGGACTGGCACCTGCTGGAATTCGAGCCGCACCGCAAACTACAGGCTTTCGTCAAGGACCTGAACCGCCTCTATCGAAGCGAGCCGGCGCTCTATCAGGTCGATTTCGATTGGAACGGGTTCGAGTGGATCGATTTTCACGATTGGGAAAAGAGCATAATCGCCTTTGTGCGAAAGGCCAAAGACCCGAGCGATTTCCTGCTCTTCGTCTGCAACTTCACTCCGGTGCCGCGCCAGGGCTATCGGATCGGAGTCCCGGAGCCGGGGTTCTACCGCGAGATATTGAACAGCGATTCCGCCTACTATGGGGGAAGCAACGTGGGAAACGGCGGCGGCGTGCCGGCCGAGCCGACCCCCTGGCAGGGGAGACCTTATTCCATCTGCCTGACCCTTCCCCCGCTCGGCCTCCTGGTCTTTAAGCGCCAGTGACCGGAGGGCTAAAACGATGGGACCTGGAGCGCGACCAGGTCGTCCACGCGCATCGTCTCTTTGACCAGAAAGGGCTCGCCGTATCTCACTCCGATCAAGCTGCCGTAATAGCGGCAGAGCGTATCTAACTCCTCGAGCAGCTTATCGAGATGCGGCACCGGCTCGCTGCCCTGGCCGAACTGGGACCTGTAGCATCTGATCGCTTCCAGCCGCCGCTGGTAGTGATCGGTTATATCGACGACGAAAGTCGGCGACACATTGCGATACATCGTGCTGTATATAATCTTGAAAGGACGGTGCGGCTCGCCCGCCAGCTGCATCTTCTTAAGGCCGGCGAGGAAGCAAGCCTCGTAGCCGATTTTGCTCGCAGTGTAGTGATCGGGATGGCGCGCCTCCCAGTAAGGAAGAATCACGGCCCGAGGCCGAAGGTCGCGAATTTTTTCGGCCAGCTTGAGCTTGGCCTCGATTGTAGCTTCGAGCCTGGCATCGGGCAGCGAGAGGTTTTCGCGCACCGCTACGCCCAGCACGCGCGCCGCCGCCCGCGCCTCTTCGGCCCGCTCGGCCGCCGTGCCGCGCGTGCCCATTTCGCCCTCCGTCAGGTCGATGATGCCGGTCGTGTAGCCGAGCGCCGCCATCTTGGCCAGGGTACCGCCGCAGGTCAACTCGACATCATCGCGATGCGCCGCGATCGCCAGCAGATCTATCGTCATCCCTCTACTAAGGAGCTAAAAAGAGGAGCTAGGAGCTAGAAGTTAGAAGCTAGAATAAATGCGTGGGCTGCAAGGCTAGGTAGGTAAGGGGCAATAGAATCTCTCCGCTCCTCTCATTTCACCCATTGCCACACCACCACCTCTATAGCTTCATCGATATTCATCTCCTAGCTTCTAACTCCTAGCTTCTAGCTCCTCTTTTTGGCTCCTGCTTTTCAGTGTTCCGCCCGCGCCGCTTTCAGAATCTTTTCGCTCAACTCCTCGATCTGCCGAGCCCGCTCGTTTATCAGCTTTTTCTTTTCATCTATCGAGAGGTCCTGGCGCTCGAGCAGAGCGGCGATCTGGAGCGCCAGGGCCAGAATCCTCTCGCCGTTCGGGCGCATCTCAGCCGCGTTCCGCTCCAGGGCCTCGCGCCTTTTCCTCTCGGCGCGCGTTTTACGCTTGAGGATAAACTCGATTGCACTTTCCAAGGGAGATATCTGCTCTTTTTCACGGGGGAGGGCATAGCTGCGGTCGGGCAGCGTGAGCCCGAGCAGCAGCGCGCCGGCAGCCAGGGCCGCCGCGGACCTCGTCCTACCGCTTGGCATTTGTTTCTCCCTCCGCCTTCGTCGATCGGCCGTTTGCCGATGGCGAGGTCGCCTCGACCAGTTTCTTCGCCGAACCCCTGATCGCTTCAGCCAGGTCTACCAGCGAGACCGGAAGAGTGAAATCGCCAGCCTCCTCCAGGCTGGAATCGAGGGCCTTTGCCTCTTTGAGCAAGAGGGACGCCAGTTCCTTTAGCGCCCGCATCTCGCCTGCGCTCTTTTCGTTTGCCGCGAGCGCGTCCGAATCGACGGCCGGCGCGCCGCCGTTTTTGGCCTCCTGAGCAAAGGCGAGGCTCGCCGCCAGCAGTGTCACAATGAGCAGTTTAATCGGCATCGCCGTCAGCTTCCAATTTGCCGAAATGGCCTATATAATACATTAATTGCGCCTATTTTGTAAATGCCAGGCTATGTTGACGGTGCGCCAACTGGAACTTGGTAAAGATTCGGGTTGGCCTGCCAATGGTCTTGCCCCGAAGGGGCAGTGGAAATTGGCCGGCGGGTTCACCGCCGGCTAATTTCCGTTGCCTCTCCGGAGCGAAAAGGCGCAATGGCTTCGTAGCCTACCAAGTTCCAGTTGGCGCACCGCTATGTTGATATGTTGAACACCACGCACACTCTGGTTGGGATCGCACTGGCGCAGACGCGGCTGAAAGAGTTTTCGCCTCGGCCTGCGCTTACGGCTGTCATTGCGGCCAACCTGCCGGATATCGATGCGATCTCCGCTTTCTTCGGTCCGCCCGGCACTTATATCAGGTATCACCGCGGCTTCACCCATTCGATCCTTGGCGTCCTTGTGCTGTCGCTGATCTTTGCCCTGCTGGTCTTTGGCCTGGACGGCAGGAAAGGTGAGGGCAGGGCTCGATTTGCGCGGCTGTTGCTGTTCGTGCTGATCGCGGTAGCCACGCACCCGCTGCTCGATTTCACCAACTCCTACGGCGTCAGGCCCTTCCTCCCCTTCAGCGATCGCTGGTATTACGGAGATATCGTGCCTATCTTCAGCCCGTATCTGGACACCGGCCTGCTTGTCGCGCTGGTTCTCGCTCGCATGCGCCGCGGGGAATTCGCAGAGCGGGCTGCCATTTTGGGCCTGAGCTATGTCCTGGTCTTCTGGTCGATTTCGGCGTTTGCCTACAACCGGGCAGCGGCGCGCGTTATATCTGGAGGCATCGATGGCCGGCCGGCGCGTGAGCTTGCGGTGATACCGCAGCTTGGACTGAATCCCTTCAGGTGGTATGTCGTGGCTACAGTCGGGCCTGATCATATCTACCAAGGACTGATATCGAGCTTCGGCAACCCCTTCGCTTTCCACCTGTGCGTCGGCATGCCCAGGCTCTTGACCGCCGAAGCGGTGGAGCGATCGAAACGGGCGCCGGTCGTCCAGGCATTTCTCGGCTTCGCCAGGTTTCCCGTAGCGGGCGTCAGGGAGCTTGCCGAAGGATATGAGGTGATGTGGATAGACTTCCGCGGCCTCAGGCCCGAAACCGCACAGGCTTTTGCTGCGAGGGTGAAGCTCTCCAGGGATTATCGAATCCTTTTCCAAGAGTACAGCTTCAGTCACGACGTCTCGCCCTTTTTGGGTACGAACAGATGTTTGAAACGATAATCGCAAACGGACAAGTCATCGATGGGAGCGGGGCCGCTCCGTTTCGCGCCGACCTGGCGATATCCGCCGGTCGCATTGCGACGATCGGTAAACTGGAGGGGGCCGAAGCTGCGCGGCGAATCGATGCTGCGGGGCTTGTCGTCGCCCCCGGATTCATCGACGTGCATTCGCACGGCGATCTGGTGCTGGCGGCGCCAGATCCACTGCGCTTGGAGCTGTATGCGGGCCGCGTCTTGCAGGGGATCACCACCGAAATCATCGGTAACTGTGGCCTGGGAGCGAGCCCGCTGACCTCAGACTCCACCGCGCTCGTGCGCGGCATCATCTCGTGGATGCAGCCGCCGCAGGCGGACTGGAGTTGGTCGGACCTCAACCAATATTTGACCTACCTCGAGAAGCGCGGGGTGCCGCTCAACGTCGGCGCGCTCCAGGCGCACGGGCCGCTGCGCCTGGCGGTAATGGGCCTGAGGCCGGGCGCTGCAGGTGAAAGCGAGCTGAAAAGAATGCGCGGTTTGCTCGAAGAGGCGCTGGAGGCCGGAGCCTTCGGTATGTCGAGCGGGCTGATCTATCCGCCCGGCATGTACACCGCGAGCCAAGAGCTGGTCGAGCTGGCCCGCACGCTCGAGCGGAGCGGCCGCGTCTACACCAGCCATATCCGCGGCTCGAGCGAGTTGTTGATTTCGGCAGTCGAGGAACTGATCTCGCTCGGCCGGCGCGCCGGCTGCGCCGTCCACCATTCGCACTGCGAGGCGGTGGGCCGCGCCCACTGGCCTAAGCTCGAGCGGGTCCTCGAGATCGAGGAGGAGGCCGAGCGGAGCGGCACGCGCATCTCGTTCGATATGTTTCCCTACGATGCTGCGGCCACCATGATGGTGGCGATATTCCCCCCTTGGTCGCTCGAGGGAGGGGTAGAGAAGTTGCTGGAAAGGCTCGCCGAGCCGAAGACGCGCGCTCTGATCGCGCGAGACATAGAGTCGGTTGCGCCCGAGTGGCCGCCCTGGCGCCAGGGGGGCTGGCCGCACAATCTGGTCAAGGCGGTGGGCTGGGATAAGATCCACATCGGAAGCGTCGCCGGCGAGAAAAACAAGGGATTCGAGATGATGAGCCTGGCCGAGCTGGGGCGGGCGCTTGGAAAAACTCCCTTCGATGCCATCGCCGACCTGCTTATAGAAGAACGGGGAGCGGTATCTCAGCTTATCTTCGAGATAACCAGCGACGGCATTGATCTGGACAGTTTCGATCTGCTCGCGCGCCACCGCCTGGGCATTTTCGCCACCGACGCCAACGACTACGGGCGGGGCAAACCGCACCCCGCCTGCTACGGCGCCTTCCCACGGGTACTCGGCCGGTTCGTGCGCGAGCGGCGCGCGCTGTCGCTCGTCGAAGCGGTGCGCAAGATGACCTCGCGCCCCGCCGAGCTCTTCTCGATCAAAGGCCGCGGGCGCATCGCTCCGGGCGCCTGGGCCGACCTGGTAATTTTTGATGAAAAGAGGATACAAGATGCGGCCGATTATCGCCAGCCGCGCTGCCCGGCGCGCGGCATCGAGTATGTCTTCATCAACGGCCGGCTTGCGGTCGAGCGCGGCAAATGCCTCGGGCTGCTCGCGGGACAGGTCCTGCGCGCCGGCTAGCGAAGTATAAATTTTTAGTAAGCTTTCAGCTTGTAATTCTCTGCGTGCTCCGCGTCCTCTGTGATAAATTAAGATTTGGGGGATGAGACGATACATCAACATATCGTTGGTCCTCATATTATTGATCTCCGCCGCCTCGTGCGCGCGCAAAAGGCCCGCCGTGCGCGCCCCGGCCCCGGTGCCCGCTGATTCGCTTGTCGGTTATGCCAGCTGGTACGGCGAGCCGCATCACGGGCGTCCCACCGCGAGCGGCGAGGTCTACGACATGCACAGGATGACCGCAGCGCACCGCACCCTTCCGCTCGGCACCATGGTTAAAGTAATAAACCTGGAGAACCAGAGGGAGGTTGTGGTAAAGATAAACGACCGCGGCCCTTTCGTCGCCGGCAGAATCATTGACCTTTCATTCGAGGCGGCGCGGCGGCTCGGCCTCCATATCAAAGGTTTGGGGCTGGTCAGGCTCGAGGTCCTGTCACAGCCTGCGTCGCGCGGCGTTTTTACGGTGCAGGCGGGAGCCTTCGCGCGGCGCGAGAACGCCGAACGGCTGAAGCGGGATCTGGAGCGCTCCGGCCTCGCTAGGGTTGAGCTGAAGGAGGGGCCTGATAAGTTCTATCGGGTTCAGGTCGGAGAGTTCGCCGAGCGCGCCGAGGCCGAGGCGCTGGCGGCACGCCTGCGGCGCGAGGAGTCGATCCGGGCTATAGTGGTGCGCATCGACTGATCATAAATATGCCTAAATCACGCCGGGAAATAATCGAGAAGCTCGAGGCGCTCGAAGCCAAGGCGTTGCGGGGCGAGGAGAGAGGGCGCGAAAAGCAGCGGGCGCAAGGGAAGCTGAGCGCGCGCGAGCGCATCGATCTGCTGGTTGACAGCGGCACTTTCCTCGAAGATTTCATGCTCGCCGAGAGCCAAGCCGTCGAGTTCGGCATGGCGGAGAAGCGCTGGCCGGGCGATGGCGTGGTGGCCGGACACGCGAAAATCTCGGGCCGGCCGGTCTATCTTTTTGCTCAGGATAGCGCGGTGCTGGCTGGCACCGCCGGCGCCGTGCATGCTGAAAAGATAAGCTATGCCATCGAATCGGCGCGCAAGCTGGGCGTCCCTTTGATCGGCCTCTACGATTCGGCTGGCGCCAGGATACAAGAGGGACTCGACGTCACCCGCGCCATCGGCAAGATCTTTTACCAGAACGGCATCTCCTCGGGCGTTATACCGCAGATCTCCGCGATAATGGGGCCCTGCATCGGCGTGGCTGCCTATTCGCCCGCGCTGACCGATTTTGTCTTGATGGTCGAGGGCTCAAGCCAGATGTTCATTACCGGACCGGCAGTAATCAAAGAGGTGCTGGGCGAAGAGGTGACCATGGAGGAACTGGGCGGAGCGAAAGTCCATGCGGAGCTTTCCGGGGTGGCCGATTTAACCGCCGACAGCGACAAGAGCTGCATCGACCTTATTAAAAAACTGCTCGGCTATTTGCCGTCGAACTGCCGCGAATCGCCGCCGTTTGTCGAGACCGGCGATGATCCCTACCGGCTGGTGGAGGGCCTGGAACAACTGGTGCCGGAAGAGATGCGCCAGGCTTATGACATGCGCCGCGTGATCGAACGGCTGGCGGATGGCGGCGAGTTTCTGGAGCTAAAGCCCAAATTTGCCAGGAACATCGTGATCGGCTTCGGCCGGCTCGGCGGGCGCGCCGTGGGGTTTGTGGCCAACCAGCCGATGTTTTTAGCCGGCAGCCTCGATGTTGACGCTTCGGACAAGGCGTCGCGCTTCATCCGCTTTTGCGATGCTTTCAATATCCCCATCGTCACACTGGTCGATGTGCCGGGCTACCTGCCCGGCCGGCAGCAGGAGCAAAAGGGGATAATCAGGCACGGCGCGAAGATGCTCTACGCCTACGCCGAGGCAACTGTGCCTAAAATTACAGTTTATCTCAGAAAAGGCTACGGCGGCGCCAAGCAGGCGATGTGCACGCGCGAGATGGGCGCGGACCTGGTGCTGGTCTGGCCGGGAGTCGAGCTGGCAGTGATGGGGGCGGAAGGGGCGGTCAACGTGCTTTACAGAAAAGAGTTGGAGAAGGCGGAGGATCCTGAAAAACTGCGCGCGGAAAAGATCAGAGAATTTGAAGAGCGTTTCAGCGGGCCATTCGAGGCGGCGGCTAAATCTTACGCCCACGCCGTGATCCGCCCGCCTGAGACCAGGGCGCGCCTGGTGCGGGCGCTCGAGTTGCTGGATAGAAAAAAAGAAGAGAGGCCGGCCAGAAAGCATGGCGTTATGCCGGAATAGGAGGAGCTCGAGGTGGCAACCCCAGTGACTGCGCCGATGACCGGAAAGGTGCTCAAGATACTCAAACGCCCCGGCGAGGCGATCGCAGAGGACGAGCCGATCCTGCTGCTCGAGGCCATGAAGATGGAGATCCCGGTGGTCGCACCGGCCGGCGGCACCCTGCGCGAGGTGATCGTCGCGCCGGGCCAGAGCGTCGAATCGGACGCGCTGCTGGCGATAATCGACTGATCGCTGGAAATTCCCGTAGTTCGCGACATCAGTCTCCCCGCAACCAATTCGCGAATTGGCACGAATCGATCAGCCGACCCCTAAGCCCTTCATCAGCGACAGAATAATGGCCGCTGCCATGATAGAACCGATCTGGCCTCCGGTGTTTGCCCCCATGGCGTGCATCAGCAGATAGTTCTTCTTGTTGTGCTTCTGCCCTTCGATTTGCGCCACGCGCGCCGCCATGGGAAAGGCCGAAATCCCGGCCGCTCCGATCAGCGGATTGACCTTGCCGCGCGTCGCCAGGCACATGAGCTTGCCGAAGAGCACGCCCATGGCCGTGTCGAGGGCGATGGCCAGCAGGCCGAGCCCCAGCACCATCAGCGTCTCGGCGCGCAGAAACTTGCTCGCCTGCATCGTCGCGCCGATCGAAAGCCCCAGGAATAACGTGACGACGTTGGCGATCTCGTTTTCCGATGCCCGCTTCAATCGCTCCACTGCGCCCGATTCCCTCATCAGGTTGCCGAGCATGAGCATCCCCATAAGCGGCGTCCCCTGCGGCGCTATCAGCGATGTGACCAGGGTAACGATTATCGGGAACAGGATCTTAGCGGTTTTGGAGACCGACTTTTTTACAGATCCCATCACCACCTTTCGCTCGCGCTCCGTGGTGAGCAACCTCATGATCGGCGGCTGAATGATCGGCACAAGGGACATATAAGAATATGCCGCGACCGAGACCGCTCCGAGCAAATGCGGCGCGTATTGCGACGTCACGTAAATGGCGGTCGGGCCGTCGCACGCCCCGATGATCGCGATCGATACCGATTCCAGCCTGCTGAACCCGATGGCCAGCGCCAGCAGCAGTGTCAGGAAAATCCCGAACTGTCCCGCCGCTCCCAGCAGCAGGATCCTGGGATTTTCCAGGAGCGGCTCGAAATCGACCATCGCGCCGATGCCGATAAAGAGCAGCACCGGGAAAAGTTCAGTTATCACCCCGGCGTCGTAAAGCGTCCTGAGCACTCCGCCCGGCTCCATCAGGCCCGCGAGCGGAATGTTTACCAGGATTGCCCCGAACCCGATGGGAACGAGAAGCAGCGGCTCGAAACCCTTTCGGATTCCCAGGTAGAGGAGAAGACAACCTATCAGGATCATGGTGAATTCGGGGAGGCCCAGCCCGGTTATTCCCGAGAGCAGGCTCTCAAGTCCCGCGCGTATCGCCGTCCACATCGCTTAGCTCTCCCTTGCCTCCGCCACCTTCGTCTCTTCTTTGTAGGGAAATCCCCGCTTCAAAAGCTGCACGAGCAGGCTCAGGATCCAGAGGCTGAACATGGTTCCGCCCATGCCGATCAGGCTAACCGTTAGACCGAAGCTCAGGTCGCTCATCTCCACCTCCCATCGCACTGATTTACGGCAGAGCCCGCAGAGGTAATATTTTTGACCCTCGGCGCTCTCCGTGGGCCCTGCGGTTAAAAATAATACCCCAAGGCGCCGTTTATCGCTTCTCGATAAGCTGGATTATTTCGTCGATCAGGATGGCATTGGCCACAAGGTAACGGGATGACTTGAAAAAAGCCACGAGGTTTGCAGCCATTGCCAGATATGCCAGGGCGCTGTGCACGGCGGGCGGAACGGCGCGCGTGCGAGCGCCCCCTCCCAGGATGGCTGCTGCCATAAGCACCAGCATTGCCACAGCCAGGGCTGGCAGCGCCTTGGATCTGAAATGAAGGGCGCGGCGCACCAAACCGATATCGAGCTGATGTTCCAGGCAAAGCTCCTTGATCTGCTTCCCGGTGCCGAGGAAGTAAAATATCGTCATGGTCTGGGAGAAGATCGCCAACAGCGTTGCGACCATGCCGTAGAGAAAATGGCTGCGAAATGCCGCTGCGCTGGACTCAGCGAGGTATCCGTAAGCAAAGGTTACAATCAGGCCGGCGAGCGAGACCAGGTTCAGAGTTAAAAGTCCAAGCACCATCGCTTAATATTAGCATGGCGCTTAAGCCACAAGCCATCTGAAGAGCGGTGCGGCAACTAGAAATTGGTGGGCCGGTCTTCTGTGTAACGGCGAACTTCAGCTCAGAACACCTGTAAGGGCGGGACTTTCAAGCCAGCTCCCGGTTAGCGCGCCTTTTATCTGACGACTGATAGCTGAAAGCTGACAGCTTGTATATAATTTGCGCCATGGAAAAGCTCCTGGTGATAGGAGGGAACGCCGCCGGCCTTTCCGCAGCCTCCCGCGCCAAGCGGCTGAAGCCGGGCCTGGAGGTGACCGTGCTCGAGCAGGGTGATTATATTTCGTACAGCACCTGCGGTGTGCCTTACTTCATCGCCGGGCTGGTCGCCGAGAGCAGTCAGCTCATTAGCTTTACTCCCGAGAGAATTAAGCGGGAAAGGGGCATCGAGGTGCTCACGCGGGCGCGCGCTGTGGAAATCCTGCCTGCCATGCGCAGGGTGCGCTTCGAATATCAGGGCTCGGATATCCGCACCCTGGATTACGACAAGCTTCTGATCGCCACCGGCTATCGCGCGCGCATTCCGGAGTGGCTGGCAGGCGCGAAGGCCTCGAACCTGTTCACGCTGATCGATCTCGCTGACGGATTGAGAATAAAGCAGGCGGTCGATGGCCTTTCGGGAGGAAGACAGCGGGCCGTGATAGTCGGCGGTGGCTATGTCGGCCTGGAAATGGCCGAGGCCTTTGCCGCCCGCGGCCTCGCTGTAACTTTAATCGAGAAAGAGAGGGCGTCGCTGGCCGGACTCGATCCCGATATCTCCGCGCTCGTTGCTGAGGAGCTGAGGAGCAACGGCATTCATCTCTGCCAGGGAGCAGAGGCGCGGGCGGTGCGAGTCGAAGGGGGAAGGGCCCGCGCCGTCGGCTTTGCGCGCAATGCCGATGGGGCGCGGCTCGAATGGAGCGATGCCGAGATCGTGCTGGTCGATACGGGAATCGAGCCGAACGTCGAGCTGGCGCGCGCCGCGGGCATCGCCCTGGGCAAGACCGGGGCCATCGCGGTCAACGAATACATGGAGACGAGCTGCAGCGGCATATACGCGGCGGGAAATTGCGCCGAAGCGCGGCACCTGGTCAGCGGAGCGCCGGTGCTCGACCCTCTCGGCACGGTTGCCAGCAAGCAGGGGAGAGTCGCGGGGGAGAGATCGGCCGGGCGCAGGTCCCGTTTCCTCGGCGTGGTTGGAACGATTGCGGTCAAGGTCTTCGGCCTGGGCGTGGCAAGCACCGGCCTCACCTGCCTGGAGGCGCAGCGGCTGGGCTACGATATCGCCTGGGCCAGGATTACGGCCCATTCGCGCAACGATTACTATCCGGGCAGCGGACCGATTACGGTAAAGGTGGTAGCCGAGCGGCAGGCGCGGCGGTTGCTCGGCGCGCAACTGGTAGGGCGCGGCGAGGTGGCCAAGCGGGCCGACGTCGTGGCGGCGGCCCTGACCAATCACATGCGGGTCGATGATGCGTCCCAGCTCGATTTAAGTTATACTCCTCCCTTCGCGCCCCTCTGGGACCCGCTGCTGGTAGCGCTCAACGCGCTGCTCAGGGAACTGGAGCGCTGAGGGCCGCAGCTTGACAGGCAGGCGGCCTCAGGCGACAATGCTGTTATGAGTTTTTTGTCAGCACGCCTTCTGATTCTCGCGACGTTCTTGGCGGTCCAGTATCTGCTCTACAGAAGGGTAAAGGCCGCTATTCTTCTCCGCTTCAAACCGGAGCGGGCTCGAACCCTGCTCCTGTTGGCTTCAGGATTTTTCGTTGCCGTCAATCTGCCGGTCCTGTTTTTTTACCGCCCGTTGCGAAGCCTGCTCGACCTGCCGCAACCCGCCTCATTCGTCGGCTGGGCGATCTTTGCCATCTGGGTTATTTTCTCGCTCCTGCTTTTTGCGGGCCTCTTTTTCTACGACGCGAGCCGCGAGCTGGCTAAGCTCTTCTTTTCGACTCAGCTCGACGCGGAGCGCGATTCGGTTATCGATCAAAACAGCCGGCGCACCTTTCTCCATGCAGCCTCCGGGCTGCTTGTGTTCGCGCCGGCGGCGATGATCGGCTATGGGCTGCTGCGCGAGCGGACGGATTTTCAGCTGGAGAGGGTGCAGATTCCGATAAAAGACCTACCGCCCGAGCTTGCCGGAATGACTATATGCCAGATCACCGATATACATTTCGATTCCTTCTTCGATCCATCCGAGATCGAACGGGCGGTGAATATGGCCCGCGCCACCGATTCGGATCTGGTATTTCTCACCGGCGATTATCTCTCGAACCGCGCCGAGTACATGACGCCGTGCGTCGAGCTGCTTTCCAAGCTCGAGGGGCGCCACGGCGCCTTCGCGGTGCTCGGAAACCACGAGATCTACACCAGGACCGAAAATGGCTTCACGAGGGAATTTAAACGCCGGGGTATCGAGGTCCTGCGCAACCGGAGAATCGTGCTAAATATTCGCGGCGCCCGGCTCGCCCTGCTCGGCGTCGATTATGTAAGGCGGGGACGCGGCCTGCTGCCGAGGCTTGTGGATGGCAGGCCCAAGGAATATCCCGCCATATTGCTCTCGCATCAGCCGAACATTTTCCCGGCAGCGGCCCTTTCCGGAATCGACCTTACAGTTTCGGGCCATACTCATGGCGGCCAGATAACGCTGGAGCTTGCGGGCCTCAGGCTCGCTCCCAGCCGTGCGATATCGCCGTATGTTGCAGGACACTATGCTATCGGCGATTCGAGCCTCTATGTCAGCCGGGGCGTCGGCACGGTCGGACCGCCGGTACGCATAAATGCGCGTCCTGAAATCACAGTGCTCGTGCTGGTCCCCGCCCGAGGGGATATTTGGAACGGGGATCGAAGCTGATTTAGGGGATTTGCGCGGATCGATCCGCGCAAATGCGCCTCATCCGCATTCTATTAGATAAACCGATAAACTCCGGCTATACAACCAGAGGTTAAGCAGGGTATAGTTAAAGAATGAATATCAAACGACTGTTTAATAACTTCTC
>FWPU01006434.1_pt1 | contig 23459 bp, 15 predicted proteins | sample 2228361 | NCBI WGS metagenome assembly FWPU01 (sample SAMEA103939777, study PRJEB20133) | metagenome
AGTGCCGGCACACGCGGCTCGACGAGTGGTGGGCAGGCGGTTTTCCTGCCGTCCTTGCCGCTATCGGGAACGTGCGCCGAGTACCTTCCCAATACTCCGCCAGCCCGCGATTAAAGGGAGTCGTCCACCCAATGCACGGGGATCTGAAGAGGCCACCCGTCCGTGGACAGTGGCGATACCCATCCTGGGTAGCAGCCTAAGTCCGCTTCGGCTCCATTTTGACCGGCGGATATGCCGAATCGGACCGGCCCGACTCTTTGGCGGGCTCTTTGGCGGCCGGCTCTCTTGTGGGGGATTCGGGAGTGGGAGCGGGCACCGGGGCCGGCTTCAGCTCGCCCGAAGTTGGTGGCCTTGGTCCGGCTTCCGGTTCCACCGGTCGGGGGAGCGACTCGGGAAGCGTTGGCTTTTGCGTGGTCCCTTCCGTTCGAGCCGGGGTCGGGGCCGACTCGGGCTTGGTGCCAGGTCCCGGTTGCGTGCTGAGCGCCGGCAGCAGGCAGGCGATCGGTTGTCCGCAGGCGTCCAGCGGCACTCGCTGGCAGACGACACGAGGGACGTACTGGGTGTACGTTACCGGGATCCGCTTTTCCACCACCCGGGGCACACGGATCGTTTCGGTGACCGGCTCCATGCGGCAGACCCGCACAGGCACCTCCTCGACGCGCTCTTCATAGACGGTCCGATAGGTGGTAACCGGCACCTGCTCGACGACCTCTTCGGCCACCATGCGGCAGACCTGGTAGGGCACCTTCCATTCGACCCGCTCGGTAACGGGGCGCATGACCTTTACCGGCACCTTGCGCACGACCTCTTGGGGCACCATGCGACAGACCTGGTACGGCACGGTCTCGCAAACCTGCTCGGGCTGGTACGAGGTCACTTGGACCGGGACCTGCTGGGCCACGACCCGGGGGATATAGGTGGTCTGGGTAACCGTCTGCGGGATGAAGTTGGGGTGATAGACCTGCTGGACCTCGGCGCGGTAGCGCGGGGTCCAGTACAGGCCACCGCGCTGGGCAATGACCGCACCGGTCACCGGATCCATGGCGGTCGTGGGGGGTCGATAAGCCAGGCGATAGCGGAAAAGCCAGGGTTGCCTCAGGACGATCTGCTGGGTGGTGAAGCTCTGGTCGATCCACTGGGTATGGGTCGTGGTGACCGGCTCCATCATCGTGACATACTCGGTGCGGAAGACCGTTTGCTCGACGGGGCGCATGACGGTGCGGAGCACTTGCCGTTGGGCGGTCTCCCAGACGGGCTGCCAGACGATTTGGCGTTCCTCGCGTTCGGCCGTCTCTTCGACGTAACGGATGCGGTCGTAGCTGCGGTCCTCGATGTGGGTCTCCCACACGGGCCGCCAGACGATGCGGCGCTGCTGGTGATTGGCGGTCTCGGCCACCTGGCGGGCCACGGTGTACGTCCGTTTCTCCATGCGGGTTTCCCATACCGGGCGGTAGGTGAGCACCGGCCGCTCCTCGCATACCGTCTCATATTCGATGCGGTAGGCGGTGATTTGCTGGGGCTCGTAGTACGTTTGATACTCGAGGCGGTAGGCGGCCACGGGCGTGCCGAAAGTGGCGGCGACCGAGACAGGCGCTGGCGTAACGACCGGCGGTGCGCCGCAACAGTCCTGGGCGGGCAGGGGGCCGGGCCCGCCGCCAAGGGCAACCAACAAAACGACGAAAACCACGCGATGGTTCATGGTCCGTACACCTTGCCGCAGTAAGGACTGAGCTTCCTGCGAAAACACCGGGGCATGCGCGCACGGGGCACAAAGGCCCGGTTATGAGCCCCATTACAAGAATTTGGCAAATAACTTACGGCCTGGCAAACGGAAAAGTTTTCCATGGTTGCGTGGCGCGGCGGTTAGTTCAAGTGGCAAAAGGGGTTAGGGATCTGAAAAAAGTTTGAAGTTGCCGGCGCGAGTTGCCGAGAGGCTTGCGTGGGCCCGGCGTGAAGGCCGCGGAGCTGGCCGCAAAGTTTGCCCAGTCGTCACATTCGGCCCCCGGGCCGCGGCCGGGCCCAAGCCGGCTTGCTTCACGACGCACTCGACCGGCCGAACCCGGCAAACCAAAGCCGCCGAACCAAACCCGGCAAACCCCGCCGAACCGAACCCGGCAAACCAAAGCCGCCGAACCAAACCAAACCAAAGCCGCCGAACCTCCGTGGGCCGGTTGCTCCCCGTTGCCCATTTGGCCTGGACGGCTGTGCGGGCGGACTCCGTAACGCCCCGCTGTTCCTCCTCTTGCTGCCCATTTGACTTCGACGCCGCCGGGGACTTGCTTTTGGCGCCGCAGTGGTCCATAACGGAGGGGAGCCAGGGCTCACTACGGCTACTTGGGAGGGACGTACTCGTCCGGGAGGTTGACCATGGATCGCTTGCGAGCTTTGCCGGTGGCCTGTGCGTGCTGCACCAGCCGGCGTCGTTTTCTGGCGGGGGCGTGCGGGGCCTGTGCGGGGATGGCGGCGGCGATACTCGGCCGGCCGCTGCCGGCTGTGGCGGCTCCGCAATCTGCGGTTCGGCCGCGGGTCCGCCTGGTTTTCGCCTGCTTCGCATTGAAGCAGGATCGTCCCACATGGCCGCATATCGGCTACGACTTTTCAGGCGACATCGAGGCTGTCACCACCTCCTTGAAGGAGCAATGCCCCCAGGTCGAGTTCCTGCCCACGGTGTGTCACGGGCCGGAACACGCCAAGAAGCTCCTGGCCGAGGACCAGGGCCAGCGCATCGACGGCTACCTCGTGTACCAGATGAACAACTGGGTGCAGGTGATGCAGACGGTGGTGGCGTCGGGCAAGCCCACGCTGGTGGCCGATTTTCCCTTCTCCGGCAGCGGCGGGTTCTTGGTGTATACGGCGGGCCTGCGGCGCAAGTACCGCAACTTTTCGGTGGTGGCTTCGACGCGGCTGGAAGACCTGGCCGCGGCGGCCCGCTGCTTCACGGTGCTGGCCAAGGGGACGACGGCCGATTTCGTCAAAGCCTGCGACGAGGTCCGCCGGCAGCGGACCGCCCCGCCGGCCGATGCGGCCTGCCAGGAAGACTGTTTGAAGCTGGCCGACGTGGGCCAGTGCTTGCGGGCCCTCAAGGGCGCCCGGTTATTGACGGTGGGCGGCCGGATGCACAACGTGGTCCAGGAGATCGCCCAGCATCTGGGGATCGAGGTCGTGCCGATCGACTTCAAGGAGATGGGCGCCGCCTACGAGGCCACGGACCGTGAGTTGGCTCGTCAGATTGCGGCGCGCTGGAAGTCGGCTGCCCGAAGCGTGGCGTTGGGCGACGCGGCCGACGAGACCCTGGAGAAATCGGCCCGGCAGCACCTGGCCCAGGAGGCGCTGCTGAAAAAGCACGGGTCCGAGGCGATCACCATCAACTGCCTGGGCGGTTTTTACAGCGGGCAGTTGCAGGCCTATCCCTGCCTGGGCTTTGTGGAATTGCTCAACCGCGGCTGGATCGGCGCGTGCGAAGCCGACCTGTTGTCCAGCATCACGATGATGGTCGTCAAGCACCTGGCGGGCCGGCCCGGCTATATCTCCGACCCGGTCATGGATACCTCGAAGCGGCAGATCATCTACACGCACTGCGTGGCGCCGACCAAGGCCCTGGGCCCGGCCGGCCCGGAAAACCCTTACGAAATCCTCACGCACAATGAGGACCGCAAGGGGGCGTCGGTCCGCTCGTTCCTGCCGCTGGGGTATATGACCTCGACGCTGGAGATCCATCCCGGCCGGCAGGAAATCCTGTTCCACCGCGCCAAGGCCGTGGACAACATCGTGCTGGACCGGGGCTGCCGCACCAAACTGGCCGGCGAAGTGGTCGGTGATGTCGAAAAGCTGTTCACTTACTGGGACCTCTATGGCTGGCACCGGGTTACGTTTTACGGCGATTTGCGCGAGCCGATGCGGGAGCTGGCCAAGGCCCTGAAGTTCCGCTTTGTCGAAGAGGCGTAGCCCATATTGGCCCGGCGTTTGCCGTGGCTGGGCCCAGCCGCGCAAGCGGAACGTCGCGGCGGCAGGGGGAAACGACGTTGATGTTCGGCACTGCTCAGCTCCGGGGTTCAGCCGGCTGGGGGAAGGAACCATGCTCCAGGTTTTTTCGTGTCCGCGGTGCGGGGTGCTCCGGCACCTGTGGCTGGCGGCTTTTTTGCCACGGTGGGCTGGCCGGGTGGGGCGCGCGTGCAGAGCACGCTGTGTGCGGGTGTTTTTGCGTCTGTGGGCCGGCCTGTGGACCGTTGCGGTGCTGGGTGCCGGCCTGGTGCCGGCCCGGAAGGGGGGTGGGGCGGAGACGGCGACGGCCGGCCGCCCCAATATCCTCGTGCTGGTAACCGACGACCAGCGCTGGGATGCCATGGGGTGCGCGGGCAACCCCATCGTCCAGACACCCGAGATGGATCGGCTGGCCCGCCAGGGCACGCGGTTCCTCAATGCGTTCGCAACCAGTTCGATTTGTGCGGCCAGTCGGGCCACGATCTTTACGGGGCAGTACGAGCGGGCCCACGGCTCGAACTTCCACACCCGGCCGCTCCGCCGCGCTCAATTGGAACAAAGCTACCCCATGCTCCTGCGGCGCGCGGGATACTATACCGGCATGATTGGCAAGTACGGCGTCGGCGACGGAAAACGGGAGATCGAGGGCCCCGAGGTGTTCGATCGCTGGTACGGCTTCTATGGCCAGGGCGAATACTTCCCGCGGGAGCATTCCGGCAAGCACCTTAATGGGGTGATGGTCGAGCAGGCCAGCGATTTCCTGAACCACGTGCCTCGAGGCCAGCCTTGGTGTCTGTCGATCAGCTTCAAAGCGCCGCACTCGGGCAAGGGGTATATGGGGTACGATGCCGAGCCCGATCTGCGGCACCTGTATGCCGGGGTGCAGATTCCCATGCCGCCGACCGCCCGGCAGGAATACTTCGAGGCCTTGCCCGATTTCCTCCGCCGCTCGAACGCCCGCACCCGCTACTGGCAGCAGCGGTTCAGCACCCCCGAGCGCTATCAGACCGTGATGAAGGATTATTACCGCCTGATCACGGGGGCTGACCGGGCGATCGGGCGGATCCGGGCGGAGTTGGAGCGCCGCGGCCTGGCCGGCAACACCGTGATCCTGTTTACCAGCGACAACGGGGATATGATGGGCGATTACCAGTTGGGCGGCAAAGAGCTGCTGTACGACGTGTCGCTGCGGGTACCGATGATCGTCTTCGACCCGCGGGCTCCGGAGGAGGCCCGCGGCCAGACCCGCTCCGAGTTGGTTCTGAACCTGGATATCGCGCCGACGGTATTGGACCTGGCCGGCCTGCCCGTGCCGCCCACCATGCAGGGGCGCAGCCTTGTGCCGCTGGTTGGCGGGCAGAGACCGCCATGGCGCGAAGCGTTTTTCTGCGAGAACAACTTCTGCATCCCCTCCCAGTACTACCCGATGATCGAGGGCGTGCGAACCCAGCGATGGAAGTACGTGCGCTATACAGACGTGCAGCCGGTGTACGAGCAATTGTTCGACCTCGAGCAAGATCCGCACGAGGTAAACGACCTGGCACGGCGTCCCGAGTACGCGGCGACGCTGGCCAGGCTTCGGCAGCGCTGGGAAGCACTGCGTGCCGCGGCGGCCGCCCCACAACGGCAGTAATCTCCTTCGGGTTGCGATTCTCGGGCGGGGTCCACCAGGCGCTGGCCCGATGCGCGGCGAGAGTGCGGGAAAAATCGCCCATGGGTTTCGCTTCTCAGGCGGGGCCGCAAGGCGGGCAACCAGCGAGCCGCCTTCGATATGATATGCCGCCGTACCGGCTGATTGCGCTCACCCAGCGGCCGGAACAGCGGATTGCTGCCGGAGATATGGAAGTTCATACGGCGTATGAACTTTCATACGGCCGGGTTGGCCAACGGCTTGGCGGTCCGCACCGTAATGCCGCAAGCAGCCGCCGCGGGTCGGTTGTCATAACCGATTGGCAACCAATGGGTTGCACTCGTAGTCCTTGGGCGGCACAAGTGGGATGGGGGGAGCGAAATCTTCGGCAAGGCGATCATGGCACGCCGTGTGCATTTGGAAGGAGATGGTCGGCGCGGCCAGCACCAGGGTCGGCCGTAGCAACCACGCCCTGCACGTCGTTCAGGGCGTCGTACTGAACATCCCCGAGGAAGCGCGCGGGCGGACCAGCCGGCCGCCGCACCCCATTTGCAGGAGGACTGCCATGTCTGAAGAGCGCTCGATGTTGGTCGTGGACGATGAAGAGGTGGTTTGCCAGGTGTGCCGACGGATATTCTCCCGGCAAGGGTTCCAGGTGGATACGAACACCGATGCCCGCCGCGGGCTGGCGATGGCCACGGAAAAAGAATATTCCATCATCCTCCTGGACGTGAAGATGCCCAACATGGACGGCATCGAGTTCCTCCAGCGCCTGCGGGAGAAACATTGCGACGTGCCGGTGTTGATCATCACCGGTTATCCCAGCATCCCCAATGCAGCGGCGGCCATGCGGTTGGGGGCGTGCGATTACGTGACCAAGCCCTTCACGACCGAAGAGATAACCTGGGCGGTCGAACGGGTGCTGGGGGCCGGCCGGCAAATGCCCACGGCGGCGGCCGAGCCGGGAGCCATCCCGCCCGCCGACCAGACGGCCGAGCTGCTGTTCTGGGAAGAGGCGTGGCTGCGTCAGGAGATGGACGGCTGGGCCTGTGTGGGAGCAGTGTTGCCGCCCCTGCGCGGGGCAACGCCGACAGGCATCCGCCTGCCCAAAATCGGGGAGGTCGTCCACCAGGGGCTGCCGCTGGCGGGGGTAATGCTCTCGGGCAAGCCGCCTCTGGTCATCCCTTCGCCGGTGACCGGGGTGGTGGTGGCGGTCAACGAGCACCTCAACGAGCGGCTAGATTGGCTGTGGAGCGATCCTTGCGGCGAGGGGTGCGTGGCCTGCATCTCGGTCACCCGGCACGAGGAGATCCAACAGAATTGCCGGCCGCGGCGGGTGCTGCTGGTCCACGCGGGCCCCACGGCCGACGAACAGGCCGCAAAGCTCACCGCTTTGGGCTGCCAGGTGCAGCAGGTGAAGGATCGCGAGGCCCTGGCCGTCGCCTTGGCCGATCCCCAGGATCGTGCGGTGTTCCTCGATGCCGCTTCGTTCGGCGATGCGGGGCCGGCCCTGGCTGCTTTGATCAACGAACGGGCCCCTTCGGTGCGGATCGTGGTGATCGGCTCGCCGGCCGGCGCCCCAGAACCGGCCTATCGCAAGCATAAGATCTTCTACTACGCGGTCGAGCCCTTCTCGGACAACGAGATCGCCGAGATTCTCAATGCGGTATTCCAAACTCGCGAGGTGCACCCTCCCAAAGCAGACCGGGTGGGCGAGCCGTCGGAACCGATCAGCAGCATCGCCATAACCAACCGCAACGGGCACAAGGTGCAGTTGCTTTCGGCCCCGGGGTTGCTGTGGCGCAACGAGGGACTAGGATGCTTGATCACGCAGCGCTTGCTGGCGCGCATGTTCCCCGTGGTGATCACGCCGGGAGAGGCCTACCTGACGCCGGGTAACATCCTCACCCTGGCCGCAAGCGTGGACCGGCTGATGGTGCTGTTGGCCAAGGACAGCGGCCTGTTGCCGGGCAGCCTGGTGCGGAACACCAAGCCGGATTTCGGGGTGGAGCCGAGCGAGGCGGCCGGCAAGGTCACGACCATGGCCGTCCAGCCGGACGACCTGGGGGGGCTGGCGTGCCTCGACTCGCGGACCCTGGCCGCCCTGGCCGACCACATCGTCTGGGACATGGCCTCGTACTGAGGGCCGGCCGGACCGCCGAACAGCCAAGCGGCGGCCCCTGGGGCGAAAGCGGCACAGGCCGCAGGCAACAGCGGGTATGCTTGGGCTCTGGTGTGGTGCGATGCCATGAGAATCCTGGTTGCCGACGACGAGAAACTCAAGCGGGTCACTCTGGCCCAGGACCTCAGCGCGCAAGGCTACGAGGTGGTGACGGCGGCCGATGGGGCCGAGGCCCTGGCCCGGCTCCGGGCCGAACGCTTTGATGTGGTGGTCACCGACCTGAAGATGCCCAAGATCGACGGCATCGAGCTGCTTAAACGGGTTAAAGCCGAGTTCGCCGATGCCGAAGTGATCATTATGACCGCCTACGGAAGCATTCCGCTGGCCGTGGAAGCGGGGAAGTTGGGGGCCTACGATTTCATCACCAAGCCCTTCCGCAACGAGGACTTGCTTCCTTTGTTGGCCCGCATCGAACGGGAGCGGGCCCAGGCCGCCGCAGCCGCCCCCCCCGCCGAACCCGAGCCGATCGACAAGGTGGTCGTGGGCCGCTCGTCGGCCATCAGCCGCGTCCGCCGGATGATCGAAATCTGCGCCCGCTCCGACGCCAACGTCCTGCTGTGCGGCGAGACCGGCTGCGGCAAGGACCTGATCGCCGCCACCATCCACCGCCATTCCCGACGCCGCGCAGCCCCGCTGGTCAAAGTCGGCTGCATGCTCTTTCCTTCGCAGCTCATCGAAAGCGAACTTTTCGGCCACGAGAAAGGGGCTTTCACCGGCGCCGACTCCCGCCGACCCGGACGCTTCGAACTGGCCCGCGGCGGCACCCTCTACCTCGACGACGTGGACGATATCCCCTTGGAACACCAGGCCAAACTCCTGCGGGCCATCGAAGAGAAGGTCTTCGAGCGGGTCGGCGGCACCGAGCCCATAGACGCCGATGTGCGGATCATCGCCTCGACCAAGCACAACCTGCTCCAAAAAGCCCGCTCGGGCAGTTTCCGCCAGGACTTGTACTACCGGCTGGATGTGCTGCGGATCAATATCCCCCCGTTGCGCGAACGCCGCGAAGATATTCCGATCCTTGTCGAACACCTCCTCCAGCGGGTTGCCGGCCCGCAGCCGGCCTCGATCGAACCCCGGGCGGTGGAAATCCTGTGCCGGCACGACTGGCCCGGCAATGTGCGGGAACTGCTCCACGTGCTCCAGCGGACTTTTCTGTTAGGGGCGGGAACGATCACCGCCGAGCTGGTTCGCCCCGAACTCGAGGAGGCCGCACGGCGCGAGCCGGTCCCCCCCGGCGCGTTTCAGGAAACCATCGAACGGACCGAACGCGAACTCTTGGAACAAGCCCTCCAGGCCGCCGGCGGTAACAAAAGCGCCGCAGCCGCTGCGCTGGGCATGAAGCTTTCCACTTTTCGCGATAAACTGGCCAAATACCGACTGATTTAGGGGGCTTTCTCCCAGACGCCGGCGGCCGCTTGCACGGCCGAATACGGCGAGAGCCGGCGGCGAAAGACCGCGCGGCCTCAGCCGTTTTGCCGGAAAGTTCAGGGAAAAATGTCATCCTGCGGGCCCACGCGACTCCTTCGGCCTTCTTGCGGCTGCAAACTCGTCTCTGTCGGAACTCCGTAAGGTCCGTTAACGGATTTCCGTAACTCGGTTTTTGTCACCGACCTCTGAGCGCACCCGTCGGATTCACAAGTTTTTATCCAGCTTGGTCTTGGGCGCCGTTTGGGGGCCAGGCGGGGTTGGCGGCACGGCAGTTGCAGCGGACGGCAAAGCAACCCGTCCCGGTCGGGCATGCTCCGGCCTGTGGGACGTAGCGTTGCCGCCGCGGCGGGATACTTCGGGTCGAACGCCTCGTTGCTGGGGCCCCAGGAGGAACCGCATGATCGCTCCGCAAGGCCAGCAAGGTCTGGAACTGCTCGAGGAACTCAGCCGCACCGGCGACGGCAAACCCCCGCTGGGGTGCATGCAGTGCGGATTGTGCGCGGCAAGCTGCCCCCTGGGCGATGCCATGGAGTTCCCGCCGCGCAAATTGATCCTGGAGGCCATGGCCAGGGGGCTGGACCGCGTGCTGGCCAGCCCCTCGCTGTGGATGTGCGTCGGCTGCTACACCTGCTCGCTCCGCTGCCCGCGGGACATCGAGCTGACCGACCGGCTGTGGCCCGCACTGCGCGACCGGGCCATGCAACAGGGCTTCCAGCCGCCCGCCGAACTCCAGGAGACGTTCCAAAACGTGCTCAAGTACGGCAACGTGCTGGGCAAATCGCCTCGCCAGCGCCTCGACTGGGCCAAGGACCTCGATGTCCGCGTGCTGGACCTCTCCAAAGAGCCACGACCGGTCGAGGTCCTTTGGCTGGTAGGCTGCTACCCCTCCTATTACCCGCGGAACCAGGTGGTCACCCGGGCGTTTGCCCGCATCCTCACCGAACTGGGCATCCCCTGGGGCGTGCTGGGCACCAAGGAGAAGGCGGTGGGCGAATGCGACCGCATGTTCGGCGAAGAGGGGTTGTTCGAGACGCTGGTCGAGGAGAACCGCAAGCTTCTGGCCCAGCAGAAGTTCGAGCGGATCGTCACCCTCGACCCCCATGCGTTCCGGGCGCTGCAGAACTTCTATCCGCGCTATGGGGTGTGGTACCCGGTCGAGCATTACACCACCTTTCTGGCAGGGCGTTTAGACAAGCTCCGGGCGCTGGTGGTGCGGTCGGTCGAGGCCACGGTGACCTATCACGACAACTGCTGTGCGGGCCGGCGGGCCGGCTGCTTCGACCCGCCGCGGGCCCTCTTGCAGCTCATCCCGGGTCTGAAGCTGGTCGAGATGGAGCGCAACCGCGAAAACGCCCTGTGCTGCGGGGGCGGAGGCGGAGGAATGTGGCTGGACGCCCATATCGTGGCCCAGGGGGGAAAACGCCTCTCAGACCAGCGAATCCTCCAGGCCGCCCAAACCGGCGCCGACACCCTGGCCGTCTCGTGCCCTTATGAGCTCTCCCGCTTCGAGGATGCGGCCAAGGTGGCGGGCTTGGAAGGGCGCTTGAAGGTCTGCGACATCATCGAGCTGTTGGCCGAGTCCATGGACCTCGGAGAAAGGAGCGACTCATGAACATCGGCGTCGTCCTCCGCCAGGTACCCGACTTGATCGAACCGCTGGAAGTCGATCCCTCGGGGGCCGCGCTGGATCTGTCAGCCGCCACCTTCGTGGTCAACGAGACGGACGATCATGCCCTGGAGCAGGCGTTGTTGCTCAAAGAATCGGGCGGGGGCACGGTGACGGTCGTGGCTCTGGACTTTGGCGAGGTCGATAACACGTTGTACACGGCGGCGGCCAAAGGGGCCGACCGCATCCTCAAAGTGGCCTGGGAAGAAGGCCAGCCGCCGTCGCCCCATCGGGCCGCGGCAGCCCTGGCCGAAACCCTCCGCTCCGTCGCCCCCGACCTGGTCCTGGTCGGGGTGCAGGCCCACGATGAGCTGGATGGGGCGCTGGCGCCTCTGCTGGCGGCCCGGCTGGGCCGGCCCTATGTGGGGGTCATTCGGGGGGTCAAGCCGGCGGCTGACGGCCGCTCGGTCGCCGTCTTCAAGGAGTTCCCCGGAGCGGTGATGGCCCGGTTGACCGTCCGCCTGCCGGCTGTGCTGGGGATCTTGGGGGCCGAACAGCCGCCGCGCTATGTGCCGGTCAGCCGGATTCGGGCGGCGATGAAATCCACCCGCTTTGAAGAGGTCGCGCAGGCCGCAGGGTCTGGTCCCTCGGGGATTGCGGTGACGCACATGGCCCCGCCGCCGGCCGGGGCCCGGGCGGAGATGATCGCGGGTTCTGAAGCCGAGGTCGCACAGCGAATCGCGGAAATCCTGGCCGAGAAAGGGCTCCTGAAATGAGCGCAAGCGACGTGTTGGTGCTGGCCGAGGTCCAGCGTGGCACCCTGGCCGACATCACCTTCGAGCTGCTGGCTGCAGGCCGGGCGCTGGTTGCCGCCGGCGGTGAGGTCGTCGTCGCCGTGCTTTCCGAAAACGGCGCCGCCTTTGCCCCGGCGTTGGGGGCAGCCGACCGTATCCTGCTGGTCGATCACCCGGCGCTGGCCAACTACGCCCCGGAACCTTTCCTCACCGCCTTGGCCGAAGTCGTCGGCGCCCGGGCTCCGCGGGCCGTGCTGCTCGGGGCCACGTCGATCGGCTGGGATTTGGCGCCGCTCCTGGCGGCCCGGCTCGAAGCCCCCTTGGCCCTGGGGTGCAAGGAGGTCGCCGCCGAGGACTCGGCCTTGAAAGTTACCGCTTCGTTCTGCGGCGGCAAGATGCTGGCCGAACTCCGCATCGACCGCGCGCCGGCCGTCCTTATGGTGCTCCCCGGCAGTTACCGCGCTGCAGAGGCGGCCGGCAAGGCCCAGGTGGAACAGTGGGCGTTATCGGGCAGCTTGGAAGCGGCCGCCATCCGCTTCGAGGAGTTCCTCCTCCCCGAGGCCGGCGATGTGGACATCACGCAGCAAGACGTCCTTGTGGCCGTCGGCCGGGGCATTCAGCAGAAGGAAAACGTCGAGCTGGCCGAACAACTGGCCCAGGTGCTGGGCGGGGCCGTCTGCGCCTCCCGCCCCGTGGTGGACCAGGGATGGCTCCCCACGACGCGGCAGGTGGGCAAGTCGGGGATGACGGTCCGCCCCAAGCTGTACCTGGCTTTTGGAATCAGCGGTGCGCCCGAGCACCAGGAAGGGATGAAAAACTCGGAACTGATCGTGGCCGTCAACACCGATCCCCGGGCTCCGATCTTCGAGATCGCCCACTACGGGGCCCAGGTCGATGCCTTGGAACTGATTCCCGCCCTGGTCGAGGCCATCCAAGCCCGGAAAGGATAGCACGCCATGGAACCCGCCCGGCCTATCCTTTGGAATGTCCCGCACGCTTCCGAAATCCTGCTGTACGTGCTCATTCCGCTGGTGCTGGGCGCCTTCCTGGCGGGAACCATCTGGCGGATCCGCAAATGGTTCCTGGGCCGGCCCGAACCGGGCGCCGTTTCTCCTGGCCGGCAGCTCTTGCAGGCCCTGGCGCCACGGCGATGGGCGCACCTGGCTAAGACCGTCTTCTTCCAGTCGCGGCTGTCGACCGACCCGTTTTCCATCGTCATGCACCAGGCCATTTTCTGGGGCATGGTGGTGCTTTTCCTGGGAACGGCGCTGGCGACGATCGATCAAGACGTGGCCAACCTGCTGTTCGATACCCAGGTGCTGCGGGGGTGGTTTTACCGGTGGTTCGAGCTGGCCCTGGACCTGTTTGGCGTGGTGCTGCTGGTGGGTCTGGCCATGGCGGCGTACCGGCGCTATGTGGTCCGGCCTGCCCGCTTGGTCCCCACGCGGAGCGGCATCAGCCTGCTGGATAGCTTCCCCCTGTTGGGAACGCTGGCGCTCATTGCCGTCACGGGGTTCTTGATCGAGGGCCTGCGCCTGGCCGAGGGGTTCCATCTGGACCAGCAAGCCTCGGCGGGCTCGCCAGCCGCGCGGGAAGAGTTCGCCGAGCACTTCCGGCACCTGGGGGCTGAGCGGCGGCAAGCCGAGTTGGCCCGCATCGGCCGCGGCGAGCCGTTCTTTCCCGCTGGCCCGTGGGCCCCGGTGGGTTACGGCTTGGCGCGCTTGCTTGCGCCGCTGCCTTTGGGGGCGGTGCGCGGGCTGCACCAGGCGGCGTGGTGGATCCACGCCTTGGCGGCGTTCGCTTTGATCGTGGCGATCCCGTTCACCAAGGCGTTCCACCTGCTGGCTTCGCCGGCCAATCTCCTCTTGCGAGGCGAGGGGCCCCCTGGCCGGCTCGAGGTGGCCGCCGAGTCGGGGGTCGATACGGTGCGCGACCTCACCTGGAGGCAACTGCTTCAGGTGGAGGCGTGCACGTGGTGCGGCAAATGCCGCGAGGTCTGCCCTGCGCACCAGGGCGGCACGCCGCTGGCACCCTGCGGCATCGTCCAGGCCGTGGATGCCGAACTGCTGCGCACACCCTTCCGGGCGGTCAATGGTACACCCAGTTTGCACGGCACACGCATCCGCCCCGAGGAGCTGTGGTCGTGCTCGGCCTGCGGGGCCTGCGACGAAATCTGCCCCGTCCTCATCGAACACCCCCGGCTGATCGCCGATCTCCGCCGCCGCCTGGTCGATCGCGGCGAGGTCGAAGAAGGCCTCCAGGACGCCCTGGTCAATTTCCAGCGGTATGGCAATTCGTTCGGGCAGTCGCCGCGCAAGCGGGCCGACTGGACCAAAACCCTGGGTTTTACGCCCAAAGACGCGCGCAAAGAGGAAGTCGAATACCTGTGGTTCGTCGGCGATTATGCCTCCTACGACGTGCGGGCCCAGGAGGTCACCCGCACGGTGGCCCGGCTGCTCCGGGCGGCTGGCGTCGATTTCGGGCTCCTCTTCGAGAAAGAACAAAACGCCGGCAACGACGTGCGCCGGGCTGGCGAAGAAGGCCTCTTCTCGCTTCTGCGCGAAAAGAACCTCAAGGAATTGGCCTCCGCCAGGTTCCGCAAACTATTGACCACCGACCCGCACACGTACAACACGCTCAAGAACGAATACCCGTTGGCCGAAACCGACGGGGCGCATGCCTCAGCAGGCGAGCGGAGGCTGGCCGGCAAACCCGTGCTCCACTACACGGAACTTCTGGACGAACTCTTGCGGGTCGGGGCGCTGCGGCCGCAACGCCCGCTGGACCTGGCGGCCACCTACCACGACCCCTGCTACCTGGGCCGATTCAACGGGGTGTACGCGGCGCCGCGCCGCGTGCTGCATGCCGTGGGCGTGGCGTTGGTGGAGATGCCCCGGCACGGCCCGCACAGCTTCTGCTGCGGCGCAGGAGGCGGCCGGATCTGGATGAAGGACATCCCCGCCCAGACCGAGCGCCCCGCCGAAAGCCGCGTCCGCGAGGCCCTGGCCTTGGGCGTCGATTGCCTCGTGGTGGCCTGTCCCAAGGACCTGGCCATGTTCCAGGATGCCATCAAGACCGTCGGCGCCGAAAAGCGCCTGCGCGTGGCCGATCTGGCCGAACTGGTCTTCGAGGCCACAAACCTTTCCTCCGAACCCTCCACCCTCGTGGGAACCAGCCATGATCGCACTGGATGAATCGCTGCGGATCGGCGTGTACATCTGCCATTGCGGCACCAATATCGCCGGGGTGGTGGACGTGGAGGCCCTGGCGGAGTTCGCCAAGGGCCTGCCGCACGTCGTCGTGGCCCGGCACTACAACTACATGTGCTCGGACCCCGGCCAGGATTTGGTCAAACGCGATATCCAGGAACTCAACCTCAACCGCATCGTGGTGGCCGCCTGCTCGCCCAACCTCCACGAAGCCACTTTCCGCCGGGCCGCCGAGGACGTCGGCCTCAACCGCTTCCTCGTGCAGATGGCCAACATCCGCGAGCAGGTCTCCTGGGTGACCGACGACCGCGCCGCCGCCCTGAACAAAGCCAAGGCGCACCTGGCCGGCGCGGTCCGGCGGGTGGCAGCCCATGAACCCCTGCAACGGCAGTACGTCAAGATCGGCTCGCGGGCCCTGATCGTCGGCGGCGGGATCGCCGGCATCGAGGCCGCCTTGACCCTGGCCGACGCCGGCAAACAAGTGATCCTCGTCGAACGCGAGCCCTCGATCGGCGGCCATATGGCGATGTTCGACAAGACCTTCCCCACCCTGGACTGCGCCGCCTGCATCCTCACGCCCAAAATGACCGCGGTCCGGAACCACCCCAACATCACGCTGCTCACCTACAGCGAAGTCGAGTCGGTCGAGGGCTCGGTGGGCAACTTCAAGGTGAAGGTCCGGCGCAAAGCCCGATTCGTGGACGAAAAGAAGTGCACGGGGTGCGGGCAGTGCATCCAGCGATGCCCGGTGCAGCATCGGCCCTACGAGTATCCGTCGTTTGCGGGCGGGAACGGCCGGGGGCACGGGCTGCCCCCCGAGCCCGAACTCGCTCCCGAAGTCCGCGCAGTGGTGGAGCGCGCCTTGCAAGCCCATGCGGTCGAGCGCGCCCCGCTGATTTCCGTCCTTCAGGACATCAACCACGACCTCCGCTACCTCCCGGAGCCTGCCTTGCGCTTTGTGAGCCGAAGGCTGGGCGTGCCCCTTCTGGCCGTGTACCACGTGGCGACCTTCTACAAAGCCTTCAGCCTCACGCCGCGTGGCAAACACGTCATCCGTGTCTGCCAGGGCACGGCCTGCCACGTCCGCGGCGCCCCGCGCGTGTTGGATGCCCTCCAAGGGGCGCTAGGGATTGGCCCCGGCCAAACGACCCCCGACGGACTGTTCACGCTGGAAACCGTCAACTGCCTCGGCACCTGCGCCATGGGCCCGGTGGTCGTGGCCGACGACGAGTACATCACCCTCCGCCCCAGCGAGGCGGGCAGCCTGATCGATCGCCTGGAATCCAAGGAGCCGGCAAAAGCTTGACCAGGAGAAGTATCCGATGAGTGCTACGCGTTTGTCTCGGCCCGAGGACCTCGCCAACCTCCGCGCCCAACTGGCCGCCCGCGAGCCACCCAAAACGTTGATCGTCTCCTGCGGGACGTGCGGCGTGTCGCGCGGCGGAACCCGCCTGGTCGAGGAACTCGCCGCGGAGTTGAACCGCGCAGGGACCAACGGGCAGGTCCGCCTGCGGGTGACCGGCTGCCTCGGTTTTTGCGACCGCGAGCCCATCGTCATCGTCCGCCCCCAGGGGTACTTCTACCCCCAACCCAAACTCGCGGATGTCAAGGAAATCGTCCACGAGAGCGTGCTGGGCGGTCGCCCCATCGAGCGGCTGTTCTTCAAAGACCCAGACAACGGCACGGTCTATCGCACCAAGACCGACATTCCCTTCTACAAACACCAAACGCCCCTGTTGTTCGACGCGAACTTCGAACTCGACCCCACCAGCATCGAGGATTACATCCGCATCGGCGGCTACACCGCCCTGGTCAAAGCCCTGACGACCATGCAGCCCGACCAGATCATCGAAGAGGTCACCAAGTCGGGATTGCGCGGCCGGGGCGGTGCGGGGTTCCCCACAGGCGTCAAATGGGCCGCCTGCCGCAAGGCCCAGGGCGACGTGAAATACGTGATCTGCAATGCCGATGAGGGAGACCCCGGGGCGTATGCCAACCGCGGCCTGATGGAGGGGAACCCCCATAGCATCATCGAAGGAATGATCATCGGCGCCTACGCCATCGGTGCCGCGCAAGGGTACGTGTACGTCCGCGCCGAATACCCCATGGCCGTGGTCCTCATCACCAAGGCCATCGACGAGGCCCGCCGGCTCGGCCTGCTGGGGGAGAACATCCTGGACACCGGTTTCAGTTTCGACATCCAGGTCAACCGCGGCGGAGGGGCGTTCGTCTGCGGCGAATCGACCGCCCTGATGGCCTCCATCGAGGGGCGCCCGGGCGAACCCCGCGCCAAGCACGTCCATACCGTGCAGCGCGGGCTGTGGGACAAACCCTCCACCCTCAACAATGTCGAGACCTGGGCCAATATCCCCCTGATCATCAACCGCGGGGCCGATTGGTTCACCCGCATCGGCACCGGAGACGTCTCCCAATCCCCCTGGGGCGGCAGCAAAGGCACCAAGATCTTCTCTTTGGTCGGCAAGGTGAATAACACCGGCCTGGTCGAAGTCCCCATGGGCATCACCCTTCGCGAAATCATCTACCAAATCGGGGGCGGCATCAAAGAAGGCAAGAAGTTCAAAGCGGTGCAGACGGGGGGGCCTTCCGGCGGCGTCCTCGGCCCGCAGCACCTCGACCTGCCCATCGACTTCGACCAACTCGTCGAAGTCGGGTCGATGATGGGCTCCGGCGGGATGATCGTCATGGACGAGGACAACTGCATGGTCGATTTCGCCCGCTTCTTCCTCGCCTTCCTCGAGGACGAATCGTGCGGCAAGTGCACCCCCTGCCGCGAAGGGATCACCCAGATGCGGCAGATCCTGGAGCACATTGGGGCCGGAAAAGCCACCCCGGCCCACCTCGACCTCCTCAAGGAACTGGCCGAGGTGATCGTGGACGCTTCGCTGTGCCAATTGGGCGTGACCGCCCCCAACCCGGTATTGACCACGCTGGCATATTTCCGCGAGGAGTACGAAGCCCACATCCGCGAAGGCCGCTGCCCCGCCGGCGTCTGCAAAGCGCTGACCACGTATTTCATTGACCCCGAGAAGTGCAACGGCTGCACCCTCTGCGTGCGGCGCTGCCCCTCCGGGGCGATCCGCGGGGAGCGGAAACAGCCGCACACGATCGTCCTCGAGAAGTGCTCGAAGTGCGGCATCTGCTTCGAGGTGTGCAATTTTGACGCAGTCGTACGCAAATAGCCCGGGAGGAGATCATGATCAAGGTTCGCATCAACGGCAGGGAAATCGCCACCGAGCCAGGCCGCACGATCCTCGAGGTCGCCCGCGAGGTGGGTATCGAGATCCCCACCCTCTGCAACCACGAATCCCTCCCCCCTTATGCGGCCTGCCGCTTCTGTATCGTCGAGGTCAAATACAAAGGCCTGACGCGCTACCGGGCCTCCTGCATCTTCCCGGTGGAAGACGGGATGGAGATCCAGACCCACTCCGAGCGGGTCATGAAAATCCGCCGCGTCCTGGCCGAACTCATGCTGGCCCGCTGCCCACAATCCGACGTCCTCCGCGACCTGGCGTACGACGTGGGGGTGGGGCACTGCCGCTTCGAGCGCCCCCGCGGCGAAAAGAGCCCCTGCCGCCTGTGCGGCGCCTGCCAGGTACGCGAAGAGATGCGCATCGGGCCGCCCAACGGCATCCCCAGCACCTTCGTCGGCATCAGCGGCTGCATCCTCTGCGGGATGTGCGTGCGGATCTGCGACGACGTGATGAAAATCGGGGCCCTCAGCTTCGAGGGCCGCGGCATGCGCCGCAAAGTGACCACCCCCTTCAACGAACCCTCGGACTTCTGCATCACCTGCGGGGCATGCAGCTCCATCTGCCCCACCGGCGCCATCGAACTCATGCGGGTCCGCGCGCAGCTCCCCCAGCCCATCCCCGCCGAGTTCGACCAGGGCCTGGCATCCCGCAAGCCGATCTACATGCCCTTCCCCCAGGCCGTCCCCCGTGTCCCGGTAATCGACAAAAACACCTGCGTCTATTTCCAAACCGGCGGATGCAAGGTCTGCGAAGATAACTGCCAGGTGCAGGCCATCGACCATACCATGCAGGACCAGGTCGAAGAGTACGAGGTCGGCACGATCATCGTGGCCACCGGCTACCAGGCCTTCGACCCCTCGGCCATCGCCTACTACGGCTACGGGAAATACCCCAATGTGTATACGGGCCTGGAAGTCGAGCGGTTGCTCAACGCGGGCGGGCCGACCGGCGGAAACCTGGTGCTCCGCGACGGCTCGACCCCCAAACGCGTCGGCATCGTCCACTGCGTGGGCAGCCGCGACGCCAACTACCACACCTACTGCTCGCGCGTGTGCTGCATGTACGCCCTGAAACTGGCCCATCTGGTCCGCGAGAAGACCGGTGCCGAGGTCATCGACTGCTACATCGACATGCGGACCCCCGGCAAGGCCTTCGAAGAGTTCTATCACCGCGTGCAAAGCGAGGGGGTGCAGTTCGTCCGCGGCAAAGTCGCCGACATCACCCCCGCCGAGGGCGACGGGGCCGCCAAAACCCTGATAATGCACGTGGATGATACCCTGTTGGGCACAATCCGCCAGATCCCCGTGGATATGGTAATCCTGGCGGTCGCCCTGGAACCCCAGCCCGACGCCGACCAGGTCCGCCGCGCCTTTGGCATCTCCTGTTCCGCCGAAGGATTCTTCCTCGAGAAGCACCCCAAGCTCGCGCCGGTCAACACGGCCAACGACGGCGTGTTCCTGGCCGGCGCCTGCCAGGGGCCCAAAGACATCCCAGATACGGTGGCCCAGGCCGCGGCCGCGGCCGCCAAGGCCCTGGCCCTCATCGATGCCGGCCGCGTGGAACTCGAGCCCAATACCGCCTGGGTCGACGAGGACCGCTGCTCCGGATGCCAAACCTGCATCGCCCTCTGCCCCTACAAGGCCATCTCCCACGATCCCGAGCGGAAAATCGCCATCATCGACCAAGCCCTGTGCAAGGGCTGCGGCACCTGCGTGGCCGCCTGCCCCTCCGCCGCCGCCCAACAACATCTGTTCACCGACGAACAAGTCCACCAGGAACTGGAAGGACTGATGACCTATGTCTGAACCCGCAACTCCCAATCCCCCCCACGCCTTCGAACCCCGCGTGGTGGCCTTCCTCTGCAACTGGTGCAGCTACATCGCCTCCGACCTGGCCGGCACCTCGCGGATGAAGTACTCGCCGGCTGTACGCATCATGCGCGTGATGTGCAGCGGCCGGGTCGATCCCACCTTCATCCTCCGCGCGTATGCCCTGGGGGCCGACGGCGTGATGGTCGCCGGCTGCCACCCCGGCGACTGCCACTACGCCGAAGGCAATTACAAAACCCTCCGCCGCGACCGCATGCTCCATTACTTCCTCGAACAGATGGGGGTCGAACCCCAGCGGTTGCGGCTGGTGTGGGCGTCGGCCGCCGAGGGGCAGCAACTGGCCGAGGCCATCAACCAGTTCGTCGAGGACATCCGCCGCCTGGGGCCGCTCCGCTGGCCGGCTAACTGGGAGGAGGACAGCGGCCGGGCCGAGGCCCTCCAGGCCATCGCCCACGAACACGCCCAGGCGATGGAGGTCCCCCCATGATCGCCCCCGCCGACCCCAAGCCCAGGGAGGTCCCCGCATGAGCACCGCAACCAAAGGGAAGCTGGCGTTGTACTGGGCCGCCTCCTGCGGCGGCTGCGAGATCGCCGTGTTGGCCATCAACGAGAAGATCCTCGACGTGGCCGAGGCCTTCGACATCGTCTTCTGGCCCGTGGCCGTCGATGCCAAGGTCCACGACGTCGAGAAACTCCCCGACGGGGCGATCGACGTGTGCCTGTTCAACGGAGGAATCCGCACCAGCGAGCAGGAGTACATGGCCCGCCTTTTGCGGCAGAAATCCAAGGTCCTGGTAGCCTTTGGCTCCTGTGCCCACGAGGGGTGCATCCCCGGGTTGGCCAACCTCCATACCCGCGAAGAGATTTTCCGCACGGTGTACGACGAGACGCTCTCGACGGAGAACCCCTCCGCCCTGCGCCCCCAGACGGCCACCCCGGTCCCCGAGGGGACCCTCCATTTGCCCCTGTTTTACGACACGTTGCGGACGCTGGACCAGACAGTGCCGGTGGACTATTACCTGCCGGGCTGCCCGCCGGAGGCCGAGCGGATCTGGGAGGCGATCCAGGCGATCGTCCAGGGGGCCTTGCCGCCGGCGGGATCGGTGCTGGGGCCGCAGACCACGGTCTGCGACGAGTGCCCACGCACGCGGAGCGAGAAGAAGATCAAGGGTTTCAAGCGGACCTGGCAGATCATCCCCGATGCCCAGACGTGCCTGTTGGAGCAGGGGCTGTTGTGTTGCGGGATTGCCACGCGGGCTGGCTGTGGGGCGAAGTGCCCGCAGGTCAACTCGCCGTGCATCGGGTGCTACGGGCCGAACGACGGGGTGCGGGACTATGGGGCGCGGCTGATGTCGGCCTTGGCGTCGGTGATCGATGCCCAGACGCCGGAAGAGGCGGAGCGGATCATCCGCGAGGGGATACCGGACCCGGTGGGGAGTTTTTACCGCTTCAGCCTGGCGCACAGCCTGCTGCGGCGCAAGCAGCGGATGCACCAAGAGCCGGCAGCGTAAGCTGCCGGTGGTCCCGACCAACGAGCCGGCAGCGTAAGCTGCCGGTGGTCCCGACCAACGAGCCGGCAGCGTAAGCTGCCGGTGGTCCCGACCAACGAGCCGGCAGCGTAAGCTGCCGGTGGTTTCTCGTGCGGCTTACGAATTCGATGGAGAGCCTAACCCATGCAGCGAATATCCATCGATCCGATCACGCGATTGGAAGGCCACGGCAAAATTGAGATTTTCCTGGACGACCAGGGGGAAGTGGCCAACGCCTATTTGCAGATTCCGGAGCTCCGGGGTTTCGAGCGGTTTTGCGTGGGCCGGCCCGCCGAGGACATGCCCAATCTCACCGCCCGGATCTGCGGCGTCTGCCCCGAGGCGCACCACATGGCGGCCACCAAGGCCCTGGACGACCTGTTCCATGTCGAGCCGCCGCCGACCGCCAAGAAGCTCCGGGAGCTGTTCTACAGCATCTTCTTTGCCACGGACCACACCACGCACTTTTATGCCTTGGGCGGGCCGGATTTCGTGGTCGGTCCCACGGCCCCGGCGGCCGAGCGGAACATCCTGGGGGTGGTCAAGAAGGTGGGGATGGAGATCGCCAGCAAGGTGCTGAAGATGCGGCGGGACGGCCACGAGCTGATCCAGTTGCTCGGCGGCCGGCGGGTGCATCCCAACTGGGGCCTCCCCGGCGGCGTCAGCCGGGGGATCACCGAGGAGCAACGCCGGCAGATCGAGGAGTTGGGCCGGCACGCCGTGGAGTTCGCCCGCTTCTCGCTCAAGCTCTTCGAGGACGTGGTCCTCAAGAATAGCGAGTATGTGAAATTGATCACCGGCGATATCTACGTCCACCGGACCTACAACATGGGGACGGTGGATGCCAACAACTGCGTGAACTTTTACGACGGGATGATCCGCGTGACGGGGCCCGACGGCCGGGAACATGCCAGGTACCACCCGCGGGACTATCCGCAGTACGTGGCCGAGCGCGTGGAACCGTGGAGCTATTTGAAGTTCCCGTATTTGAAAAAGGTGGGTTGGAAGGGGTTTGTGGACGGGGAGGACTCGGGGGTGTACAAGGCCACGCCCTTGTCGCGGCTGAACGCGGCCGAGGGGATGGCCACGCCCCTGGCCCAGGCCGAGTACCAGCGGTTCTACGAAACCCTGGGGGGCAAGCCGGTCCACCACACGCTGGCCACGCATTGGGCCCGGCTGATCGAGTTGCTCTACGCCACCGAACGCTGGGTGGAATTGGCCACCGACCCCGAGATCACCGGCAGCGACTACCGGGTGGTGCCCCGCGAGGCGCCCACCGAGGGTGTAGGCTCGGTCGAGGCGCCCCGGGGCACGTTGACACACCACTACTGGACCGACGAGCGGGGAATCCTCACCCGCGTGAACCTCATCGTCGGGACCACCAACAACAATGCCCCGATCGCCATGTCCGTCAAACGGGCAGCCCAGAAGCTGATCCACAAGGGCCACGTCCGCCAGGGGCTGTTGAACATGGTGGAAATGGCCTTCCGGGCCTATGACCCGTGCTTCGGCTGCGCCACGCACACGCTGCCCGGGCAGATGCCGCTGGAGGTGGTCATCCGCGGCCCGGACGGCAGCGAACTCCGCCGCCTGACGCAAAACCTCTAGCGCCACCTCCCCGGCGGGCCCGGCTGCCACTGCCTGCCGCCAAGCCGTACCCTGCGCCGGTCCCCCAACGGCCCGATGACAAACCGCTTGCAAGCATCTGTGCCACGTCCCCGAAAAAGCCTCGAATGTCTAGTCACGCGTAGGTCAGGCACCCCGTGCCTGACCTATTTAAACAGTAGGGTGGGTGCTCTGCACCCACGCAAACGGAAGTAGGGTGGGTGCTCTGCACCCACGCAAACGGAAGTAGGCAAGTAGCAAACACAAGTAGGGTGGCTGCTCCGCACCCACGCAAACACAAGTAGGGTGGGTGCTCCGCACCCACGCGAACGGAAGTAGGCAAGTAGCAAACACAAGTCGGGTGGGTGCTCTGCACCCACGCAAACACAAG